>Ga0209925_1000184_pt1 | contig 32808 bp, 23 predicted proteins | sample SalPonR2_A_D1_MG_FD_185702 | JGI IMG/M metagenome (GOLD analysis project Ga0209925, IMG submission 185702) | Salt pond soil microbial communities from South San Francisco under conditions of wetland restoration - Salt Pond MetaG R2_A_D1_MG... ... | reverse complement strand
TATAAATTTATATTCTGGAACTGGGTTGGTATTATTTCCCGTGTCACCCGTACCATAGTTTATTCTCTTATTTACATTATCAAACATACTTTTATTTATGGTCATTAATCTATTAAGACATATTGACAACCCATTTAATGTTCCTATCTTAGCTACATTTTGTATATCTTCGTTCTCTACATTTAATTTGCCAAGGATTCCATTTTTTATATTACCGTCAGTAAATGGTGTAAATATTGGGTAGTCCATAAGAGATTTATATAATGGCATTTTCAGTCTGTCTTTAGTTTTCATAGAGTAGTATTTTATTATATTATTAGCTAACATGTATTTAGTACTAAATGGTATGAAACTTTTGTAGCATTCTGATCTTACTGTATCTGTATCTTTTATATTATTACTTTCTTCTAGTTCATTATTAGAAGGTTTATAATATGGTGTTATATTATGAGCATGTTTTATGTCTGCAGAATGTTCTTCGAACATAGCTAATTGTAGTTGTTCAGTTTTTATATCTGTAAGAAATAATTTATTGACACTGAATAATGTATGTTTATATGTATAACTATTATCGTTATTTCTTTCATGATTATATGTAATATAAGGTTGGTTATTACCTTTTATGTTAATAATATTTGTTTCTGGAGTATCGTCTGTTGATTTCTTTGTAGATTGTAAAATAAACAAAAGGGGGTCCCATAAATTCTCGTATAATAATCCTATATTTAAGTCGTTTATAGTTGATTCTGTGTTGGCTATAGGATTCTTAAATTTTGCTGTACAATCTTTTAAATGAATCCCATCTACGCTGTGAGGCAATGAATCGGTCTCTGAGAAAAATAAGGATAATGTCCCGTCTGCTGCTAATGAGTTCCTTTTAGATATTGTTGTTTTTTGAGGATCTGTGCTATATAATGAATCTGGATCCCAATATGTTTTTCCATATGGACCATTTTGTTCAAATAAATTAACATCTGCGTTTGATTCTATTAAATCTTTGTCCTTTAAATTGTCTAATGTTGTAGTAGTAAAACCTTGTTTTTCTGTGTTTCTTACATCATTTGCACTATGGGAAGGATTAGTTTTTGGTTTGCCAGGGAAATTACAAATAAGTCTAACTTTAGTAGAATCTTTGGAATCTATAGTTGCAGTAACATATTTACTTATATCATGTCCTTTACCATTATCTTCAGTCGGATCACTACTAAGCTCTTTATAAGATGTATCTATTGATATTCTATCATCTGACCATTTATCAGTATTATTGATTGCGTCTTTTACAGCTGTTGCTATTTCTTGTGGCGATTTATTATTTTCCCAACTTGGTACTACTACTATTTTAGCATTTTTACTTTGCTCATTTTCGATTATACCTGCTAAATCAGTGTTTTCTGGTTTACCACTATCTTTATCTGTATGTAGTAAAAAATACGATTTTCTACCGAAACATACAAATACTACAACTGGTTCATTGTCTAGTTCAGGTATGTTAGTATTCTCCGTGGGTAATTTATGGTTTTTGTCTTCACTATATTTAGTTGTCTCAAATTGAAATATTTTCCAGGTGTAGTCCCATTTATCTGTTGGGTTATAATCAGTATGACTTTCATCTAATTCGCTTGCGTGTAAATTTGTATATACTTCGGTATCGTTACCTCCTGAACAAAGACCTACATGATTAAATTTTACAGTGGAATAATATCTCTCTAATGGTTGAATAGATGGATATATTTTGTTATTTAGTGATGTTTTAGAAGATTCTATAGGTAAAACGTTACATTGTGTTAATGTTTGATTTAAATCAAGTTTTTCATATAAACCTAAAAATGAGTTATTATTTTTACTATCCTTGTAATATGTAGTTTGCCCATATGGATTATAGTATATATTTAATCCTTTTGTATAGTCTGAATTATCATAATAGAAACCTAAATCAGTTCCAATTAATGTTGTTCTTATATATCTTGTTAGTTCTTTCATAGAATCATCATCACTGAGAGTATCTCCGGTTTTGATTATATCTAATGTTTCGTCCCAATTTGCAATCTCTATATCAGTTACCTTATATGTACTATCATTATCACCGTTACTATATGGTGCTTCTAGTATAAAGAAGTGTCTTTTATTATCTTTTCGTGATATATCGGGTAAGACTGTTCCTATATAACTATTTAGTTCTTGTGTTATATTGTCAGGATCACTTTTATCTGATGGGGCATAATGTACCAGATCATTGTCATTATTGTCAGGAAATGAAAAATCAGCATATGTTAATACATTTGTAGGTATTTTATCTTTAAGACAATCGTTTTCAATTGGTATAATAAAATAGTCTTTATCATTTACTTTACATGGTATCCATCTTGGAGTAGGCCGTTGCATTATACTATATGCATATCCTATCCATTCTTCATCGTCAGGATCATCTCCCCATTTTAACTCATTTAAACCGAAATCATAATCACTGGTCCATGATAATGGATTAAATTGTAATATATTACCAGCAAATGCTCTTTGTGTTGAGAAATCAGCAGATGATTCAATACTTGTATTAGAATAAAAAGCTTTGTCTATTACATCATTTATATTAAATCGGCGTATTAGTTCTATGGATATAGAAGAATTAGCATCCTCATTATTAAAATTAGTATTAAATAAATTATAATCAAGATACTCTGAATTTAAATTTGAAACGTCAGATGCTAGATTTCCAGCGTTGAAGTCAGGGCCGTTATCGATTATATTGGTCAAGAACTTGTCAAAATTGTACCAAGTCTTATATATCTCTTTATTATCTTTAAGATGATAATATCCCCTTAATGTATAAGTATCATTATATTTTATATCTTCTGACGGACAATATATACATATATGCACACTATTACGTGATATCATTAGGCGACCAAAATATTTAAATGCGTTCTTTAATATATCATAACGGTCTTTTATATATGCTGCAACATATTCATCTATCTTTGTAGAACCATTAGAACCATGATCGGCCTTTATAGCTACATTATCCTTTCCTGTTGTTTCTTTCTTTTTATATTGAATTGTTGTGTTTATAGTTAATATCCCATTTCTATCTTGTTTATTGCCACCTAATCTAAATTGTACTATGTCACCATCAATAATAGCATCAGCAGAATTCCATTGTTCATTATTTGCGTCTTTACATGAGTTTATTTCTATGTTTTCTAATGAACCTATGTTATCACTAAAGTTAGATCTGTCTTTGAATATTTTTGATACATCGAATTTATTATTGGTCGGATCAGTAGCAGATCCACTTAAAGAGGAGGTGTTAAATTCATTATAATATAACTTCAAATCACTTATTGTCTCTTCAATAATATCTCCAGAATCCCCACCCTCTTTATTATTTGGGAGATTTATTGTATCGTTAAATGTAATACTTTTGAATGCTATGTCAAAAAAGTCCCCATTATCTATTTCATCCTCTAATTGTGAAACATAGTCTGATGTTTTGCTATCAAAATCATGTAAATGAATTAACATGGCCTTGTCTTTTTTGCCAGTAAATGCTTCATTCATTTCTATAACTTTGATGTTAAAATTCTTTGATGATGGGGAATTTATAACACTTAATAATTTATTTTCATTATTTTGAATAGTATAATCAAATTTATCATATTCGGTTATTACCTTATTCAACCTCTTTGAATATATAGATGTCTGGTATCCATTTTTCTGGTTATCATCATCATTTTCGTCGTCAAGTGTTCGTCTTTCAACACATGGGTCTGGTGTAATAATATTTCCATTTATCTTGAATAAATCTTCATCTTCTATTGTGTTTAATTTTAATTGTGCTAGATTTTGATTTTTCACATCATAATCATTTGTAGCTGTATCTTTGTATGAGTTGTCATCACCTTTTGATACCAATATTTGTTCAGGATTAAATACAGATTGTTCAACTATATCGTTAAAGTTTTCTACATCTTCGTTATTCGCTATCTTATTATTCTTAATAGTAGGCACATTCTTAGACCATATTTCATCAACAAAAGATCCTCCTGCATCTTCACTTTGATTAATATGCAAACCACCAGTTATTCCTGGCACAATCGATACTATATTATATAATTCTGATTGTATATCACCAGTTAATATATTTGATTTATTAGTATCTTTAGCAACTATTGCGTTTGCTTCGTTTTCTATATCTTTCTTTGCTGCAACATTATCATTTACATCATAATGTTGATGTGTTTCCAAAACTCTACCTATTATGTGTTCCTGACCTGAGTTGATATCAGGAGCAGGCAAAGAAATACCACCCTTAGCAACTTCTTCAAATTCAACAGATACTGCCTTTCCTGTAAACTTATTACTAATAGCTCCGGTCATGTTTTCAGGATGTGATAATAAAGCCGCAATTGAAGTAGGAGCATGTACTTCCATTATATTTATATTATCTAGAAAATTGTCACTTGCGTCTCTAAACTTTAACGAAGTGTTATTTCCTTTTGGACGTTTTGTAAATTTTAATATGTGGTTAAGTTCGCCTCTATTGTAATTACTATTCTTTCCTAAATCTCCTGGTCCATATTTAAATACTTCATTGTCTTTTAATTTAGATATATAATCCTTTATATTTGAATGATGACCTCTGTTAAATAAATGATAATCAACAATATTAGCTCTTGTGTATTTTTCAGTTAAATCAATGATGTAATTCATCATAGCAAAAGGTCCCAGATTTAGACTTCTGGCACTTGGAACACTATTCTGAATATAATCGAATGGATTTGGTCTAGAACTTGGTCTATCCATATCCCTCGCAATAAATGTGTATTTCAACTGGAGAGGCATATTTTTAACCAACTCCATAGAAACATCTAATATTTGACAATCAACAAGATTTTTGACATCGTAACTATCTGTATTTGGATTACCCATCATGATAAGAATGTCAAAATATGTGCCAGCTAAAATGTCTCTGAGCGATTCTATAATGGCTTTATCTTTAACTTGAAGATATCCCCATATATAGTCCCTTAATTTAGCTCTGGCTGTTTCTCTTTCTGAGTCAGATAATCTAGTCGATCTAGGATCGAAAATTGACGTATTAATAAATTCAGGGTCATTAAGATTCATTACACCGCCAGTAGAAGAAGTTGCTTGTCCAGTATCTAACCCTGACAGTCTACCAAGCGGAGAGAAAGTTCCATTTAATTTAGCTTCCTCACCTTTTTGGATAATATGTTCTATGTATCCATTTGATACGAAATTAACAGTAAATTTCCCTTCTACTCTATAATTACCCTTGGTAATAGAATTAAATAATTCGCTATTATATGGATAGGCCGGTGAATTATTTATTACAGATCTAAACCCGACACTGGTGCACTCATCGACATATATGTTATTGAAAAATATGTCTACGTTATTGCCAGTATAATATTCTCTTTCCGTTTCAATATAAATTTCTTCTAGTGATTTTTGTACTCCAGCCACATTTTCCTCTATTTAATCAAATTTCTTATAATTATAGACATCAACAATAGACATACCATTCATTCTCATATTGTTATACGCTACTTCTTCTAATCTTCTGTCTATTTTTCCATATACAGACGCTATTTCAAACTGACTTCTATGTTGACTCTTACCGTCGTATGCCATTTTTCTTCGCATTAAATATTCATTATTTTCCATTATGTTAAATTCTTCTCGTGCACTATTGTCGGCTGTTTCTCCTGCTACTCCACGAAGAGGAGCAATATCTAATGCAGTATATGTGTAGGTGATTTCTATTTCCGCATCTGACATTGATATGGTACTACCGGTATCTGTCAATTTTATTCCGAATATTGTTAAAGCGGACGTGAATCCTTTTTCATTAGTAAATAGTAATAATAAATCAAATCTTGGAAATTGACTTGGTAGTATATATGGACGCCATATATCACTTGTTCTTTTGGCATAGTCTTCTACGCCATAATTTAAAGGCTGCATGTCGAATAAAGGATCATTTACGGTAATAGAAGCAATCATAGATCCTGCGATTGCTTCATCTCCCTCTGCAAATCCCTTAGGATTCTTCCTTCCCAGTGTACTGACCGGTATTAGTCCAGCATGAGTAGAGTAAGATAATACTTTTACTGTGATATTCTTTGATATCATATGAGGAGTAATAAAAATTGTCCTCATATCAACACCAGTATAAGTTGGATATTTCGTGTTTTTATATTTAGAAGTATTTTCACTCATGAAAATAGCTTGTTTCGGTGTTATAACTTCTGGTTTAATATCCAGAGCACCTAATATTCCTAACTCTTGTTGAGATAATGACCCAACTTCTTGTGAACTTAAAGTAATATTATACTGGTCCACGTTATATGCGAATTGTGAACCAGCAGCAGTACTATCGTTGACAACGCTATTTTTGGTATCACTTCTAAGTTTAAGGAGTAAATCTTTTAGATGGTCTATTTTCTGAGTTTGTAAGTTGACTTTTGCGGGATTATCCCCTGTTCCAGTTGTTTCTCTGTTTTTAGCATTTTCCTCGGCTTCTATGAATTCATCAAAAGCAGATATTATAGCATTTTTAAATCCCTGATTAGATATATTAGCTGTTAGAGTAGCCATTCTATTTGAAGCATAGTCAGATTTAAATTTCAAAGATATTGCTGATCTAACTGAATCTATAGATAGCAGATTTTTTATAGCACTTTGTCTATTTCCTGCGTCTGAAGCATTAGAATACCCGACCGCATCTAGCATTTCTCTCAAAGATATGGTTATCATATTGTATAATTATAGCATATAAATATATAGTATGTAATTTAGATGATAGAGGTGGAATATAAATATTCCACCTCTATTTTAACTTTTATTAAGTACCTTGTCCAGCTTCCAGGTTTTCTATTCCGAGCCAGTCTGCATAGTTTTCAACTACTCCAGTTGCTTCAAAGGGTTTGACGCCTTTTTCACCAGGAGCAGGTTGACCAGCACCAGTATAAAACTGACCTGCGTTTTCTCCGCCAGGTTCGTTCGCTATAGGTGCCCATGCAGTTACATGGCGAGCAACAAATGTTGATTGTTCCTCGTTAGTGCTTGAATTTTATTCAATGGGTCATATCTTCAACTCTTAGTCTTGCTTTTGAAATTCTTAGTGCTCTATTGAAGTTTTCAATCGACGCATAATATTTCAAGATGACTTCTCTATTCAGATTTCTGTCCATATTCGGCTGCAATATATGCAACAGAAAAAGGCGCGTTACTATTTCGCGATCTGATAGAGATTCAGAGTTGCTCAGCACTCTTGTCTCCGTACTATTAATATAAAAAGCTCTCCATTTATACGCAAGAGACGGGATTTTCATTAGTACTTCTTTACATATTGCTACTAATCTAAATGAGTCTATAATACCAATATAAAGATATGGTTTTTGTTTTTTATAGTTGATATTAGCAACAATGCCAAATCTTTTACGTAAATGCTTAATCAATACCTCGTGTTCTGGTATTGAAAAACAATCTGTAGCTATTCGTATACCTGAGTATTTTGGAACTCCACTACTTGATGATTGTTGTATTGAACCATCATCAAGAACTAGAATTGCCAGATTTTCACATGTCATATTTTGAACTATAGAAGTACGAATTGTTTTCTTCCCATAAGGATATAACATACGTCTAATACGTTCGAGACATTTTAGAAAATTACTCTGACTTTGATATACTGAATATGTTTTACCATTGGCTAGTTTTGTTGTCCATTTTTTTGGTTCACTCATTCTAATACCAATATTCTCTAATAGGTGTATCTTATATTTAAGATATTCTAACTGTTTAGTTGAATGTCTCAATACAATTTGAGAACCACCGATAGAATGTCTTGCTTTGCTGACAAAACCATCACCTATTAGTATTCCTAATATTCTTTGTCTCTGTTCTTGCGTTAATGTTACTTCAGGATTCATAAATGCTCCTTACCGTCGCTTAATAGTATTTCTCGGAGACTGACCTCCGAACCTTGATCCTCTATTACCGAGGACCCTTGGATGCTGATATCTCGTCAAGTAGTAAATTTTCACACTTTCGCGCTTACCGTTACCAGTTACGCTGTAGTTTTACTACCGTTTAGAGGGTCCCAGCAATTCACTGAGTTAATTTTTCGACCTATCACTAGGTCGCGACACCACTCTTGATGTCATCTACCGATACAAATTGTTACTCTCTTTCGAGGGCCAAGTCATTTCTGCTTGGCTCACCGGTTTCAATTAGATTATCCCGGTGGTCAGACTGTCGCTTAGCGGCTGCAACCGCCCCTCATCACTCAGTCGTTCAGCGTCCTTTCGGTTCGCCCCTGTTGGACCTCTCGGTCCTTCCAAGTTACGGTGTAAGTAATCCTTGACTAGAAACTGGAAAGTCTATCTTATATGACATGCTTTTATGGAGTCTTGGTTTTACGATTCTTTCGAATCGTTTCTTTGATTCCACTTTAGACACGATCATCGTATGATAACCTTTTCTAAGTCTAGTCCGAGCCTCTATTCCCATGTCCAATAGTTTATCTTGCAACAGTTGACAATCTTCTGAAGAGAATGTACAAACGTGTAGTACAAAAGCATTAATATACGGTATTACTTCGCGTCTTGTGCCTTTGTAATAACTCCATTTTCGATGTTCTCTTCCTCCATCATCTTGGAATAGCCATGCCAACGACTCTTCATCAAACTTCTCTATTATATTCTTGATAGTCTTACAACCATCTGGATATAATAATTCTCGTATTCTTGTGACAATATGAGAATGTTTGGTTCGTAGTTGACATATGCCATATCCTTTTCTATCTGTGTAAGTGTCTATTGAACACTTCATACCTAGTTGCTCTAAGTGATGTTTCTTTTCTAGTAAATAATCTATTTGCTTAGTTGAATGTTTCACAACTAAACACGCATTAGCGTTTGTTGACTTACCAGGTTGTATATATCCATCACCTATAGCAAGGTCTGTAATGAGTTTCTCTATACTCATAATTTGACTCCTATTCTCTCAATGAGAGAAGTTCAATTTAGTTTCCCTACGCCTCAATCAGATAAGGTTTATGGTGAGCTATCTCGTATCCGATAACATTCACTATTACATTATATAATATATTTGCGAGTTAGTCAACTGATGGTATTTACACCAACTTAGAATTATTTCATGTAAATATTTATTTCATGATATAGAATAATCAGTAGCCACATATGTTATCTTTAATTCATCAGAATCATCATCTAAGATTGATCCTGATCCTATATTGACTATGTGTATATTATTAAGAACTATCATGAGATTTCCCAATTTATATTCAATGACTGCGGTATTTGTTTGTAAATCGCCGAGCGTTTCATTGATGTCTCCTTCTTTTATATCTAAGATAATAGAACCAGCTACAGATGATTTTCCTGGTTTAAATCCTTTCAATTTCTTGTTTTTCCATTTAGGAAACATTTCCTTGGTACTGGAAAAGCTAACTCCTAAAATAGATTTTCTGTTTGTTTTATTGACTGTATAATTTATCATATTAATATCCTTTTATATTATTATTTAATATTCTTTAATATACGTAATAGTTGCAGCCATTACGTCGTATGAACAAAGGTTTGTCAACTTTGTTAACCCACCACCTTCGTTTAAGCATTTGTATTAACTATCCATTACTGAATAGATTGGACTATATCTTAAACCTTCAGTTTCTTCTTACACTGTTTACATTTCTTTTGTAATCCAGCAACATGTATAAAAGGTTTTCCACATACATTGCATTTTGCTTGTTTATATCCTTTTATAGTTTCAATCATTTTCTTAAACTTACGTTCTATCATGAATCCGTTATCCTGCATTATATAATAAGCAAGAGCAGCAACTTCTCTACCACCATATGATAGATTATGAATACCACGTTTATTGGTATAAATTTTAGGTATTATACCAATTTGTTTTTTCAGATAATTTCCTATCTGAGTTAAGTATTCTTTACTGCCGGATGTAATAAATGCTCTTGGATGTTGTTTCTTATGTGCTTTATCTAAAGACCAACATCCGTCTCCATCCATTATTCCTCTTATATAAGAAGACATGAATTCATTCGGATAATTATCCGGTAGAACTATGGTTTTAGATTTAGCAGGAAGTATTCCTAATAATGCTAAATCGTTCACCATTTCTTTACTGTTTATAGTTATATACCATTGTTTCTTAACATTCTTATATTTATACTTTTTATAGTAAGATATCGGTCTTTCCTTAATAGGATGTTCTGCCTTGGTTGTTTTCTTTATATATTCTAAAACTTCAAGATCAGTAACAGACCATGTTATCTGGTATATACCTTTCTGTTTAATAATTGAACCATTTGGTTTAGTAATAGCATTATTGTTTACTCTTACATAACCATCCGTTGCTGTAAATCCCAAAACATAAGCCATTTCATGTGACCATATTTTAAAGAAATCAGTGTTAACTGAATAGGTTCTATAGCATTTAGTCTCTGAGCGGGGTTTACCCTCCTTCTGGAGATGCCCTTCGCTGCTGATTAACTCATTCATATTTGTTACCTCCTATGATTATTTTAAGTTGTTCCAGCATATAGCTATATTATTTATTCACATATTACTATGTGATGAGACCTTAATTTTGATCTCGACTCCCAATAGTGCGCGCCAAGCGGCAAGGCCATATTCTAGTGATTCACGTATTACTACGTGCCTGGACTATATCTTCACCTTAGTTGCAGATCTTGGAATATATCCGGCTAATCTTATAAGATTATTAAATGAACCGAAATATTTATACACAGTAGCATTTGAGCCCATATGTCTGAACTCATTTGCAGTTGGGATTCTTCCATTTTTAGAATGGAAATCCTTTATTTTATCTATGTACCTATTTTTTAGGTCTGCTTGTTTAAGGGCGTGGCATGTTAATCTACCGCGATAGGATTCGATAGATTCTAGGTAGCACCGAACAGAGAGAAATTTATTATATTTGCGTTGCATGTATAATGTTTTTTCTCTGTAGATTCGTTCTCCAAGATCAATACAACCATGATACCAAGTTAATTTATAAGTATAATTATCTTGATAACATGATGCATTTATATCCATTATATCTTTGATTTTCGATTTAATGGAGTATAAGAGAGCTTTGGTTCCTCGTATTGATATAGAAGATTGTCCTCTATATATACCAATTGAACCATCACCATCAATTAACCCTCTCAAATAATGGAAGAATAAATCTTGTGTAAATACATACTGTCGATATTATTAAAATATCCATTATATTTATACACGGTTACTCCTTAAGTCTCTACAGGGCTTTCGGAATTACTTCCTTAACCCCTCGGTATTGCCCTCCAATGTTCCTGGTAGGGTTTCACCGATGTAAGCCACGTTTGCAACCATAACTTACGCTATGGTGGAACGAATTTCATTCTGAGCAATTAGCGTTATATTAAACATTGTGTTAACACAAAGGCTCTTTATCCTTTGTTTCTCATGATTTCCCATGAGATCAGACTATCTCATCATCCTAGTAGGATGTTGGGCGCTCGTGGATGGATTATTGTTGGGCTCACCATCTAGTCTTTGCACTTTTCAATCTCTTTTAACCCAAGATTGACTTAGCTCAGGGTTAGCATATTATTTATAATAACTTAGCCTTCCTTGAATTCACTCAATTTGCAACCAGGAATCTCTTCCTGGTGGCCGTCCTTTTTTAAGAATAGATCGCGTAGAACTATGTCAATGTGTTCTCGTCTATCTATAATGACTATGTTTAGATGAAAATGTTTTGCTATCTTTATCTTACGATTTAACCTATCAGTGTATGACTTAGTTATGCTACTGTTCAGTTTAGCTTCAGTAAACTCTATCCAGTAACCATTTGCTACAAAATCGCAAGTACATCTATTTTTTCCAGGATAGGAAACATGTACATCGTGATCTATATTATTATGATAAAGCCAATTATCAACAATAGCTTCACCCATTGAATCACACATGTGTCCATCTTCTGCCTTTGTTCGATTTCCTACTGTTTTGCATAACATATGTTTTAAACCACATTTAGTTATTGCTGCTTGCCAGTTACCAAATCTTAATTGATATAAATATTTACTGCCAAGGAGATGATCACATACAACATTGGAATCTGTAGTGTCTAGTCTCAAACAAGTTTCTTTCAACTCGGATAAGAGCTTTTTATCATCTCTAAATATAGACATGGACCCTCTATTACATTCTGTTTTTCCGCATGCTTTACGATAACCATTCCATGTACCAAACGTTTTAAGTATTATTTGTTTGGTCCATTTATAGCCATCTTTTGCCCGGAAAGAACGTAACTGAGGTTCGTATCCATATTCGGATTCGAACTGAACAAATTGCTCAATCATCTCTTGTTTATCTTTATCATTTACTATAAACCTCTTAGGTGGTTTATATCCTGACTTAATAATAAACTCATTCCAATTGCCGAATCTCTTCTTCATGAATCTATCGAACATTGCGATAGTCAATTGGAGAGAGTCTGCAAATTGTATGCGAGATGGTAGAACGCCATTTGTTCTAACATAATCATTTAGTTTCTCAAAGAACCATTTGTCTGCTTTATTTCTAACATCATTCATTGTTTAATCCTTATGCATATTATAACATAAGAAGTAATAAGATGTCAACTATGCAGATCAGTTATCTACGCTGTCAACTCTAGTGAGTTTGGCGGCATAATTTGATCTGAATACTCGGCCTTTCGCATATCGGTATCATAAGTTTCATCAGTTGCCATATTTTGAACTCTCTTGGACCAAGCCCAAGGGTCATTATTAGTATTAGCTAACTGATAGCCTTCGCCTTCTTTCGCATAGTACATATAATCTTCATCATTCTTACTATGTATCAGTTGATACAAAGAAGAACGATCAAAAATTGTAGTAATCATTGAACCGGCGATTCCCATATATTCACTTGTCACCAAGTGTATAGACTATACCATAATCCTTTTTACAGGATTTTCGGTTTTTACACATCATGCTACATGATGTGTCCAGATAATTAAATCTGAGTCGTTACACATATAAATTAATATTTATATGCTCGGAGTTTTCAATTGTTTTAAGCATTTATCCAGGTTTCTTAGGTCATTATGATATATACATATTAAGCTAATATTAAGTTTATTACATAGTGCCATTTTTCTAGTAATAGTTGTCCTATATCTTTTTCTTATTGCTCTATATTTAGCAGTCTTCGCATTTATGCTTGACATGCCAAAATATTCTATGTATACATTATTATCAGGTAAATAAAAATCACATTGCATGTGATTATTAAACCCGTTATTGAACATATCATCATGAGGATACTCATAATGTATATAGTGTTTTACTTTATGTTCATATAACCAATTATCAATAATACTTTCTGCAATTGAATCACATTTATGACCATCTTTTGCTACTCTTGGGTGAGCAAAATAACCGGCACTTCTATGTACTGGTACATTAGCTCTTTTTAAAGCATTGTTAAAAGATCCAAAGTGACGTTCGATTGTTGTTACAGATACGCCACATTTTTTAGTATCCTCTAACATGCTATAAGTAACATATCCATTTTCATTATAGCATTTTTTAATGCTATTTAAAATGTAAGTATCATTGATTCTCCATCTCTTCTTTACTGGAAATCCAGCAGCTCTAAGTGCTTCATTCCAAGATCCGAATATTCTTTCACATGATCTTGCAAGATTTCTATTTGGAATAAAATCTCTAAACAAATTATAAGAGAGTTTATCATTCTTTTCAGCACATTCTCTCATTAAAGATATTAGTAATTCCTTCCATTCTTGTTCAGTAGCACTCTTAGGTAAGAGATGTTGATTTCTTGGACTTAATTTTCTCATATATTGACTCCTCCGACAGAGCCGAATTTTCTATATGTATTTTTACATATAGGCGCAGTATAATTACGCTTTCCCATTTATATTTACGTCAAAATTGACTACCGTTATTTCTAACGGAATCGACTATATCTTCATCCCGGAACAGGATGTGTTACATTTAGCGTTTAACGCTCCGACACAAATTAACATATCGTTGATACTTTCTATTAAGATATATTGTCGCACCATTATATATTAGATTACAAACTTTACTGTAATCAGTGCCATAATATCCGATATAATATACATTTTCATGTCCTTTCTTTTTAGGACATTTTCTCTTACTCGTATTGAGAGTTTTATGTATATATACATCTATCCATTCTAAGAATTCTTCTGTTCCCAAAAATACTATCCTTTTTGAAGATCCACTTATATGTCCATCTCCATCAAAATAGCCACGTATAAAATGTGGCATAAGAATATTTGGGATATCAGCAGATTTTAAAGTTAGAGATTTGTTGTTTCTAACCCCTAATAATTCGATTACGTCTTCTAATAACTTAGTACTAGCAATTTGTAATCGAACTGATTTACTTTTAGGTTTCTCATATATTGGACCATTATATTCCATTGCATTGGCAATACTAATCAAATGGTTCCTATCTTTATTTTGGAGCCCGATTTCTATTCGATTAGCATTAATATTGAGATAACCGTCTGCTGCTATAAATCCTAGAATGTATGCAGATTTCTCCGTTAATTTGTTGAAAAACATATGGTTGAACTTATATGTTCCATATTTAACTTTTAAACCAATATTATTGGCTTGTCTTTTTATGGATTCCCAGTTCCACCTGGGAAGAAGTTCACAAATATGTGGATTGTTAGCATAGCTATTTTTAAGAATATTAAGTTCCTCGGATGTCCATTGTTTCTTTGAACTTTGTAATCCAAGAACCTTACACCTGTTTTTAACAGCCTGTTTGCTTCTATTCTTAAGTAATTTAGATATATCGGCATATGTTTTACTACCGTAATACATTTTAATTACTTTATCTTCACTTACTGACCAACCACATGAATGTTGATTTGCCATATATTCTCCTGTCAAGTCTGTACGACTTACTGTATTGTAAGCCACGGTATTGCCTTGTCCTTTGGCCAAAAATGGTTAATCAGATTTAGGTTTCACCGTACAAGTAACATTTTTACTAATGAATTACTTCATTAGGTCGCAGATTGTTTACGACTAAAACTACGTGGATTTGCATGCATTTTGGACTATATCTTCAGCAAATATTTGTAGGCAAGTTAGAATATATTAATGCAGCGTTCATTGATCCAAATACTCTCCTAATTGCTTTGGAAATACTATATGAATCATTCCAGTTTTTATAACCAATAATATTGAAATATGTATTTTTATCAATATTAGTATTGTCAACATTTTTATGATAATTAAGAAGATTTTCCTTGATCTTCTTTTTAGCATCATAATCAGATAATTTGTATGATATTCTGTTCCATTTGTAATTACTATTGTAATGTATATTTTTCCATTCTATAGGAATTTTACGTCTCATACAAATAGGTATGTTCTTACAATTAGATTCTATGAATGCTAATAGTTTAAGAGTGTCTTTCCTTTTAAAGTATAGACACTTACTATTTGATTTATTAACAATATTTGCATTAATATTATATTTATCTAACAACCATTTCTTCAATAGTTTATGTTCATAAATTGTAAACCCATTAGTATATATAGAACTTGATATTTGAGAGTAGTTAAAACTCCCGTCATCAAAATACCACATAATAAAACCAAATGGAGTTATTAAATTTAATGCCTTGTTGGTTATAGTCTTTTTATTATCCGCATTATACATAAGTGGAACTAGTAGTTTAACTAAATCTCTATAAAGTAGTTTTAGTTGAATAGAATCACATGATGTTGTTTCTATATTATTAATAGTTTTTGTTCTACCAACTCTATTATATAGAGCACATTTTCTACCAGATAGTTGATCGAATATATCTTTTTTCCAATGTATATATTCACTATCTTGTTTACTATGTTCACAGCTTAATGCATATTTTTCTAACCAGGAATCTCCCAATAATGTTCCAATTGAGGTTCCTATTAATTCCTTACTTATTGTTTTCATTTGCTGCTCCTAGTATTATAATTTATAAACACTGTGTGTCATTTATATTATCTTACCAATAACTCAGCGAATTATCGGTAAAGTCTCTGCAATACTTCATAACATGAAGTTATCTCAGGATTCCTAATATTAGGTTCCCTGATTTAAAGGAGTTTTCCTTCGGCCATGCTAAAATAACCGACATATTGGACTATATCTTCACCCTTCAAGTAAATATTTGAAGGGGCGCAACATTTTAATGCTAGAAACATATTCTTTTGGGAAATAGGGAATATAATATTTTACATTTCCTTTATTTACTGGTAAAGGTATAGACTTTACGTTGTACGCTGAACAAACATTTTGAATTCCTTTACATATATTTAAAGAATTTGCATGGTTATTCATTGGTATTGGTACAATAAGTCCATTGTTTTTTCTCTTAGGTATGTATCTAAGTTCTTTACCAAAAAATGCGTCAAAAAACTGATCTAGGTTATTATTTAATGGATTAACCATGGATTGATATGAATCTCTTTTTCGTTGGAGAGACATTTCATCAATTTCACCATGATATAACCACCAAGCTAATATCCTAGCTGATCTAGATTCATATTGAATTCTCCATATATGATCTTTTTCCACTAGTTTTGGTATTTTAAAACTTAGACCTAAATATTTAGCAACACAGTAGGAGAAATTCTTAACTATCTCCTCATTCTCATTTATAAACACAATCATAAATCCACCACGTTTTCTATGATGTAAACATCCATCTCCATCTATGAGTCCACGAAGATAATGTCTTGTGTTGTTGTTGATAAATGATTGAGGAAAAGCATTTTTGATATTTAATTGATCTTTAGAGAACAATAGATGTTCATATCTATTGTCAGTAAATCTCAAATATACGGTATCTTTTCCTTGATTATTAGTATAAAACTTTACAGGGTGATCTAACTGAAATATATGTTTTATCTTATATAGCACATCTGCGTCTTTTGCATTTAATGTATAAGATATAATATTAGGATCACGTGTTCTATTAGTTTTAACTAATGAACCATCTGCTGCTGTAAATCCAAATGCCCATGACATTTTTGGATTATTTATATCTGGACTACAGTTTATATTATATTTTCCCATTTATGTTATCCTTACGGCCAGTCGGCCCAGATTATTAACATTAACGGAGTTAAACTCCGAAGTCTCTACGGGATCTCAATTTCTTGAGTCTTACCCTCGGTATTCCCCTTGGGGTTCACCGATTTAAGTTGCGTTCTCTATGTATAATTACTTATACATACACACTCGGTCAATCAATGTGTAAATTGGCTTTAATTTGGACTATGTTATTGACTTATATATCTCAAATGTCTAGAGAAAGACGTTGATATATAAATAGTGCCCCGCGCTGTTAACAAATTTTATTGACGTATCATTTTATGACTTAGTCTCATTGATAGTCTCTACACCTTCAAGGAAGTTTCCTTCCAAGCTTGGCACGGCGTCATTGCATTCGCCGTAAGCCGGTTATAAACCGACATCCTCATTTGTCTAGAGGTTCACGGAGTTTTAAAAGGCCCCTTATTTACATATTTACAAGTCGCTGATATGTTCTATTTAGATTCTCAGCAACTTCTTTTATTGTCAAAGAGCAATAGTTGGCTTTCAGATATCTAGTATCTTCTGCCGACCATGTTTTTCGTTTAGTTGACACAATATCTCCTTAATTAAGTTACTTATATTGAAACATGAATTAAGGAATTAGTCAACTAGTTACTATTAAATATACTCTCAGCCTTTTCTCTTGTTATCGAGTAACTTATACCCTGAAAGGTGGCTATAGGCACTTCATCTACTATTGCGATAATATCTATACCGCTGAATGATGAATATGCTGTAGCCATTGTTTTTACCTCCTAATTAGATTAAATATATATTCTTCAAGTGAAAAAATAAGGGCCCATTATATGGGCCCTTGTAAACTAGTGTATATCTTATATACCTAGTTCTATTCTGGTTCTTATGTTAATGTTTTCAATTTCTACAGCTGTTACCAGCAGTAAATCAACTTGAACGCTACCTGAAATCGCCTGAGTTCTATCAGCTATGATATTTACTCTAGCATCGATTAATTTATCAGGTGACATTTCATTAAGTTTTTGCTCAGCAGTACGTTTCATTGATTCACGAGTAGACTTTTTATTGGCTTCACCAATAAATTTCTTCAAGTGACGTCGTACTTTCCTTATAGCTTCAATTGTAACATCGAGGTTGTATTGTTTCCTGAACTGAGAATCACTGGAGGCTGCAGTTGGCGCTGATGCCAATTTTAGATCTCCAGTATCACTGTCTTCAGTTATCAAAGTATACCGCATACTATTTATTGTATTTACGCGGTCAGCTGCAACTATTTTATATTGCATACCTTGAATAAGATTTCCAGGCAATTTGCGAGTGGTTAAAGAAGCTGTATTATCATGGTTCAATTTCATTGCTCCAATAATATTATGTGCTCCTTCTGCATACATTGCACCACCTGAAATCTCAGGATGAACTAACAGTAAATCTCCAACTGTAACAACTAAATGATAATCATTTATCGCTGATATAATATTAGCTGCTCTGGTACCATCTGTAGTGCTCACATTTGTAAGACTATTGTACCAGCTTTCCTTCTCTTCTAGAGTCGGTCTAGTTGGATTTTCAGCTGTCATTGGTTTAACAGACATAATGCCACGACATTCAGATACATATCTGCTATGTCTAGCTAAAAAGGTACTTAGCTGTGAATGGAAACCTGCATTTGTTGTTACAGGTAAGCCTGTTTCATAATCCAGACCTTCCATTGTATCATCGATGTATACACCTTGTGGGATTACTATCGAACAAGGAGTATTATCGGCTGCTAAATAGCCTTTCTTAAGCTGAGTATACATTTCTGATTTACTCATCTTTCGTCCATTTGAACCACCTGACAACTGCGACATTTGTGTAATTGTATCACTAATAGTAGCTCCAGTTGCAGCAGGAAGTTGTGGATTAAATACATAATCTATATTTAATATGTCTCCTACTTCTGGTTCACTACCGTCACTTGCTAAGGTTAGAGTACCCGCGTCAAGATCAACGTCGCTGATCGTATGTGATGTTTTGGTATTATATTTAACTTCAAGTGGATTAACTTGTCCACCACCAAACATTATAGTGTTGCCTGTAACAAAGTAGTTGTAAGCATTGCCCATTTCTAGACTGCTTCTTAGCTTAGATTCGGTAAAGGTTGTATTATATTTATATTCAACCTTTATACCTTGTCCAGCTTCAAGATAGTCTGAAAGAACTATTTTACCAGTATCAAGACTTATGCTGTCTACTTCGGTACCGTCTGTAATATCTTCTGTTACCCCGGTAGATTTAACAAGATAGACTTTTACGTCTTTTATTGCGTCATCCGCGGATTCATTAAATTTAGGATCGACATCTCCATAATCGAATGTATTAGCTTTTTCCAGATATACTTCTTTGACAGTAGATGGAGAAACAGACGAAACATTATCACCACTTGAATCAACTGCGAATTCAGAACCAATAACGGTCCAAAATTCATTGATAGTAGTTTCTGTTTCATCCATTGATTTTTCAGGTGTTTTCGCTAATTCTGCGGATGTTCTACCTGCATCTACACTGTCAGTGTCATTATATTCTGAAGCAGTATATACATTTGTAATATCGATGATGTTATCTTCATCAAGACTAATGTCAGGATTAATAACTCCAGAAACATCACCGCTAACAATATTGGCTGTTTCTGATTTTTCAATTACATTTGGTTCAGCTGTTATATATTCAGATGCATCAGCATCGTTATTTATTGCAGCGGCCAAAATTGCGGGTGTAGTGTAATCATTGATTAGATCGAAATCTGAAGTTACACCATCCGGCAATTGAATAGTTAATCGTGACGGAACACCATATGTATCATCTGAGCTTTTATAGACTTTTACTATAATACCGTTACCTTCCTCACCCTCGCTATTTGCTTTTATAGTGAGGGATTTGGTAGCAGATGATTGTGGTTCATATGATCCACTTGTCTGTTGAGATTCGTATAAATCTAACTTTGCTTTCTTTGCGTTCCCAATTCTAATGCCGATTACCTCGGTTCCAGGCATAGATGATGTTATTTCATGGAAACCTTTCATAAGGTTATAGCCTTGATAAGCATCATTTATGTTTTCACCGAAATTTTCCTCAGCATTTTGGGGGGTTAATCGTGTGGGAGTAAATAGGTCACCTTTTTCAGCCGTACCAAGAATTAATATGGTATTTGCTGAAGGAGGTAATGATTCCTCCTTAATTTGACCTTCTATAAGGTTACTTCTTACTCCACTTACGTATGGATAATTTTCTGCCATTTGTAAAATCCTCCTAATGTGTTATATTATCATAAGTTTTCGTATATTCTATTACCTGTAAATCCAGATGGGACATTTAATCCACCTATGTCCCACATATCTCTCTGGGTGAGGTTCAGATAATTAAGTTTAATTTCTTGAATCTTGTCTCTATAGATATGCCACTGTTCTTCAACTTGAGCAAAAAACTCACAGGATCTGCTTCTATATTTAGTCTCACGATTAAAGTAAGAAGGTTTTCTTCCTATGTATATCCATCGGTGGCAACCTCTTTCTAGATATTCTGCATGGATTTCCATCATTCTCTCAAAAAGCCAAGTAAGTCGCAACGCTTCAGTGTCAGTAGGTGCCATGCAATCAAACCTAAATGTTAGGTCATATCTTTTAGTATATATTTCCTCTTTAGCTTCTCGTTCATCATTTTGGCCTTCGTTTAGAGTTATATTCTTAGTTTCCATTAAAACTGGCCTAGGTTTTTTAGTATTACTAAAAGTGTTTTCACCATATGAACCATCTTCCTTCTTTATGACATCATAACATATCAACAAATGTGGAGATGTTTCTACATTAGCTTGCGACGTTTTATCAAATATATAATCTGGGTATGCAGCTTGTAAGTGTATATTATCTGTCATAGAATATGGGTGTTTAATTTTATTATAAGCATCCACTATTCTATAAACCTGGTCAATAATACCAAGTTCGTTCCAATATGTATCCTTTTTGTTAGCTGCAATCATTATATATTATTATTCCATTTCTGGGTAGTTTTTAGTTTTCTCTTTCAAGTATTTCATTGTTGATCGGAAAGCATTTGGTATTACTTGTAATTCTTCACTATTTGTAGAATAATGTAATACCAATTGTTCACGATCACTTGTATCTTGAAACACAAAGTGAAAGATATCTGGTTTTCTGTTTCTGTAATTATTCAATGGTTCCAAATACAAAAGTTTTTTGCCTTTAAGCATCATTGTTGCCGCCAATGCAATATCAGCTGTTTTATATTTGTTAACATCTTTATATTTATCTTTAATCTTATTAATTTCGTGCGTAGTTTGCATATTGTTATCCTTAATTTATCTTTTTATATCTAACAGGTATTAATCCAGTTAATGTTTCATCATTAATTGGAACCTTTTTGTTACAATAACATTTTGTAACAATAAGTCCTTTCTCTATCTTAGGTTCAGCATGTTCAATATCAAATAATTCATATGGCCGAACCTTTCTAGGTGGAGTCGGAACTTGATTTACTTCTGGTGATATTTCCATAATAACATCTTCTTTCTTTGGTCTAACATGACCAAGAAGATAATATACCGAGTCAAAAACATCTGAAACCAGTTGTTTTGAATACGGTTTTTCAGTATCACCTTTTATATGTTCAACTCTTCTACCTTTAAGTATTATATCATTGTATTTATAAGCAGGTCCACCAATTGCTTCTTTTGATACTTTATTCCAATATCTGGAATATTCTGACAAATCGAAACTTCTGAGAATAATCCACCATCCATATTCTTCTATGAATTTTTGTATATCTCTGAAAAATCTAGAGCGCATTTATCGTATCCTTGATATGCGATTTAATAGTGCTCTTCTTGAATATTTAGTAATGAATCTCTTTCTTCCAGGATATCTATCCGTTTGTTTACTTTTCACACCTGTTTTTGTATTATAGCCTTTTACTTTGTGTAAATAGTCTAAAGCATTTTGACAGGCTTCATCCATTAGTTCTTTAGCACCATCAGAATCATAATCGATTTGTAAATCTGCTAATCTTTTGCGTTCTATAAATCCTAGATCTCCAAGAACGATACCACGAGCTATAGTACATATAACCCGCCACGATACTGCTTGAATAACATTCCATGCATATGGAGGTGTTAATAATTTGGCATTTCCCATTTGTTCATGATACCAAATACTTGCTAATAGAATATGAGCGTTAATTGTATACGCTTCTAAATCTTCCGGAACTAAATATCCACCCAGTCTACGTACAGTATTTATATCTGTGTACATTGGTTCCAATTTTGTACCAAACTTTAATGAATAATCATATTGGAGTTGTTTATCAGTTATACTGGTTATTTTCTCTCTATGTATGGTAAATACATATTCTGTATTTTTGCTGAAATCATCGTCGGATACTGATATAGTGACTATATCATTATTTATATTTATATCCTCACTGTTAATTACTGGTTCTGTTACTTCATTTCCGTATATATAAGATGTGGATGTTACTTCCATTAATCCCGATATAGGTGCTATTACTCCACTAGTTGTATCAACATTAGCTACTGCTTCGTCAAATTTAAATACTAGTTCAGTTAATCCAGATACATTAGATGATAAATCCGGAGGATAAGTTGCTATTACATCAAGATAATCATCTCCGAAGATAGCATCTATACTTGGTTGACCAGTACCGGGTCTGGCTTGTTCTGCAGGTGCATCTATTTCGTCAGTTTCTATGTCATCTGCTCTTACTTTGGTGCCTGTAGTGAATATTATTTCAGTATGCCCATCCATGTAACCCTGTGCTTCAAACGATCTTACACCGGTTACATTTCCATCATCTAGATTATTATCGCCTCTTATCCATAATACTAGTGTTGTATTTTCAGGAAATTGAACTTCAGGGACGATGAGAATTTTATTCTCATCGTCCTCCTCCTTTTCAATTGATCGAATTGCTATTTGGCCATTCCAGGATGGATAGTAGTATATTTTAAAATTGTCTTTTGTTAACGATGAATTACGTAATTCGTGTGAGAATTTTACTCTTAATGTTTTATCTAGATAAACATTTTCAGCTTGATGGGTTGGTGATGTTGATACTATCGTTAACATTATATATCATTTGGGACTAATTATTATTCACTATTGTTTTCAGACTCAAGTTTCTTTTTAGTCTGTTTCGTCTCAGTGTATGAAATCATTCCTGATTTGGCTTCTTTTTGTAGTTCTCTTAGTCGTTCTTTTAAGGTATCAATGACAGCATCACGAGGACGTCTGGATACATTTTTACCTTGAGATTCGTCTTCTATCATTTTAGACAGAAGATTATGGTTTTTTATACTTTTGATTTGTTCCAAAAGTTTATCCTTTTTCATCTTTCGAAGTAAAGTTGCTGAATCTCTTTTAGCTCGTGCTTTTTCATCCGCCATTCCCTCTATGTTTATGGGTTTCGCAGGGTTTTCGTTTTTAAGTTGTTTCTTTGTCTGAATTAATGTACCATGCATAATGGCTCGTCTTACCATATTATATGTTAAGCCATCTTTACTGGAAACAGATCCTGATGTTTTACCACTTAGTTTGTTAAGATTTACTGAGCCATCAGGTGTTTCAAATTTGAGAGCAGCATTACCCAGTTTGAAGTATATTATTTCTTCTTTGTTTTTGTTGCTTTTTTTATTCGCCATGTTTATATCCTTAAGTATTTATATTTTCTTATATATTTATATAACTAGAGTGCTGATTAATCAGCACTCTAGTTTATCTGTCAGTTAATCTTATACCTAATTAAGGCATACGATCAGCTGATGTGTCAATTGAACCAAGTGAAACAGAGTTTGTATTTTGGAATACATAGTTCCTTCCTACAACAACGTTTTTGGCTACTCTGACACCTTTACCTAAATTCATTGTGCCGAATGCTAAACCTTCACGCATACGTGTTACGATAGCCTCTTTTTCTTCAACATTAAAGCTTCGAACAAGAGGTTCACCTTCACGTAATACAAGACCGGCTTCGTTACTTTGAGCAAAAATTATATCACTTACAGTGGATCCATTAACTGTTCGTAATGGAACATGAGGTGAAACAACAATGTTCAATGGTGTTGGCCAGTATTTTGGTTTAATATTATACGATGCACCCAATACTGAGTTATTTAAACTGTATGGATTTTGGCCCAATTTAGCTAAAGTGGGATCCAAATCATCATTACCTGCGCCTTTAGACCAGGGCAGACCAAGATTTCTTTTGAATTCCATTGCACTAAATCTACCAGTCGCACCAGAACCATTTGGCGGGCGATATGAAGTAATGGTGTTGTTATTAACAACAATTTCCTTCATTTCGGGATCAGTCATGAAAGTTTGCCATGCAAAAGGATGCATTAAAATGGTATCAAGAGTGAAACCATCAAGCAGAGCTTTTGTATACATTTTCATTAGATCATTGAGAGTCATAGTACCATTAAAAGCACCACTAATATCTCGACCAGTCAAAGATTCAACATCATGAGAATAATCACCGGGACTGTTATTATCGAAAGTAACAATACCAGTTTTTAACAGTTCAACCAATCCAAGTTTTTCTCTATTTCGAGCGAACGCATTACGAGCTCGTCTCATCCATAAAGATACTAAAGGAATCTGGTTTCTAGATACAGCATCTTCGTGCATACGAAGTTCTATACCATATCGCTGTAATCTCAGATTGATTTCTTGGCCGTCTTGATCAATTGCTAGATTGGTTTCAGGATATTCTGTACCATATCTACCAAGTGGTTCAACAGTAAGAGGACCAATATTGTGAACAATTATAGATTGTTCAGTAGTAGTCATTTTAAGCTCAGTAAAGAAATTATCATAAACTACTGACATTGGTTCGATTTCATCTTGCATTACATGCGTGATGGCCTGAGTAGTTAAAGGCTGTAAATCTTCCTCTTTTAACATGTCGGAGAGTTGTACTTGATAAACATCTCCGTTCTCAGATGTCATATACCCGTCATTGTGAAGGATAGCATCCCAAGCCCGTGTAAAATGTACTTGTTTTTGCTGTTTAGCTTGTGTTTGTTCGTTATTTTTAGGATTCATTTATATTTCCTCCTTCATATTATGACGTATGTACGTTAATTCGGGCAATGCCCACTTCGCCACTGTTTAGAAAATCCTTTATATTACTATAGGAAATTTCAGTGCTATCAGCAGAAAGTATTGTACATATCATAACAAATAATTTATACGGTAAACCGTATGTAGCAGTACCACCTGTAGAAGTAGCACCACTATAGTTTTTACCATAGTTACTGGCGTCTGCATTGTTCCAAGTTTCCACAAAGTTTTCAAGATCTTTCGGATACTTGTTAGTAAATGAAATAAGCTTACCAGTTGTCTGGGCTGTTTTGTTTCCAGAAACAGCACTAGCCTTACCACTATACTGCATTCTCCATTTGCCATTCATGTCAGGTTGTACAAATGCACCATTTATAAGGTCGCTTGCACTTTCAGCCCAAAGAAATGGCATACCCAGATTTTTGATAGCTTTATATACATCAGATGCAGAATCATCTCCATCGTAGTTACCGCCATCGCCAACATTGTAACTATCGTTAACGACATATGGCATTTCAACAAAGTAATCAGTAGCAAAAGTACTGAATTTATTGTAACTTACTTCGTTGAAGTTTATACGATTTCCTGATTCGAATAGATATATATCTTCTGTTACAAAACCAAAAGGTATATTTTTACCTCTTGTAAAGGCATCTCCAGCTTCTACCAGAGAACCATCTAGACCAACTCGATTTCTGTCTGTATCTTTAGATGTGTAAAGATCTGTAGCATCTTCACCACCATTTGCGATTGTAGCGATGAGCTTAATTCTATCATAACCATCAATCATATCATTGAGATCGTCCTGAATTAAACTTCCATCGTACCCAATACCTAATGCTAGATTACCAGATGATGTATCACCACTGGCAGCACCAAGATTATCAGGACCAGCTCCACTGCTATAATATTCTTTATTCATAACAGGCAAAGCAGATATAATCGTACCATAAGGGATCACAATGCCCTTTTCAAAAAGGCTTTTGTTTCTTATTTCTTTTACGATTGGTGCATACCTGTTGGGCATAATGGGTTCAGCAGGTCTATCGCCTGGAGAACATTCAAACCCCCAACTGATATCAGAATACAGGAATTTCGCTGGAATTTGTTTCATTTTAGTGTTAATTCTGCCATTAGAACTACCACTAAATACTAAATTGAATTTATTTTCGTCCATAATTCATTCCTCCGTATTTTAATTAGACAACATTAACTTACAGGTTTAGCGAAAGAAGGCATATCATCTTTGGAATCTGTACTATCAGATGCACTTTGTTGATTGTTTTCTTCGCCAGGTTTTTCATCATCATTTTCATCTTGATGATTTTGTTCTGTATCGTCACTTTTGTTGTCCGTGTTATTTTGTTCTGTGTTGTTATTTGTATCACTGCCATCATTATTGATAGCATTTTTTACAGCTTCTTGATTTTTATCAGTTGAACTGACTTCATCCATTTCTTCTTTTAGATCATTGATCATATAAGAAAGGGCATCGATACCTCGGTCTTTTAGCTTTTTACTAATAGATTCTTTGGCATCTTTAAACTCATTATCTTTCTTGTCTTTGAGATCTTTAACCAGTGGTTTATTTAATCTCAGAGACATATCGATAATAGAATCAATAGCTATAGATACAAATTTATCTTCTCTTTGTTTTAATGAGTCAACTTTTTGTTCCGCTTCGGTTTGGATTTTATCAACTGCCTCTCGAACTACGGGACTATCAAGTAACTCATCTTTGGTTTCAAATGAGTATTTCACTTTAAAATCCTCCTTATTAGTGTAATTGTTATTGTAGTCTTTTGATTTATTGTCTTTATTATCCTTGTCGCAGCCTAGTGCTTTTGCTTTACGTTCGATGCAAGCTTTAATCCTCTTTTTGCTTCCTGGTCCTTTATATCGCCCAATTAACCGTCTGGCGGCTGTAACATGTGCACAATCGGGAACAGGAAAACTTCGATTCGGACCACAAAAGGCTGAATCAGGTAAACGCTTTCTTTGTTTGGTGGATAATTTAGCGTCCCTGTTGGATACTTCTTGATTAATGATATTAAGCATATCCTTAGTTGAAGAACGTTGTTTTAGTTTGATGTAAGTTTCAGTTTCTTCCATCAATATTTCTGCGGCATCGTTATTATCAATAGTTCTATTTTCGAGCATATCTATTACTAATGAGAAAACTGCGTCTTGTGTATTTTGTTCATTTCTTACTTTATCAGAATTAGAAACATTATTTTTTTGTTCGTTCTCATCAGAGTGTTGGGAATCTTGATTAGTGTCATCGCAACCGCAATCAGAAATATTATTATTTTTATCAGAATCAATATTAGACTGTTGATCATTGTCCTGATTTTTAATTATTGTATCAGATGTCGAATTTGTTTTTTTAGAATTATCATTCATTTTATTATCCTCGTTTTTAAATGTGTCAGATATTATACTGTCTGTTAGTAACAATTTATCATTGTTTACATTTATATTATCTATATTCTTTATATTTGTTAAAGATCCACCTTGTGAGATATCAGCACTGAAAACTGTACTCTGACTTATAACATTTTTAGAATCTTTATTTTGTTCTCCAATATCATATTCATCGCCATTTATGTTTATAGTTTCTATACGATTATTCGCAGCCTCTTCATCTGCAGGAACTTGTGTAAAGGATAATTCAGTATATCTCTGTTTACCCCATCTCCAGTAGGATAATTGCTTGTATGTTTTATCAGGATTCTTTTCATCTTCGACATCATAGGTTTTGCCACGTTGATGATCACAATCAAAACTATTTACAGGAAGACCACATATTGAACATGTGACTTCCTCAGGTTTTGAAGCAGCAGATACACTTAACGTATGGTATCTGCCATCAATAATCTTTTCTATCGCATCTTTATCAGGAATAAAATATATTAATTCGATATGTCCATTTGGTACAAATAAATCATCGCTTGGGTTTTTATATATTACGGGTGTTACCGCTGCTATTCTCCCAATTGTCCTATCTGTAAATGGAACATGATCTGTTTGTACAGGTTTACCCCACTTGGTATCATTTTTAGAATATATCCAAGTCTTTGCATTTTGTTTTATATAATCAAGGATATAAAAAAACCAGTTCCCATTTACAAAATCATAGTGAGTTGCATCAGCCCTGGCAACAATTGCTTGTTTAGATCCCATTTTAGCTTTTATGCGTTTAACAGCATTTTCAAATGTTCTCTCATTTTGTTCGGGACGAATTACTTTATCAATACTATTAACCTTGTTCTTGTTTGAAACATAGCTAATGCTATTTAGTTTTATAGAATCGTGTAAAGTTATCTCTGAATCAACCGACATATTTCTGAGTACGGATTTTGTTAATTTGTCCATATATATTCCTAATTAGTTTAATTCTACCATAATGCGATATACCCTGTCAATTGAAAGCTTATTTTGCACATGTTATGCATTTTGTGATTCTGATGGTCCGTTCTTCTTTCCATGTTGATTTTTAGGTGTAAGTTTATTTTGTTTTGCCTTGTTGGAAGAAGGAGTTTCCATTTCACCTTTACCAGCCTTCTTTAATGGGATCGCATGTAAATATGTATATGTATTATTTAAGTCGTTCTTTGAGAACGGTTCTTTTCCTGTCTCTCTTCTCATCTCATCATTAGTTATCATATTAGCTTGCCACATTGATAGTATATGTGATTGTTTTTTAATTAAACCTTCTAGGTCAACTGGATGGAATTTAAAACTAGGTATGTTTTCAGGTTTAAGAATCCATCCCATTTTTGCTCCGGTTTCAGCAAGCAATTCTATTAGAATCGGTTGTATTGCTGCGCTAAATATATTTTGCAGCTCCATTACTTTTTCTTGAGACAGTTTATCTAACGTGTTTGATGTAGATCTATTGCTAGTATCACCAACGCCAACCATTACTTCACTTAACCATAATCCTGTTAAGACTCTACGATAGAAGTATTCAAGATAAGCTTCAAGTCTTAAAGTTGAGTTTTCAGCACCTATCATATCTAACATGACTCTATTATCAGTGGCTATAAAACCGTTTCCTTCTATATTCTCTATTTTAAGTCTTATATCTTCTACTTCTGGGTCAGAACCAGGTTTTTTATCGTCGCCAACTTTTGCGTGTAGAATAGGATGACCATATTGATATACCAGTAGTTCTATATTTTCTTCTATTCTACGTAGAGAATCTATATCGTTCAAAGTAGCCCAAAATGGAGGCATTGCAATTTTTTCACCTGGTGTATGATGATATCTAACATGTTGTATATCAGTATCATCATCATAGATTATATACTCTCTATTTCGTTTTGATTTTCTTCTGAAAAACTGTCCCCATCTACCGCTTAATATAGCAGCGATTGGATTATACATAGAAGGACTACCATCTAATATATCGCTTTTGTTCATGTTAAATAACGAAGGATTAATCATGTTCATATTTATATCAGCTACATCCATTGGTGTTCTAATATATCGCGTTTTATTACCAGGTCCATCTCCAATTATTAATTTACGAAAATCCTCAACATATAGAGATGCAATAGGTTTCATTTTTTTACCGTCCCATCTCACATATCTTTTACCGGATGACACATTTTCTTGTCTGTGTTTTATTATGGGAACATTGCCATATAAGATAAGAGAAACCATGAAATCGCTAATGAATTCCATAAAACTCGAGCCCGATACAATATCAAACTCAGATATTCTTTTGTTAAGATATTTAACTACAGTTGGATTTTTACTATCAACAAATTGACCATTACGAATAGTTGCTTCTGTGTATTTATCAACAGAAAACTTCATCAGATTTTCACCCACATAAGAAGTATACAAATCAGACATGTTAAACCTATTGATATGTATTCCACTTTGGGATACGTTTCTATTAGGTGCAAATCTCTTCTTTAATTTACCGACAATAGCACGGGATCCTAACTTTGGTGATAAATCCTTTTGTTGTATATTATTTCTATTTATCGTATTTCGTACTATAGAATCAATATCATTAACTATTTTATTCGCGCTCTTTATATTGCGTTTAGCTTTAAACTCGTTTATTTTACGTGTTATTATATTTGCCATATTTTATTAATATTAAATTTTACCATACTTATTATATTACTGTCTATTTATTGGATTGTTTGGATCATAGTAATTATCTTCATCTATATTCCAATATTTGTTCAATTCACTGATTACATCTTCTAATGTATCTAAATTGTCAGTTTTTGGTTTCATAAATTCCGGTATGTTTTCTGGACTTGTTGGTTCCTTTCCAGCAACCTTTCGTATATTATCCGCAGACTCATTATGGGACTGTGCAATGTCTTTAGATCTATCTTTTAAAATAGCTGTAAATTCATCACCACAACTTTTCATTGCCTCTTTAACATTCCAGGTTTTTCCTGTTGGTATTTTCTCTTTTGGTTCTTCTATTTTGAGTTCTTCCGGTTTTTCATCTGTTGGTTCTTTGTCCCCATATAATTCATCAAGAGAATCTAAAGCAGATTTATAAATAGGATTAGATGCATTTGTATGTTGATCTATTGTTATTTCATCATCATCTTTATTGGGTGATTCCGATGGTCCAATAAACGGTTGTTTTGAATAAGCTGGTTTTGCAGAAGATGCGATTTTAGCTGAATTCTGTAAACCCTTCGGATCTAGAGTTTCGCTCTTATTTAATGTTTTGGATAACCGCTGCATTATTTCTTCTTTCTCAGCTTCGGATGCTGTTTTATTTAATGAGCAAAAGTTTATTAATGCTTTATCCCATTTAAGAAGAATATTTAGGAGATCCATCATAATTTTAAAACTACCATTTGTTGCTGATATCCCAATAACCATATCAAACTCTTTCATCTGATTAGCACTACTAGCCCATAGCTGAGCTAATAACATTTGTAATCTACTGAATAAGTTTTCTAATCCACATTCAAGAGATTTCATAAACCAATCGAAAGGCGGACATGATTCTATTGCGAATGCTAGGTCAGGAAATTGCGTTGTTAGTTTATTAAATGTGCCAAAAAGTCCTTGTTTAAGCTTGGAATATAATGATGTTGTTAAAATAGATAATGCTTCAGATATAGACATTTTAAGGGCATTAATAAACATATCAGCTATACTCATCATTCCTGTTATATCTATATTCAAACTCATTGTACCCAATAGAGTATTTATTAGTTTTTCTATTATTTTAATCCATGCTCGTACTTCATCTACAAATGCATAATTCTCTAAATCAAACTGTTCGAAATCTTCAGTACTGAGTTTTGGTTTTATCTTTTTATTACCAGTAGCATGAGATATTCTGGGCAGCATAATATATAGAAATCTTACTATACAACACATCCATTTTTTAGCCTGAGGACTTAAGAATTCTAATGCTATAACTTTTGTAACCGCTCTATCTATTCTTTGAAGTTGACCATTTATGTTTGCCATAACGCCTAAAATGTTTGAATCAACTTTATCAACAATACGATTACCCTTAGGGGTAAACATTTTCTTCTGAGTACCTTTCATCGTTGTTATCATCGAGTTTCCATCGCTTTGCATTCTATCGAGTAGACTAAAATTTGTAAACGCATTTCCCCCAGATTTCTTTTTGATATCATCGTCGTCAACTTTGCGGGTTTTTTGCGCATTTTGTTCTTCTCTTATTCCAGCTTCTACTAATTCTCTTGCAATTGCTCTTTCTGTTGTAGACGGTTTATATCCTTCTTGGCATCTTTTACCATCTGGATCAGGAGCTTGATCTGGATACATACTATTATACATAGCTGCAACTTCATCTTCTATATCCATATCATAATTGTCTTCCGGGTTATCATCACATACATCAATTTTATGATTTGCACATGCTCCTGCCATGTTTTGCGTTAGATTCTTTGCCATCTTCCTTTTCATTGGAACAACAAATATTAAATATATAATTTCTAATATGCAATTTGCTGATGAGTTCCATATATTTTTAAACATATTAACTAGAATTGTACCTAATCCAAATAAACCTATTTTACTGAATATACCTGTAGTCATCTCACATAGTTTAGTGAAAAATATAATTACTGTATTTTTAGGGATTAAATAAAGTAATAATAATATAAGATCTATTCCGAAATCAGGAAAGTTATCCTCTATAAACTTATCATCATATGCATCTTGTATTGCATTACGTGATGCATCAAGTTGATCTGCATCATTTAGGTGCTCTGATCTGGCATTATCAAGTTCATTAAAATTAGCTAGTTTATTAAGACATTCTGCTGCTTCTTTATCTATTTTGTCCTTACCTATAAAATCCTTTAATCGTTTTTTATCGTTGTCTTTTAATTCTATTGGGTTTTTATCTAATTTTTTGGTTGATAATGTTTTAGCCTTGTTTATTCGTTCTAACAGAGTTTCACCTCGTTTGATTGACAAATTACTCAAATCTATAAATTTGTCCAGTT
>Ga0209925_1000183_pt1 | contig 32912 bp, 30 predicted proteins | sample SalPonR2_A_D1_MG_FD_185702 | JGI IMG/M metagenome (GOLD analysis project Ga0209925, IMG submission 185702) | Salt pond soil microbial communities from South San Francisco under conditions of wetland restoration - Salt Pond MetaG R2_A_D1_MG... ... | reverse complement strand
ATTCCCAAACTAAAAGAAGAAGGTTATTGCTTTATCTCAGCTATCCACAAAATTGGTGGACAGGAGGAAAGAACCCGGTTGTTTGAGCCGTATTCCTTATCTGATGATGATTTTGCAACCTTTATTCACCCCCTGGCATATGTTGCACAAAATGTTAAAATTGGTGCTGGGAGTGTCGTTTTAGCAAATGCCAGCGTATCTGCCGGTACTTCTATTGGTAAAATGAACCTGGTTATGAATAATGTAAGTATTGGTCACAACAATACAATCGGAGATAATTGTTTTTTTACCGCAAACTCATGTTTGGGTTCCTACATAAAAATGGGAAAAGGCGTTTGGGTAGGTCTTAATGCAACCATACTAGGAAAGCTTGAAATTGATGATTTTTCTGCAATCGGAGCGGGGGCAGCTATAACAAAGAGTGTTAATAAAAATGAACTTTGGATAGGAAACCCGGGCAGATTTCATAAAATGGTATACGAAAACATTAATATGTAATGGAACATATAAAAACTACCCCCTTAATCCACTACCCCCATATTTCTAATCTGCTTAATATTAATTTGTTTGTTAAACATGATGATTTGTATCCGGTTTCAGGAGGCGGAAGCAAAGCACGGAAACTGAATTATATCCTAAATGATCACGTAAAGAAAAATTATAATGCAATTGTCAGTGCAGGAGGAAATCAGTCCAATCACCTGAGAACAACTGCATTATTTGCTGCGAATTTGGGCTGGAAAGCTGTTTTTATTGTCCATGATACCCAACCTGAAAGATTTGAAGGGAACCTCAAGATCATGAATCTTTCAGGTGCAGAATTGTTTTTTGTGGATAAAGAAGAAGTGAAAGAGGCTATGGACCAGGCAATGGAAAACCTCAAGTCAGAAGGACATAATCCATTGTATATATGGGGCGGAGGACATTGCCTGGAGGGATCATATGCGTATTATCAGGCAGTTGAAGAATTAAAGCAGCAAACAGGTGAGATGAGTCCTGATTATGTTTTTGTAGCCAGTGGAACTGGTTCAACACAGGCTGGAATAGAAATAGCAATTCGACAAATGTATCCCAAATGCCAGGTAATAGGGATTTCGGTAGCTCGTCAGAAAAAAAGAGGGAAAGAAGTTGTTTTAAAAAGTATGCAAGAGCTTAATGATTATTTGAATCATCCTGTTTCAATACCAAACGATATACATTTTGACGATAATTGGTATGGCAGGTGCTATGAAGATACTTATCCCGGGTTAATTGAAACTATTCATTGGGCTGCAAAAACAGAGGGTTTGCTTTTAGATCCAACTTATACAGGCAAAGCTTTTCATGCTTTAAAAATGTACGTGCAGGAAAAGAGAATACCTAAAAATTCAAATGTTGTATTCTGGCATACCGGTGGTCTTTTAAATTTAATTTCTTCAAAAGATATTTAGAACTATGAATATTCTTCTTACCTCTGTAGGTCGACGCTCCTACTTAGTAAAATACTTCAGAGAAGCTTTAAAAGGGAATGGTTTAATTCATGCGGCTAACAGCATAGAAACTTATGCAATGCAACTGGCCGATAAATCGGTTGTAACTCCTTTAATTTATGATGAAAATTATATTGATTTTATATTAGACTATTCTCTTGAAAATAATATCAGAGCGATCATCTCATTGTTTGATATTGATTTGCCAATTTTAGCCAAGAATAAAAAAAGATTTGAAGCAAGTGGTATTCAGGTTATTGTTTCAGATTATGAAATAACAAAAATATGTAACGATAAATGGTTTACATATCAATTTTTTGTAGATAATGGGTTTAATACTTCTTTTACATTTTTATCAGTTAAAGAGGCAGTAAAAGCTATAGATAATAAAGAAATACAGTATCCCTTAATAATTAAACCCCGATGGGGAATGGGTTCTATTGGCATTTATGAGGCTGACAATCAAGATGAGCTCGAGATATTTTATAAAAAAACACAAAAGAAAATTACTGAAAGCTATTTAAAATATGAGTCGCAAAATGCTATCGATAAATGTATTATAATTCAGGAAAAGCTGAGAGGGGAGGAATATGGGTTAGATATTTTTAACGATTTTAAAGGGAATTTGCTATCATGTGTACCGAAAAGAAAAATAGCAATGCGTGCGGGTGAAACAGATGGAGCTGAGATTATTGATAGTCCCACTCTGAAGGAACTGGGAGAAAAAATATCGGATAAAACAAACCATATAGGAAACCTGGATTTAGATTGTTTTTTTAAGGATAATAAGTTCTATTTTTTGGAAATGAATTGCCGTTTTGGTGGACAATATCCTTTTTCTCATCTGGCTGGTGTTAATTTTCCTCTGGCAATTATACAAATGCTTTCAGGCCAGGCTCCTGATCCGAAAATATTAAAAGCAAAACCAGGAATAATTGGAATAAAAGATATCGTGCCGGTAAAATTGTAATTATGGGTCAAAACAAACCTTTAGTCAGCATAAAAACAATTACTTATAATCATGCTCCCTATATTAAAGAATGTATTGAAGGAATTTTGATGCAAAAGACAGATTTCCCTTTTGAATACATTATTAGTGATGATTGTAGTACTGATGGAACGCGTGAAATAGTAGAAGAGTATTCCCGAAAATATCCTGATATTATTAAAAATATTTCTCCTAAAGAGAACATTGGAGCAAGAGAAAATGCAAACAGAATAAGAGCAGCTTGCCAGGGAAAATACCAGGCAAGTTGCGAAGGCGATGATTACTGGACAGACCCGTATAAGCTACAGAAACAGGTAAGTTTTCTCGAGGAAAATCCTGATTATTCACTCTGCGCAGGAGGCTACATGAGGCTGGAAGAGCAAAGTCAAAAAAAAATCCCTGTTATTTTATCTGTTAAGGATAATGATAAGAATACAGATTATAACGGTTATACTTTTACACTAAAAGAAATTCAAAAGGCCTGGTTAACAAAAACAATGACTGTTACTTTCAGGGCATCTGTGCTTAATGAATTTGATTTAAGTGTATACAAGTATGCCAGGGATATGCACCTGTTTTATCATCTGTTGAAAAATTATAAGGGATTTTATTTTAAGGAGATAATGGGTGTGTTTAGGGTTCATCAGGGAGGAGTAAATAGTATGAAGGAAGGAGAAATAAATAATAACAGAAGATATAACTATTATAAGGAACTTCATGAAATTAATAATGATGAATTCTCGCGTAAAAAGTATCTTATTAATGTAATTAGATTGCTTAATTACAATATCTATAAAAAATATGAAGGAAACACCTGGAAAAGAAAAATTAAGTTATTTGTTGAAGCTTTGTCTTTAATGCGTAAATTTTCTGAATTTAGATACATATTTACCGTTTTTATTCCCGATTCTTTTAAAGAAAAGATGTATCAGAAGCTTAATACAGAAAGTTAGGCTGGAAATAAATCTCTTTATATTAATGAAAATACTGAATGTCTCATATCTTATCCCTCTGGATGGCTTAACACGTGAAAATGATATTGTTTTAAGAATACAGGATTATTTAGTGGAAAAATATAATTACGAATTTCGAATTGCCAAATGTCTGCCTTTTGCGCCAAGATTCCTGGGTATATTCAGTAAAAAATGGAAATATTATAATCAATATATCAAGCAGAGAAAAACAGAAATACAGGGATACAGCACAATTATTTATCCCTGGATATTACTGCCAACAGGAAACTTGTGGGCTTATTATTTTTTAATCCCTTTAAATTTAATTTTTTACCATTTATTTATTAAAAAGCGTCTTTTAGAAGAAGCGAAGAAAGCCGATTTAATTCTGGCTCAAAAAAATGAACCCGATGCCTTGGTTGCTTATTTGCTTGCGAAAAGAACAAAAAAGCCTTATATACTTAATTTACGTAGAGATTTTCAATCAAAAATTTTGAACTTGCCCCTATTAAAAAATGTATATAGGAATGCGAATTGTGTGATAACGCCTAATCCGCAAAAGTATAGAAGATTAAAAGAGAAGATTAATATTAATTTAATTCCCCATCCTATTGAAAAGAGGTTTTTTAATGAACATAATAAGACCATAAAACCCCCGGTTATTTTAATAAGCGTTTGTCGGTTGCTCGACTGGAAGCATATAGATTGGGTGTTGAAAGCCCTTGGGAAACTGAAAGAATTGAATTATCATTTTATTTATAATATAATTGGAAATGGTCCTGAATTAGAATATTTAAAACAATTAACAGCTAGTGAGAAATTAAAAGACTATGTTTTTTTTCAAGGCTATAAAGATTACTCAGAAATAGATAGCTATTTGAAAAATGCGCATGTCTTTATTATGCCCAGTTATCCAGAAACTTTAGGCCGGGCCTTTTTAGAAGCCGCTGCTTCAGATTGCCTGGTTATGGGTCACAAGAACACAGGCGTAGATGATTTATTAAAACACAAAGAATCGGCCATATTTGTTGATGAAACTTCGATAACAGAGGAACTAAAAAATGTGTTTCAGAATTTTAATGAAGCATATTTTCATTATTACCTGGGCAATGCGAGGAAAATTGTTGATAAACTCACTTGGGAAAATATCGGAAGAAAATACAATGAGCTATATTCTAATGCAATTGATGAATATGGCGATGAATAAACCTTTTGGGAAATAGTAAACTTCGAACATAAAATAAAATGAATAAACAACCTTTTGTTTCAGTCATTATTCCCTGCAGAAACGAAGAAGATTACATCCATATTCTTCTCAACAATATTCTCGAACAAGATTATCCGGAGAATAATTTTGAGGTACTTGTAATGGATGGACTTAGTGATGATAAGACGCCGGCTATTGTAGAAGAATATTCGAAAAAGTATCCTAAAATTCAATATTATGAGAATACCCAAAAAATAGTTCCTTTTGCCCTGAACAGAGGTATAAAACTGGCCAAAGGAGAGGTGATTGTCAGAATGGATGCCCACTCAGAATACCCTAATGATTATCTTTCAAAACTGGTTCACTATTTATATGATTTAAATGCTGATAATGTGGGTGGAAGATGCATTACACTTCCTGCCAAAGATACTCTTCCGGCAAGACTGATAGCAGAGGCAAGTTCAAATTCTTTTGGTATTGGAGATTCTCAGTTCAGGTTAAAAAATACTGAAATAAAGGAAGTGGATACCGTCCCCTTTGGATGCTATAAACGTGAAGTGTTCAACCGGATAGGAGTATTTGATGAGGAACTGGTTCGAAATCAGGATGATGAATTTAATGCACGGTTAATAAATAAGGGTGGTACGATTTATTTGATTCCGTTTGTTAAGATTAATTATTATGCCAGAAAAAGCATTCCTAAAATGATTAAAATGTTTTTTCAATATGGCTATTTTAAACCTTTGGTGAATAAAAAAGTGAGGAAGCCGGCAACACTTAGGCAATTTGTTCCGCTTCTGTTTACGTTATACTTGTTTTTCCTTATTGCTTCGGCATTTGTTGGTTTTAATTGGTTTTTAATATTCTTAATTCCCTTCTTACTATATCTTTTATTGTCTTTGATTGTTTCATTTAAAGTTTCTATGAGGAGAAAACAAATTGAATTCTTATTTTTGCTGCCTGGTGTTTTCTTCTTAATTCATATATCCTATGGCTGGGGCTATTTAAAGGGTATATTCAAATATTTAATTTTTAGAAGCAAGAGCAGCAAACAATTTTCAACAAACCGATAACTTATGATACCATTTTCACCACCTAAAATTGACCAGAGTATAATTGATGAAGTGATTGATACTTTGAATTCGGGATGGATTACTACAGGGCCGAAGACAAAAAAATTTGAGCGTGAGCTTGAAAAGTTTTGTGGAAATTCCAGAACTTTGTGTGTAAGTTCCGGTACGCATGGCCTGGAACTTATTCTACGTTGGTTTGGAGTAGGTGAGGGGGACGAAGTAATATTACCAGCCTATACTTATTCGGCAACTGCCAATTGTGTAATTCATACAGGAGCGACGCCTGTTATGGTTGATACGAATGAAGAGGATTTTAATCTTTCAGTTGAAGATATTGCCAGGAAAATAACCGAAAAGACCAAAGTAATTATGCCCGTTGATATCGGCGGGATGCCCTGTGCTTATAATGAGATAAATGAGTTAGTTAAATCCAGTGACGTTAGAAAGAAATTTCAATCCAGAAATGAGATACAGGAAAAGCTTGGAAGAATTCTTGTTTTGTCTGATTCTGCTCATTCTTTAGGAGCTGTATATCATGGTAAAAATGCCGGACAATTAGCAGATATTTCTGTTTTTTCTTTTCATGCAGTGAAGAATTTAACCACAGCCGAAGGAGGAGCCATTGCCTTAAATTTACCTTCAGCTTTTAACGCGGATGAAGTTTATAATTTTCTGAACGTCTTTTCTTTGCACGGACAAACAAAGGATGCACTGGCAAAAATGCAAAATAAGGGATGGAAGTATGATATTATTATGCCCGGATATAAAGCCAATATGACAGATATACAGGCATCTTTGGGACTTGTGGAAATCAACAGGTACCGGAAGGATACTCTGGAGAAAAGAAGGGATATATTTAATTACTATTTTGATCGTTTGAAAGATTTTGAATGGGCTGAAAATCCGGTTTATGAAACAGACAAGATATGTTCTTCCTATCATGTTTATATGCTGAGAATAAAAGGCACCACAGAAGATACCAGGGATAAGTTTATAAGCAAAATGTATGAAAAGGGTGTAAGCGTGAATGTTCATTTTATTCCGCTTCCTCTTTTATCTTATTATAAAAAAGAGGGTTACCAGATGGAAGATTACCCCAATGCTTATCAAAAATTCCAAAATGAATTATCATTACCGGTTTATTATGATTTAAGTGTTTCGGATAGAAAAACCGTGGTGGATAAATTAGTGGAAACTGCTAAAAAATTAGGCTTTTGATACGTATATTTGACATTCTTCTTTCTTTAATAGGCATTTTGGTACTTTCACCTGTTATGTTAATCATTGCACTTCTTATTGTATTGGATAGCAGGGGAGGTGTCTTTTTTCGTCAGAATCGGGTTGGCAAAGGGGGTAAAGATTTTAAATTGATGAAATTCAGGACCATGGTTAGTGATTCTGATAAAAAAGGTTTGCTAACAGTTGGTAAAAAAGACAACAGAATAACAAAGGCTGGTTACTTTCTTAGAAAATATAAGCTGGATGAATTACCCCAGCTATTTAATGTGTTGTTGGGAGAAATGAGTTTCGTGGGCCCCAGGCCGGAAGTGAGGAAATATGTTGAAAAGTATACACCAGAACAGGAAAAAATTCTGGATATTAAGCCAGGCATAACAGATGTGGCATCTATTGAATATTTTGATGAAAATGAATTGCTGTCCAGAGCAGACGATCCTGAAAGATATTATATTAATGAAATAATGCCACATAAGATACATCTAAACATGAAATATAGAGATAATAAAACATTAGGGAATTATTTCAAAATTGTTATAAAAACATTCTGGAAAATCTTTAATCATTAATAACAAAATGGATAAAAGTATTAAATTATCAAGGGAAAGAATACATTATTGGGCAGGTTTGCTTTTCTTCTTTCTTTTGCCTTTTAATTTGCATTTCTTCCCAATCATTATTGGCATATTTGTAATATCCTGGATTATCCAGGAAAATTTTATTGATAAGTTCTTGTCTTTTTTTCAAAATAAAAGAGCCGTTTGGTTTGTTATATTATACTTTTTGTTCGCACTAAGCCTGATTTACTCGGAAAATATTTCAAAATCCTTTACGGATCTTGAAAAAAAGCTTTCCTTGTTTTTTATGCCGTTGATTTTTGCTACTGCCAATAAATATTTGAAAAGGAATTTTAGGTTTCTTTTGTTAGCTTTTTTGCTTGGAACCAGTGTTAATGTTTTAATTTCTTCAGCCAATTTTTTAATAGAGATATTTTCCAGCACTGCTGCTTACCAGAAATTCTTAAGTTCTCCATTTTGGTATGGTTACAAGCATTTGTCAATATTTAATCATTCTTCTTATTTTGCCTTGTTTATAGCTTTTTCAATAGGAATCTTGATATATTTTTACAAAGCCAAACCTTTTAATTTTTCTGCCAATTTCTGGACTAAAGTATTAATTTACTTATGGGTTATTTTTCTTTCTTTGGTTTGTATAATTAACTCATCAAGAGCAGGTATTTTGGCTTTGTTTGTTTTTCTGATATTCAGTTTCTTTTTCTTATTGAAAAGGTTTTATATTAAAGTTGGGGCAGCAATAATAATGACAGGTTTTTTGATATACGGCCTGTCAACAGAAAGATTTGAAAACTATTCTGAAGTAGCCCGGGATTTACTCTCAGGGAAAAAATTAACACAACACGAATTACTTGAAAAAAATGCCGACAGACTTGTTCTGTGGAGAAACAGTATAGAAGTTATAAAGTCTAACTTTTGGATTGGTACTGGTAATGGGGATATAAAAATTGAATTAAAAAAAAGGTACAAGGAGCATAAAGTATATGAAGATCTGGATAAGGTTCTCAATCCTCATAATCAGTTCCTTTCTGTATTTGTAGGGATTGGAATTTTTGGCTTTGCATACTTTATTTTTCTTTTTGTTAAGCCTTTTATAAAAGCCTGGAAAGAAAGGGATTATCTATTGTTTTCTTTCTTAATACTGATAATAATACATTTCCTTGTGGAGTCGATGTTGAATCGCTTAAGTGGCATTTCTTTTTTCAGTTCTTTTTACAGCCTTTTATATATAATGCAAAGAAATGTTTATGAAACTGAATGAGAGATTGTTAGAAGTCTTGTAAGGAAATTCAATTTTTTTTAACAAAAGCCATTGTAAATGTAAGGATTATTTAATTTTCTTTAATTACACCACTTGCTTAGTTCATTGGCCGAAACAATAAATTAATAGCCCCAATTTTCCAGGTTGGGGCTATTTTTATTGTTTGTTTTATTTTCAATATTGAAAAATCCTTTTATTTGATTTTAGAAGTTAACGGATATTTCAGATTGCGGTAACTATCCATCCGGGCTTTAATTTTGCCCACTTTTATAGGACTTTCAATCCATACAGGTATACGGTTCTTATCGTCAGTGACCCATACTTCCAAATCTTCTCCTCCTTCAAAAACATCGCCTTTAACCAGAAGACCTGAGAATTTAATGGTGTTAAATTTACCAACTCCCCTTACTCGTTTTTTCTCTTTGCCTTTATATCGAATGTAGACATCTTCTACTTTGTTGTCAAGCAGTAGGTTTAAGGGTATTTTTTCGTCAATTTCATATTTCGTAAAGTCAATATTCCTGGCATGATAAATAATTGACATAATATCGTAAGTACATTCCGGCAATCTGAGCGTATCATGAGTAAGCGGTTTTCGTGTTTTTTCCGAAGTTGAATAAGCCACTGTATCTTTCCAGTTAAAATCATAGGTTATATCAATATGATAACCACCTTCATTAACGTCTCTTATATAGTATAGGGGTTTCAGTGTTTCTTTATCAATCCATGATTCGTAGGTATCTCTCACCTTATAAAACCAATCATAAAATCCGTATGATTTTCCTTTGCCAATAAGGTGGTAAGCGTCTCGTTCGTTTTTGTAAGAATCTCTCACTTCGAATGTTACCTCACCTACATCAGTCCAAACAAGGAACCAATTGTAAGTCATTATGTATTTTATTTTTTCACCGGCCTGAAAAGACATTCTTTCTGTTCGGCAACTGTTGTTATTCTGGGCGTTGGCCTGTGATATAAAAAAAGTAAAAAATATTGCGATGATAATTTTTTTCATAATTCTGTTCTTTTAACTAATGACACTATAATTTTTTTGTTTTTGTTTAATCTTATCAAGTTTTCTTTTCATAATTAAGTTTTTCTTATTTTCCAGGCTTGGATCATTTTCTAAAATTTTCAATGCCAGGCTTCTTGCATATTTTAATATTTCACCATCCTTACTAAGATTTGCTATTTTAAAATCAAAAGGTATGCCACTTTGTTGTGTTCCTTCTATATCTCCCGGTCCTCTAAGTTGCATATCGGTTTCTGCTATTTCAAAACCATTGTTGGTTTTTACCATTGTTTCAATTCTTTTTCTGGCTTCATGAGTTAACTTATGACTGGTCATTAACACACAATATGACTGTTCTCCGCCTCTTCCAACTCTTCCTCTGAGCTGATGAAGCTGCGATAATCCAAATCTTTCAGCATTTTCAATCACCATAACAGTTGCGTTAGGAACGTCCACACCCACTTCAATAACAGTTGTTGAGACCATTATATCTGTTTTACCATGGGCAAAAAATTTCATCGATTTTTCTTTTTCTTCAGGTTTCATTCTTCCGTGTACTACACTTACTGCATATTTGGGAGGTGGAAAGGCCCTTGAAATGCTTTCATATCCATCTTCCAGGTCTTTCAGATCGAGTTTTTCCGATTCTTTAATAAGAGGATAAACCACATAGATCTGGAATCCTTTCTCAATTACCTTTTTCATAAAGGCAAAAAGTTTTAGTCTTTTAGAGTCGTAGTAATGAATTGTTTTGATTGGTTTTCTTCCCGGTGGCAGTTCATCAATTACAGAAACTTCCAGGTCTCCGTAAACTGTCATTGATAGAGTGCGTGGAATTGGTGTAGCTGTCATAACCAATACATGTGGAGGCTGAACATTTTTTTTCCATAGTTTTGCCCTTTGTACTACCCCAAAACGATGCTGTTCGTCTATTATTACCAGTCCCAGGTTTCTAAATTGTACTGTATCTTCTATCAGGGCATGTGTCCCAATAAGGATTTTAAGACTGCCATCCAACAATTTTTCATGAATTTTTTTCCTTTCAGCAGCGGTTGTTGAGCCGGTTAAGAGGTAAATCGAAACGGGCAGGTCTTTCAGAAACTCAGTTATACTGTGATAATGCTGCGTGGCCAGTATTTCTGTGGGAGCCATGATACAGGTCTGGTAATTATTATCAAGGGCGATAAGAATGCTCATCAAAGCGACCAGCGTCTTTCCGCTTCCCACATCGCCCTGTAAAAGCCTGTTCATCTGGATGCCGGATCCGAGATCTTTTCGAATTTCTTTTAAAACTCGTTTCTGTGCATTTGTTAATTCAAAGGGGAGATGATACTTATAAAACTTATTAAACAATTCACCCACATGATCAAAAACAAACCCCTTGAACTTTTTTAGTCTCTGATTTCTTTGCTGAAGAATATTTAACTGGATATAAAAAAGTTCTTCAAATTTAAGTCTGTAGCTTGCTTTTTTCAACAAAGCCTGGTTTTCAGGAAAATGAATATTTAACAGGGATTTCTGAAGAGATAATAATCCAACTTCTTCCGTAAAGAACGAAGAGAGGGTTTCTTCTATATTGTTTTTAACTTCTTTTAATAGATTGTTTTGTAGTTTGCTGATGAATTTGCTGTTAACATATCTTTTTTTCAATTTTTCTGTAGTATTGTACATTGCCTGGAAGCCTGTCTGGATTCTATTATTAAACTTTTCTACAGTTTCAACTTCGGGGTGGATAATATTCACTTTGGAATTAAATTCTGAGGGTTTCCCAAAAACAATGTATTCTTTATCTGTGGTCAGTGATTCCCTTATCCATTTCAGTCCTTTAAACCACACCAGCTCAATAATACCTGTCTGATCTGTAAAATGAGCAATTAACCTTTGTTTGTTTCCTCTGCCTGCTGTGTCGAATTTAATAATTTTTCCTTTAAGCTGAACATGGCTCAGGCTGTCATTTATTTCGCGGATCTTATAAAACCTTGAACGGTCAATATATTTGTATGGAAAGTAATATAACAAATCTTCGTAGGTATATATACTAAGCTCTTTGTTAAGTAATTCGGCCTTTTTTGGACCAACACCCGGTAAAAATTTTATGTCTTTTTCAAGTAAATTACCCATCAAAATTGTTCTTATTATAAAACCCGTATAAAAATAATATTCAATTATGAGAATAAAACAATCCTGGAATTATTTTTTAAAATTGTAATTTTATTCAATAACCTTCAACATATTAATAAGTGAGATACCACATGATTAAAAATAATTGGAAAGGTAATTATGTTTTTTTCGGAGAAACTGGGAGAATAAGAGGTAATAGACTGATTAAATGGCAAGTATGGGCAATCTGAACTGGTTTTTTAAATATCTGATTTATAAAATCACAAGTCGACATAGAAGATGTTTTGGTTTGCATTCTCCTTTCCTGTATAATTTTTGTGACAAAGTCCTTAAGGATAAAAATAAATATGCTGAGAAATATGCTGAGATAATAAAGATTGTAAAAAAATTAGAAAGAAGCAGTCAGTATTTACCTTACTCTGACTATGGGAGTGGTTCAAAAATGAATAGACGCAGCTTACAATCTGTAAAGTCAACGATAAGAACTTCCGGTATTCCACAAAAATATGGTAAAGTTTTATACAATCTGGTTGAGTATAAACAGTCTTCACACATTTTGGAATTAGGAACCTCGTTGGGAATAAGCACGCTTTACCTGGCTATGCATGAACATAATCCTGATGTTTTGACAATTGAAGGTTCGGAAGAACGAGCCCAATATGCCTGGAATAGTTTTTACAATAAAGGCCTTAAAAATGTAGAAGTATATATTGGAAATTTTACCAACAATCTGGATGATATTTTAAAGTCCAGGGAAAATTTTGACCTGGTGTTTATAGATGGGGATCATTCTGAAAATGCCCTTCTTAGAAATTTTTATAAATTACAATCGCACATTCATGAAAAATCTGTTATTGTGCTGGATGATATACATTGGTCTGGCTCAATGGAACGTGCCTGGAAAAAGATATGTAATGATGAAAATATAACTTCAACAATTGATTTGTTCCGGCTGGGGATTGTTTTTTTTGATAAGAGGTTATCCAGACAAAATATAATTATTAATTATTGAATGCTGGTTGCTCATTATATTTTTTCTTAAATTCGTGCATCCTAAAATTATAAGCAATGACTGAATTAATTTCACTAAACGCGCTTTCAAAGTTTTATTTTGTTGGTGCTGAGACCATTAAGGCTGTAAGATCAGTTGATCTTTCCATAAATGAAAATGAATATCTTGCTATTATGGGACCTTCCGGTTCAGGGAAGTCAACTTTAATGAATATTTTAGGATGTCTGGATACACCCACATCCGGACAGTATATTCTAAACAAGAGGGATGTTAGTAAATTAAATGATAACCAACTGGCGGATATTAGAAACAGGGAAATTGGTTTTGTTTTCCAGACATTTAATTTGTTACCCCGGTATACTGCTTTGGATAATGTTGTACTGCCACTTGTTTATGCAGGTTTAACGAAAAAAGAGCGATATGAAAGAGGAGAGGAGGTTTTGGTAAATGTTGGGCTGGAAGATCGTATGACACATAAGCCAAATGAACTTTCAGGCGGACAGCGACAGAGAGTTGCTTTAGCCAGGGCTATGGTTAATAAGCCGTCTATTATTCTGGCTGATGAGCCAACCGGTAACCTTGACTCTAAAACTTCTGCCGATATACTCAGTTTGTTCGACCAGATACAACAGAATGGCAACACTATTATTCTTGTAACACATGAAGAAGATATAGCTATGCATGCTCATAGAATTATTCGTGTTAAAGACGGAATGATAGAGGATGATGTGTTGAATAAATAAAGGTGCTTCTTTGAACAAATTTTTTTTCGTCTTGTTAGACGTGAAAAAATGAATATATACACAAAAACTGGCGATAAAGGGACCACTTCTTTAATTAGTGGCAAAAGAGTTCCTAAGTTTCATGACAGAATAGAAGCCTACGGCACTGTAGATGAGTTAATATCTTATATAGGGTATCTCCGTGACCAGCTCCGGGAAAAAAAAATAAGAGAAGAATTGTTATTTATACAGGACCGCTTAATGACTTCTGCATCTATTCTCGCGTTTGATGGGAAAGAGGATGAAATTAAGCTACCTGAACTTTTTGAAGACGATGTGCTAAGGTTAGAAAAATCTATTGATGAAATGGATAAACAATTGCCTGAACTTACCTCATTTATTTTGCCAGGAGGACATCCGGTTGTATCTTTTACACATATTTCAAGAAATGTTTGCAGAAAGGCAGAAAGATATGCTTTAAAACTTTACAAGGAGTACAAATTTTCTGAATTGTTGTTAAAATTTTTAAATCGTTTATCTGATTATTTGTTCGTGTTAGCCAGAAAATTGGGAAAAGATTATAATGCAGAGGAAATTTTGTGGATACCAAAAGCATAATAAAATTTTTGTTTTTGCGTAATAATTTTATATTTGCAAAATTTTAACAGCAACTTTAAAAAATCAGATAATTATGTATTGGACACTAGAATTGGCTTCGAAATTGGAAGATGCGCCATGGCCGGCAACAAAGGAGGAATTGATTGATTTTGCTATTCGATCCGGTGCTCCAATGGAAGTGATTGAGAATCTTCAGGAAATTGAAGATGAAGGAGAAGTATATGAAAGCATTGAAGATATATGGCCTGACTATCCAAGCAAGGATGACTTCTTCTTTAATGAAGATGAGTATTAATTTATTAAATTTCTAAGGTTTGTATCACTGACCTTCAATTTTCCAGATAAAAATATCATCTTTTGATACCGGACGGTTATTCGTTTGCCAGTTAAACCCTTTTAATTTTACTTCTTTAGCGCTACCTAATGGGTATAAAGTACCATTCGGATCTGTTAACATATTGATTCTGGCAACCTGGTTGTTTTTTAGTGTTATAACCAGGTTGCTGGAAATGGCTTTATTTATTCCGACAATTGTATTGCCATCTTTTGTATAGTAAATTGTTTCACCATTCCCATCCACTTCAACTCTGTGCAATTTGTTTTCGCGAAGGTACCCTATCATCTTTCTTCCTTTAATCTGGTTAAACCTTGTACTGTCTTCCTGTGTAATAATAAAAGCAGATTGTTTTAGATTTACTTTATCCAGGTTATTGTTTTTAGTGTAAATATGAATTGTGTCAGCTGAACTTTGAGTGCTATCCGACCATAAAACAGGGTTATCAAACATTCTTATTACAGAATCCTTGAGCGTATATGCAAGGGAATCACACATCCCCTGTAAATCATTTTTAAATATTTTTACCTTATAATAAGCTCTGAAAATTCTGTATTCTCCAGTGCTATCATATTGAGATTTTAAAGTATCTGCATGTAAAAACAACGAATCATTTTCTTCATCAATATTGATCATAACAGCACTATCAGTAAGATAGGCGTTTTGGGGATTTTCTGAATATTCTGAATAATTACCTTTTAAAATAATATTTTTCGATGTATCCTCAATAACTGCATTTTGCTTAATTTGGCCATAACCTTTAGGGTCATCAAAATATAAAGTATCACCTTTAATTATTCTGTTGTCTTTTTTATACAATGCTTTTTTTCTGAAAAGAAATTGTTCTGTTTTGGTTTTGTACCAGCCATTTTCACAATAAAGGTAATTCTCATCGCTGTATATTTCTGTAGGACCAAAGAAATAGGCTGTTTCAGTTTTGGTATTGTATTTTAAAGTATCAGCATGGACAATGTAATTTGTATCTAAAATTTCAACATTGTCTTTAAAATAGGCAAGATCTTCATCACTATAGTAATGACCAAGCCTGCTGGAAATGGTTTTATCCTCATTTATAATCCGCCCGCCGTTAAAATAATATGCATAGTTGTTTTGAGAATCAAAATTTAGAGAATCGGTATATAACTGGGCCCGCTTATCATCCAGCTTTACGTTTCTCCTTATCTTCCCGAAGTTTTTATCTCCGTTGTAGGAAAGAAAATCTCCAAATAATTCCAGTGAATCTCCTTTTTCTATATGGACATCACCAAAAGCATCAATTTTATTTTTATCCAGATAGGAATAAGCACTATCACAATGCATAATAAATTTATTATGCCTAAAGGACACGTCACCAATAAATTTTCGTATGTTAGGATTTTCTTTCTGGTTGTACTTTAGAGAGTTGGAATGAATTATTTCAATTTTTCTTTTTTTTTTCTGCGCAAGAACATCAGGTTGAAAACCTGTTAAGCAATAAACTATTATGCCCAGGAAAAGGAATATGTTTTTTATTTTCATGGTTTTCAACCTGTTGTTTTGTAAGATAATTATTAATTTGTCTTTATGTTACAATTATCAAATCTTTCTTCAATATGTATGTAAGTATCCTTCTTCTTTCTTGAAATCCAGTTATTATAATATTCTTCCCGTTTTTTTGTAAGCGCCATTTTCTTAATCATATTGTAATCCTGCTTCAAATTGGCTCTGTGTGGTTCTATTTTTGATCTGATCTTAATTATTTTAAATATTGATTTTCCATTTTCGTCCTGTGATTGATACGGGTCAGATATTTCACCAACCTCCATATTTTTAATTGCTTCATAATCAGCAGGGGGAAGCTGATCCAGTTCAAATTCACTGCTTGATGTTCGTGGATTGATCAGCAATCCACCGTTTCTTTTATATTTTTGATCATCTGAGTGTTCTATTGCAGCTTTCCTAAAGGTGGTTTCACTTTTTCTGATAGCATCGGCAATACTATCAAGTCTATTAATTGTAGTCTGCTTTTGTTCAGGACTAACCTTTGGTTTTATTAAAATATGACGGACATTTACCTGTTCGTCCTCTCTTTCAATTAATTTTATTATATGATAACCATAAGCAGATTCAACAATTCCTGAAACTTCACCTTCCTGGAGGCTAAACGCAGCTTCTGCAAATTCAGGATCCAGCTCATCTTCTGTTCGAAAACCCAGTTCTCCGCCTTTCGAGGCTGTACCTTCATCCTCGGAATATAATACAGCAAGTGTAGAGAATCTTTGACCCTCGAGTATTCGTTTTCTTAAATCAAGTAGTTTCTTTCTGGCTTGACTCTCAGCCCTTTTATTCTCAGGTGGATATTTAACGATTTGATTTAATTCTATTCTTTTGTTAACCATTGGGATACTATCTTCAGGGAGATTGTTGTAAAACTTCTCTACCTCTTTTGGAGTAACAGATGACTTTTGCACCAATTGATTTCTCATTTTTTGTGTTCGAATCTGTTCGTAGATTAAGCCCCTGAAATCTTCTTTAATTTCTGTGATGGTTTTATTATAATATTTTTCCAGTTCTTCTTTTGATCCAATTTGACGAATAAAATATTGAATCCTTCTGTCCAAAGCACTCTCAACCTGGTTTGGGCTAACTTCAAGACTGTCTTTTTCTGCTTGTATTAACAATATTTTTTGAGATATCAGTTCGTTCAGGACCTGACATTTTAAATTACTTTGTGTATTACCCTGGGCTTTAAACTGTAATACCTGGTTTTCCACATCGGATTGCATAATTATTTTATCTCCGACAACTGCAGCAACCTGGTCAACTAGTTTTTTGTTTTGTGGGTGAGAAATAGAAAAGGATAATGTTAGAATTGTAACTATTAAGAGACTTTTTTTCACAATTTGCATAATATTCTTTTTTAGTAGATTTTAAATTCTTTATGATTTAAGGCTTCGTTGTATATATCTTTTTCTAGTTTTTCTAAGAGCTGGTGTTTTCTTTTATTGAGTATTAGGCTGTTTATCTTATCTTCCACAAAATTAAAAGGCGCTTCTGTACCTTTTAATCTATAATCGTTTATTTTTAGAAGATGAAGATTCAGACTATCTTCAGACTCAATATGTTTATTGTATTTAAGAAATGACTTGGGATTCTTTATTTTTTTTGGGATGATGTTGTTTATTCTGTTCAAAGGCACCCAATCCCCATTGAAATTATCAAAAATCTCAGCATACTGATAACAATAATCTTCAAGTCTTGAAAAGTGTTCTTCATCATCAGATTTATACCATTTTTTAACATTATCAATATTGGGAGAATTTATGGGCAATTTGATATAAGTAGCTTTAACTAATACCTGATCAAGAATAAAATTAGATTTGTTTTCTTCGTAATAATTCCTCATCTCCGACTCATCAACAACTGTATCTAATTTTTGATCTATTAATTGTTGTTGATATCTGTAAATTAAAAGAGAAGATCTGTAGTCTTCTATTTCTTTCTCTACATTCTTCATTCCTTCAGGAAGGTTCAGCTCAGCTTTTTTTAATAACAATTGTTTCTTTATCCAGTTATTGATATAATTTTTGGCTATTAGCAGGCTGTCTTCTTCTGTTTTGTTGTTTGGAATTATTTCTCTTATATCCGACAAATACAAATAATTATCGTGAATCTTAGCTATTGGTTGTTTGTTTGTATCATTATTTTGATTGCAGCTAAGTATGAGAACAGATATAAACAACAATAAAAATATTGAGATATGTTTCATATTTATTCTTTAATTTCGTTTAAAACCGAATGATTAATTTGGATATTATACTTATTTCTTAATTTCTTAATCCATTGTTCTTCAAGATAGTCCTGGTAATCAGACACAATCTGGCCCCTGGCTTCTTTTAGTTTTTTGGGTTCCGGTTCGATTTTTTCACCTGTGATATGATAGAACTGCTTATCTTCAGGTATATTTCTTTTCAATTTCCAGATTTCTTTATCTATCAGCGGATTTTCTCCTTTTTGGAAAATATCCTTATTAATTGTTAGTTTTTCCTGGTTTTTCTCATTGATTTCATTTAATAATTCCTGATCTGTATATGACTTCCTGAAAAGTCCACCTTTTTTAAGTTTTTTAACTTTTTCAAGAGTCTCCTTATCCTGGCAAACGTATATTTTACCCTGAAATCTTTCATCCCACATGTAATTGCTCTTATGTTCTTTATGGTATTTCTTTAAACCAACCGTATCTTTTGTTGCCTTGCTCCATACTTTTTTGTCCATTATTTCGAAAAGCAATATTCCATCATGATATTCCTGCACTATGTACCTGTATTTTGGATATTTTTTAGGCAATCTCTCATATTCAAAATCCAGTATCTTTTCTTTTTCAAAAGAGTCATATACTTTATCCAATAATAGCTGGCCGCTAAATTGTTTTCTTAACGATTTCTGGTTAGTAAAATATTCCAAAAATTCCTGTTGGCCGTAAGTTTTCTGATTTATTTTAAAAAGAGGGTCATTTGCCTTAAAATTATTTTTAAGAGAATCCCATTTAATTTTATGAGTTTTCATGTTTATGTAAAAAGAAAACTTGTTGAGATTTTCCGGGAAGAATTTGTAATCATATTCTTTTTTAAGATCCCATACAAGAGAATCTTTTGCTATTTCATACCTGGGATTATTCGAAATTTTCTTTCTGAGTTCTTTCTCTTCTTGTTTAAAGGGACCTTGTTGGTCTTTATCAATAAGTTTTATAATGTGCCAACCTACCCTGGTTTTAAAAGGTTTTGAGATCTGGCCTTTTTCCCTGAGCTGGAAAGCCACTTTTTCAAACTTAGGGACCATTCTTCCAACTCCAAACCAAGGTAGTTCTCCGCCTTTTTTTGAGGAAGATCTATCTTCTGAGTATTTTTTGGCCATCTCGTTAAAATCAGTACCCTGTTTAATTTTATGATAGATTTTGTTGATTTGTTCTTTTTTCTCATTTATTTTTTCATTACCCATCCTGTTGGGTGCTAAAAGCATTATATGGGCCACTTTTACTTTACCTTCCGATTTTCTTTGGTCATTTTTTTTAATTATGTGATAACCGTATTTTGTTTTCACAGGGTTGCTTATTTCTCCAACGTTCATTTCATATACGGCATTTTCAAAAGGATAAACCATTTGTAGTGCAGAGAAATAACCAATGTTGCCTTTGTTTCTTTTTACGGACGGGTCATCAGAGGTAGAAAGAGCCACTGCATTAAAATCTTCCTTTTTAAGAACAATTCTTTCTTTGATATTTTTTGCCTTGTTGAATATTCTTAATGTATCTTCTGCTGATGCTTTAGGGGGTGTTTTTATTAGAATATGGCTGGCATTCACTTCATATTTTGATCTTCTGTATGCTTCTCTTACAAGAGAGTCAATTGTTTTGTTGTCTACAAGGTATGGTTTTGCCAGTTCTTTTCTATATTTTGATAGTTCTTTCCGCACAGAGGCCAAAGTATCCATTTCCATTTTTTCAGCTTCCAGAACTTTTAGTTTAAAATTAATAAATAATTCCAGATATTCATCAATAGTCGATTCTTCAGCCTTTTCCAGATTTTTGTTGTTTTTATTATAGATCCTTAGAAATTCTTCCTTGTTAATCTCCTGGTCATCAATTGTAAGAAGAACATTGTTGTTCTGAGCATTCAATTGGTTTATTCCCAAAAACAACATCAAGAAAATTAGGGTTTGTATTTTCTTCATAATCGAATATTTAATAGGTTTTTATCTACTGTAATTTGGGGCTTCACGAGTAATTGCCACATCATGCGGATGACTTTCAATCATTCCGGAGTTTGTAATTTTAACAAATTTGGCTTCCTTTAATCGTTTGATGCTGTTGGCTCCGCAGTATCCCATCCCGGCTTTCAATCCACCAATTAATTGATAAATTACTTCGGAAAGATTTCCCTTGAAAGGTACTCTTCCGCTAATTCCTTCAGGTACAAGTTTTCTCACGTCTTCTTCCAGGTCCTGGAAGTACCTGTCTTTTGATCCTTGCTGCATCGCTTCAACAGAGCCCATTCCCCGATAAGCTTTAAACTTTCTGCCATTGTAAATAATTGTTTCTCCTGGTGATTCTTCAACTCCAGCAAAAAGAGAACCTGCCATTATTGAATCGGCACCTGCCGCTATAGCCTTAACCAAATCTCCGGAATACCTTAAGCCGCCGTCAGCAATAATTGGAATACCATTATCTTTACATACTTTGGTGATTTCGTATATTGCTGATAACTGGGGCAGTCCTACTCCTGCCACTACTCTTGTAGTACATATAGAACCTGGTCCGATTCCAACTTTTACTGCATCTGCTCCTGCATTAATAAGGTCTTTTGCAGCTTCGGGTGTTCCAATATTACCTACAATTATGTCTATATCTGAAAATCTTTTTTTCACTGCTTCGAGTGTTTTAAAAACTCCCTTTGAGTGTGCATGTGCCGTATCTATAACCAGGGCGTCAGCATTTTCTTTTGCAAGAGCCTCTGCACGTTTTAACGTATCGGGAGCGATGCCAATTGCTGCAGCAACTCTGAGCCTGCCTTTTGGGTCTTTACATGCAAACGGGTTATCTTTTACTTTTGTGATATCTTTATAAGTAAGTAATCCTACTAATTTATTATGGTCATCCACTACCGGGAGTTTTTCAATTTTATGCCGTTGAAGAATGTCCGTGGCTTCTTCAAGGTCTGTTGACTGCTGTGTTGTAATAATATTGTCACATGTCATTACATCTTTTACTGGCCTGGAAAAGATTTTTTCAAAGCGCAGGTCGCGGTTGGTTACAATACCAATTAATAAACCCTTATTATCAACCACAGGAATACCACCAATTTTGTATTCTTTCATTATATTCAGCGCATCACCAATTGTACTCTCTTCAGAAATAGTTATAGGGTCATAAATCATCCCATTTTCTGCACGTTTTACTGTTTTTACCTGTTTGGCCTGCTTTTCAATACTCATATTTTTATGAATCACACCAATGCCGCCCTCTCTTGCAATAGCTATAGCAAGTGTAGACTCTGTAACTGTGTCCATTGCTGCAGATACAATGGGTATATTTAAGTTAATGTTTCTTGAAAATTTTGTCTCAAGATTAACTTCGTTGGGGAGTACTTCAGAATACTGAGGGATTAATAAAACATCATCAAATGTGTATCCCTCAATTTTTATTTTATCCTTATCAAATGACATTTGTGGAACGTTTTTGGGTTTATTTTAAATCGTGCCAAATTACAAAAAAATAGCTAAACTAACTGGATTTAATTCTTAAAAATGTTTAAAACATCCTTTTCTTTTTCTGTAAATTTACACTTTTAATAATTATTTTCTTTTTATTTTTCAGGTATATGAATTTATATAAGCAGTTATTGCTGAAATATTGGGGATTCTCAAAATTTCGACCTCTACAGGAAGAAATTATTGATTCTGTTTATTCTGGAAAAGATACACTGGCATTGATGCCTACCGGAGGCGGGAAATCAATAACATTTCAGATACCTGCGCTGGCGAAAGATGGCATTTGTTTGGTTATTACACCTTTAATAGCACTTATGAAAGACCAGGTTGAAGGTCTGAACAAAAGAGGAATAAAAGCAATGGCTATTTATTCGGGAATGAAAAAGAGAGAAATTGATCTTGCCCTGGATAACTGTATTTTTGGAGATTATAAATTCTTATACTTGTCTCCGGAGCGTATTAATACTGAGTTGTTTAAGGCCAGGGTAGCAAAGATGAATGTGAATATGATAGCAGTTGATGAGGCACATTGCATTTCTCAGTGGGGTTATGATTTTCGTCCGTCTTATTTAAATATTGCGGCATTAAAGGATATTTTAAACAAAGATGTACCTTTTCTGGCTCTTACTGCTACAGCTACACCTGAAGTTGTGGAAGACATCCAGGATAAATTAAGATTTAAAGAAAAAAATGTACTCTGGAAAAGCTTTGAAAGAAAGAACCTGGTTTATCTGGTAAGGAAAGTTGAAAGTAAGGAGAATTATCTTCTAAATACTCTTTCAAAAATAAAAGGGACAGGGATAATATATACCAGAAGCCGGAAAAAGACTAAGTGGATTTCAGATATGTTAAATAAGCATGGAATTGTTTCTGATTATTACCATGCAGGCCTTAGTAATGAAGTACGTTCTGAAAAGCAAGATGCCTGGCAGCAGAATAAAAAACGGGTAATGGTGGCTACGAATGCATTTGGCATGGGCATTGATAAGCCCGATGTGAGGTTTGTGGTTCATTATGATCTGCCGGATAATCTGGAATCTTATTACCAGGAAGCAGGAAGGGCTGGCAGGGATGAAAAAAAAGCATATGCCGTATTGTTGTTTTCTGATGCTGATAAGGCAAAAATGAAACAGAGAATTCAGAATAGTTTCCCTGAAATGGAAGATATAAAGAATCTTTATGAAGCTGTTTGCCAGTACCTTCAAATACCATACGAAGGGGGAAAATACCAGGCGTATGATTTCAATATTAGTGATTTTGCTAGCCGTTATAAATTTGGGTTAATGACAATTTATAATGGAATAAAATTATTGCAACGAGGTGGGTATCTTGAACTTACCGATGAAGTTTCTAACCGTTCAAAGATCTATTTTTTTGTGAACAGGGATGATTTATACAATTTTCAATTGGCTAATGAAAAATACGATGGATTTATAAAATTAATCTTACGTAACTATACAGGGGTATTTACAGATTATACAAAAATTGATGAAAATATGCTGGCTAAGAAAATACATGTTTCTGTTGATAAAATTTATCAATATTTAAACAGGTTAAAATATTATAAAATAATAGATTATATTCCTTATAAAAAAACACCTATGATTGTCCTCACAGAGGAACGGCTAAAAAAGAAGAGTATTTATTTAAGTAAAGATCAGTATAAAGAGCGAAAAGAATTGTTTTCCAAACAAGTAAAACAAGTTTTAGGGTATGCAGAAACAGAGACAAAGTGCCGCAGCCAGATTTTACTTGAATATTTTGGAGAAGAGAATGCCTATCGCTGTGGAATATGTGATGTATGTACCAGGAGAAATGAGCTGGAGTTGAGTAAATATGAATTTGATGTGATTCTCGAAGAGCTGAAAAAAATATTAAAAGACAAAGCAGCTCGCATTGATGAAATAATTGAGCATTTAGAGTACCCTAAGAATAAGGTACTTAAAGTAATTGACTGGTTGGCAGATAATAGAAAAATTATTAAAGAAGGAGAAGACAGATTTAAATGGCATAAGTAAAAAACGAAACAAACAAAGCCAGGCAGGGATTAAGGAATAAAAATCGCCTGCCTGGAAGCCAATGCCATTTATAAATTGGAGGTGTTGTAAAATAATAGATGTAATAAAATTAAAATTCGTTGCGTGAAAATTTAATTTTTTTTAAGCATCCATATTTTTGTATTTTTGCGTCCGTTTTATAATATGTTTGAAAATGAAAGAGTTATTCGAAAACGAAAATGTGAATAATTTTGTTACAAGTGCAGCAAATTATTGCACATTGGTTGAAAACGCAGGTAATTTTTCAAAGAAAAATTTTATTGAAAAAACACTTGAACTTTTTTCTTCTTTATATTATTCAATATTTAGGTTCCCTTCCTTTGAAATTGAATCGGATGAAGAAATGATTGAAAAATTCGTAACCGAACAGGAGTGGAATAATATTTACCAGCGGGTTAGTCAAAAATTAGGGTATCATGATGATTATCTTGATGTATATGATCCGGTTGCCAGACAGGAAGAAGATTTAAGTGTCGGGAAATTGTCTGATAACCTTGCAGATATTTATCAGGATATGAAGGATTTTGTTACTCTTTATGGCGTAGGGAACGAGGATGTTATGCTTGCTTCTTTGTGGGAATGCAAAATTAGTTTTGAAGAATATTGGGGGCAAAAATTGTTGAATGCCACCAGGGTATTGCACAGACTCTATTTTTATGAAGAAAACCTGGAAGAAGAAGACGAAAACAGTGAAGATCAGACGGATTATAATGAAAACAGAAATAACTGGATGTTTAATAGAAAACAAGAGCAATATAGAAAAGGAGAAAAATGAGTTATAAATTAGAAATTACAAATGATGAAATAAAAAAACTTCCTAAAACTGAATTTTCCGGTAATATTTTCTTGATAGATACTTTTAAAAAATTTGATATCGCTTTGCCTTTGTTATCCGAGAAAAAAATTCTTGGTTTTGATACAGAAACAAAACCTGCTTTTAAAAAAGGCAAAGAAAATGAGGTTGCCTTGTTGCAGTTGTCTGACTCAGAGACTGCTTTTCTTTTCAGATTGCAGAAGATAGGCCTGCCGGACCCATTGATTCGCATACTTGAGAAAGAGTCTATAAAAAAAATAGGTGTAGCCATAAGAGATGATTTGCGGGCTTTGAAGAAAGTTGAATCTTTTAATCCTGGTGGATTTGTTGAACTTCAAGAGGTTGCCAGCGAAATGGGATTGAAAAATAATGGATTGAAAAAGCTTGCCGGAATTTTTCTGGGTTATAGAATTTCCAAATCACAAAGAATGACAAACTGGGAAAATGAGATATTAAGTCCTGGTCAGTTGAAATATGCTGCAACTGATGCTTGGATTTGTAATGAATTGTATTATAAAATGGTAACTAATAGGGAATAATGGAGCAGCAAAGAATTATTTTAAAATCGGGTAAGGATCAGTCATTATACAGATACCATCCCTGGGTCTTTTCTGGGGCTATAAAAAAAACGAAGGGTAATTTTAAGGAGGGTGATGTTGTCAGTGTCTATAATAACAAGGACGAGTTTTTAGGTAAGGGACATTTTCAGCCGGGGACTATCGCGGTAAGAATTCTGACTTTTAAAGATGTGCCGGTTGATCTTTCTTTTTGGGAATATAAATTAACTCAGGCGTATGAGCTCAGAAAAAAAGTAGGATTACTGAATAACGAAAGTACCAACGTATTCAGACTAATAAATGCTGAGGGAGACGGAATGCCCGGGCTGATTATTGATTATTATAACGGAGTTGCTGTTTTTCAGGCCCATTCTGTAGGAATGTATCAATTAAAAGAGCAGTTTGTTGAAATACTAAAAAAAATACTGGGTAATGATTTACGTGCGGTCTATAATAAAAGCTCAAAGACTTTACCATACCATGCACCAATCGAAAAGAAAGATTTTTTCCTTTTTGGAAACCAACCCGATAAACTGGTTGTGAAAGAGAACAATTTGCAATTCGGAATTGATTGGCAAACAGGTCAGAAGACAGGATTTTTTATTGATCAGCGCGATAATAGAAACCTGGTTCGCAGGTTTTCTAAAAATGCAAATGTTCTTAACCTTTTCGGGTATACTGGTGGCTTCTCAGCTTATGCTATTCAAGGAGAAGCCAGTAAAGTACATACTGTGGATAGTTCTAAGAAAGCAATTGAGCTGGCTGAAGAAAATATCCGGCTTAATTTTAATGAAACCATTGTACATAAAGGGATAGCAAGTGATGCTTTTGAATACCTGAAAAGCACTAAAGAAGAATACAATCTTATAATTCTTGATCCCCCGGCTTTTGCAAAACACCATAATGTTTTACGAAATGCCTTGCAAGGTTATAAAAAATTGAATAGATTAGCATTTGAGAAAATCAGGACTAATGGGATTTTATTTACATTTTCATGTTCTCAGGTAGTAAGTAAAGAGAATTTTAAACAGATGGTGTTTGCAGCTGCTGCATCTGCAAAAAGAGATGTTAAAATATTATATCACCTTGAACAACCTGTAGATCATCCTATTAGCATCTTTCATCCTGAAGGGGAGTATTTAAAAGGATTGGTTTTGAATGTTTTATAATAATTTTTTAAATGAAATACATTTATATTTTACTTTTTCTTTTTCTGTTTTTTAATGAGGGACTCGGACAATCCTTGTTCCCGGTAAATTATTATGAAAACAGGGGAGAAATTGAATTTTGCAGGATGGATGTGCACAACAATAAATTATTCTGGCCATTGGGAAAGAAAGGCCTTATAATTTTTGATGTATCCAACCCTAACAGAATTAACCGGTTGAAATTGTATAGGGATTATGAAATAAGAAGTTATAATAAAATGTATGGATCACCATATGCAATAAAATTAGTAGGTGATAAAGCTTATTTGGCTCATGGTGAACTGGGATTTGACATTCTTGATGTTTCTAATATATTGGATCCCAAGCTTATAGGAAGATATTCAAGAAATCAGTCTGTTTATAATTTTAAAATCTATAAAGATTATGCAATTCTCGGACTGGATAAAATGGGTTTAGAAGTTGTCGATTTTTCTGATTCCAAAGACATACAAATGGTTTCCAGGAATAATTTTGAAGGATTGCATGTAAATAATATTGATATTTTGGAGCCAACAGTTTATGCTGCCTGTGGTCATTATGGCCTAAAAATTTTGTCTTTTAATGATCCGTTGGAAGAATTTAAGAGGGCTAATTTTCCTAAAGATTTTAATACTCAGAATGAAGCAGAAAAGTTGCAGATATATAAGGGCATTGGTCTGCTTGCAAATGATGCCAGGGGAATTTCCGTGCTGGATTTAACCCTGAAGAAATATCCGGATGAAATTGATTTAATTGATACTGAAGGAAAAGCAAATGATTTGATTATTAATAAAGAAACGATGTATGTGGCAACAAGCAATGGGATAGAAATTTATAGTGTTGAGGATCCGCAAAATATTTTTAGGATTACAAGTTATTCCGATAAAAAGAGAAAATTCCAGAAAATTGCAGTTGAGGGGAAATATCTTTATGCTACCTATAAAAAAGGTTGGTGGTTGTGGAAAAAATATGGAGTTATGATTTTTGAAATTGAATAAAATATATAAATTTCATTTAATTAGCATAAAATCAATATAATAAAAATTGTGATTATGAATGTACAGGAAGCTGAAGAACTTTTAAAAAAACATGTGAAAGATACAAAAATGCTTTATCATAGTTATGCCTCTGCTGCTGTTATGGAGGCTTTAGCACAACGTCTGGGAGAGGATAAGGTAAAATGGAGTGTTACAGGCATGCTTCATGATATAGATTCGGAAATTACTGATAAAGATCCCAGCCGCCATGCACTTGAAGCAGAAAATATTCTTAAAGATTATGATGTGGATGAAGAAATGCTTGATGCTATCAGAATGCATAACGAAGAAGCTACCGGAAAGGAAAGAACCACTAAATTTCAACATGCCCTTGCTGCAGGGGAAACTATAACCGGACTTATATATGCAACAGCACTCGTTTATCCCGATAAAAAAATTAAAAGTGTAAAGCCCAAATCAATTAAAAAACGAATGAAAGAAAAAGCTTTTGCGGCATCAGTAAAGAGAGACACTATAAGAGAGTGTGAAGAAACCGGTATTCCATTGGAAGAATTCATTGAGTTATCATTAAATGCAATGAAAGAAATTGATACTAAAATTGGATTATAATTTTGCATAATATTTGCGGTACAACTAATACTAAAGGTAAACACTCACATTATGAAAAAAATTCTCTTATACATTGTTTTTTCCTGCTTATTTGTAAATGTCTTTTCACAGAAAAAAGTGGAGGAAATAAAAATTGAAGGAGCAACAGGTACCGCTATAGGCAAATCATTGCCGGGTGTAATAAAACAAGCCCGCGATAAAGCTAAGGTGGATGCATTGAAAAAAGCAGGAATAACTGAAAATATAAATACATATACCGATTTTTACCAAAGTGAAACAGATAATGAATACAGTGAACTTTTTTCATCTGATATTTTTTCAAACATCAGGGGAGCGGTAAAAGATGTTGAAATAGTAGATACTTTACGTTCTTTTACAAAAGAGGGTTTTATAAAAGTGACAGCCGTTATTAACTGTACTGTGCTTAAATATAGTACTGCGAATGATTTATCTTTTAATTTTAAAGTTTCGGGTATTAAGCAATTCTATAATAATAATGCACATCTGAAATTCTCTATAATGCCTTCAAAACCAGGATATCTGAAAGCTTTCCTTTTTACTAAAAATGAAGCTTATCAGCTTTTTCCCAACAATTGGGAGAAATCTGTTCTTTTCAGAAAGGATTCAATGTATAAATTTCCTTTGGAAGAATTGGATTATATACTGGAGACAACAAAAAACAGTGAAATACACAGAATTGTTTTTGTCTATTTAAAGAAGGAAATTCCTTTCTATGGGTCTGTAAAGTATGAAGAAATATTTGACTGGATTTTTTCTATTCCCCCTGACCAGAGAAAAGTAAAGTCAAATACCTTTACTGTAGTCAATGAAAAGGTAAATTAACCAAACCTATTTATACTTTTGTATTATTGTAAGACCATCTCTGACAGGCAAAATTACTTTCTTCAGACTTGAGTCGTCTTTTACCAATTTATTGAATTGGTGAATGCCTTTTGTATGATTGTCAAAGTTTTTCGGATTGTTTAATACTTTCCCGTCCCATAGCGTATTGTCGGCTATTATAAACCCTCCTGTTTTTAAGTATTTTTTACAGAGATTTAAATATTGGGGATATTCTCTTTTGTCACCGTCAATAAAACACAAATCATAACTTTTTTTGAGAGATGGGATAATCTTTAGAGCATCTCCTATATGAAGGTTAATTTTATCTTTTTGACCCGACTTTTTGAAGTAATGAATAATAAATTCTTCTAATTCATCATTTATTTCAATTGTATCGATCGAGCCCTTTTGCATTCCTTTAGCCATACAGATCGTACCATAACCTGTATAAGTACCTATCTCCAGGGCATTTAAAGGATTAATCATTCTAACTATTATTTCCAGAAATTTTCCCTGCATGGGACCTGACAGCATGCGTGGGTGAAGTATTTTCTTGTGTGTTTCCCGAAATAATTCATACAGCACAGGATCTTCTTCTTCTGAATGGTCCAGTATATATTTATTGATTTGTTCTTCTTTTCTACTCATTATAATGATTTATTGATAAATTAAAACAGATAGCTGGTCTGGCTTTAATACATCATTAGCTACTTCTAAAACATTTTCAGCAGAAATATTTTCTATCTTCTTTTTTATTTCAGCCAGGCTATTTAGTTTATTCCTGAAGAGATAACTTTTACCATTGGCAATCATCTGGTTAGAATTAACCTCCGATTGAATGGCAATCTGACCGAATAACTGTTGTTTGGCATTTTTAAGCTGAACAGAACCCAGCTTTTTTTCTCTGAGCCTTTTAAATTCTTTGTGTACCTGGTTTAATGTCTTGTCAAGCTTGTTTTTATCTGTGGCAAAGTAAACAGAGAATATGCCTGTGTCGGTAAATGGAGTATAGTTTGATTCCACATGATACACATATCCTAGTTTTTCTCTCAGAAGCATATTAAGCCTTGAGGTTAAACCAGGACCACCGGTTATGTTTTCCAGAAGACTTAGAGTAGTTCTTCTTGAATCGTACATGTTATAACCAATATTGCCTAACATGCAATGTGCCTGTGATGTGTTTTTATCTATAACTTTTGTTTCAGGCAGGTAATTTTTAAATGGCTTACGTTTTTTGCCATTCTGAATTGGTTTAAAGTCATTAAAATTTCTTTCGACCAATTTTATTAATTCTGAAAAAGAAATATCTCCCACCGAACTGATTACCATTTGATCAGGAGAGTAATTATTGTGCACAAATCTTTGGAAATCTTCTTTGTTAAATTTATTAAGAGTCTCAGGTGAACCAAGAATATTCCTTCCTAAAGGTTGCCCGGCAAAAATCAACTCTTCAAAATCATCAAAGATTGATTCTGACGGGTTGTCTTTATACGAATTAATTTCATCAATAATTACTTCCTTCTCCTTCTCAATTTCTTTTCCAGGAAATATTGAAGAGAAGGTGAGATCTGATAGTAATTCTAAAGCTCTGGAATATTCATTTTGTATAAAAGAGGTATGAATGAAAGTTTCTTCTTTGCTGGTGTAAGCATTAATGTCGCCACCCACATTATCCATACGGCTTAAAATATGAAAAGCTTTTCTTTTTGTAGTTCCTTTAAAAATTAAATGTTCTATGAAGTGGGCAATACCCTGTTCATGTTCTTCTTCATCCCTCGATCCGGCGTTAATTATTAAGCCACAATGAGCTACCTCGGAATTGTTTTTTACGTGTACAATTCTAAGTCCATTATTTAATTGGTGTGTATAATATTTCATTTAAATTAATACCTTTTTCCTGCCTTGCAAAATTAGTAAAATGAATAACAACATCTGCAAAATTTGGTAAATCAGAATTTCTATATAAAATCAAAACATTTTTTTAGATAATTTTTATCCTTAACTCCTTGTTTTTTTTGATATTGGGGGATTTATGTAATAATACGAAAAAAAAATTATAAATATTTTGCAAAAAGATTTTTTTCATTACATTTGCAATCGCTTTACAAAAGGAGCCATAGCTCAGTCGGTAGAGCAACGGACTGAAAATCCGTGTGTCCCTGGTTCAATTCCAGGTGGCTCCACAAGGAGGCCGCAAAGAAGCGGCCTCTTTTTTATTTCCTTTATAGAAATACAATCATGGGCTTTAGAGGCGAAACAGCTCCTTATAAATTTTTCACCCAAAAAATTGTTTACATGAGCGAGCTATTCAATTCAAATCATATATCAAATATTGAACATTTTTTTACTTTCCTTGTTTAAGCGTTTTAATTATTTGTATAGAAAACATTGAATGAATAAAATATAAATTTATGATTTTATTTTAATTTGTTTGTTGCTTGACTTTAAGTACTTTAAGACTTGTTAGTCTTAAAAATATGTTCGGTAGTACATATTAAATTTTGATTATATGCATATTTTGTTTATATTTAGCTAATTAAATCATAAGTAGGTAATATTTTTTGCAATTTAACATAAAAAATATCTTGCACGAAAATTTTTTTTTATAGTTTTGTCGACCCTTATAAAACATGAAAATTTTACATATTTTTTAACCTAAAAAAAATGATTCTATGAGAACAAAAAACACAATTAAAATTTTATCATTTCTATTTTCTTTACTTCTAATTCTTCCGGCAACTTCTTTTGCCCAGGAAGAAGAAGACGAAGACGGTTTCACTTTTGGTGGCGCGATGCGTTATAACATAGTAAGCGAAAGCTACGAAAGTGATCCTACGACAACGAATACCTATGCAACATGGGATACATGGCGCCTGAATGTTGATGGTTCAGTAGCTGATGTTGACCTGAGCTTTGAGTATCGTTTCTATCCAACGTTTAATACCCACTTTATTCATCATGGTTTCTTAGGGTATGGACTCTCCGACAATGTTTATATGGAGTTGGGTGTAACACAGGTACCCTTTGGTATTACAACTTATGCTTCTCATTCATGGTGGTTCCAGGGACCCTATTATGTAGGTCTTGAGGATGATTATGATATGGGAATTAATTTTGACATTACACCTTCTGAAAACCTGAAACTATCATTGGCTTACTTCCGTCAGGCAGAACCGCAAGGACCTGCAGGTGGAGGGTTAAACGGAGCAGGTCGTTATTCCTATGATGTTATTTCCGGAACCGGTTATTATCTTGATGACAATGATAATCTTCAACCAATGCAAGCATCCCTTCGTGAATTAAACCAATTTAATGCAAGATTAGCCTATAATCTGAACGAAGATTGGGAAATTGGAGCAAGCGCTCAATTCGGACAGCTTTATAACAGTACTAACGATGATGCAGACTGGACTTCTGCGCTGGCTGCTCACGTTGTAGGTAATTTTGGTGATTTTAATTTAAAAGCAGAGTATGTAAACTATAATTATACTGCCCAAAGTGATGAGTTCGTAGATCCTTCAAGTGGAGAAACAGTAACTCGTGACCTTGACATTGTTTCAATGGGTGCTTATGGATATCCATATAGTGTTGCTGCTAAGGCAAATATGTATGTAGCCGGACTTTCCTACAATATTCCTGTAGAATGGGGTCCTATTAGCAGTGTAACAACATATCTTGACTTTACTATGATTGATAAAGTTGAAGAAAATTTTGAAGATACTTATCACTTAATCCCTGGTTTTATGCTTACCGCAGGTAGTATCTATACTTATTTTGATTTTGCCTTAGGTAAAAACCAGCCATGGTTAACCGAGAACTTCGGAACTGGTTTAGGTCAGGGTAGAACATGGTCAAACGATCCTGCTGATCAAGGTAAGTATTTTTATATAGATGATTCTAGTGATGATAGAATTGGAAAACCTGTACCAATTGATCAGGTTGATTGGAACCTTCGTTTCAACATCAACATTGGTTACTATTTCTAAGAGCTTTTTATAAAGAACTGTAAGATAAACTCCTTGTC
>Ga0209925_1000181_pt1 | contig 33017 bp, 26 predicted proteins | sample SalPonR2_A_D1_MG_FD_185702 | JGI IMG/M metagenome (GOLD analysis project Ga0209925, IMG submission 185702) | Salt pond soil microbial communities from South San Francisco under conditions of wetland restoration - Salt Pond MetaG R2_A_D1_MG... ... | reverse complement strand
TACACACTTTCAGCAGTCTGAACAAATCATTCCTGCCGGAATATAAAGATACCATGAAAAAAGCTGACCAGGCCATCGTTTATTTTAATCCTGAAACAATCAAGCACAAAAAACTGGAAATGATCGAAAAATCAGACATTCAAAAAAGCTTCCGTTCTGGAAACATAAAGGTATTTAACAGTACAGAAGAACTTGAAAAGTTTTTACTATCCTTTAAAAATACAGACTCTAATTTTCTGTTTATGAGCTCTGGAAACTTTAATGGACTAAATATTAGAAATTTATCTGAAAAGCTAATTTAAAAAGAAAGGTTGTGGAGACTACGGGATTCGAACCCGTGACCTCTTGACTGCCAGTCAAACGCTCTAGCCAACTGAGCTAAGTCCCCGATTTCAGATGTCAAAGTTAATATTTTTATGAAAAATAAGGAATAATAAATCTAAAAAGTTTTTTTAAAAAAGAATATATAAATCCTTTAAAATTTCTTTTACAACTTTTATTTAATGCATATCTTTGCACCGGCTTTGATTTAATAAAAAGCTAACATGGAAACATTTACAAGCAAAAATCTTTTCAGGGAACGATTAAAAACTCTGAAAAACCAAAACAAAACCATCGGGTTTGTACCCACAATGGGCGCTTTGCACATGGGACACCTGTCTTTGATAGATTGCGCTAAAAAAGAAAATGACATTACGGTAGCAAGTATTTTCGTAAATCCCACACAGTTTAACGAAAGGGACGACTTTAAAAAGTACCCGAGAAACATTGACAAAGATTTGGATATTTTATCAAGGCAGGGATGCGATATCGCCTTTACTCCTTCAGAAGAGGATATGTATCCTGAGACCGACAACCGCCAATTTGATTTTGGAGCATTGCAGAATGTAATGGAAGGAGCACATCGACCGGGTCATTTTAATGGCGTTGCCCAAATTGTCAGCAAATTTCTTGAAATTATTCAACCCGATAAAGCCTATTTTGGAGAAAAAGATTTTCAGCAACTGGCCATAATAAGGGAATTATCAAGGCAAATGAACATGAACACCCAAATTGTTGGCTGTCCTATAATCCGGGAAGATGATGGCCTGGCCATGAGCTCAAGAAACAAGAGACTTTCAAAGGAAGAAAGAAAGAGCGCCACAAAAATTTCAGAAATCCTTTTCAAAGGAAAAGAGATGGCAGAGCAAAAGTCAGTTAAAGATTTAAAAGAGTGGATGAAAAATGAATTAAACAAAAATCCACATATCAACGTAGAATATATTGAAATAGTGAATGAAAAAAATTTACAACCCATTCACAACTGGAAGGATACAAAACAAATAAGAGCCTTTGCAGCTGCATGGGTTGGAAATGTCAGATTAATAGACAATGTGAAATATTATTTTTAAATTTGTAATAGAATAAGCAGTAAATTATGAATATAGAAGTTGTTAAATCAAAGATACATAAAGTTCGTGTAACCGATGCCAACCTGCAATATGTCGGCAGTATTACCATTGATGAAGATTTAATGGAAGCAGCAAACATTATAGAAAATGAAAAAGTACAGGTTGTAAATATTAACAACGGAGAACGACTGGATACTTATGTGATTAAAGGAGAAAGAGGAACCGGACAGATTTGTCTGAACGGACCTGCCGCCAGGAAGGCTGCCGTAGATGACGTAATTATTATCATCTCATATGCTTCACTGGAAATTGATGAGGCAAAACAATTCAAACCAAAATTAATTTTCCCCGATACAGCAACCAATAAAATCATCTAACACTCATTGAAAAAAAAACTATTTAAAACAATTCGGTTTATCCTTTTTTTATCAATAGGTATTATACTTTTGTATTATGCCTTTAAAGGAGTAAGCCTGGAAGATTTTTTAAATAGTCTGAAAAAAACTAATTATTTCTGGTTAACGCTTTCCTTACTTGCCGGGGTTATTGAATATATTAGCAGAGCCATTCGTTGGAGACTTCTTATCAAACCGCTTAATTACCATCCTCCGGTTAAAAATGTTTTCTTTGCCCTGATGGTAGGGTATACTGCAAATTTTGCCTTCCCCAGGATTGGTGAAATAACACGCTGCGCCACCCTCCGGAAATCTGATAAAGTGCCCATTGATTTATTGTTAGGGACTGTTCTCATGGAGAGAGCCATTGACCTGTTCGTGCTGATTCTTATTTTCTTATATGTATTCTTTGTCAAAGTGGGCGTATTTGGGCAGTTTATTTCTGAAAAAATCTTTTTGCCTGTGAAAAATGCTTTATCCAGAACCTTTGACTTGTCATTGTGGAGTTGGCTGCTTGTTATATTAATAGTCGGATTCGTTTTTACAGGAATTTATCTCCTGTTTAAAAAATTCTCCAAAGAACCCCTGATAAAAAAAATCAACAAAATACTAAGAGGGGTTATATCCGGACTGAAAACAATAGCTAAAATGGAGGACCGCTGGAAATTCATTTTTCACACTATTGTTATATGGATTATGTATTTCCTTATGGCCTACCTCCTCTTTTTTGCCCTGCCTTCCACTTCAGTCCTTAAACCAATTGATGGATTATTTATAATGATAATTGCAGGAATTGGGCTTTCGCTCCCTATTCAGGGTGGAATAGGTGTTTATCATATATTGGTAGCCTCAGCATTAATGATTTACGGAATTCCCAAAACAAACGGAGTTGCCTACGCAACCCTTTCACATGAATCCCAGGCTTTGCTGATTATTTTGCTCGGCGCTTTCTCTTTTATTATGCTAATGATCCAAAATAAAAAATCAAAACAAAAATATACCCAAAATGAATTATCTGGAAATACTGAACCAAAAAATAATAAATAAAGAAAAGCTTACTCCATTGCTCACATACTGGAGGCTCAAAAATCACCGGCTCGTGTTTACAAACGGCTGTTTTGATATACTCCACCGCGGTCATATTGAATACCTGGCAAAAGCAGCTTCTCTGGGCGATGTTTTAGTTATAGGTCTGAATACCGATCAATCCGTAAAAAATATAAAGGGCCCCCAAAGGCCCGTTCAGGATGAAAAATCAAGGGCGCTTGTATTAGCTTCGCTGACTTTTGTTACTGCTGTGGTCTTTTTTAACGAGGACACCCCTTATAATTTAATAGAACAAATCAAACCTGATGTGTTGGTGAAAGGAGCCGATTACCAGAAAGAAGATATTGTAGGAGCCGACGTGGTTGAGTCAAATGGAGGCGAGATAATAACAGTAAACCTGACTGAAGGTTACTCAACCTCTTCCGTTATAAATAAAATTAAAGAGTAACTCACATACCCGTTATGGCCAAAAAAGATAAGATAGTTTATGTCTGCGACAATTGCGGAGCAGACTCCCCGAAATGGATTGGAAAATGTCCGTATTGCCAGCAATGGAATACCTATAAAGAAAAACGAATTTCAGGGTCAAAGAACAAAAAGGAAACCTTCCGTAGTGAAGACACCAATGATATCAAACCTCTCTCAGAGATATCCCTGGAAAAAGAACCACGTTTGTCGGCAAACTATAATGAAGTAGACAGAGTTCTGGGTGGTGGAATAGTACCGGGTTCTGTCGTGCTCATTGGAGGTGAACCTGGAATAGGAAAATCCACCCTTGCACTGCAGATTGCATTGCAGTCCAATGAAATGAAAAGCCTTTATGTTTCAGGTGAAGAGAGTCTCCGGCAAATAAAAATAAGGGCTGATCGAATTAATAAAAAAAATGAAAAAGTACATCTTCTCAATGAAACATCTTTAGAAGAGGTTATCGCTAAAACTAAAGAATTCAAACCCGACCTGCTCATCGTAGACTCTATCCAGACATTATTTTCTGAAAACATCGATTCTTCGCCGGGAAATATATCCCAGGTGAGAGAATCAGCTAGCCAATTGTTAAGATTTGCTAAAGCCTCGGCAATTCCTGTTTTATTGATCGGCCACATTAATAAAGAAGGGAGCATAGCCGGACCAAAAGTCCTGGAACACATTGTAGATGTAGTATTGCAATTTGAAGGAGATCACAACTATATCTACCGCGTATTGCGTTCGCTGAAAAACCGGTTTGGGTCAACCTCGGAAATAGGTATTTTTGAAATGCACAATTTTGGACTGGAAGAAGTGCTAAACCCATCAGAACTACTTATAAACCAAAGCAATAATGACTTAAGCGGAGTGGCTATTGCAGCAACCATCAATGGAATCCGCCCTTTTTTGGTTGAAATTCAGGCTCTTGTCAGTGCCTCCCCTTATGGAACTCCTCAAAGAACCACAACCGGATTCGATGGCAGGCGATTAAGCATGTTGCTTGCCGTGCTGGAAAAGAAAGGCAATCTGAATCTTTACAACAAAGATGTTTTCCTCAATATTGCAGGAGGAATAAAAGTAATCGATCCGGCTATTGATCTTTCAATAATAGCTTCTGTTTTATCTTCATTAACCGATAAAACCATACCCGGGAATGTATGTTTTGCAGGAGAAGTGGGTTTGTCAGGAGAAATAAGAGCAGTAAGCCAGATAGAACAAAGAATTCAGGAAGCTGAAAAAATTGGCTTCAGCAAAATTTTTATCTCTGGCTATAACAAACTTCAAACAAATAACTACAACATAGAAGTTGTTATGATTAATACGGTTCAGGATTTGTTCAACCGAATCTTTCGTTAAGTTATGAAAGAAAAAATACTTTCCGTTCAGAATCTGAGTATTCATTTTGCCTCTCAACTCCCTGTTGTGAAAGCAGTAGATCATATTTCTTTTGATCTGGGCAAAGGAGAATCTCTAGGGATTGTTGGAGAATCAGGTTCCGGAAAAACAATTACAGCATTATCCATTCTTAACCTCCTCCCTCCTGCATCAACTATAAATTCCGGAAAAATAGAATTTTTCAGGAAGCATGACTCAGTTGATTTGACAGGGCTTAATGATAAATCAATGAGAGCCATAAGGGGGAATGAAATTGCAATGATTTTCCAGGAACCCATGTCTGCATTAAACCCGGCTTTCACATGTGGAAACCAGGTTGTTGAAAACATACTGGAACATCAGAAACTTAAACCATCGGAAGCCAGGGAGTTATGTTTGCATCTTTTTGAACAGGTTAAACTTCCCGAACCCTCAAGAATTTTTAAGAGCTACCCTCACCAGTTGTCAGGAGGACAACAACAGCGTGTTATGATAGCTATGGCTGTTTCGTGCAACCCCAAAATACTGATTGCTGACGAACCAACCACAGCACTTGATGTAACTGTTCAAAAATCAATTCTTAATCTGTTAAAGGAATTGACACAGAAATATAATATGAGCCTGATCTTTATTTCACATGATCTGGGTGTTGTGTCGGAAATTGCAGATACAATAGCTGTAATGAACAATGGAAAAATTGTGGAACTAAACAGCAAAAAGCCAATAATCACTAATCCGGGAAACGCTTATACCAAAGGGTTGCTGGCCTGCCGACCCCCTGTTTCATATAAACCAGAAAGACTAAAAACACTACAGGATTTTAGTCAGGATTCATCAATAACAACATCCAGACGTGAAAAAAAATACAAAAAGAAATTCGAAGATGTTCTTTTTTCGCTTGAAAATGTATCAAAATCATTTCCGGTAAAAACAAATTTCCTGGGTAAACCGAAAAAAACAGTGGAAGCTATAAAAAATGTTTCTCTCCGGATTCACAAACATGAAACACTTGGACTGGTAGGAGAATCAGGTTGCGGTAAATCTACCCTGGGCAGGTTGATGCTTAAACTTTTATATACAACCAACGGAGATATTTATTACCAGGGAAATAATTTAAAAAGTTTAAACAGAAGAAAGCTTAAAAACTTTCGCCAGGAAGCCCAAATAATTTTTCAGGATCCCTACTCATCATTAAACCCTAAACCTACTGTAGAAAAAATAATATCTGAACCAATAAACTACTATCATTATACCAACAGCAAAAAAGAAACCCAGTTAAAAGTAAAAGAATTATTAAATGATGTAAGATTGGGAGAAGATTTCCTTCGTCGGTATCCCCATGAATTATCCGGAGGGCAAAGACAAAGAGTTGCAATAGCAAGAGTCCTGGCCTTACAGCCATCTTTCATAGTTTGCGACGAATCGGTTTCAGCTCTGGATGTTTCAATACAGGCAGAAGTATTAAACCTTCTGCAAGATCTGAAAGAAAAATATGAATTAACCTATGTTTTTATCTCGCATGATTTTTCTGTCGTACGATTCATGGCTGATACAATTGCTGTAATGAAAGAAGGTGAAATAATTGAAAAAGGAGCCTCAGATAATATATTTGAAGCTCCCAAAAATCAATATACAAAAATGCTTTTAAATTCTATTCCAAATATTGAGGTCTAGAAAAAATCATCTTCCCTTTGATCTGAGCGTCCCTGATTCATTTTTTCATATTTTTCACAATCCAGCACATAATTGAATTCCTCCGGTGCTTCAAATTCGTCATCTTTAGACAAGGGATAATTCAGCTTTTCATCTTCATAAGCGCCTTTCATATAGAGAGCCCAAATAGGCAATGCCATGTTTGCTCCCTGTCCTAATTTAATTCCCTTGAAATGAATACCCCTGTTTTCACCACCAACCCAAACACCAGACACCAGGTTAGGAGTCACACCCATAAACCAGCCATCTGACTGATTCTGTGTAGTTCCTGTTTTTCCTGCTATTTCATGGTTCATATCATAGGTAAGTCTTAACCGGATTGCTGTTCCTTCCTTCACCACATTCTGTAACAAATTTAACATCAGATATGCTGTTTGTTCACTGACGGCTTCACTCTGTTTGGGTTTAAATGTAGTTATTACATTCCCTTCTTTATCTTCAATTCTGGTAACAAAATAAGGTTCAATATAGACTCCCTTGTTGGCAAATGTACTGTATGCTCCAACCATCTCATAAAGAGATATATCTGAAGTTCCTAAAAAGATAGAAGGAACCGGATCAATATGACTTTCAATTCCCATCTTACGCATAACATCAATTACTGCCTGAGCGTTAAATTGTTTTATCAGCCAGGCAGAAATATAATTTACAGAATGAGCAAGCCCCCATTTTAAGGTCACCATCTCTCCGTCGTATTTTGATGGACCCGAATTTTTTGGTGTCCATGTAGTTGTATCATTAATATAAAATGTATTCGGAACATTAGCTACCTTATAACAAGGGGAATAACCTTCCTGCATCGCCAGTGTATACATAAAAGGCTTTATTGTTGATCCTACCTGTCTTTTTCCCTGAGTTACATGATCAAATTTAAAGTATCTGAAATTAGGACCGCCTACATAAGCCTTCACATGACCATTCTTAGGATTCATAGACATCAGACCAGCCCTGAGAAAATGCTTATAATATAGTATTGAGTCCAATGGGCTCATAGTAGTATCAACCTTCCCGCCCCATGTAAAAACTTCCATGTCAACGGGTTTGTTAAATACAGCCATGATTGAATCCATCTTAAGTCCTTGTCGGTTTAAAACATAATAGCGATGAGTTCTTTTTATAGAACGTTCAATTATATTATCAATTTGTTCCTGGGTAAGATCTTTTGAAAACGGCGCATTCCTCATTCCTTCTTTCTCTTCAAAGAATTTTTCCTGAAGATCTTCACCAAGATGCTTTTTAACTGCATTTTCAGCTTTTTCCTGTAGTTCAGAATTTATAGTTGTATAGATTCTTAATCCATCTTTAAAAAGATCGTAAGAACTTCCATCTGGTTTTTTATTTTTATTGCACCATCCGTAAAGGGGGTTATTTGCCCATTCAGTAGAATCTTCTTTATACGATTGCTCTGTAATATATTGCTCTCTTTTGGGCTTATTTCTTATCATGGTTTTTCTCAAATAAGCACGAAAATAAGTTGCCGGACCTTCATTATGGTCTCTAACCTTATAATCAATATTTAATGGTAAAAGACTTAGTGAATCAAACCTGGCATCAGATAAATAATCATATTTGTTCATCTGCCCCAATACTATATTTCTTCTCTGTTTGCAGCGCTCAGGATGAAGAACAGGAGAATACCGCGTAGGAGCTTTCAGCATACCAACAAGTGTTGCAGCCTGTTCAATCTTCAGGGAATCAGGTACTGTATTGAAATAAGTCTTTGCAGCCGATTTAATTCCATAAGATTGCCCACCAAAAGCCACTGTATTCAAATACATTACCATAATTTCTTTCTTGGTGTAATTCCTCTCAAGCTTAACTGCTGTAATCCATTCCTTGAATTTTGTCACCATAAGATGCATGGCTCGACCAATCTGTGTGCTTTGTCTTAGGTTATCTCTTGGGAACAGATTCTTTGCAAGTTGCTGGGTGATTGTACTACCTCCTCCGGCTCGTTTACCCATTAAAATAGTCTTTACAGCCACACGGATTAATCCCCTGGCATCTATTCCGGAATGCTTATGAAAACGGATATCCTCTGTAGCCAAAAGAGCATGTACTATATTTGGAGATAATTCTCTGAAATCTATATAAGTCCGGTTTTGATCATAAAACTTTCCAAGCATTTCTCCATCTTCGGAATAAACCAACGAAGCCCTGTTATTATCAGGGTTCTCAAGATCTTCAAAAGTTGGAAGAGGACCAAATGTTTCCATCCCAATCAAAGAAAAGATAACAATCAGGAAGACAAAAGGAAGCGCAAACAATGTCCAAAACAAACGTAAGTAATTCTTTCTGGTAAATTTTATTTTAAACCTCATTTTAAACGATTTAGATTAGAAATATTTTATTTAATATTTTTTTGATGTTGATATTTTAATTGTATTAACTTTGCCGTTTTTAATTATATTATAATAAATCCATTTTTTTATGGAAGATAATTTAGTGATTGTAGAGTCGCCCGCAAAGGCCAAAACTATAAAAAAATTTTTAGGAAAAAACTTCCTTGTAAAATCCAGTTATGGTCATATCAGAGATCTTGAAAAAAAGAATTATGGTATTGATGTTGAAAAAAATTATCAGCCCAAATATACAATTCCTGAAGATAAAAAAGAAATTGTCAGAGAACTAAAAAAATTAGCTAAAGAAGCAAAAACAGTCTGGCTCGCAACTGATGAAGACCGCGAAGGAGAAGCAATTGCATGGCATTTATATGAAGTTTTAAACTTAACTCCTGAAAAAACAAAACGAATCGTTTTTCATGAAATTACAAAAGAAGCTATAAAAAATGCCATCAACAAACCAAGAGATATTGACATAAACCTGGTAAATGCCCAACAGGCAAGGAGAATACTGGACAGACTTGTTGGTTTTGAGCTTTCACCGGTATTATGGAGAAAAGTAAGACCCTCACTATCAGCCGGCAGGGTACAATCAGCCGCCCTGAGATTAATAGTTGAACGCGAAAGAGAAATTATCAATTTTAAAAGTGAATCTTCCTATAAAATCACAGGAATTTTTGATGCAGACAAGAATGAAATATCTGCAGAATTACCTAAAAGGCTTAAAACTAAAAAAGAAGTAAAATCCTTTTTAGAAAAGTGTAAAACTGCTGATTATCATGTTGCTGATATCACTAAAAAGCCATCAAAAAAGAATCCGGCTCCGCCTTTTACTACATCAACACTACAACAGGAAGCAAGCAGAAAACTGGGATTTTCTGTTAAAAGAACAATGAGAGTAGCACAAAAACTATACGAAGCAGGTAAAATCACATACATGAGAACAGATTCTGTAAATCTTTCAAATGCCGCAATTGCAGGATCTAAAGAAATTATACAATCACAGTTTGGTGAAAAGTACCTGAAAACAAGAAAATACCAAACTAAATCAAAAGGAGCCCAGGAGGCTCACGAAGCTATAAGGCCAACTTATTTACAAAACACAACTGTTAGTGGCACCGAAGCTGAAAAAAAATTATACAACCTGATCTGGAAAAGAACAGTTGCCTCCCAGATGAGTCCGGCTGAACTTGAAAAAACAAACGTTAAAATAGATATTTCAAACCAGGAATATCAATTTGTAGCTACAGGCGAAGTGCTGAAATTTGATGGTTTCCTGAAAATTTATATGGAATCCACAGATGAAGAAAAAGAAAGTGACAAAAAAGGATTATTGCCTGATCTATCAGTTAATCAAAAACTAGACAAAAAAACTATAAAAGCCACAGAAAGATTCTCTCTTCATCCGCCACGGTATACAGAAGCCAGCCTGGTGAAAAAACTTGAAGAATTAGGAATCGGAAGACCATCTACATATGCCCCAACCATTTCTACAATACAGGACCGGGGTTATGTAGTAAAAGAAGATCGTTTCGGAACCCCCAGAGAATATAATGAATTAGTCCTGGATAAAGACAAAATCTCTGAATCGAAAAAAACCGAAATGGCGGGTTCTGAAAAAGGAAAACTTTTCCCCAATGATATAGGGATGGTAGTAAATGACTTCCTGAAAAAGTATTTTGAAGAGGTGATTGATTATAATTTTACTGCAAATGTGGAGGAACAATTTGACACCATTGCTGAAGGGCAATTAAAATGGAATAAAATGATTGATAAATTTTATGTCCCCTTCCATGAAAAAGTCGAAGAAACTCTTGAAATATCAGGGAAAAGTGTAGGTGAAAGAATTCTGGGTACAGATCCAAAAACAGGGCGGCAGGTTTCGGCAAAAATAGGACCATACGGACCTATGGTACAACTAGGAACAAGAGAGGAAGAAGAAAAGCCAAAATTTGCAGGATTACAAAAAGGACAACATCTGGAGACAATCACACTGGATGAAGCCCTTAAATTATTTGAATTACCCAGAAAAATAGGTAAATTTGAAGGAAAAGAAGTTACTGTGGGGATTGGCCGTTTTGGTCCTTATGTAAAACATGATTCAAAATATGCATCTCTGAAAAAAGGAATCGATGATCCTTTTAAAATAAAGCTTGATAGAGCAATAGAATTAATTAACGAAAAAAGAGAAAGAGATAAAAAGAAAATCATAAAATCCTTTAAAAATAATGATCTGCAAATATTAAAAGGAAGATTCGGTCCATACATTAATTACAAAAGCAAGAACTACAGAATTCCAAAAAATAATGATCCGGAAAAAATGACCGAAAAAGATTGTCTGGAGATCATTAATAAAAAAGAAGAAAAAAACAACAACACAAAAAAATCAACAAAGAAAAAAACAACGAGAAAAACAACAAAAAAATCTGCAAAAACAAAGAAATCAAAAGGTTCTAACAAAAACAACAAAACAAAGTAACTCATGGGTCCGGCCTCATATCTTAATCCAGTAAAACTCGAAAAATCTGAATTCTCCGGGAATCTATGTGAAAAAATAATCCTATACGACAAAAATTTTCCTGAAAAAGAGCTGGCTAATGAAAGTGTGGCCTTGATCGGGGTTCCTTACCTTTTTAATAAAGAACAAGTTGCAAATAGCATCACTACGCCAATAAGGAAAGAATTATACAAATTATCGCTCCCGCAAAATCTTTCACACAACATTTTTGACCTTGGTGATTTAAAAAAAGGAAAAAATTTAAAGGATAGTTTAATAGGACTAAAAGAAATAATAAATTATCTAAACAAAAAAAATATCTTTTCAATTGTTTTTGGAGGATCCGGTATTTACAACCTGGGTATTTTAAAAGCGCTCCCTTCAAAACCCAACTACAGCGAAATAGATCCGGATTTCTCAAGTTTGAAAAATATATTATCCAGTAATTTTATATCGATTGATGATTTAAATTACAACAACTTAGGGTATCAAACTTATTTCCAGTCAGAAGAAATCATTAATGTTTTTAAAGAATATAAAAACTTTGAGAAAAACAGAATTGGCTTTCTCAGAGGAGATTTAAAAGAGGCAGAGCCTCTTCTGAGAGATTCAGACTTTTGCTCTTTCAGCATTAATGCCCTCAAAAACTCAGAAGCCCCTGCCCAGGATAAAATTCAACCCAATGGTTTTTATGCTGAAGAAATCTGTCAGATAGCTCAATATGCAGGAATTAGTAACTCCTCTAAGGTCGTAAGCATCTCTGAGGCGATTTATGATCATAATGAAAAAGGTTTGACAAACAAATTAATAAGCCAAATTATATGGTTTATTATAAATGGTTATAGCTCAAGAATTATTGAAAATCCATTGGAAGATGAACATATTAAAAAGTTTCTGGTAGACATTGAAAAACATTCCCTGATATTCTATAAAAGCGAGAAAACAGAAAGATGGTGGATGGAAATACCTACCCCTCAAAAAAATAAAAATTTTACAATACCCTGTACATATAAAGATTATCTTTTGGCAACAAATCTGGAATTTCCTGAAAAGTGGTTAAAATTTTACAAAAAAATTAATTTTAACACCTAATCCTCCGATCCTTAAGGCAAACAACTAAAATTCTTTGTAAAAAAATACATTTTGAAAGTAACCTTATCTACCCTTTTGAAGTATAAGGTTAATGTTATCAACATTTATTGTTGATAAATTTGTTTTACAAGAATATTTTTTTTTATTTTACGTTCAGTAATAACAAAGTTGAGGACATATAGGATTTTTATGAAAAAAATTGGAGCAACATTCTTTTCAATTTTTCTTTTGACGACAGTTGCTGTAAGTCAGCAGGATCCTCAATTCAGCCAGAATATGTTCACAAAATTATCCTACAACCCTGCCTACACAGGTAGTCATGGTAAAATTTGTGTAACAGCCCTCCACAGGCAACAATGGTTTGGATTTGAAGGAGCACCTGAAATCAGTGTTTTCAATGTTGATGCAGCAATTCATCCATTCGGAATAGATGCCGGAATAGGTTTATCAATTCTTCAGGATAAAATCGGATTCAACAACAACCTGGGAGCCAATTTAGCTCTGGCCTACAGGTTTGATGTCTGGGATGGAATGCTGGCCTTTGGTGTTAATGGAGGCATCATAAATTACTCATTGGAACCGAACTGGAATATTCCCACGGGAACCGGAATACATAGTGCCGTGAGTGAAGATCCTGCAATACCAAGCGAAATCAAAGATGAATTTGCTCTTGACCTGAGTTTTGGAGTGTATTATAATACGGAAGACTTATATATTGGTTTATCTTCCACTCATTTAAATGAACCAAGGTTTAGCAGCCAGGAATCGAATGCAGAACCTGCAATAATTAGAAATTATTACCTTATTTCAGGTTACAGAATACAGATTTCGGATAGCAAATTTTCACTAAATCCTTCTATGCTGGTTCAATCGGACGGTTCCACCTCTCAAATTGGATTTAATACTCAAATCTCGTACAATAAAAAGTTTTGGGGTGGCGTTTCATTAAGAACCGATAAAACATTAACAGGTATGGTAGGTGCAAAACTATTTGACTGGGTACGTGTAGGCTATGCATACGATTTTTCAGTTTCAGAATTAAGTAAATATAATCAGGGTTCACATGAAATTATGGTTGGTTTTTGTTTCGATGCAAAAGCAGACAAAAGCCCCAAGAAATATAAAAGTATAAGATTTTTGTAGTTAATTAAAAAATTGTTATTTTGCAAAATAAATCTATTAGTATTATGAAGAAATTATTAGTCTTGATCACCGTTATAGCTTTCGCATTCGGCTGCAGTAATCCCAAGAAATCAGGAGAACTTGTTGGTGTTGATACAAAAGATTGGTATGAAAGTAATCCATATGGAATGGTTTTTATTCCAATGGGAAGTTTTAAGATGGGGCCAAGTGATGAAAGTGCATCATGGGCCATGACCACAAAAACCAAAACATTATCAGTTGATGCATTCTGGATGGATGACACTGAAATTACAAATAGTGAATATCGCCAATTTGTAAATTATGTAAAAGACTCAATATTAAGACAAAAATTGGGTCAGCAAATTGAAGACTTCCTCATAACAGAAGATCAATTTGGAAATCCAATTGACCCCCCCAGAATCAACTGGGAAGTTGAAATCGATCCTACAGATGAAGCTCAGAGAGAGATCATTAACGAAATGTATTATACAAAACAAGACAGACTCTTTGGGCAAAAGCAAATTGATACAAGACTTTTAATGTATGAATACTATTGGATTGATATGCAACAAGCAGCCAAAAGATCAAACCAATATAATTTCGATACAAAACAATATGAAGGAAAAGTAATTAATTCACAAGGTGAATCAATGGATATCGATGGGAGAAGAGCATTTATCATGCGTGGAAAAATCAATGTATATCCTGATACGCTTTGCTGGATTCGTGACTTTACCTATTCTTATAATGAACCTTATGCTGATTCTTATTTCTCCCACCCGGCATATGCAGATTATCCTGTAGTTGGAGTAAGCTGGGATCAGGCTAAAGCATTTTCAATATGGAGAACAAAGCTTCTGAACACACAGCTTAAAGGTCAAGGACAAGGAGGTGTTCAGGACTACAGATTACCCACCGAAGCTGAATGGGAATATGCAGCAAGAGGAAATCTGGATCTTAACCCATATCCATGGGGCGGACCTTATACAAGAAATAAAGAGGGCTGTTTTCTTGCAAACTTCAAGCCACTCCGCGGTAATTACGTAGATGACGGAGGACTTATAAGCATGGCGGTTGGAAGTTATGCACCAAACGAATACGGATTATACGATATGGCTGGTAATGTGGCAGAATGGACGGCGAATGCATACGATGAGTCCGCATACTTCTTTACTCATGATATGAATCCTAATTATCAATACCAATCCAAGCCTAACGAAACTCCGGCAATGAAAAGGAAAGTTGTCAGAGGAGGTTCATGGAAAGATATAGGATATTATTTACAAAACGGAACAAGAACTTACGAATATAAGGATTCAACAAGAGCATATATTGGATTCAGAAATGTAAGATCTTACCTGGGAGGGAAAAAATAAAAATTTAAATTACTCTAGCTATGATTAGTATTCAAGAATTAGTTCAGACTGCCGGTTGGCGAAAATTTATGGCTAAACTCTATGGTTGGGGTGCCTCGGTAGTGCTAATTGGAGCATTGGCAAAATTACAGCACTGGGCCTGGGCTGGACCGGCTCTGATTATTGGAATGAGTACAGAAGCAATAATTTTCTTCTTTTCAGCATTTGAACCACAACATGAAGAGGTAGACTGGTCTATTGTATACCCTGAACTTGCAGGAATAGAAGAAGATCCGGAAGAAGCAAGAGAAAGAAACCGGGCAAGAAGAGAGGCTATGGAAAGCTATGCGAGTGCTCCTGGTGCCGGCGGAGGTAGTGTTGCTGGTGCTGCCCCGGGAGCTGGCGCAGGTGAAGAAACTGCTCAGGCTGGTGCGACTGGTGTTTCAGCAGGAACAGGTGGCGCTATAAACAAGTTGAATGAAATGCTTGAAAATGCGGATATATCGCCAGAACTCTTCGAACAACTTAGTGATGGACTGAAAAAACTAAACGAAACCACAAAAAATATTAGTGAAGTTTCAGATGCCAGCATTGCTACTAATCAATATGTAGACAACTTACAAGCAGCATCTGAGTCAATTAACTATTTAACAGAAACCTATAACAAATCTAACAACGATCTGGGCCAGTCCATTGAAGAACTCAGTGGAATCTATCGTGAATCTGCGGAAAGAATAAAAGAATCAGGGAAAAACATGGCCGACCAAATGGAGGAAGGTGGCAAATCTTTTGCAGAAAGAGTAAAAGAATCAGGAGATGACCTTTCAAATGCGTACAAAGACATATCGGACAATGTGCGTTCCAGTGTAACTCAGGAAAATAACACATTTAATGAAAAACTGGAAGAAATGAACAAGAATCTTTCTGCTCTGAACGCAGCGTATGAATTACAATTAAAAAATACGAATGAACATGTAAAGACAACGCAAGGTATATATGGCGAAATGGATCATATAATGAAAGATTTAAGAGCATCTGTTGATGAAACGGAAAAGTACAGAGAAGAAATTTCTAAGCTGAATCAAAACCTTGAAGAATTAAATTCAGTTTATGGAAATATGCTGTCTGCAATGTCTGTCATGAATAATAATAGTTGATAAAAGAAAAAGTACGGTATGGGTCACGGCAAAGAAACTCCTCGTCAAAAAATGATTGGTATGATGTATTTAGTGCTAACAGCTATGTTAGCAATGAATGTATCAGCAGAGGTATTGGATGCTTTCCGTTTGGTTAACAATGGAATTAAGAAAACAACCACCAATTTTTCAAAGAAAAATGAGACTATTTATGATGATATAGCAGAAGAAGCTGCAATAAATAAGCAAAAAGCAGGTCCATGGAAAGACAAAGCAGATGAAGTTCATAGAAGAGCAGATGAGTTATACAATTATATCCAGAATGAACTGAAAGTATATATTATCAAAGAAAACCAGGGCGCAAATATTACAGAAAATGAAGCGCTGGAAATAACAGAAGATGGAGATACAATCATTCATCATAGCAAAGTAAAAGGAGGAGCTCACTGGAATACCTCAACACGTATTTTAATTGGTAAAGGGGAAGCACAAAATGGAAAGGCGTACACCCTTAAGAAAAAAATCAATGAATTCAGAAAACACCTTCTAAGTCTGATTGATACGAATGATGTTAAGATCATCAATTCAATAAAGAGCGGTTTAGATACATCAGATCCACCCAGACTGGAAGGTTATGAGAAAAAAAGCTGGGAAAGAAAACATTTTTATAATATCCCTCTTGCAGCTACATTGACCTTGCTCAGTAAGATGCAGGCTGATATTAGGAATGCAGAATCGGAGATTATAGATTATTTATTAAAACAAATTAATGCTGGCGAGTTTAATTTTAACAAACTTGAAGCTACTATTATACCAAATTCAAGTGATATTATCAGGGGTAATGAATACCGTGCCGATGTCTTCCTGGCTGCAAGGGACACAACCGCTCCCCCGGTTATTCTTATTGGTGAATGGGATAGTATTCAAAGAGCAGATGGCACGTATGATTACAGAATGACAAGAGTTGACGACACTCTGCACGTTGGCAAGGATGAAGGAAAAGGAAAATACATACAAAAAACATCTCGTTTAGGACAACATGAATGGGGCGGAATTATTAAATTAACAGGGCCCGAAGGAGATACAATTAAAAAGCCTTTCCGTCGCTCCTATCGCGTAGCAAGGCCGAATGTTGTAATTTCTCCAACAAAAATGAATGTTTTTTATGTGGGTATTCCAAATCCTGTAAGTATTTCAGTTCCCGGTGTACCTAGTAATAAAATAAGGCCAAGAATGACCAATGGTTCAATCCGGAAGCTGGGGGCCGGTAATTATGAAGTGATGCCAAATGCTGTTGGGCGCAACTGTATTATAAGGGTAAGCGCTGAAACAGATGGTCAATTCAGATCTTATGGCTCGCAAACATTCAGGGTTAAAGGACTCCCAACACCAACAGCTAATGTAGCAGGCAAATCAGGAGGAGACATCAATAAAAATCTGCTGGTAGCCCAAAGTGCTGTTTTTGCTGAAATGGAAGATTTTCTCTTTGACCTTGAATATACTGTAACACAATACACAGTAACAACAACAGACAGAGGTGGCTATATTAAAGATATTACACGAAAAAGCAACAGAATTGATCAGCAAGTCAGAAAATGGATGCAACAAAACATCCGAAGAAATTCTAAAGTAACTTTTGAGGATTTAAGAGCTGTTGGACCAGATGGAACAGTAAAAAGGCTAAATCCTATTGTTTTCACAATTGAATAAATAAAGTTTAAAATGAACAATATTATGAAACGATTCTTTCTATTTTTAATCCTGGGTGCAATTTTTATTAGCATTAATCCACAAGAAACAAAAGCCCAAACGGTGGAAGACGATATTTATACAAAAGAAAATATTCCGGCCAAGAAACCAATGCCATATGTACATCTGAGAGAAGCTGATGTGATGTGGACGAAGAAAACATGGCAAATGATTGATTGCCGCAAAAAAATGAACCATCCACTGTACTTTCCACTGAAAAAAATGGATGACAGAAAAAGCCTCATTCAATTGATCGTACATGGAATTGACAAAGAAGGACTAACAGTATATTCTGACGATCTTTTTGATAACCTCATCACAAGAGATGAAGCATATGCTGAACTTGGTTATAAATCAGATACCCAAAGAATCCAACAACCTGATGGATCTTACAAAAAAGAGGTTATACCAGGAGAAATTAAATATGAAGAAATAAAGAAATACCTGATTAAAGAACAATGGTATTTTGATAAAAAATATTCACAATTGAAAGTAAGAGTAGTGGGAATTTGCCCTATTAGAGAATATATAGACGAAGATACTGGAGATAAAAGAAAATCCCAGGCATTCTGGATATATTATCCGGAAGCAAGAAACCTCTTTGCAAACTGGGAAGTTTTTAACCGTCATAATGATGCACAAAGGGTAAGTTTTGATGATTTTTTCCAGCAAAGACGTTTCGACAGCTTTATTGTTCAGGAATCAAATGTTTACCAGAATCGTTTAATAAGGGATTATACAACAGGAATCAATGCATTGCTTGAAGCAAGAAGAATTAGAAATGAGATCTTCCAGTTGGAACATGATCTTTGGGAATACTAAAATATAATAATATTTAAAACAAAAACCGGGACAAATTAAATATCCCGGTTTTTTTATTTCTTAGAAACTGTTTTGATTTTACTTTAACAAAATAACTTTGGATGGAAGAGACATTTGAATCCCCGCCCTAAAGATAGGTCGGGGCTAGTGAAAATAAGATCTTCAAAATTTGGTGAAGTAAAATTTTTAATAAAATCAAAACGGTTTCTTAGTATAGACAAGTATTAAACATATTCGGATCCTTTTTCATTCTCAAGCTTATTTACAATTTCTTTAATCTCCTGCTCATCCTCCTTCTTGTATATTAATAGTTTATCATCAGATTCCACAATAATATAATTATCCAGCCCTTTAATAACAACAAGCTTCTCGTCCTTAAAATTTATAAATGAATTTTTAACATCATAGGTAAGCACATTTTTTCCATGAATCGCATTATTGTTTTTATCATTATCAAGATGCTCCTGCAGTGAGCTCCAGGTGCCAAGGTCGGCCCAGCCAAATTTTGACACATAAACAAATACTTTGTCTGCTTTTTCCATTATCCCATAATCAATCGATATGGATTTACAATTAAAGTAAACTTTCGAAATAAAATCATGTTCTTCTTCCGTATTAAATTTATCAACTCCTTCAGCAAATAATTCATCTACATCACTTAAATACTTTTTGAATGCAGCCTGTATGCTCTTCAGTGACCAAATAAATATCCCTGAATTCCAAAAAAACTCTCCACTTTCATAAAATTTTTGAGCAAGCTCTTTATCAGGCTTTTCTGTAAAAGTTTTAACTTTATAAATATTTTCACTGTCCTTTACTTCCTTCTCCTCATTAATTTGAATATAGCCATAACCAGTTTCAGCACGGGTTGGTTGAATTCCGAGGGTTAGTAAAGCATCATTTTTGCTGGTAAAAAACAAACCCTCTTCAATATTTTTTATAAATTTTGTTTCATCAAGAATCAGGTGATCCGCAGGACTGACCACTATATTTGCATCAGGATTAATTCCCTGGATTTTATAATTCGCATAAGCAATACAAGGAGCTGTATTTTTTTTTGCAGGCTCCAGTAGCACCTGATTATCAGACAACTCAGGAAGCTGTTCTTTAATCACTTTATTATATCTCTCATTTGTTACAATGAAAATATTCTTAACCGGACAAATTTTCTTAAACCTGTCAAAGGTCATTTGCAGGAGGCTTCTCCCTGTTCCAAGGATATCAAGAAATTGTTTAGGTTTAGATTTGGTACTCAATGGCCAGAACCGGGTTCCTGTGCCACCAGCCATAATAATACAATAGTTATTTGAATTCATAGGCTATTTTTATTATTTTAATAAAATTTCATTCTTGTTACAAATTGCTAAAAAAAAAGTAATTTAAAAAACTTTAATAAAAAAAAATCGTTTAATGTGCCGTAAAGTACTCATCCAAAAAATTTGTCTTATTTTTATCATTAAAGATTAATCTTATGTATAAAAAAATATTATTCCCCCTATTACTTACTATCCCATTTTTTGCCTTAAATTCAAAATCTGCCTATTCTCAATATTTTGGTCAAAACAAAGTAAATTATGAACAATTCGATTTTTCTATTTATAAAACTCCCCATTTCAATATTTATAATTATGTAGATTCAACTAAAATAATAGAAGATTTCGGACGTCAAACAGAACACTGGTATAAAAGACACTTTTCAATCTTCAGAGATACAGTAAAAAACAATCCCCTGATATTATACAATAACCACCCTGATTTTCAGCAAACAACGGTCATATCCGGATTGATTAATGTAGGAACCGGTGGGGTAACAGAAGGGTTAAGACAAAGGGTAGTCATGCCGTTCATGGAATCGAACAGAGAAACAGATCATGTTCTTGGTCATGAAATGGTACACGTTTTTCAGTATAATTTAATCAAAAAAAGCGACAGCCTGGGCTTTGAATCATTGCAAAACATACCATTATGGATGATTGAGGGAATGGCAGAATATATGTCTATAGGCCCAAGAGATAATAAAACAGCAATGTGGCTGAGAGACGCTGTTATCCATGATGATGTTCCAACCATTGAGGAAATGACAAAATATCCAAACAGATATTTCCCCTACAGATATGGACACGCTTTCTGGGCTTTTGTAACAGGAATATGGGGAGATGCAATGATCAAACCATTGCTTTCAACTACAGCTAAATATGGACTGGAAAACGCAACAAGAAGGCTCTTTGGGCTGGATACGGATTCTTTGTCTGTTTTATGGGAAAAATCGATTAAAAAAACATACAAACCATTTCTAAAAGATACAATATACCCGGTAGGCAGGGAACTATTCACAATAAAAAATTCAGGAGAAATAAATCTTTCGCCGGTTATTAGCCCCGATGGCAATTATATTACCTTTTTGACCAATAAAAATGTTATCAGCATTGATTTGCTGATGGCAAGAACCAGTGACAAAGAAATTATTAAAAAACTTACCAGTACAGTAAGAAAATCTCACATTGACGATTTTAATTATATTGAGTCAGCAGGTTCGTGGTCTCCCGACGGAAAAAAATATGTTCTTTCTTCACTTTCAAAAGGAAAAACCAAATTAATGGTTGTTGGGTTAAAAGGGAACAGGGCCAAAGTACTTAACGAATATTATATCGAAGGTGTAGATGCTTTTAAAAATCCAAGATGGTCGCCAAAAGAAAATAAAATTATTGTATCAGGATTAAAACATGGTAAAAGTGATCTTTATCTATTTGATCTTCAAACAGAGGAAGTAAAGCAACTAACAAATGATCAATATAGTGATTTACAGCCTTCCTGGTCGCCTGATGGGGAAAATATTGTTTTTATAAGTGATCGGGGAAATAAGACCAACCTGGAAAAACAAGTGTATGGTAATTATAGATTATCTATTTATGACAGGGAAACAGAAGAAATAATAACATTAAACCATGTATTTCCTGAAAAAGATGTTTTCAGTCCCAAATTTTCACCCAGAGGAGATTATATCTATTTCTTATCGCATGCAGATGGTTTTCGTAATTTATATAAATATGAAATTCAAAGTGGCAACATATTCAAATTATCAGATTTTGTGACAGGCATAACAGGAATAACCAGTTTAGCCCCATCATATAGTATTTCTGATAATGGAAAAATAGCATACACACTTTACATAAACGATAATTATCATATTTATCTTGCAGACGAAGATGATTTTAACCCGGTACAAGTAAGCCAGGGATTAGCCAATAATGAGCCGGAAATATTACCCCCGGGAAACCGTATTCTGAATATTTTAGAATCGAGCCTAACAAGACGCTCGTCTTACAAAGATACTGCATTCAAAAAGAAGCCGTACAAACCTCAGTTCCAACTTGAATACATTGGCAGCAGCGGTATGGGTGTAGGAACAAGTCAGTTCGGGACTTATGCTTCAGGTGGAGTAAGTGCACTGTTCAACGATGTACTTAAAAGGCATCAGCTTTTTACTAATTTACAAGTCCAGGGTGAAATTTATGATATTGGTGGCCAGGTGGCTTATTTTAACAGAGAATCCAGATTAAACTGGGGAGGTTCGTTCAGCCATATACCTTACAGATACTCTTATTATTATTTTAAAGTAGACAGTGCGGAATTGGATGGCGATCCAAATACCACGGAATATGTTGATAATTTTGTAATTGAAAGAATAAGAATCTTTCATGATGAATTATCTGTATTCGGGCAGTATCCTTTATCACGTAAGCTTCGATTTGAGGCTGGAACATCTATTTCCAGGTATAGTTATCGTATAGACAGTATCAATAATTATTATGTTGGTGGAATCCTTGTAGGTGAAGACAGACAAAAATTGCCCTCTCCGGAACCTTTCTGGGTGGGAAGAGCCTATGTGGCCTATGTAGGTGACAATTCACGAATGGGTATAACCGGGCCCCTTGATGGATATCGTTACAGATTCCAGGTAGACCGGATGTTTGCAGAATATAATATGTATGCTACGCTATTCGATTTCAGAAAATATTTCTTTAAAAAACCACTAAGTTTTGGAATCAGAGCACTGAATTATGCGCGGTATGGAGAAGATGCAGAAAGTCTTTATCCGCTTTATGTAGGTGATTATTATTTTGTAAGAGGCTATTCCTATGGATCTTTTGAGAGGGACCAGGCCTATAGTGAAGATAATATCAATACAAATAAACTGGCAGGTTCAAAAATGGGAGTTATTAATGCTGAAGTTCGTTTACCTTTCAGTGGACCTAAAAGATTAACCATGATTAAATCACGGTATTTCTATACATCATTAATCGGATTCTTCGACGGAGGTTTTGCCTGCAATAATTATCAGAATTTAAAATTTTCCTGGGAACCTGATTTTGACAAAAATACACCTATTTTCAGTACGGGACTTGCCCTCCGCATAAACCTCTTTGGTTATTTCGTGCTGGAACCTTATGTAGCTATTCCATTTCAGCGTAACGACAAGGATTATACCTATGGATTATTTATACGGGGTATAGGCTGGTAATTTTTTTACTTCAGAAATAATATTATATTTCCCTGACCTTCCCATCAATCAAGTCTTGTAATGTATATTCCTGAAAATAATTAAGGATTAACCCATTTAATCCTTCCCAAAAAGGTTTGGTTATGCAGCTATTCTGTGCTTTACACTGGTAATTTTCCTTTAAACAATCAACTATACAGATTTTAGGCTGAAATGCTCTGTAAATTTTATATATGGTAATATCTTCCCTGGGAAGATTTAAGACATAACCACTTTTTTTCCCTTTTAAATTGGTGATCAAATCTGCTGCTTTTAACGAAGATACTATTTGATCAAGGTATTTAAACGAAATGTTCTGGTTGCGGGCAATTTCTTTTTGATACACCCCTTTGGGATCTTTCAAAGCAATCTCAACCATTGTGCGGATTCCATATCTTGTCTTTGTATTTAATTTCAAAACATTGCTTTTTATCGGTGTATCAGAACAATATCAAAATTAATGAAAATAGTTTTATCAACCTGCACAAGCCCAAGCATTTTTTGAGGAGGCTCCAAAGAAAAATCATTAAGGTTAATTTGGGTTCCTCCCTTTAATTTCAATGTATCTTCTTCCAAAAACTGATACGAGTAATTACCGGGCACTACTTTATGGTTTCCTGCCATATTTAAATGCAAATTCAAATAATTATCAGCCCTTTTATAAAAAATATTATTAATTTCATTTTGTTGAATAGCAACAACAATTTTGGGATATATAGAACTATTCAGCATATTATAAAAATCATGATTCATCCTTTTATTGTTACTATCAAATCCTCTAACCAGGAAATCAAATTTTATAACATTCTCCTGAACATGGGTACAATTCTCAGATTCTTCTTTCTCTAAAAAATGATTCTTAGAAGTATCATATTCAAAAGTAAATCGATTAATATTGGTTTTACCATTAATAGTAACAGATTGTATAATATACCTGTAATCTCCTACGGCAGAAGGATAACCCTGTGTGAAAAGAGGAGGAGTTATTATAAAACAAATAAAAAAAGTTAAAAATATTTTCATGAGCTATAAAAAATTTAAAGATACCCTCTTTTATTATTAAGGAGGGTATCTTTAAAAAAAGCATTACTAATTAAAATGAAATAACAGCTTCCAGAACAAAACCATTAAATTTTCCTTCTGTTAGGTTATTAGGATTGCCTGTCCATGGATTTGCAAAATTCTCATTATATTCCTGAGTTACATACTCTGCTTTTATCAGGGTATTTTTGGTCATGAACCATCCACCACCAATATTTATTCTGCTAATCTCTTTAGTGTCTGGTTTTTCTCCGCCTTTGGCGTATTCTCCGTGGCCTGATACTGTGTTGTATCTTCCACCAATATAAAACTGATCCCAGGAACCGAAGCGATAAAGAAGTTCTGCACCAATTTGGTTATAATTCCCATCCTCTACTCCATCTGCACCACTATTCCCGGTTGTTTGTTCGTACACTCCAAAAAATTCAAGACCATAATATTTTACGAATGGATTAATCTGAAAAGCTGTTTCTTTATTGAATCCAGGGTTAAACCTTCCACTAAAATCATCAGAACTTACGGTGGAGTCTGAGGCAATATAACTAAATACATTATAATATCGTCCTCCTGCACGGTCGCCACCATACAAATGATTACCATTATCTACACCTTGTGCGGTATAAAATGATCCTGTTAACCTTACTCTTAAATCATTGTTAATTTCTTTATCGATTCCCAATTTACCATAAAAAGTTGGTTTCAGGTCTGCAGTTCCTTCATACTTTCCACTACCCCATGCTGTAAGGGCTTTACTCACGGTAGGATTAAGCAATCCGTTTGAAACACCACCCACTATAATAAAATCTTTGGGTTGCAGGGTTACTTCAAGGAAAGGCTCTGTAGTAAATGCGTCCATAATATAATTCCCAACAAAAGGATTATATATTGTTTTCGCATTGTCTGATCTTCTAAAATGAGCATCGCCATAATTCAGCTCATCTACACCAGCACGCAGAGTAGTCATATCCATAACACCTGAGGCAAAATCTTCAGAAAGAAAATCCAGTTTATCAATCTGAATATAACCTCCTTTGACCCACGTTTCATTGTGGTGTCTTGAACTCAGATAAGTACGCAGATGCATTCTTACACCATCATGCAATTGTACATCTATATTTAAATTGGCAGTTGGCAAATTAATGTTTTTGCCAAGTGTAATTAATTCGGGAGCACCGTCTGCATTAGAATGGTCAAGGCCCTGAAACTGCAGAGCGAAATCACCGCCTACTCTAACATGAAATCCTTCATATTTGACATTATCCTCTTTTTGTGTTTCGAAAACATTCAGGCCATGATAACCTGGCGCTCTGTAAAACTGCAATGAAGGTTCATTTTCTTTATTCATTTCATCTTTAGAATCATTATCTCCGGATTGCCCGTAAACAAATGATCCAACTATAAACAGACTTAATACTAAAGCTAACTTTTTCATAAATTAATGTAATTTGTTGGTTTGTATTCTGGTTTGTATTCTGGTTTGTATTCTGGTTTTTATTTTGTTTCTGTAATTAAGCTTGATTTCGGTTTAAAAATAAGTTCATATTCCACAGTGACCTGATCACCGGTTTTCAAACTTCCAAACATTGCTGTTGGTGGATCAACCTGAAAACTGGTCATTTTTAGTGAATAATTACCATTAACTATAACCTGGTTGTCTTTAATTTTACCAGTAACAGGAATAGTAACATTTTCACTCTGGCCAGCGATGGTTAAAACTCCCCGGGCTTTACCCGAAAAATTGCTTCCTGCAGAATAGAGATCTTCAACAGATTGCAATTGAAAGGTTATGTAGGGATGATCATCAGAATTCAAGGCATCATAGGTTTTTTTATTCATGATGCTTTTTCCGCTTTCTATTTTATCAACCACTACCCGAAGATTTCCATTTTCAATAGCTTCTATTGATGATTCATTTATCCAGGCTTGCATATCGCCATTTAGACCTTCTGCCTCCATTGTCCAATCGTGCAGATTCGAGGTTCCCATAATTTTAAGAGTCACCTTCTCATCAACAAGCTGAAGCTTTTGCTGTGCATAGACTCCTGGTGCAATAATGCAAAAGAGCAAGATAAACTGTGTAATTTTTAATAAACTTTTCTTTTTCATTGTTTTCATATTTTAAGATATTTATCCTACCATTTTGGTAGCATTAATTATAACGCAAATATAATTCAAGAGTTTTTGAAAAAATTTGTAAGATTTTGGTAATTAGTTACAGAATTACGATTTATAAGCCTAAAAGACTCATTTTTAATAAATTATTGCTTGCAGCTTCCATCTCCGCAACAACTTATTTTACCAGATTTCACTTTCTCGAAAGCTTCTCTCCCTTCATTAAAAGCAAACCAGGCAATTCCCAGCGAACCAATGCTGTCGATGTAACCAATCTGAAAAATTTCATACAACCCGCTTGAAGCCAACAAGACAATAGAAAGATAAAAACACGAACGGGTGCAATTGGCATCGGCAATAATCGCATCTGAACCAAGTATCTTTCCAAATCTCAATTTATACTTCATAAGAAAATACATGGTGAGTATTGAAATAGAGGAAATAATTATTCCAACCACCGTAGTGTTCGGCTGGTTATTTTGAATGATGTTAATAACAGAACCAGCGACTAACCCGGCAGTCAGGAGGAAGAAAGCAAATCCGGTAATTCGCAGCGCCTGTCGTTCAAATTTATCAGTAAATTCAGCCTTTCCAAATTTCATTCTCCATATCATATGTGCAATTCCAAGTCCGGAAATCACCTCTACAAAACTATCCACTCCAAAACCCAAAAGGGCAAGAGTACCATCTTCCATTCCAAAAAATACCGAAATTATGCCTTCAATAACATTGTAAGCAATGGTAACTATACTTAAGGCAAAGGCTATATTTAGTGCACGTTCTGTCTTCATAGTCATTCGGTTATCATTCTATAGTTATTCAGTGGTCACTCGGTTGCTGGAATACAGCATATTTAAATAATTAAGAGCGTATCAGAAATTATGTTAACAATGAGCAGACAGTTTGGTTTTGTATAATTATGGAAAACATTTGTAAAATTCTGGTTATTGCAAATGGAGCAACCGTTTCAAGCTATTTGCTGCCAGGAATAATGGTGATACGTTCAAATGGGACAGGTATTTGTACACTAAGCATTTTTATCCTTTCTGATTTCTTTTAATTCCTTTACATCAATCAGGTCTCTGTATCTGTTTGTTTTAGATTTCATGGTTATCAGATCTTCTAACCCTATGACATAAAAAGTGAAATAATCTGTTTTCTTTTCAATTCTGTTATCATAGGCAGAATCAAAGTCCATTCTGGTGATAGAATCATCCAGAAGCTCAACAAGGTTATCCTCATGTGAAATTTTAATTATGTGATTGTTTTTGAAAGCTTCGGTGGCTTGTTGGCAACTTTCCTCAGAATAATCAAGGTAAATTAAAGAATTATAAAGACACTCCAGGTTGGTATCTTTTTTATCTATCCAAATATCCATATCGAGGGTTGAACGAATTATGCCATGAAAGTTTGTTGCAAAACCTCCAACGACCAAATATCTGACTTGGTACTTCTCGAATGCTTGTAAAATGCTCTTGTAAAATTCAGGGAACAGTTCCATTGATCAAATTATTTCAATATAAAAATATTGCCTTCTTTCAGACGTTTTTGGACAGCCTCGTGGTAATTTTTACTAAATTGTTTATTGAAAAGGATCATGCGGGTTAATTTCTGTAGCCTTTCTTCTGGAGTTAAAGACAAAGCAATCTCTCTTTTCAGTTCTTCTTTTGACTTGTCTGTTTCAAAAAGAAGTGGTCTTTTCTTATCCTTTTTTGCTTTCATTTTTCTCCCTGATCATATAATCATATCTATAACGAAAATAAGATAAAAATCCTATTCTATCAAATCTAAATGCGCATGCTTTTGTTTAAGGCGCTAATATTTTGTGCATTTTAATTAAAAGTAGATACGCGATTATACGCGTATCGTTGCGGCGTGAAGCAAAGGCCTTACTGAAAAAGACCTTTCAAGCTTCATGAAGCCAAATTAAAACCCACAACACGTAAAAACGCATGAGCTGCATTTGCTTTATTCGCCGTGGTTGGGAGAAGGGTTTAATTACAATTTTTTGATTTCTTCTTTTGTTAATCCTGTATATTTTTCAATAATATCAGATTGAAATCCATCATTTTTCATTCCCTTGGCTATTTCGAATCTTTCCTCCTTTCGAATTTCATCTTCAGCATCAACTTTCAGAGACCAAGCCATACTTGCTCCGTAATGCAAATTTTCGATGTGCTTTAGGTATCTTTTTCTTTCCTCTTCTGGTAGACTATCAACTCGCCAACGTTCTTTTGCTTCTTCAATTCCTTTTGCTTTAAATTCGTCCTTAATGTCGTTGTTTTTCAAGTAGTAAATCCATTCGTCAAGCGTGTCTCTTGCTACATCGTCAAAATTGTTCACTTTAAGCACGTAATATTCAGGATAAATCTCGTATGGTTCAGTTTTTCCACCCAGAAGTTCTGTCTGTTTTGCTGATAATTTTAGTTTGTCGGACTTGTGAATTCCCAAAAAGTCGGTTTTCCCGTGATAAACATAATCGTCACCTTGTCCGAGGTCAAAATAAACGATGTTGATCGAGTAGACTTTTTTAATGTTCTTGTAAGGTTCGCCGACTGAAATATATTCGGTGATCACTTTTGATGTCCCGTAAGCCATTCGATGAAAGTAATCGTACTCGTTCTCATTCTGTATCTCAATAATCGCCAATTCACCTTTTGAGTTTTTCACAAGTATGTCAACACGATTAAATTTGTCGTTGTCAATTTTCTGGTTGCTTTCGCTTTCCAAAACCGAATCAATAACGACCTCTTCCTTAAGTAGTTCTGTTAGAAAACCCTCCAAAACCGTAAAGTCTGCTTTATTCCTCAAGAGCCGTTTGATCGCCCAGTCAAATCGTATTAAGTTCCTGTTTTTCATCGGATACAATTTTATACAAATTTACGAAATTCTGGAGATTTATTGTATAAAACATAAAAGTTAACGCCTTGCACCTAACTACTATACAAAACTATTTAATTTCTTCCCTTACTTCCCCACATTTCAACATCATATTACCGTAGTAAGGATTCCTGACCTGGTCTTCTTCGCTTAGCCAAAAAGCACCCTTGTCATCATTAGCCATCGGACAGAACTGTAGATATAACTTATCTTTAGGTGCTTTAAATGTTCTGACAAGTTCAATCATATGGTCGGACAGCTTGATAAAATGCTTTCGCTGCTCACCAATTTTTTCTGATTTACCAATAGCTTCTGCTTTTTGTTTTAACGCTTTTTGATGATCCATCCATATCATATGACCTTTTTCGGAGAATGCACCCATATCTATCTTTGAAATGGCATTTCCCAACTTTTCTGCGGCTTTGTTTGCTGTCTGATCATTAACCAGCGCATTTTTCAGTGCAAGGTAGTTTTCTACCATGGCTTTGTAATGATCACCTTCCGATGATGGCCAGTCCTGCGATTTGGATTTTTCTTCCATCTCTTGGGTGGCGTGATCTTCTGTCTTGGAGCTACTCATATTACCATGATCATGGCCGGTAGAGGTTTTGCCACCTTCCTGGTTCATCATGCTGGGTTTGCCGGCTAATTGGGCTGAAGCATCCACGGCAAATGTTCCTTTGGTGACAATTTCTTCTCCTTCCTTCAATCCTTCTTCAATGATGTAATGATCACCCAGAAGAGGCCCGATCACAACCTCACGTAACCTAAAGATAGGTTCTTCCCGTTCGGGTTGTTTCACATATACCACGGAGCGGGGACCTGTCCACATAACTGCACTTTTGGGTACGATGAGTTCTTTTCCTGTACTGACGTTATCTGAGATCAATGTACCTTCTGCAAACATGCCAGGCTTTAACAACCCGTTTTTGTTCGTCGCTTCTGTGCGTATTTCGGCTACGCGTGTTTTTTCATTCATCACCGGATCGACAAACGTAATTTTAGATTCAAATGTTTTACCAGGGACCGAAGAAACAGTAAAGTTCACTTCATCTCCTTCTTCAATGAAAGGCAGATCTTCCTGGTACGCATCGAACATTATCCACACTTTATCAATCCTGGCAATATGATAGAGCATGGCTCCTTTTTTCACATAGTCCCCTTCATTAACCAGTTTCTTGTGAACAATGCCATTCGTGTTGGAACGAATATTCAGTTCCTCTCTTACTTCTCCGGCTTCAACAATTTCCTTGATCTGCTCACCGGAGAGTTTCCACTGGCGCAACTTCTCCTTAGCGGCTTCCACAAGCGCCGGGTTTGTTTCCTTGACTTTAAGTGCTTCTAAAAGCTCTTCCTGGGCAGCGATAAGCTCAGGCGAATAGACCTTGGCAATCACCTGGCCTTTCCTGACCGATTCTCCCTTGAAGTTTAGGAAAAGCTTTTCAATTCTGCCGGGAAAGTGAACCGCCTGTGTACTGACAAGTCGTTCATCCACCATTATTTTTCCGGTCAGGTTGATGGTTTTCTCTGGTTCGCCTTTTGTAACTGTTGAAGTCTGTATGTTAGCGAGCTTCATTGCCGTTTCTGTCATTTTAAATTCAGAGGGATCAATTTCAGATTCCTCTTCTTCTGCGGCGATCAGTTCCATTCCGCATATAGGGCAATCTCCGGGTTCGTCCTGACGGATCTGTGGGTGCATCGAGCAGGTCCAGACAGTTTCTTCTCCCTCACTGGCACTGTGGTCATGTGTTTCCGCTTCAGTGGTTTTAGTTTCTGCTTTTTCACCGGAAGAGCTGAAAATGAGCGCACCCAGTAAAACACCTCCGGCTACCAGGCCTGCTCCTTTGATTATATCGTTTCGTTTTATATTGATTTTCATTGCTTTGTTATTTTTGATTGGTTAAGTATTCTAATTTGGCTACAGCTATGTTCTGGTCGGCTTTGGCCTGTTCCAGTTTCAGTTCATATTTAAGGACCATCAGTCTTGTCCTTAACAGTTCATAGAAATTCTGGCCGTCAGCAGAATAGCCTGTTTTCAGCAAGCTGTAGATGCGCTCTGTCTCATTGGTTTGTTCCTTGTAGAGTTCTACTTTTCTCATGGCATCCACATATTGTTCTTCTGCTTTTTTATACTGCGCTGACAGCATGTTAACCTTATTTTGCTGGTTGGATTGAACCGCTTTTAGTTGCAGTTCTTTTTCCTTTTTCATGGCATCATATTTTTTCCTGTTTAATGGAATACTGATACCAACCATCGGCATAATCACATCCTGTCCGCTGTTTTCTACCTGCATGTCTGTTCTTTCACCTATTACTGCATAGTCCAGGGCCAGCGAAACAGTTGGATAACCCTTCTTTTTAGCTACTTCATACTGATGTTTTAATGAATTTTCCTTATGCTCCAGTGCTGTAAGCTGTGGATTATTACGGACCGAGTCGCGATAAGCCACCAGGTTAAAAGTATCCAGGTTGAGGGCTGAAGGTATGTTGAAGTCTTCCTGTTCATCCCTGTTCAGTAACAGATTAAATTCTGTTTTAACCGTTGCCAGCTTTTCTTCCAGGTCATCCAGTTTGTTTTCCTGCTCCCTGATGTTCACATCCAGTCTAAGCAAGTCTGTCATCTGTGTTTTCCCTGTTTCATAGTTACGCTGGGAGATTTGCTTTAATGAATAAAGCACGTCCAGGTTTTCCTTTGTGATTCGAATGGCTTCACTAACCTTATAAAGCTCAAACCATTTTGCCTTCACGTCGCGAAACAGGGCGTTTTTTATGTTCACAAACTGCTGGTACTCCACCTTTGCCTTTTCGGCAAAAGCTTTTTCCTGTTCTTTCAACGTTCCGAACCAGGGAAAGATCTGCGAAAGGGATACCTTAAACTGTTGAGGACCCAATCGTGTTTCCACCGGGCTGATGAAATACCCGAAGCTTAACTTTGGATCGGGCAGGGCACTTACCTGCGGCACCTTTTCCAGGGCAGCATAATATTCGTGGTAGGCTGCCTTCACACCCGGGTTGTTCTCCGCAGCTTCTTTCAGGAAAGCATTCAGCGTGGTGTCCTGTGCTGAACCCGCCATCGAGAGCGCTCCTAAAATACTTGTTAAAATGATTTTATATATCGTCTTCATAATAAATTATGCGTTTTTGAATTTTCGTTCTCTCCATATTGCATATAAAACAGGTACTACAAACAGCGTCATAACCTGAATGGCCATACCACCAAATGCCGGGATTGCCATAGGGATCATAATATCCGCTCCACGGCCTGTAGAAGTTAAGATTGGCAGTAATGCCAGCAATGTGGTTGCTGTAGTCATCAGGGTGGGGCGAATTCTTTTCTTTCCAGCCTCTATTACTGAAGACCTCACGGTTTGTATATCTTCCGGCTTTCTCCTGTCAAAGGTTTGCTTCAGGTAAGCTGCCATTACCACGCCATTATCGGTGGCGATACCAAACAACGCGATGAATCCTACCCAAACAGCTATACTCAGGTTCACGGTTCCCATCTGGAATAACTCCCGCATGTTGGTATCAAAGAAGTTAAAGTCCATGAACCACTGCTGACCGTAGAGCCATATCATGATAAATCCACCAGCAAATGCGATCGCAATACCGGAGAATACCATAAGCGTAGTTCGTACCGACTTAAACTGAAGGTATAGAATCAGGAAGATGATCATCATCACCAGCGGAACAACGAATGATAGTCGTTTTTCTGCTCGTATCTGGTTCTCATAGTTTCCTGTAAAGGTATAGCTCACTCCTTTGGGAACAGACAGGTTGCCGCTTTCTATCTGGTCTTTGAGATAGTTTTGCGCATCATTGACCACATCTACTTCTGCTTCACCTTCCTTTTTGTCAAAGATCACGTAACTGACAAGGAAAGTATCTTCACTTTTAATCGCCTGGGGTCCTTTTCTGTATGT
>Ga0209925_1000180_pt1 | contig 33097 bp, 33 predicted proteins | sample SalPonR2_A_D1_MG_FD_185702 | JGI IMG/M metagenome (GOLD analysis project Ga0209925, IMG submission 185702) | Salt pond soil microbial communities from South San Francisco under conditions of wetland restoration - Salt Pond MetaG R2_A_D1_MG... ... | reverse complement strand
GATACCTCATCTGAGGAAAAAACACGATTTTTACAAATTGCTTTCAAATCTGCATTTGTCAAATTAGTATACATCTGCTTCAGCTTCGTTGAATCCTCCATTTCTCACTCACCATTCTTTTTTTTTGATACATTTTTTTCTTTAAAGATGTAGTCTAAACTAAACAAATATTAGAATTCAGTAGTAATTATAAAATAACCCATATTTTTATGCATCATCTAAAAAACAACTTTTATGATGGTAAATCAAATAGATCTCTAAGTATATTTCGTATTTCAACAGGGATAAAAGCCACCGTAAAATTTCTTTGTCCAATCCTCATTTTTCCAATAAATAATAACGCTTTTTGTCGGAGTTCACCAATTGTTGACATTTCTGACTGTTCCTCCCAAAAATAACCAAGTTCATCATCATATTTATTCAATTTTCTATATTTAACCATACCATCATTTTTCATGCAAAGGTACAATACATCTTTTGCAGTTGTTGAAAGCCGCTGAATAATAGAAGGTAAATCCAAGATTAATTTTTTTTCAATTTCAGAAATTTTATCTTTTTTTAATCGCTCTTCGATCTCATAATAATCGCACATCCAATCAATCCAATGAGCAGGATATTTTTTCATCACTGTTTTAAACTTAGAAGATTTATGTAATTTAATATCGGTAAATCGGTCTACTTGATCGTGTTCATATGCATGCATAAGTACTGTTGGATCAAGGATAAGTGGAGTTGTTTTAACAGTAAAAATACCAGTGGTTCTATAATATTTTCCAAATGGATGGATGCGTCCAGTGAGGAGCATATTAGGTTGTAATCCCAACCCACCTTCCCCTTGTTTAAGGGTATATTCCCGTTTAGTATGCATATCTTTGATTTTAATTATATCTTTTCTTACAGATAAAACCACAAAGTCTGATCGGATTGTATTTCGCATCTGAAATATTTTCTTTTTCATTTCTTCAGATAATTCTTTTGATTGTGCTGCAAATTCTTCCGCAACAGTCATAGTTTTTCCAGGGAGAACTTTTTCATAAAACAACCAGCAGAGATAATTTTTCATCCACGGTTTTTCATCCAAATCCCAATCTTTTTCAGGGAATTCATCCATAAATTTCTCAAAAAAATCTGAGCCTTTATCAGCATAGTTTTCATATGCATACTTAAAAATAGCTTGGGGTATATCATCATCGTCTATCATATCTATCCTCTCACTTATGATATATTAACCTCATCGAATCATCCGTTTTTACTTCGTTACAAACTGTGTTTTAGATCTAATACTCATGAACGTGAATATATCACCACTCGGTTAGTTCATTTTTTATGAATTCATCAACCTTTTCAACATCTTCTTTAACGGGTTGATTTTTCTCCCATTCATCATAAATAGTGTCAAAAAAGTTTTTTGGTACATCAACAGCCCAATCTGCAAATTCATTTGTTGCCTGTTTTTCATACCGGTAAAGTCCTTTTAAGATTCCAATACAAACAGATTTAGCCTCCGGATACATTTTTAATCGTTGGTATTTTTTCATTTGTTCAACAAATGCATCTAACACGTCTTCAACCATCTCCCAAGCATGTTCATCAATATCAACATATCCATAACGAGTACTTCCAGATTCATCCCACAAATCATGGACATCAATAAAATTTAGATCAGAATAAACACTTTCAGCGATATCCTCACTATCTATTTCACTAAAATGATCTTTTGCAATTTCTTCTGCTCTTTTTTTAATATTGTTATCTTCCGCCATTAATCTTCGTAATATATGATATGCTTCTGCTTCATTGATTTCACCAAGAATATGGTTCTCAAGTGTCATAATACTATCCTCTTCTATCACATCATTTTTCATTTTTATTTTATATCTTTTCAAATCCAATACTATTTAGGAAGTTGTAATTCTCCACTTTTACAGGCCAAGAAAACAGATATAATCATCGATAACCATTGTATTTATTGATTGCTCATCTACTGGTTCAATTTCAGTAATTGGCATTCTTGATGAAGTGCCATTCAAATCAATATTACACACAACCCGATGTGGCACTACTGATGTAAAGCCAAGAACGGAAAAACACACTGAATTTTTTTGGTTTCGAATTCTTGCCTTAAATGGAAAGGAAAGATAATCTTCTAGATAACAACAGAATGCTATTTGTTGTTCATCTTCACCATACGCATCAGTAAGAATTATCTCAATTCTTTTTTCTCCATTCAATTCAGATAATATATTCTCATATTCAATCATAACAATTCCTCTTTTGATGTATCATATTTAACAGATTCAAGTGGCGTATCAAAAATCTCCTTGACCAGTTTATCTCTTATTTTTTTATTCTTCTTATCAAATGAAAGTAAACGATGTTTTAATTCATGAGCCAATTTGAATTGCTCATTTTCATTATCAATCCTCATCACTTGATTTTCTCCTTCCCAGATTGATATTTCGCCATAATATGAGTCACAATAAATCACGATATCATTGATTGGAAATTCGATCGATTTCATGTAATCATCACTGATATCTCCTCTTCCGGTAACTGCGATACACAGTTCAAGTAATCGCTGAATATATCCTGGAGCATACATTGATTCAGTTGATCCTTCAATCTGATTGATAAGATCCTGTATTCCCGACATAGAGAAATCCATCCTGCATGTTACATCATTTGTTAATAGAAGAAAGAAACACAGAGCTAAGCTGTGTTTGTCCATATTCAGTTAATTCAACATCATCCATGGTTAAAACTCCACAAGTGCTACATACGATGTCTGCTTCAAAACTTGGACGATCTTGATTTGGTGTAAAAAAGATATGCCCTACATCGCAAACAAATCTTTTTTGGCATTTTTTACATACAAATTCTAATTCAGTCATATTTTATCTCCTCTTTTCATCAGATAATGCCAGCTAATATTTTGTTTAAATCTAATATGTTCCTTTTAGAAATCTTCCGAGTCAAACATGGTACAGTACATATCTTTCTCTGAAATACATCGTGTTGGACAGTGGATACAAAAACCAAGTTGATCATACCATGATTTGGAAATGATTTTTAACAATTTATTAATCATCCTGCCACCGAGATGAGGAAAATAAGATTCCACCAGTTCATATGAAAAATAAACCTTATCTATTTTTCCAGATAGTTTTTCCAGAATGATTGGTTTCATTTCTTTTGAACAATGAATGGAAAAACGAGCGATCTCCAAATCATTGATTCGATATCGTTGTAATGATTTCCCTAATTTTTCATTTATATCATCATAAAATGACATGGACATCTCATAGCAAAACCAGTTCAACTTTGTTTTATCACGTTCATTCTTAACAAATGAATCTGGTTTTATCATATTCAATGCTGGACTATATTTCCTTTTCATTTTATCTACCAAAACCAGTTAATATTTTGCCATTCAAGATTATTTTTTTCATGAATCATCTTACCCATTTGAATCTAGATTGTTTGTCGAGTTTTTTAGTATAACACTTATTTTTATTATATCATCTCTATTATTTTATCATCATTCATACTGGCTAGGGGGTTTTCCCTCCAAATCTATTATATGAGGATTTTTTGGTTTAGATTTTTCTTTTTGAATCTGTTCTAATTTTACTCGAAAACGCCATTCATCCCCATAATCAAACAAATAAAGAATAGATTGCCCTTCATTTAATCCTAATTTACCAATATATCCTTCATCTGCGAAAGGACCTACACCTCCCCCACATCTTTCAGAGGGGGAAACAAAAGAATTTTTTGACCATGCTTTGTTATCCATAAAAAAGGAATAAAGATGATCCGAATCAAAATCAAATGCTCTTTGGATAGATCGATGAAGATCATGAAGTGTATGATCTGAGGAAAGTTTAATCCGACGCCACAGATCTCCCCCTAACGAAATCTTGAAAACATACGTTCCATCAGCACAATGTATTCTCTTTCGGGGAATTGTTTTTGTTAATTGATTTTTCTTAAAAAGAGAAACGAATGGTAAGAAAAATGGTTCATGCTTTTCCGAATCTTTATCTTTTTCCTCAGCCTGTTTTCCATCAAAAAAGTATTCTGTAAATTCAGATAATTCCTCACCTGAAATTAAAGAACCAGGTAAACCATTCCATTCACCAAACATCTGACGGCGTCTGGCTAGATTCCAACGTTTCAATTTCCTTGTTTTCCCAAGGATCGGTGCTATTTTTACACCAACCGGTAAAAAGATGATTGATTCAGCAATAAAATAACTTTTTGGAAAATTAGGTTCATCTTTTATTTTACGAGTAACCTTCCAAAATCCAAAGTAAGAAAAAAAGACTAAGAAAAATTCCCAATCTTGAAATAATCTTTTTAAAATATCGTTTTCCTTTTTCTCTAATAAAATTTTAATTCCAGGTTTCAGTTCACCAATCGCTATCAATACGTTTTCCATTCCATAAAATGGTGCTCTTCCAAAATAGCCACATTGAAGTTTTTCCCAATCAGTATCAACCCAAAAGGTTTCTAGTAAAAAGAAATATTGTTCAACTGTGGTTAATTCATAAAACAAGCGAAGTCGTTTTGTTTCCTGCAAAGTTAATCGACTATTCTTACCCGGAATTTTTTTAAACAGTTTTCCACCTATTGCTAGGTGATAAAAAAAATGTAAACGAGGATAAAATTTTTGATCAGAACGACGGGTATTTTTCGTATTTGGATACGTCATCCTTTTGTTTAGTTCAAATAAATCAGTTCTTGAGAAATGTTCATTTGTTGGTGTTAAGGATATATCATGTGTTTTTAAATACTGTACAAAAGCGGTAAAATCTTTAATAAGTGGTGTAGGTTTAGTTTTGGTAATGATAAAATCCTTATTTATTGTCATGTACTCACCTTTTTATTTATGATTTCTTATCAATTGCTCCGCAACACTTCTTATATTTCAGTCCACTTTTTTTGTTGCAGTGTACAAGGATTAGATAAACCTGCAAGCATATTTATCGGAATCCAAGACTCCCCATAAGTTAATTCTTTCATCTAAGATTCAATAGTATTTACAGACACCAATGACTTAAGATCGCGATCTCATACTATGGTTGATAATGTTTTTCTTTCAGTCTCCACCCATTCAAGACATCATTCAATAACATTCTAATGAAAAAGTTTTTTTTATATTTTACCCTTTGTTACGCATTAAAATAATATGGATTTATAAATATTTACACTTTATGTTAATATAAGATTAAATATTATTCTTTTATATCCTCTCACATATAAAAACATCTTACTCAACAAAATAAATAAGAATCTTTTTGTAACAATATTTAATGTAAGTTTTGATATGAACATTTTTGAAATTATAGGCTCAGGTTATGATTCAAATATTTTTGTCATTCCTGGTGAAAAACCAACAATAATTGATACTGGCACTGGAATGCATAAAAATAAGGTGTTATCTCAAATCAGCGAATATATTAATCTCAATGATATTTCTCAAATCATTCTTACGCATGAACATTTTGATCATGCTGGTGGTGTGAAACAATTGTTTGAATCTACAAATGAAAAAGCAATTGTTATTGCTCATAAAGATGCCGCGGACAAAATTGAGAAAGGTGAAAGTATGTTTGCTCGGATTCTTGGTGGCACCATGCCACAAATGCCAGTGGATCAGAAACTTTCTGGTGGAGAAATTCTTCAAATTGGAGATAAAGATTTTGAAGTTACTTCTACACCAGGTCATACACCGGGATGTATTTGTTTGTATAGTAAAGAAACGAAAACCTTGTTTTCTGGTGATACGGTGTTTGCCAATGGATCATTTGGACGAACTGATTTTCCGGGTGGAAGTAGTGCAGAATTAAAAGAATCCATTAAAAAATTGTCAAAACTTGATGTTAAACGATTGTATCCCGGTCATGAAATGATCGTTGAAAAAAATGGGAATCATCATATTCAACTTGCCCTTAAAAATATAAATTATTTTGGATAAAAAAAGATAGTTATTTGGGATAGTACATGAATCAAATTCGGGACATTCTTAATGAGTTGAAATGGAGAAAAAAATTTGTTTTTCAAGATACTGAGATTTATTATATTCATCGTGGGGCACCAAAGAATACTAAAATCATCACAGGATCGGAAGTTATTTCCGTTGATATAACTTTTATTAAAACCGTTGATGCTATGATTCCGCATCACCGAATTTTCAAAATATTGTATCATGACAAAACCTTGTTTGACCGAGAAAAAGATACTTAAAAAATAATAGTTCAAAAAGAGTTTTTAAAGCCTATTGTTGATAAGATACGAAAATAAATCAAAAAGTTTAATCAATACCACAATATTCCATAGTGTAGTATGCTTGGGGAGGCTGAGCAAAAAAAATGAAAGCTTATCTTCTACAAATGTTAAAGGAACTTGCATTACTTGGCGCAATTAATAATCGAGTTGAAATTTCATCCCTTGAACTTGCTAATCAACTTGAAACCAGTCAACAAACCGCATCACGTTATGTGTTAGAACTGGATAAACTTGATTTAATCTCTCGGGAAATGGGCATTAAAAAACAACTCATTCAAATCACGGAGAATGGAGCAGATATTCTCAAAGAAGAATATATGCAATATAAACATATTTTTGAATTACCACAAAAAATCAGATTTGATGGACACTTGGTCTCGGGTATGGGTGAGGGAACGTATTATTTAGCGCAAAAAGGTTACATTAATCAATTTCATCATCATTGTGGATTTAAACCATTTCCAGGTACGTTAAATGTAAAGATCCCTCAAATTGAAAAAAACAAGTTGCGTTTAATTAAAAAATTTCCGGGTTTGGAAATCGAAGAGTTCGAAACAACTAATCGAACATTTGGCGCGGTGAAATGTTTTAATGCAACAGTGAATGAAACGGATTGTGTATTGGTATTACCTGCACGAGGACATTATTCTAAAATTTTAGAATTTATTTCACCAGATAATCTTCGAAAAAAATTAGATATTGAGGATGGAGATCCCATTCATATCATCATTAATATCGAAAAACAGATTGAATGATACAAAGGAGTAACATCATTTTATGGATACTGATAAAGTTGTTAGATTATTAAATAACATTGCGGATTTAATGGATATCAAGGGAGAACAATTCTTTAAAACTAGAGCGTATCGAATGGCTGCTGAAACACTTAGAGAAATCGAAGAACCAATTGATGTTTTAGTTGATGAACAACGATTACAAGACTTACCAGGCATTGGAAAAGCAATAGCAAAAAAGATAAGCACTTTTGTTACCACTGGATCCCTTCCGTATTATGAAGAGTTAATAAAAGAAGTGCCACCGTCACTTTTAGACTTATTAGATATTCAAGGACTTGGACCGAAAAAAGTCGCGGTATTATACAAAAAAGTAGGGATTACAACAATTGATGAATTACAAAAAGCAGCGAGACAACATAAACTTCAAGATCTTGATGGATTCGGGGCGACAACAGAAAATAATATTTTACGAGGAATAGCCTTACAATCAAAAACTAGTGGTCGGTCACTTTTGCATCATGCATTACAACAGGGAAATCAATACGTTGACTATTTAAAGAAACAATCAGAGATTGATCAAATTAGTATCGCTGGAAGCCTGCGTCGACGTAAGGAAACCATCGGAGATATTGACATATTAGTTTCATCTTCAGAACCTGATAGGATCATGGATGCATTCAGTGAATATCATCTTGTTGACGAAGTCATGTTGAAGGGAAAAACCAAAACAAGTGTACGATTAAATGATGGTATTCAAGTTGATTTACGAGTGGTAGAAAATAAAAGCTTTGGATCGGCATTACAATATTTCACAGGTTCAAAGGAACACAATGTTCTCCTTCGTAGTCTTGCCTTGAAAAATGATATGAAACTTAATGAGTACGGTGTTTTTTCAAAAGGAACTGATGAGTACCTTGCAGGAAAGACCGAACAAGAAGTCTATGAAACAATTAGGTTACCATTCATTCCACCAGAACTTCGAGAAAACCGAGGTGAAATCGATGCAGCACATAACAATTCATTACCTCACTTAGTTCAATTAGAGGATATTAAAGGAGATTTACATGTTCATTCCACATACAGTGATGGCATCAATTCAATTGAAGAAATTGTTACTACTGCTGAAAAACTAGGATATGAATACATTGGAATCACTGATCACTCTCAATCATTAAAAGTTGCTAATGGCGTCACCGTTGAAGATGTGCAAAAGAAATGCGATCACATTAAAAAAATCAATAAAAACAGTAACATCACTGTATTGTGTGGAACTGAGTGTGATATTTTAAAAGATGGTAGTCTTGATTATTCAGATGAAACATTAAAAAAATTTGATTATGTTGGAATTGGGATTCATTCACTTTTTAAAATGAATAAAAAAGAAGCGACTCATCGAATACTCACCGCTCTAGATAATCCACTAGTTACATTTTTAGCTCATCCAACCTGTCGAATGATCGGACATCGAGAAGGTTTTGAGTTAGACATGGAACTATTATTTGATAAAGCAGTTGAAACAAATACTTTTTTAGAAATTAATGCATTTCCCGATAGATTAGATCTTAATGATATTAATGTGAAAAGAGCAAAGGATAAAGGAGTAAAATTTATCCTTGGTAGTGACTCACATTCAATACAGCATTTACCAAACATGCAATATGGCGTTGCTACTGCTCGAAGAGGATGGTTGGAAAAACAACAAGTGCTCAACACAACTTCAGTTTCTAGATTAAAACAAATCTTAAACGGGTGAGGAAATACGTAGTATGGATAAAAAAACCGTCGCACAAAAAATAAAAGAATTACGCGAAGAACTCAATCATCATAATTACAAGTATTATGTGGAGAATAATCCTGAGATCTCGGATTATGAATATGATCAACTCTTGAAAAAACTGGAGAAACTAGAAGATGAACACCCCGAGTTAATCACACCGGATTCTCCAACGCAACGTGTTGGTGGAGAACCCCTTGATGAGTTTCAAACCGTTGAACATAAAATACCAATGCTATCCTTAGCAAATACGTATAATGAACAAGAACTCATTGATTTTGATGAACGCGTACAAAAAAATGTTGGAAAAGTAAAATACGTTGTTGAACCAAAAATTGATGGAGCAGGAATCGCACTATTTTATGAAAACGGCGTGTTTGTGCGAGGAGCAACTCGAGGTGATGGCATTAAAGGAGATGATATCACTCAGAATTTGAAAACCATTCATAGTATTCCTTTACGATTACAACATGATGTGTTATCCACTGTTGAGGTCCGTGGTGAGGTGTTTATGACTAAATCCGGATTCAAAGAATATAATAAAGAACAAATCAAACAAGATAAACAACCATTTGCAAATCCGCGGAATGCTGCAGCCGGATCCATCCGGCAACTCGATCCAAATATCGTTGCAGAACGGCCACTTGACGCATTCATTTATTTATTAAGTTATACTGAAACACCGTTTAACACTCAAGAAGAAGTATTAGATGCATTAAAAAAAGCAGGGTTTAAAACCAATCCTCTTTCCAAAAAAGTAAACAATATATCTGAAGCAATCAAGTATTGTAAAACACTTGAAGAAAAACGAGACAGCCTCGACTATGATATTGATGGCGCAGTGCTTAAAGTAGACTCGATTAAAAAACAAGAATCTCTTGGTTCAACGTCTAAAAATCCACGATGGGCAATTAGTTATAAATTTGCTGCTCAACAAGCAACCACGGTACTAAAAGATATTGATATTCAAGTAGGACGAACTGGAGCACTAACCCCTGTTGCCATTTTAGAACCAGTGGATGTAGGCGGCGTAACTGTTTCTCGAGCCACATTGCATAATTTTGATGAGCTCAAACGAAAAGATATCCGCATTCATGACACAGTTCTCATAGAACGAAGTGGGGACGTTATTCCACAAGTTGTAAAAAGCATCACTGAAAAAAGATCTGGAGAGGAACAAAAAAAACCAATTCCTAAAACGTGTCCAATCTGCAATACACCCATACAACACAAAGAAGGTGAAGTAGCCATTCGTTGTCCTAACAAAATGTGTCCGGCACGGTTGAAATGGCGAATGAAATATTATGCATCACGTGATGCAATGGATATCGATCACTTAGGAGAATCAACGGTTGATAAACTTCTTGATAAAAACATGATTGAAAACGTAGCTGATCTTTACGATCTCAAAAAAGAAGATATATTACAAATTGAAGGATTCAAAGAAAAATCAGCACAAAACCTCATTGAATCAATTAAACAAAGTAAAAAACAAGATTTATCACGATTGATTTATGGACTTGGCATTAGACATGTCGGCAAATATTCAGCACAACTCCTCGCCAGTCATTTTTCATCCATTGATAAACTCGCTGAAGCAACAGAAGAAGAACTCAAAGAAATCGATGGACTTGGAGAAAAATCAGCTGAAGCAATCGCTACTTTTTTTACTTCAGAAGAAAACATCACACTCCTCAATCGATTAAAAGAAAATGGTGTGAACACCAAATCAAAAAAAGTAGAAACAAAACAATTACTACAAGGTAAAAAATTCGTATTCACCGGATCATTAGAAGATCTCTCGCGATCTAAAGCCGGAGACCTTGTAAAAGAGCAAGGCGGCATGGTTACCTCATCAGTGAGTAAAAATGTAAACTATGTTGTCGTTGGGAAAAAACCAGGATCCAAATATGAAAAAGCTAAAAAACAAGGAATACCCATCATCAAAGAAGATGAATTCTTGTATATGACTAAAAAGAAAGAAAAAAAGTGATATGTATGGAAGAATGTATCCGCGATCAGAACGAAAAAGACTATTGTAATTGTACGTACTCATGTGAACGAAAAGGAAAATGCTGCGACTGTTTGCATTATCATCGAGAAATGGGACAGTTACCTGCTTGTTTTTTCCCAGATGACATTGAAAAAACCTATGATCGAAGTATCGAACGATTCATTCAAGTCTACCAAGAAAGAGGACGATGGTGGTAAAAAATAATTAGATTATGGGATTCTACTTTTGTGAGATCGATAAGGTCATCGTTTCTATATCTTCATCAACACCTTTCAATGTAGTCATCATTCCAAATAAGGTATTTTTTATAAATTCTTCCGGGAATTCACTAAGAGGAACTCTTTTTCCATTTATTACTAATTCAACTTTTTTTGCCATTGTTCTCATTCCTTCTACATTTTTTTCTATAAAAGATATAACCTTATTAATATCACCATCAAATGTAAACGCAGTATTATCTCTAACCGGTGTTTTTTCATCTAATCGAATTTTTTGAATATGCTCATCCCGTGCTCCTTCTACTAAGATAACATCATAATCATCGATACAGGAAATTATTTCTTTGATTTTTCCAAAAGATAATTCTTGTTTTATTATAAATGAGGTTTCAACCATGGTTTGAAAACATACCAAATCTGAACCGGCTCGAGCATGTTTCCATGTATCTTTTCCGGGCGAATCAATTGAATAAGAATGGGTTGTCTGTTTGATACTAGCCACATTGTACTTTTTTTCGGTTAACTTTTTGATTAGACGGGTAACAAGGGTTGTTTTCCCCGTGTTTGATAGACCATAAAAACCAATGATAACTGAGTTATTCATTTTATCAAAACCATGAGAATGAGAACGCTAATAAAGGCATTTTGTTAGTATTCTCATAAATAGAAATGTTTTTTAAAGATTTCTTAGTTTCGCATCGACATGGTTCAAAATCAAAATATGTTAATAACCGCTGCGTTAGCAATCGTAATAATCATTGCTATCGGTGCATTTGCATACACAAATCTTTTCAGTCCAGATGACACAATCAACGATGATACAAACAATGAAAACACTGATGATTCAACTGAGGATACAGAAGATGAATCAGATGAAACAACTGATGAAAATACTGAAGATGAAATACTTCTAACAATAATAGATAATGGGGTTAATTACACATATACCCTTTCAGATCTTGAAGCAATGGAATCAGTTAGTGGATCAGGCAGATACATTAAAACTAAATTATTGCCAGATACTGTCATTCTCGGAGATATATATAACTACACTGGTGTTACCATATCATCACTTCTTGACGATGTTGACATATCTGCTGAGTTATATCAAGTAAATATCACCGCTAGTGATGGTTGGACAACTACGTATTCAATGAATGAATCAGTAGGAGAAGTTGACGTCTATGATGAAAATGGAACTATTGCTGAAGATGAAACCTCTGAGATGATCGTTGCATATAAAGAAAATGGCGAATATTATTCAGAAATAGACCCAGATAGCGAAGTAGGGCCTCTTCGAATTGCGTTTGTAGGTGAAAATACACCAATTACTTCTTCAAGTCTCTGGGCTAAAATGATTACAACTATTGAAATTATTTATTTGGAATAAACTCTTTATTCCAATTATTCATTTTTTCAAATGTTATGAACTCTCTTTCATCATTATTTTCAACGGTGGACTACCTAAAAAATGCTTCAATAATTAACATCTTTCCTAGTAAAAAAAATACAGTGGCTCTAATTAAAAATGAAGGAAAAAACTTTATTTTAAAATGGTACAAACCAAGATTTCAACAATCTTTTTCGCAGGATTGTGCAGTGTTAAAAGAAAATAATACTCCATTTCATAAACCAGAATTATTATCAATAAATAAAGACTACAAATTCTTACTTTTAGAATATATACCAAGTGAAAATCTTTGTGATCTAATCAATGACCCAAACAGACAAACACAGAACAAACTAAGCATCATCACGCATCTTGCATCTTGGTTTTATCAATTCCACAGATATTATCAACAACAGTCAAAACCATTAATTCATGGAGATGCTAATTTAAGAAATTTTCTTATAAGCCAAAACAAGAATGTTTTTGGTTTAGATTTTGAAGAAAGTAAACCTGGAAATGTTCGTGAAGACATCGCATTTATCTGTGCTTCGATACTAACTACAAATCCAGCATTTACAGAAGAAAAACAACAGTTACAACATCAATTTGTTAAAACATATGAAGAGCTTATCAATCATAAAATGGAAGACATTGAAGCCCAGATTAATCAAGCAATAAATATGGTAAAGGAAAGAAGAAAGAAAAAAAGGAAGAAAGATTAAATAAAATTAAACATCAAAAAATCCTTTTGAGCAATACCAATATTTCCGGATCCATCATAAGCAACGATTTTAATGGTGTATTGATCAATTCCTTTTTCATCAAAATTCCATCGGTACGGTTGATTTCGTTGTTTTGATTCAATATCATTCCCAATGATAAACATAACATTTGCAACACGATTTTCATCATTAACACTTAACTGAAATGTTATATCACCAATTATTATAGGTTGTGAATAAGAAACGAGTTTCTTATCATCATAATAAATTGCATTTTCTGGTTTTTCAATTGAAATACTTGGAGGATCAGTATCCGAAGAATCAAATACAAACTCGATTTCTTCAACATATTTTGACCATAAAAATGCATCAGTAATCACACCTTCTTCATTGACAAAAGCAATACGCAAAGGGCCACCATGGATTAATGGATCGCCATCTTCAGCATATGCTAATATCATATTTACATTACCTATTCCCTCAGAATTGCCATCTTCATCAAAGACTTCAACGTTACCTCTAATGTCATCATAACTATATTTGAAAACATAGCCATCGTCAGAAATGGTGACCATTTCAAATCTACTAGGAATAGAAGAAAACTCTTCAGCAAGCCTCATAATTGATACTCCCGTATATTCATATGGACCAACGACATCACCGGTCACTTTTAAACGTCCTCCTTCACCAGTAATTGCCGGAAATGTTTCAAGATCATCGAGGGAATATTCTATATGAGAACCATCAAAGCTTAATGTAAAAAAAGCAGTCGTTTCTTGACGGGGTAACACCGAATCACTAATTACAAAAGATGGAAATATATTCAACAACATAATGCAAATTATAAGTACAAATAACCATGTTCTTTTAGATTTTTCAACCATACAAAAGCATAATAATAAATTTTAATAAAAATGTTTGGTAAAAATAGTGGAAAAAATATCAGTTGATTATCATAATTTTTATATATAGAAGAGTCCATCCGCAAGCCGATGATTCTAAGAGGAAAACAAAATATCATCCCACTTTTAGCAATGACCGTTCTCATCATTGGCTCCCTTTCAACATTGTATGTTCATGCTAACCAAGCACCACAATCAACAAACCTTGAAACGATACGTATTAACAATCAATCAGTTGAAATACAAACATTGTTTGATACATTTTCAAATACCACAATAGAAACAGATGATGGAGAGAAAACAGGTATTTTACTTTCAGACATATTGTTATCAAAGAATCTGGAATGTCCAACCTGTTCATCATATATTATCAAAGCATCAGACGGTTATCAACAAACGGTAAATTGGGATGACATCCAACAAGGAATTTTAACTATGGAAAAAAGAACGTATTTTCCACATCTTGCCCATGCTTTTTGGGTTCGAAACATTGTACAAATAGAGGTGAAAGAGTAACGATGAATAATCTAAAATTTTTTGCAGGAATGCTAGTATTTGGATCACTTTGGGGTTTTTCAGAATGTATCATAGGACCCATGTTTAGCGACGCAGGACTTCCAAGCGGAATGATAATGACCGGGTTTTTTGCATTAATATTTTTGGTAATGAGCCGGCGATTGTATCCCCATTATGGAATGCAGGCTGGTATGGGGCTAGTGGCTGGAAGCCTGAGAATGATTAATCCATTTGGAGGATGTCATCTTTGTTCAGCTTTAGCCATTATGGCGGAAGGAATGATTTTTGAGATCATCTTTTATAATACAACAAAATTTAATTTTAAAAATTTAAACACTTGGACTAATAAAATTGGTCTCGGCGTTTTTTCAGCTTATACTGTGTATGTTGGAGGATACATTGTCACTCAAATACTCACACCACTAACCTATGGACAATTCTACATATCAAATCTTATTGCAATGATGCCTCAATATTTGGCAAGAGGACTACCCGTTGCATTCATTGGTGCATTAACGGTTCCACTTGCACTAAGTGTTAAAAACGTAAAATTAAACTTAAAAGATGCTTGGTATTATCCAACAACCCTAGGCATATCAGCGTTTTGCTGGATTTTTGTTATTGCCAACTGGTTCATATTTACTATATAAAATACAAAATTTAGGGGTTTAAAAAATTATGACCACAAAATCAATCAGAATTGAAGAAACAAAAACTCACACGGTTCACCAATGGAATTTTCCAAAACTCATAGAGGCACATAAACAAATAGCTTCATACGATTATGAAAAACAAAAGATTGAACATGGATATGCAAATCGAAGTTTACATATCAATCTTAGTTCAGGGAAAATAAAGGAAAAAAAAGTAACTGAGGACATGAAAAAATTGTTTGTTGGTGGCCGAGGATTTGGACTGAAGTTACTATGGGATGAAATTAAACCAAGTACTCGATGGAACAGTGATGAAAATGAACTCATTGTTACCACAGGTCCATTGTGTGGAGCTACTCAATATGCGGGCAGCGGAAAATCAATTTGTTTAACGGTTTCCCCTGCAACGGATATAATTTGTGATAGTAACGTTGGAGGCTTTTTTGGCCCATTTCTTAAATTCTCAGGTTTTGATGCTCTTGAAATTCAGGGGAAAGCAAAAGACGATGTGATTGTGGTTATCGATGGTGTAACTGGAAAAGTTAGTGTTGAAACCGCTCCATTAGAAGAACATAACAGTCATCTTCTCGCTGAACAACTCACGTATATGTATGCAAAAGAGGATACTGATAAAGCCCGGCAACAAGTCTCTGTTGTTTCCGCAGGACAAGGAGCTGAAAACTCTTATTGGGGAATGCTAAATTTTTCGTTTTATGATGTCCGACGGAAAGTTCCTCGTGTGAAACAAGCAGGAAGAGGTGGACTTGGTAGTGTCTTGCGCAATAAACAGATTAAAGCAATCGTTGTAATCGCTCCATTTACTAAACCAATCTGGCATATTTCAAGTGGCCAACAATTATCTGATGTAGTTGATAAAAAAGATGTTGATCTTGCAAAAGTCGACAACATCATAAACAAATGGGATGCCGATTCAAACTTTGTTATTGAAATGTTTCAAGATATTCAAGAAACCTTTCAACATATACCAATGAACGCATTGGATCGAGTCGCGGATAAAACAGGTGTTCCAACAGGTCAACTTTTCCATATTGCTAGTTTTTATAAATCATTTAGTTTGGAGTCAAAAGGAGAAACACAAATTCAAGTGTGCATGGGAACAGCTTGTGTTGTCCGCGGTGCTGGTGAGGTCCTTGAATCCTTTGAACGTGAACTAGGAATAAATGCAGGTCAAACTACGTCTGATAAAAAATTCAGTCTAGAAAAAATACGATGCCTTGGATGTTGTGGTCTAGCACCAGTTATCAATATTAATGATGAAGTCATCGGTGGAGTAAAACCTGCTGAGGTCTCTGAGATTCTTCAAAAACATGGATTTAAAAAAACGGAGGGATCTTCATGAATCTTAAACATCTTCAAACTATGAAACAGCAATCTGAAAAAGCATTTAAATCATACAAGATGTCGCTTCATGTGTGCACTGGAACAGCATGTGTTGCAAATCATTCATTTTCCCTTATTGAAACTTTAAAAAAAGAGTTGAAAAAAAGGAATCTTGAAAAAGAGATTTTAATTGTTCCAACAGGATGTAATGGTTTTTGTGAACAAGGACCGATCATGGTAGTTCAACCTGATGGTATTTTTTATCAGAAATTAAAGGAAAAAGACATTTTTGAAATCATTGAAAAACATCTGATCAACGGTAAACCAGTAGAACGATTGTTTTACAAGCATCCTACTAAAAAAACACCGATTGAATATATGAAAGATATTCCATTTTTTGGAAAACAACAATTATTGGCGATGAGACATCGTGGCCAGATTGATCCTGAACAAATCAATGATTATATTCGTATGGGTGGGTATCAAACCGCTTACAACGTCCTTTCAAAGAAAACTGTTGATGAGGTCATTGAAAATGTTACGAGAGCAGGTATCCGTGGTCGAGGAGGAGGTGGATTTCCAACAGGTGTGAAATGGAAATCATGTGAGGATACAGTGAAAAAAACAGGTAATACTCCGTATGTTATTTGTAATGCGGATGAGGGAGATCCAGGTTGTTTTGCTGATCGAAGTATCATTGAAGCTGATCCACATTCAGTTATCGAAGGAATGATCATTGGTGCTTATGCAATTGGTGCTCATGAAGGATTTGTATACATTCGAAAGGAATATCCTCTTGCATTAAAACGCTTGGAGAAAGCAATAGCGCAAGCAAGGGAACAAAATGTTCTTGGAAAAAACATATTGGAAACTGGTTTTGATTTTGATATTACCATTCATCGTGGTGCAGGAGCATTTGTCTGTGGGGAAAGTACAGCTCTAATGGCTTCATTAGAAGGAAAACCCGGTGAACCACGAGCAAAATATGTACATAGTACGGAACAAGGCTATAAGAACATGCCAACCGTACTTAATAATGTTGAAACCTGGGCAAACATTCCACTTATTTTAGATAAAGGAAGTGATTGGTTTGCAAATATTGGCACTGGTGATGTAAAGGATAATCCCTGGGGTGGAAGCACGGGAACAAAAGTCTTTTCACTAGTTGGAGACGTACGAAACACTGGATTAGTGGAAGTTCCGATGGGGCTAACTCTCCGGGAAATCATTTATGATATTGGTGGAGGCATCCCAAAAGATAAAAAATTCAAAGGAGTGCAAACTGGTGGTCCCTCTGGTGGTGTGCTCCCTGAGTCAAAACTTGATTTACCCGTTGATTTTGATAGTTTAAGTGCAGCTGGATCTATGATGGGATCTGGTGGTATGGTGGTCATGGATGAAGACACATGCATGGTGCAACTTGCAAAATATTTCATTGATTTTTTAAAAGAAGAATCATGTGGAAAATGTACACCCTGCAGAGAAGGTCTAACTGCAATGAGTGAGATCCTTGGTAAGATAAGTGAAGGAAAAGGAACTGAAAAGGACATCACTCTTTTAGAAGAATACGGTGAGACCATGAAGGAAGCAAGTTTATGTGGACTTGGTCAAACAGCGGCAAATCCAGTACTAAGTACTATTACGTATTTCCGTGATGAATACACGGCTCATATTAAAGATAAAACCTGTCCAGCAGGACAATGTAAACCATTAGTCACCTACACGATCAACCCTGAAAAATGTACGGGTTGTACATTGTGTGCTCGGAATTGCCCAACGAATTGTATCTCGGGTGAAGCAAAACAGGTTCATGTGATCAATCAAGATGATTGTATTAAATGTGGTACCTGTAAAACCGTCTGTAATTTTGATGCAGTGGAGGTGAATTAAACATGGCTGAAGAAAACAAGATATCTGTTACAATCGATGGGAAAAAAATAAAGGTCGATAAAGATACCACGATTCTCTCTGCTGCTAATAGCATTGACATTTTCATTCCAACCTTATGTCACAGTGAACTTGTTGAAGCTTATGGTGCTTGCAGACTTTGTCTTGTTGAAATCGATGATGGACGAAAAAAACGATTAGTAACATCATGTAATTATCCTATTCGAAAACCAATCAAGGTTGAAACTAAATCAGCCCGGGTTAAAAAACATCAAAAAAACATTTTAGAAATGATGCTAGCTCGCTGGCCAAATGTTAAAATCATTAAAGATATGGCTGCGTTTCATGGGATTAAAACACCACGATACACATCTCCTCTTCAGGACTCGCAAGAAAATGCGTGTATTCTCTGTGGACTTTGCGTGCGTGCCTGTGAAGAAGACATTTGGGAATCAGCACTTAATTTTGCTAATCGCGGACCGGAACGAGAAGTGATGATGGGTTATGGTGAAAACCTTCCGCAATGTGAAGGTTGTGAAACCTGTATGTCTATTTGTCCAACTCATGCTATTGATATGGACAAAGAAGATCCGAATAATCCATTTGATACGGATCTTATGAGAAAAGCAGGTATGAAACTTACTCGGGAAATGGTGTTGTTAGATGATAGTCAATGCAGAATGCGAAAAGTAGGTACTGCTCATCTTACTGAAATCATGGATGAATATGATCTATTACCCGTGCAAAATTATCGATTCGGCCGCCATAAGGATACAAAAAACATTGCTTCAGATGTGTTTTTAAAGAATTATTTAACGCAAGGAAAACCTGATGGCTGCTGGCAGGGATGCACGATGGCTTGTGCAAAAACAGCAGATGCATTCACTTTGAAAACAGGCCCTTACAAAGGAGATCAAGTCGTTGTGGATGGACCTGAATATGAAACCGTTGGTGGCTGTGCTAACATGGGGATTTTTGATCCTGAATTTGTTCTTGAATTCAATTTTTATTGTGACACTTATGGGTTAGATACCATTTCAACATCTACCGGGATGTCTTTTTACATGGAAATGTTTGAATATGGTATTTTAAACAAAGAACGCTGCGGTGGACTTGATTTACAATTTGGTAACGGTGATGCCGCATTAACCTTCATGCATCGAATGGCCGCAGGAGATAAAGATGAGTTTATACAAGTTGCTTCAAAAGGAATCAGACGTGTGAAAGACTGGTTGATCAAAAAGGGCTGGGGTGACAAACAAATTATTGAAGACTGTGGTATGGAAAGCAAAGGATTGGAATACTCTGAATATGTTACCAAAGAATCACTTGCTCAACAAGGAGGATATGGAATGACATTAAAAGGACCGCAGCATGATGAAGCCTGGCTTATTTTTATGGATATGGTAAACAATCAAATCCCCACGTTTCAAGATAAAGCCGAGGCATTGCATTATTTCCCTATGTGGCGAACTTGGTTTGGACTTAATGGATTATGTAAACTTCCATGGAATGATGTGGAACCAGAAAATAACGCTGAAACCGATGAACCCGCGAAAGTTCCTGGACACGTACAAAACTATGTTGATTACCAAAATGGAATGACCGGCGGAAACGTGGATAAAGAAGGATTAATTCTGCAAAGTGAACGAGCATATAATTGGCAACGAGCCATGAATGTATGGATGCGACGAGGAACCCGTAATGATGATTGGATACCATACCGATCAATGGGTCCAGTTACTAAAAAGGAATATGAATCCAGAAAAGACCGGTATGACACTCAATTCGTTGAACAACTTGGATTCACAAAACAAGAAATCGAAAAGATGAGTATTGAAGAGAAAATACAAAAATTGTATGAGTACCGACAAAATCGCTATCAAAAACTCATGGATGCAGTGTATTACCGCAGAGGTTGGACACCCAATGGTATTCCCACGCCACAAAAAATGAAACAACTAGGATTTTCAGATAAAAAAATGTTATCAATGCTACAAAAGAAAATAGATGAAGACCAAGAAAAAGGACTGAATTCATGGGGTGGAATATATGGTGATGACGAACAACCACCAACGGATAAGGATCAATATTGGCTTGAATGGTAACCGCTCATGAATACACAAAAACAAAAAAGAATCAAAGAAACACTTTCAAAAAAAACAGTAGGGATCGCTGGGGCAGGTGGCCTTGGATCAAACGCAGCAGTAGCCCTTGCCCGATCAGGAATTGGTCAGATTATAATTGTTGATTTTGATGTCGTTGAAGAAAGTAATCTTAACCGGCAATATTATTTTTTAGATCAACTAGGGATGAAGAAAGTAGATGCATTAACACAAAATATTCATCGAATAAATCCTCAAATTACTATTGATTCAGTCCAACTGAAACTAGAACAAGGTCAAATGCATATTCCATTTGTTTCTACAGATATCATCATCGAAGCATTAGATGATGCAAAAACAAAAAAGATATTCATCGAAGAAATCCTTGAGAAACTTCCGAATACACCAATTGTGGCAGCTTCAGGAGTAGCCGGATATGGGCATAATGATCGAATCAATACACAACATCTTGGTAATCTACATGTTTGCTATGATGAACAAGCCAAGCCAAGTGAAAAAGATGTACTTCTTGCTCCAAAAGTTTGTTTAATGGCCAACTGGCAAGCAAACATTACTTTAGACCTCCTTCTTGGTGATAACATATGAGCATCACCGTAAATGGAAAAACCATCGAACATATTAAGCAGGAAACCATATCTGATCTTTTGAAACGAATGCATTACACATTTCCACTTATTATTGTAAAAATCAATGGCAAACTCATTAAAAAAAAGGATTACAAGGAAACCGTGATTCCGGATAAATCAGAAGTAAAAGTCATTCATCTTATCAGTGGAGGATAGGTTAAAGATAAAGGTGATACCTATCTGTTATATGTACAATTTGTTTTAAACCAAAAAAAGAGAGAGTCAATAAACACTTTATATTACCTGTTAATGCATGTCTTCATTGAGGACTTATGAATTTTAAAAACGCGTTAAAACAGGTTCAAAAAGATTGCAATATAGAAACGGTGAATTCAGGTGTTTTTACAGGTTCTTGGAGCAAAATAGAACATAAAAAAAAGTTAGATAGCTTTTCTCCGATCAATGGAAAAAAACTTGGTACAATTGCCTTAGCAACAAAAAAAGATTACAAGCAAGTAATCGAATCAGCTGAATCTTCGTTTAAAGAATGGAGAAAAATTCCAGGTCCAAAACGTGGAGAAATCATTAAAGAAATCTCTGATGAACTTCTGAAGTACAAGGAATCACTTGGCCTTCTTGTCTCACTTGAAGTAGGAAAAACCATTTCAGAAGGACAAGGCGAAGTTCAAGAGATGATCGATATTGGTTATTTTGCAACTGGCTTATCGCGGCAGATTTATGGAAATACTATGGCAAGTGAACGAAAGCATCATCGAATGTATGAACAATACAAGCCATTAGGACTAATTGGTGTGATCACCTCTTTTAATTTCCCAAGTGCTGTGTGGGCATGGAATTCATTTATCGCTGCTGTTGTCGGCGATGTCACCGTGTGGAAACCATCAAGTAAAGCACCACTTACTGCAGTCGCTACTATTAGTATTGTTAATAAAGTCCTTAAAAGAAATAATCTTCAACCAATCTTTTTCCTTATAGTTGGTAGAGGACGCGATATCGGAGATGATTTTCTTAATGAACGACGATTCCCATTAATTTCATTTACAGGCTCAGTGAAAACAGGGAGAACGGTAGGGGAACTCGTCGGTAAAAGACTAGGAAAAACATTACTAGAACTCGGCGGAAATAATGCAGCGATTGTTACTGAAAACTGTGATATTAACAATGCAGTAAACGGAGTAGCATTTGGAGCACTGGCTACGGCTGGACAACGATGTACATCCACTCGTAGACTTATTTTGCATAAAAATATTTACGATACATTTCTTGAAAAGATGAAAAAATCTTACCAATCAGTATGTATCGGTACGCCACTTGATCCAAACACACTTATCGGTCCGCTTATCGATCAACAATCTGTTGATAATTATCTTAATGCGATTAAAACCGCTCAAGAACAAGGTGGAAAACTGGTTACTGGTGGAAAAATAAAAGAAATCAAAGAGTTAGAAAATGGTTTCTATGTTGAACCAACGATTATCGAAGCAACACCAGATATGGATATTGTGAAAGAAGAAACATTTGCACCTATTCTTTACGTCATGAAATACAAAACCATTGAAGAAGCATTAACGATTCACAATAATGTACCACAAGGCCTCTCCTCAGCAATTTTTACAAATGACATCAGAGAAGAAGAATACTTCTTATCGGAGAAAGGTTCAGATTGTGGTATTGCAAATGTGAATACGAGTACAGCTGGTGCTGAAATCGGAGGTGCGTTTGGTGGTGAAAAAGACACTGGTGGCGGCCGAGAAAGTGGGAGTGATGCCTGGAAGATTTATGCACATAGGCAAACGGTGACAGTAAATTATGGAAAAGATGTACCACTTGCTCAAGGAGTAAAATTTGACATTGAGGAGTAACGATAGTATGATTTGGAATATTGAAAAACCAGATAATAACATGGATAAAATCCTAAGTTATGAAAAAGGATCAGAAAATCGTAAAAAACTCGAACAGGAAATCAAAAAGATCAAAAAAGAACCACTTGAAATACCATTAATCATCAACGGAGAAGAAATTCTTACTGACAATGTGATGGAGATTCGTTCCCCTCATGATCACAATCTGGTACTTGCAAAAGCACATTTAGCAGGTGAAGAAGAATTAAAGCAAGCAATTGATGCAGCACTTAGCGCCCATAACCAATGGGCTGATGTGGACTGGTATCATCGGCTTGGAATTTTTAAAAATGCGGCAACACTTCTTGAAGGACCAAAACGATTTCGTAATATTGCTGCCATCATAATGAATCAATCAAAAAACACACATGAAGCAGAGATTGATCTTGCTGAACTTGTTGATTTCTGGAATTTTAATGCATATTTCACCAAAAAAATCTATGAAGGACAGCCAAACCAATATCCTGGTGAAATCAACCGATTAGACTGGCGGCCTTTAGAAGGATTTGTTCTTGCAGTACCGCCATTCAATTTTTATTCCATTAGTGGAAACTTGCCAACTGCTCCAGCTATGGTTGGAAATACTACACTTTGGAAACCTGCTAGATCAGTTACCTTTGCTAATTATGAAATCATGAAAGTTCTTCAACAAGCAGGCCTACCTAAAGGAGTTATTAATTTTGTTCCATTTTCAAGTAAACATGCTGATGTGGTCTTAAAACACCCATCATTTGCGGGTCTTCATTTTACTGGTAGTTACCAAACATTGACTACGATTTGGAAGACTATCGGAGAGAATATTACCAACTATCGGAATTTTCCTCGGATTGTTGGTGAAACGGGTGGTAAGGATTTCATTTTCATGCATCATACCGCTGATGTTGCAAAAACCGCGAATCGAATTATTCATGGTGCTTTTGGTTATCAAGGACAAAAATGTTCCGCGGCATCCCGAGCTTACATTCCACAAAGTAAATGGGAACAAGTCAAAAATAGTATCGTTGAAAAAGCAAACGCGTTGACTCAGGGACCTGTTGAAAAATTCGATAATTTCCTTGGTGCAGTCATCGATGAAGGTGCATTCTCAAAAATCACAGGGTACATTGATGAAGCAAAAGAATCAAAGGATTACACGATTCTAGCTGGTGGGGACTATGATAAAAGTAAAGGATGGTTCATTGAACCAACTATTGTGCAAACCACGAATCCAAAAGGTAAACTAATGACTGAAGAAATCTTTGGACCTGTGATCACTATTTACGTGTATGCTGATGATCAATTTGAAGAAACACTCAACCTTTGTGATGAATCAACTCCATACGGCTTAACTGGTTCAATAATGGCAAAAGACCGCTATGCGATTGTAAAAGCAGAAAACATGCTTCGGTATACAGCAGGTAACTTTTATATTAATGACAAACCAACTGGTGCAGTTGTTTCTCGACAACCATTTGGTGGAGCACGCAATTCAGGGACTAACGATAAAGCTGGATCGTACATTAACTTACTTCGCTGGTTATCACCAAGAAACATTAAGGAAACACAAGTACTTCCAACGGATTGGGATTAAAAAAAATCCCTCTCTATTTTTTATTTTTTTTACCAGGGTTTCATTACGCTTTGTAATTCTTCAAGTTCCTCTTCTTCAATATCAATGACTTCTGATTCAACGCTGAAAAACTGATCAGATCTAATCGGGAAATATAAACTAAAAAACAAAAGTGTAATCCCAATTAGAACACAAGATATCATAGGAATTAATCCACTTGCAAAAAAATACAAGAGGAATCCAGTTAAAAGAATACTAAACATACTTGCGAAAAGAGCACCGATAAGATATCGTTGATTAATTTTTACGCATACATTTACATCAATAGGTTTATCCTCATCCAAATTCATAACCAACCACGATACAATTATAACACGTATTGTTTTTTATAATTTATCGTTTAAAAATTTAAAAGGATTAAAAAAAGAATATGGTTAAAACGTAGAGGCAACAAGAGATAAAAGTGAAAACATCAATGCGTAAATAAAATAGGTTGCATACATTACCGCCCAAGCAGAAGTGTTTTCAAAAAATCTGCTAGGTTTTTGTTGATTTATTAATAATCTAAAAATGAAAAAACCAGGTATCGCAAGAAACGTTAAAGCCCAATATTCCTCCAGTAAAAATCCGGCATCAATTGCAGCTGGAATAAGTAAGAATGGAAAGAACAAAAAAGGAAAACTGAACACTGCTGCTTTTTTTACTCCAAACGTGTTTACTAACGTGTGCGTGCCTGTTTTTTTATCTGCAGCACTATCTGTTATATCCTTAGTAATTGATCCACCAAACAAGAACAAAGCAGCAATTCCTGCAATAATTAAAGCCACTGGTTGAAACACTAATCCAAATACACTCCACGAGGCAAGAATGCCCAAAAAGCCTCGTGGAATTGCAATCCAGAGTTGATTAAAAAATAATCTATCTTTCATCCTTGGAAACAATGAATAGGTAACTGTGAAAACAGTTATGGCAAGAATTAATATGAAAAAATTATGATGAACAAAACTAGCTAATCCAATGGCTACTGCATAGAGGGCAACTGCAACATTTTTACCTTGTTTCACTGAAAGAATCCCGCGGGGAATCGGTCGATATGGTTTACAAATTGAATCTGTGCGGTAATCAGTTGCTTGATTTAATGCATTAGACGCTCCATTTAGAATCGCTAATGAAAGACTACCCGGTATAATCAGTGAGAAAAAAACGTTGAAGAGCTGTTGACTCGTTTGTTGATAATAGAAACTCGCAATCATAATACTTATAGAAACAATCAAAGGGGCAACTAAGGTGAACGGTCGAATTAATGAAAAAAACGCATGGATTTGATCAATTTTATGGTCACTTGTTTTCATCTACCTCACAAGTACCATGTTTGGTTTCACACTGTTTATATACATTATTTGACAGTTGTTATCATAAGAAGATATGTTTTTCAAGATGATGCAGTATTTTTTTGTATGATAACATTATATCAGATATCAATTAGGATGAATAGTATGGAAACATTTAGAGGATTCATCGCCATTGAAGTACCGGTCACAAATCAAATCATTCAATTCCAACAAGATATTAGAAAAACTGATGCTAATGTGAAACTCGTTGAACCCGAAAACATTCATATCACCTTAAAATTCCTGGGAGACACTCCAATAAAACAGATTGATGCAATTGAATCAATTATGAAGGATGCAGTGTCATCGGCTCAAAAACACACGATAACACTTGAAAGTACAGGAGTATTTCCAAATGAAAACTACATCAAAGTTATCTGGGTTGGAATGAAAGGATCTGAAAAAATCTCCGAAATTGCAGATAGTCTTAATCAACAATGTACTCAGATTGGCGTAAAAAAAGATAAAAGAGGATTTTCTGCTCATTTAACCATAGGCCGAATGAAAAGTGCTCATGGAAAGGAACAAATCGTAGATATTCTAAGAAAATATGAAACTACATTATTTGCTGAAATCCCCGTAAATAAAATACTTCTTAAAAAAAGCACGTTAACTCCAAAAGGACCAATCTATGAAACCCTTTTAACAATTCCAATACAAGAATAAAAGGAGCGGATCATTGCGTTTGAATGGTTACTCATATTAGCACTATCGCAACTCTTTCTTTTTTTCATCTTTATTGTTCTTATTCTTCCAAAAAAATATCTTAAACAATCACTACAACAAACCGTTCTTAATGCATATCAATTACGATTTCCACTTATCCTCATAATCGGTGTTGTCATCATTCATCTCATTGAAGTAAACGTTTTAGATCCAATCACCTCAGCACTTATGAACCCTGATTTCACAACAATTATAACATCCATGGAATATGATATCGTCGCAGGATTTTCTTCATTATGGACACCTGCTAGCATTCTTTTCTTCGTGTTCATCTACATTATTCTATATCCATTTACCCTTTGGTATACACCACTTTACTCAATTATAACAAATCAAAAAAAGGCATTAAAAACACTAGCATTTTCACTTCTTTTCCTTTACCTGGTTGCTCTCCCGTTCTATCTTTTCTTTCCCGTCACAAACGTGTATACACATTATAATCTTCCATCCGCATTAAACACGGTTATTCCCCAAATTGAAATGTTTTTTTACACGACCACAACCCAAAACAATTGCTTTCCATCACTTCACACCGCAATGAGCATCATTATCACAAGAACTATCTTTATCACAGAAAACAAACGATTTCAATACCTCGGATTATTTATGATGGTAACCGTTATTATATCTGTGCTGTATTTATCCATTCATTGGATAGTCGATGTCATCGGAGGAATCATTGTTGCCCTCCTTGCGTTATATTTATCTGAAAAAACAATCAACTGGATGAACCATCATGAATCGACCTAACATCATCGAACGACAAGTACTAAAAAAAATTACTCCTGCAAAAAAAGATCGGATGAAATTAGAAAAAACTATTTCAGTGCTCAGCAAAAAAGTAAATGAAAATCTGATTGTACATCAGCAAAAAGCATCTATTGAACTCGTGGGAAGTACTGCAAAAGATACCTATTTGAAAGATAACCTTGACATTGATTTATTCATTATTTATCCGCCTATAGAACCTGAAGAAAAAATTGCTCAAAAAACACTTCAAATCGGAAGGAACATACTTAATGACACTGAAGAATGTTATGCTGAACATCCTTACATCAGGGGTAACTTTTTAGGATTCAAAGTTGAACTTGTTCCATGTTACCAGATCACAGACGCATCAGAAAAAATTTCAGCAGTAGACCGAACACCATTGCACACTAAATATGTGAAACAACATCTAGAAGAAAAACAAAAACAGGACGTCCGATTATTAAAACAATTCCTCACAGGTATTGGTTGTTATGGAGCCGAAGCTGAAATCCAAGGATTCTCCGGATACCTTTGTGAACTGCTGATCATCAAATTTGACAGTTTTCATAATCTTTTAGGCCATGTTAAAAAATGGAAAAAAGGAATAAAAATCACGTTAACAGATCATCCAATACCTGATTTTGAAGACCCATTAGTTTTCATTGATCCCGTTGACAAAGAACGAAATGTTGCTGCAGCAGTTGTCCTTCAAACATTTCAACGATTCATCACCGCAAGTAATGATTACTTGCATCAACCAAAAAAAACATTCTTTTTTCCAAAACAAACAAAACCATGGTCGCTAGACCAGATTAAAAAAACGTTAAAAAAACAAGAAGCAACTTATATTGGCATCAAATTTGAAAAACCAAAAATTATTAAAGAAAATCTGTACCCTCAAATTAGAAAAACATGTACGGCTATAAAAAAACAAAGCACAGAAGAAGAATTCAGTATTTACGACATCCGTTTTTATATTGATAACACATCAAACCTAATTTATATCATCGTTAAAACAAGTGAAAAACCACTTTCAGAAACATTTACACACAGAGGACCGCCATTAAAACTCAAAGGGAATACAAAAGAATTCATTGAAAAATGGAAAGATAATCCTGCAACAGTAAAACCACCAGTTCAACAAAACGGAAGAACTTTTGTAACCGTTAAACGAGAATATCGTTACCTTAAAAAATATTTACAAGATAACTTACCATTATTTAGTCTCGGCAAACACCTAGACACCATTGTTGCTAACAAATATGAAATATTATCATTAAACGAGTTAATCAAACCAGAACTACAAATGTTTTGGACCTCATATTTAGATGATAAAAAACGATGGGAACGATAAAAAAAATTAGAACAAAAAGCATGGGGGAAATACCAATTTGAAAAAGAAAACATCCTACAAAACCATAGGTATTTACACCAAAGATTTCAGATTATATCATGATCTAGTCCAAGGATTAAAAAAAAGGAATCTTTCCTATGTCACATTAACCTCCCTTCAACACACTCCAAATCGAATCGGAGTGATACTTACCAGTCATGCTGCACTTCATGAGGTAAACAAACCAAAAGTAGTCGCCGCAGATGCATATGATACAATTGATCATGCAATCGATAAAGCACTCCACCTCCTCATTGGAAAAGAACTGTACCATATCATACATATTGGTATTGATCCAGGTGAAAAACCCGGTATCGCCATAGTCGGCGATGATATCCTCATTTTAAAAACACAAGTGAAAACACCTGAAAACGTGGTAAAAAACGTTAAACGATTCATCAAAGAATATCCTGCACATGAATATTTCATCCGAATCGGACATGGGTCACTTCTTATCAGAAACAGGATCATCAACTCACTTATTCCTTTACAAATCCCCATTGAAATCGTAGATGAAAGCAAAACAACGTCCTCACAACAAACACAACGAGCACATCGAGACAGAGAAGCTGCAGCAGCAATCGCAATGATCAGTGGAGGACGCGTACAACGAAAACTTCCACTGAAACCCACACGTGGAGCTATTCGAAATATTCAAGAGAAAAGCAGGCAAATGACCAATGGACAATTTTCAATCACTCAAAAACAAGCAAAAAACGTATTAGAAGGAAAAATAAGTTTAAACGAAGCCATCAAAAAGGAAAAACAAAATAAATAAACCCAAATGTTTATGAGTTGCTGGTATATGCCTGTTGGGTAACAGTGATGAGTGTCAAAAAAGCATTAATAAGTGTTTCAGATAAAACAGGTATAGAAACGTTTGCAGAAACATTATCCTCTTTAAATGTAGAAATCATTTCAACAGGAGGAACTGCTGCATTTTTAGAGGAACATCATATTTCTCTCATACCAATTTCTTCAGTAACTGGTTTTCCAGAAATGTTGAATGGCCGAGTTAAAACATTACATCCTCGCATCCACGCAGGAATTCTTGCTCAACGATCAAAAACAAATCATATGCAAACCCTGAAAGAACATGAAATCTCACCTGTTGACATCGTAGTTTGTAACTTGTATCCTTTCGAAAAAACCATCAAAAAACCAAATGTTTCATTTGCTGAAGTCATTGAAAACATTGACATCGGAGGACCCACGCTAATACGGTCAGCAGCAAAAAACTACAAAGATGTTATTATTGTCACCAACCCAAAACAATACAAAACCGTTTCTGAACAATTACAACAAAACAATGATCTTACTCTTGAAGACCGTGAACAACTTGCATTAGATGCTTTTTCTCATACCGCTCAATATGATGCTATTATTTCCCAATATCTCCGAACTCGTTGGACGGATATAGTTCTTCCAGAAAATAATACGATTGCATTACGAAAAAAACAAGATATGCGCTACGGAGAAAATCCTCATTTACAAGGAGGATTTTATCAACAATTACCAGATACAACAGAACCCTGCATTACAAATGCAACCAAACTCCAAGGAAAAGCATTATCATACAACAACGTTCTGGATAGCGATGGTGCCATTGAATCTATTAAAGAATTCAGTGAACCAACTTGTGTAATCATTAAACATGCCACTCCCTGTGGTATTGCAAGTGCCAAAACGTTACTCCAAGCGTGGAAAGATGCATTTTCCACCGATACATATTCTCCATTTGGTGGCATTGTTGCATTCAACCGAAAAGTTGGCAAAGATGTTGCCAAGGAACTTGCAAAACTCTTCTTAGAAGTGGTTATAGCACCAGAGTATACCAAAGAAGCAAAAGACATTTTCTCAAAAAAGAAAAACTTACGTATCCTTTCCCTACCAGGAATCAATGGAAAAATTGATCGAAAAGGAATGATTTTTCGAAGTGTTGTCGGCGGATTTCTCTCTCAAGAACGAGATGTTAATATGACTCCGCAGAATCAATGGAAAATCGTTACGGATAAAAAACCAACAAAAAAACAATTAGAATCAATGGAATTTGCAGTTAAATGCGTAAAACATGTCAAATCCAATTCCGTAGTATTTGTAAAAGATACCCAAACGGTAGGGATTGGCGGGGGACAAACCGCACGTGTTGATGCGACATGGATTGCAACTCATAAGGGAAAAGAACATATTAAAAATTCAATTCTTGCAAGTGATGCATTTTTCCCATTCAGAGACGCTATTGATTTAGCAGCTGAATCTGGAGTAAAATCCATTATTCAACCGGGTGGTAGCATCCGAGATGAGGAAGTGATTGCTGCCGCAAATGAAAAAGGTATTGCTATGGTGTTTACTGGCCAACGCTATTTCAGACATTAAAGAAAGGATCTCATCTTTTCAAGATACAGATGGGAAATCATAAGAAGCATAATGGCTTTTCAGGAATTATTATGAATTTTCAATGTGTAGCAACAGATGGCCCAAGTCAAACAGGTTTTCTTCAAATAAAAAATGAAAAAGTAAAAACGCCAGGGCTTTTATTCCCGGCAAAAGAACCATATCACCCCCCATCATTTGCAGAATGTTTCATTTCTTCATCAACAACAAAAAAATATACTCCACTTATCACCATTGGAAAAAACATTTTTTTTAAACAAAATCAACCAGATCAAAAAACAGATATTAACAACCATCTAATCATACCAGATGCTCTCCCGGAATCAGTGAAAAACTATCTGCAACAATTCGACAGGCAACAAAACAAAAATATAATCGTGCTGTCAAGTGAACCTAATATTGCTAGCCAAAAAATCAAATCCAATGAATCTGCTCTTTTTATCATATCAAACGCCACACAATTGTTCAATAATCCAAAAAAATTCATTACATACATTGCATCACTTAGAGAACAAATCAATTATGATGCACTCGTATACACTCCATCTATTGCAACACCTGAAACTTTAGGAATACTAACATACATTGGTTGTGATCTCTTTGATGTAACCAGCGCGATTCTTGCAGCTCGAAATCAACAATTCTTTCTTCCTCAAACAATGATTGAAACCAAAAAAATAGTTGAAAATCCCTGCTATTGTCCAGTGTGTTCACAAACAAAGAAACATCCATCTAATTTTTCATTTGATCAATTACTACAACATAATTATTTTATGTTACACCAGGAACTTCAGATTGTTCGAAATGCCATACAAAACAATCAACTTCGTGATCTCATTGAACAACGAATTCGATTCTCTCCTCAACTAGTCACCTTACTTAGACACCTTGATGAATCACATTATGATTACGTTGAAAAAAGAACACCCGTCTCTATGCCTGAATCATATATTTTAAATGCAACTACTAGAGAATCAGGGAATCGATCTGAAATCAAACGATTTCAACACCGAGTGAATTCCCGATACCAAAAACCAAAAGAAAAAAAGATTTTATTACTTCTGCCTTGTTCATCTAGAAAACCATATTCATTTTCAAAAAGTCATCAACGATTTCAACGAGCAATTTCAAAAACAAAATTACCTGGAGTCATCCATGAAGTCATAGTTACTTCTCCACTTGGATTAGTTCCACGCGAATTAGAACTCACCTATCCAGCATCATCATATGATATATCAGTCACTGGTGAATGGTATGAAGATGAAAAACTAATGATACAACAGCAATTAACCAAGTTTCTATCAAACAATACCTATGATGCTATCATCTCTCATCTTCCAAAAACACTTGTCCAACCAAATAAAAACAGTGAAAAACCATGGTATTTTAGCCTAACAGATAATAAAGCAACATCAAAAAAATCATTACAATCTTTAACAGCAATCCTCAATCAAATCCTTGACAAGAAACAAAATCAGGATTACTCTTCACCATCAAGATCACATCAGAAAAAACAACAAGTTCATGAAATTGTCGCATATCAATTTGGAAGAACGTTAGCTACGACACTACTCAGGAATTCAGTGATAAAAGGAAAATATCCTTATCTAAAAATTTTTGATGAAAACAATCAACAACTAGGCATGATCCCAGATCAACGAGGCCTCATTTCACTTACTGCTGAGGGTGGGAATAAAATCAGTCATCTTTCCAAATACACCGTTACCATTGATACAGGTTTCACCGTAAAAGGATCCATTCTTTCCCCCGGAGTTATCACCGCTGATCCATCAATCCGTCGAGGAGATGATGTATTAGTCAATCAGGGAGAAAAC
>Ga0209925_1000179_pt1 | contig 33127 bp, 29 predicted proteins | sample SalPonR2_A_D1_MG_FD_185702 | JGI IMG/M metagenome (GOLD analysis project Ga0209925, IMG submission 185702) | Salt pond soil microbial communities from South San Francisco under conditions of wetland restoration - Salt Pond MetaG R2_A_D1_MG... ... | reverse complement strand
AGATACTAAACCTGTTGGTTGGAATAATAACGGTACAGGGGAGTATGAGGTTAAAGAATTGGTATCACAAGACAGTATTTTAAAAGATCTTGATGTTGGCACTAAATATTTGGAGTGTACAAGTAATGGTACTAACGCTTTTCATAGTGATGTTGCTTATGGAATTTGGGAATTTAGTGTTTATACTGGGGGGAATTATGCAGTAACATATCTAACTTGTAACAGTCCAACTATTGATTCAGAAGATGGATATAAATTAACACTTTACAAGACAGATGGTTGGATTAGTTTAATCAAAGAAGATGATGGGGTAAATAATGTTTTTTTTGAAACTGATAATAATTATATTGAAGCAAATACATGGTATGGTATTAAAATAACTCGTACGACAGATGGAGAATTTACAGTTTACATAAAAGGTGGAAACTTCGGAGACACATACCAATTAGTAGATGTTACTGGTGGTAGTGGAACAAACCCAACAACTGATAATACTTACACAACTTCAAAATATGTAGTCACAGATTTAGACGATGGTGATGCAATAACTAATATTAAAATTAAAAATGGGGTTAAAAGATAAGTGTTATATATGAGATTATTTATTTAACAGAAGAGAGATAGTTAAAGAGTAGGTGTTTAAAATTATAACATGAATGATATTAATATGTCAGAAGAGGTTTTTTTTAGGAATCTGAGGAAGATAGTTAATTATGTGTTAGGTTCTGTTCTTGTAATGCTTATTGCTTCAGTAAGCCATACAGTTATTAAGTTTAATGTTTTGGAAAACAATTTTGTTCATCAAGAAAAAAAGGTTAATGAATTATTTAAAAAAACAGAAAAACTTGAAAGGTGTAAAGCAGATATTAATGAAATTAAAAGACTAGAGAAGACAAAAGCAAACAAAGAATCGGTAAATATTATGTTTGATCGGTTACAAGAAGATATAAATCGTAATTTTACAATTGAAAAATAATATACTATGCCAGATTTAAAGTTGACCCACGAACAATATAATGATGCTAAAACATGGGCTATTTATGATAATACGGAATGGAACAATGGGGATAATCCTGCTATTGTCGATGTTACTTCCGTAATTATTGAAATAGGGTATCAATCAACTACTAAAATTGTTAGTAGTTCAAGTTTGGATTATTATTTAAGTGATAATATAAAAGTATCATTTTTAGGTGCTGGGGATCCACTTCTGATTGAACCAGAAGATTTTAATTTGGAAGGTACCCTGGAAGATGGGATTTATACTTTAAAGTATAATATTATTTATAGCGAAATAGATTATCATCAAGAGTTCGTTTTTGTTTTGGACGGAAATATAAGGAGAGAATTATATAAAGATACTTCTCGTTTAAACTATAAACAATTAATTGAAGAAAATCTTCCTGATTATTCAGAATTAGAAGATGTTTTTGTTAATGATGCTTTCTTTGAGTCAATATTTAGGCAAGCATACGTGGCAAAAGATGAAGAAATATTGGCCATGATGGCCAACTTGGAAAGACGATTAGACCTTAAACAATAATGGCAAGTACAAATTTATCTAATAAAAAATATGAAATTCCTTCTTTTGTAAACGAACCAATTGAATATCCTGAACAAGTTGGCCCAATTGAAGTAATTGGTTCAGGTGCCCGTGAAATAACGGAATTACATGAGGCGGGTTCATATACTGACACTTTTAAAGTCAAAGTAAATTTCCCTTGATTACCAGGTTTTTTATCTTCTAAAGTTGACGGGGTAACTATAACTATTAATACCAGCAATAAATTAGAAGTTATAGCAGGGGCGCATAATATAAGCTCTCATCTGGATACTAGTGCAACTGGTGCACAATTAGATGAATTGGTAAGCGGATCAGAGACTACTCTTCATGTTCATGATATATCAAGTAAGTTAGACGGGTCTGTTTTTACGTCACATGAGAATAACGAGAATACAGATGCTGTACACTTAACACAATCTGAAAAAACTAGTTTGCTTGAAATCTCTGTTCCTGATGGGGCTTTCTATGTATATGATGATGGTTCTAATGACGGGAAGGTATTAAAGGCGACTTCAGAAGCCGGAACATTTGTTTGGGAAGCTTTGTCCCTTGATGTAATATCTAAAGATGGTGTACCTGATTATATTACTGTATCGGAAAATGTAATTACTGTTTCAAAAGTAGATTTAAGTACAGATGTTGAGAATAAAATAAATATAAGTAACCTTCCGGGAACACCAGTGGCTGGTAAATATTTAGATGGTGGTGGTACTTGGAAGGACTTTGATATATCTTCTCTTATTACTTTACCTGATGATTCATCTAAATTTTATAATGGGGAAGGGAATTTTGTAACACCTAATTATTTAACAATAGGGATTTCATCTAGTCAAGCTGCCGCTGGTAATCACACCCATGATGAATTTAGTACTTATGTAATAGATCTTGCACAAGGTATTACTGTTTCTGATAAATGTACGGGATTAACAGAAGGGGTTAATTATCCAACTGGTTGGGTAATAGGTGATGGTGGATCAACATCAAACCCTCTTGATGGTACTGCAAATGATTTAATCATTAAACATTCCCTTGATAAAAGATTATCAAAAGTTATTTTGTATGAAGAAACTACAGATAGGGTAATAGAGTTGAGGGATTTTTCAGCCTATGATCATTTATCTTATTCAAATGAGTCAGGATCTTTTAATTATATTTGTATTCATTCACTAACAGATGATAATATAAAAGTACGGATTATTATATATTTTGAATAATGGGATATGCACCTTTAATTTCATGGGAAACTATTATTAAGAAAGTTGATCTTGTCGAAGATGAAGATAACAATTATTATATAAATTTTTCAAATCATAGGAACCCTAACGATTATGGTATTGATACGATAGGTGTAGATAATTATTATATTGTTGTTTATACCGGGTTTATATTCGAGGTTAAAGAAGTTGTCAATTCAAATAAAGTAAAAGCTTATGAGTTAACAAATGAGCCTAAAAAGTTAGGGACTTTTGTAGGTAAGCCTGCTTTTATATATCAATCAAAGAATGGAGTGCCTATTCTTACCCAGGCCATGAGAAAAAGGCTTCATCGTTCGGCTTTTGATATAATTTGGAATATTGAAAATAATATTATCGGGAGTGGTTCTGATTTTAATTGGGACAGGCCAATCAAATCTTTGCCATATATAGGTCAAAATTTAGGATCTGAATACAAAACTATTTCTGAAGGGTTAGAAGCTATTTATTTTGCTTTTATACCAGCTACAATAAGTATTAATGGGAATGTGACAAAAGAAGTTGGGGTAACATTTGATTTGACTATATCTGGTAGTGTTACCCATAATGATGAAACCGTTTTTTCTAACGGGAGGATAGAAAGGTCTGACACGAGTGAAATATCTTTTTCTGGTGATACTAGTTATAACGAGACAGATTCAGGTTTGTATGGTACTTCTCCTGGCCTTATTGAAAGTTACGTGGCAAAGATAGATGTAAATAATAACGGTGAGCCGGGGACAATACAAAGTTCTACAAAATCTGTTGGTTGTATATATCCATATTTTTATGGTTTGAGCCCCGATCCTTCTCTTTCAGGATCATCGTTATATACTACATTAAACAAGATATTACAAGGCCAAGGGGATAAAGTACATTCTTTTAATGCTTCTGATGGTGACTATATTTATTTCGTGATCCCTGCATCATGGTCAGATCTTTCTGATATTGTTGATAATGGTGGTGATGGTGATTCTGTCATTTCATCGTTTATGAATGAATTAAGGACTGTTTCTTCAAGTGGAATATCTCCTGGGTATTCCGTGAATTTTAAAGTTTACAGGACAAAGAACCCGATGGCCCCTGGGGAACACACTTTAGATTTTAGGGTATGATTAATAAAATTACAGGATTTCATATTACTTCCATTGATCCTATTGATGATCGTTTTTTTAAAGATTCATCAGTAGAAAGGATTGCCATTGAATCTACCAGAAGGCATGAAGGTTTGTTCGTGTATGAAAAAGACACTGGTTTCACCTATCAATTGTATGCTGGCATTGAAGATACAGATTGGAAAAAGATGGCCAGGTGGGACGAAGATTATGTTGATGTATACAATGATGAATCTATAAGTGGTGACAAAACTTTTGATGATAGTTTATTAATTTCCGGTACCGGGAATATCAATATACGTTCTACTGGTGAAATAATAGGTGTTGTTGACGATTTAGATAATTCTGCAGTTGGTAAGTTAGCTTTTTCCCTGGCTATAAAAAATAAAATAGATAACCTAAGCATAGGGGATCTTACTGATGTTTCCATTGCTTCTGTTTCCAATGGTGATATTATTGGTTATGATGGTTCAGAATGGTCAAATCAGTATGAATTTTCAACAGATAATACCCTTGGTGGGGCCTCGCCTTCAAATATAAAGATAGTTTCCGAAAAGGCTTTAAAAGAGTTTATAGAAGCTTATGTTTCAGCAACGGTTTATTTAGACAAAGATGTAGTTGCCGCCACAACTGCTAATATAGATATTACCACGGATCTTGTTAATGGTGATGTATTGGATGGGATTACTTTGTCAACGGGTGATTATGTTTTAGTAAAAGATCAATCTGACAGATTAGAAAACGGGGTAAGGGTCGTGCAATCATCTGGGGTTGCCACAAGGGCCCCGGAAATGGATGCTGCCGGTGAATTTTTGTCCGTGGCCGTTGTTGTAAATGGTGGTACTGTAAATGGTGGAAAAACATTTAAGTGTGTAACGGAAGTTACTACCGTTGATACTGATGATGTGGTTTTTGAAAGTATTTATGATTATGATCCTTATCATGGATCATCTACTATAAATATAGATGCTTCAAATAATATATCGGTTATAGGTGATTCTTCAAAAGGGATTGGCGTTAATGCCAGCGGGTTAATCGTAAAGGTAGACAATACTTCATTGGGTTATAATACTTCCGGGGAATTGGAAGTATTGTTTGATGCTTTATCTGGTAGTAATTCGATTGATATAACAAGTGATGTCATATCGGCCAAGGTTAATGAAAATAAAGGATTGGCCATAGATATAGATGGTATTTATGTAAAAATAAATTCTACTTTAGAATATGATTCCGGGACTATCGGGATGAAAGTATCGTCTCTGCCAGGGGAAGGTTTGTTATATGATTCAGTAAATAATGAACTTGATGTATTTATAGACGAAAATACAATAGTTTTTGACAGCATAACAGGTGAAATTAAAGTTGGAACGGTCACTAATGATAATTTATATAATGATTATATAAAGTTTATTGATGATCAAGGTGATTTTATTGATTTAAGCCTTGGGACTAATTTTGGTTTACTTGGGGGGGAAGGTATTGGAACGGTTATATCGTCTGATCTTAACCATTTAATAATATCTAGCACCTTTAGTTTTATCAACGGGGTACAAAGGAATGAAACAAATGATGAGATCAGTATAAAACTTGGTTCAGATAGTGGCCTTTTCATATCTTCTTCCGGGTTAAAATTTGATTTTTCTACTAGTTTGCCGTTTACAGCTATTAATATTGACGGTGGATATATTGATGGTACTATAATAGGTGAAAATTCTCCTTCATATGCTTATTTTAATCATTTGTTTATTAATTCAAAACGTGTAAATAACGTGGTCAATGATTTATCTTTGGCCAGTGATTATGATATTCCTTATGCCAGTGCTGTTCAAGGGAAGATAGATAACTTACTTTTTCCTGTACAAGGTTTTAGTCTTAATGATAAATATTTAGAGGCTGAAAATGTAGTTGAAAATGGTGATTTGTTATGTGATATTGGCCTTACAGATGTTCCTGTACCAGGTTCGATGATATTTGTAGAAATTAACCATGTTTTTTATAAAGCTGGAAATGATATAGACGATCTTGTTGTTTTTAAATCTTCAGAAGGTATACCACGTGATTCTGGTGATGAACAACAAGGTGATAAGGCATATTGGAAAGGGGCTGATAAGTTTTTACCAGTATTTGGCGATGAGGTTAGTTATCATTATTTGACAACTGATGATAGGTATTCTTATCTTGGGGAAATATCATCTTCAAACCTTACAGATGTTCCGGCCATAAACGAAGGTGAAATATTAGTACAAGGGGTTTCTGATTATGAAGGGAAGGCGGTAGAAGGGAAAGAAGTGTTAACTTTTGATACCATAGATTTGGCAAATAGTTACCAAGATATTGAAAAGGACTGCGGGGGTGCTGATATTACTTTTGATTTTTCTGCACTCAAAACAGGTGTAATGCGAATTGTAACGCTAAATAATTGTAATTCATTATCTTTTTCGGGGGTAACGGCTTCACTTAAGGGTGATACAATAGGTGGGACAAAAGATAGGCTAATGATACATTGTATTAATGATGCTGCCGGATCAGAAGAAATAATTGTAATTAATCAAGATATATCTTAATTATGTATACAAAGAAAAAAGGGGTTTGGGTGAAAAGTGATCAACCTGGTAATGTAGGTGTATCACAGATCGGTTATAACGCTCATAATGATTATAATGTAGATAATAGTGACACTTTTTTTTCAAATGTGAAAGTCATTGCAACGCAGAATGATACATTTACACCGCCTTCAATCCGTAATGGTTACTTATATTTTAATATGATAAGTGAGGGTTATGCGAAAGTTGATCCTAACACATTTTCGATTATAGAGAAATCAGGAGTTTCATCAGGTTTCAATGGAATACTTACTACGAATAATTATGTAATATTCACAAATAACTTTAATTATTACGTATATAGTTTAGATGGAACACATGTACAAACTGTATCTACAGGTAATAATCGAACAGTACAGGCAATACTCATAGCAGACAATTATGTATACATAGGAAAAAGATATTCTCCTTATAATATGAAATGTTATAATATCAATGATGGATCATTTGTTAATTCTTTCGCAAGTTCGAACACATGGTATTCAGGCTTAATGTGTTATAATAATAGTATATACGCTATAAGCAGAGGAGGTTTCTATAAGTTAGATTTGCAGCTTAATTTGCTGCAATCTTATGATATAACTGCTGCATACGGAAGAGCTATCGTAGTTCTTGATTATGTATATATAACTGCTGATGATGGTTATCTGTATAAATTTGATCTTGATTTGAATTATATACACAAAATTAGTGTAGGATCAAACGGATCGCGTAAGGTAAGTTATCATAATGGATATCTATATCATTGTGCAGATGGATATTTAAGGCAAATTGATCTTGATCTTAATCTTATGAACAGTGTCTATGATTATAATTTTAGAAGTTATAATGTATGCGTTTCGTCTAATTATGCATACGTTGGCTCGAATGTGACTGGGAGGATATATCAAGTTTCATTATCAAATTTCACAATTAACAATAGCATTCAAGTTAGTTCGAAATATACACATCCTTTTATAACTATATATAATTCAGCGCTATACTGTGCTGGATATACTTCACATTACTATTACCAAATAACATAAATATGAATTTGTACTCGAAAATAACAAACAATCAACCCGCCCTTCCCGAAACTCACAACCAACCCAAGTTTCAAAAAAACACACAGGTTGAAATAGACGGGCAAACCTTGACTGTTCAAAGATTTGACAAATGGAGCGATGAAAAGAAAAAACAAGCCGGGTACTATCCTTACGAGCATCCCAGTTTTGATCCTATTCTTGAAAAATTGGGGGATTTATATTTCGATCATGAACGAGAAGTAGTAACCAGGCATATAATAACTAAGCAATTAGACATTACAGTAGAGAAGGAAAAAAAGATATGGCATTTACAACAGTACGTCACATCGCTTCTTTCTTTAACTGATTCTTATTATACACGTTTAAAAGAAAGGCAAAAACCTGTTCCGATAGAAATACAAGATGAAAGGGCATTTATCCATGATGAATGTGATAGGATGAAAAATGAAATTAATGAATTAAGTAATGTTAAGGATGTCATTACATATGAATGTAAGATATCTGGGTTGAATTATCATAATTAATATAAAAACAAAAGATAAATGATCAATATCAAGGGAAAACAAATAGAAGATCATTCTATTTTTTCAAAAAAAATTGATTTGTCTGGGATACCTGAAGGGATCATAGGGACAGATAAGCTTCTTCTTTATGATTTTTCTGAAAGGAAATTTAAATATTCTAATAATTCAGCAAAAACGTTGTGGATTGAACGTTCAACAAAAATACAAAATGATTATACAAAAGATGTAGAGATAACCGGTGAGGATTTTATTTTACATGGAAGTTATTCATCTTTTTCTTTTAATTCATTAAGTGAATTTTCTGTAAATGCAGATACAGGGATTAAAACTGGTAATTATCAGGAATATGATAGTGATGTAAGGGATTATAAAGTAGTTTTTTTTGATTCTGGTGATCTTGAATTACAGGTTTTATATCTTTCTAGTGTACAGGAAATATTTGATGGGGGCGTAGTAAATATATTTTCTGTTTATCCTGATATATCAGTATCAGAAAGTAATGTCTCTTATGTTAATATATATAAAAATAACGGAAGGGATTTGTATGTTAAAAATGATTTGTATTTGCCTTTTAAAAATACACGTATAAAGACAGATAGTGAAGGAAAGATTATACCATACGGACAAGAAGATGATATTGATATTACAATAAATAAAAATAATGATGTTGTTTTTAATGGGGATCAAGGTTCAATGTTGTTTGTCTCAAATCAGGAAGGTTCTTTATGTTATAGCGATCTAACTATATCAAATATTAATATAGCCAATAATAAAGTTTTGTTAGGAATACCGAAATCAGTTCTAAGCGATTCTTTAAATACAGACATAAGTTTTGTTAAATTCAAACAATCTGGTGAGGTAGTTTACGAGGGATATTGTTTATATGTATCAGATGGTTTGTCTGAAATGGCAGAATTAAACATGAAAACTTTGATTGATCTTGATGAATCTATTACTACTGTAGATATTTATGATGTAATTAAAGAGGATATATATTTATCTTTTTCACATAATTCTTTCTTATCTATATCAAATGGAAAAATTGTTGCTGAATCGAAAAATACTGCTTTTAATAAAAATAAAGGAATAGATAATGGAAAAATTTTGCTTAATGGAGAAGATTTAACTATGAATTCAGTACAAGTAGTTGGTAATAATTCTACTTATACTACAAGAAAAGATTTTAGGATAACATATAATAATGATTATATTTCGATTTATTATAATGATGTAGAAATGCATAGGTTACATAAAGATGGGGATATAGAAGCTTTTGTAAATTAGTATTATGGCGTTACCAATTAATAACCTTAAAATAAGTCAAATAAGGAATGAATTAAATGAAGTTGATTCAAATTTTGAGACTTTGTTTTCTTCTGAAAATATTATTCCTTCTGCTATAGATCCTGTTTATGTTCATGATATTGATAGTAATGCAACCCCAGCAGAAGCATATGAGAAATTAAGATCAAAGCCTTATAGGATTGGTGATTTTAGAAATTATGATCCAGGCAGGATATATACCCCTCATTTTGAAGAGCAAGCAGTTTATCAAAATGTTATACATTCATGTATGGCGGATGATTATTTAAATGAATTTGAAGATAAATATATTTGTATAGGAGCTAGTGAATATTATCCTGGTGATATTTATATTTATATTTATAAGATTATGAATGGTTATCCTGCTTATGTAGATTATATATATATAACGGAAGATTTTGAAGAATCGGTTAATTATAATACAAAGTTGATGGTAATTGATGCAATAATATTTTCTGGTATATTATATATTTATTGTCAATATAAATATGAAGAATATGGTTATTATGTTGCAAAATATGCTTATAATATTGATACGGGTGAAAAACAAAGGGAAATTGTAAGAAAAATTGCTGATATTAATGATTTTGACTTTCATCATGGAGGATCATATTGTTTAACGCATTCTGTTTATAATCAAGATTATTACCAATATGATGATACCATGAGATGCCGTATCTTTTTTTCTTTAACAAGAGTAGAAGATACAGGTTTTGCGTTTGTACATCATAATTTAGAAACATTAGATATATTTCAAAGATTGCCATCTACTATAACTAAACAGTGGAACCCTGAAACTGGGCATGGTAATTATTTGTATACCCTTGATAGTGACAATAGGTTGTCTATTGATAATAAACGGGTAAGGCCTACTTGGATAACGAATCATGATATAGTTAACAGGCCGTATTATAGTTTAAATGGTTATTTTAAAGTTGAATATATTTTTAACCTTAATTTTAGCGACAGAGCTTATATAGATTTTAACAGGGATTATGATGTTTTATGCAGGTTAGAACATTTTGAAAATGTTGAATGGAGAAACATTATGCTTGAATATATAACGAAAAATTCAAGTGGGAGTGATAGTGTTATCTCAAAGTTTTTATTTTATAGCCCTGTGCTTGATACCCTGGGTGTAACAAGTACTAATAGAGTTGGTTTATATTTATATAAGATTAGGACCAGTGATTCTAATAGGATTGATGGTTTTGATTTATTGTGGAAGTCTATAGAATCTGATGGTGATGATTTTTTCGAGGTAAAAGTTCAAAAAGATTACCTTGTTCCAGGTTATGGTGAAATGGTTCTTCCCAAACATTGGGATGGTTATAATGGGCTTTATTTTGTACGGCATGGGATTGATTATTATTTTCAATATGGTACGATGATTAAACATACTTATGATGATGAAGGTCAGCATATTCCAATTTATCGTACTTCGGCCTTTTTACTTAAAAGAACACATGTTAACAGGTTTGAGAAAGTATGGAGTGATAGTTTTCCAAATTTAGCTGAAAGAACATGGGGTTCTTCTTATTATTATTTAAAACATAAAATGCTTTATGATTCAGGTTATATTTATATAGTTACAGAGTACAGATCAAATCGGAGTACAAAAGGGTTAATATATACTTTAAAATTAGACTTAGAGAATAATAATGTTGAAAAATTAGGCATGTTCTAGGGATTAATTATATTTGTTTATTAATAATATTAAATATCATGAATGAATTTTTGTATCAGTTGAATTTAGAAATAGCAAAATATTTCAATATAATTAGAAAAAAGGATGAAATAGGTATTCTTAAACATATTGATAAAAAACGTGTAATATTTTTGAAAATAGCCTACAAGATTATTACACAATGGTTATATCCGTATTCTGTTTCAAGAAGCAGTTCAGAAGATGAAAATTTTATTACTAGTTCAGAGGTAAAAAACGTGATGCAATTAGTTAATTTAGTTTTAGGCACAAATATTTATTATGATTTCTCTAAACATGATTAATATGAAAAAAACAAGGTTTTTCGAGATATATGAATTAGTTTGTCCTGATGTATATAACAGGGACGGTAATAAGGCTTTTCGCTATTTCAGGCCAGTTTTGCTTGATTTTTTGGATTGGTTCCGTGAAGAGATTGACATGCTGGTTATTGTTAATGATTGGTACTGGGGCGGCAGATATGATGAAAGGGGATATCGTTGTAACTTATGCCCTACTGTTACTTCTAAAATGTACCTATATGTATCAGGCCATATGCTAGGTGCCGGAGTTGATTTTGTTGTGAAAGGAATGAATGCTGATACAGTAAAAAAATGGATTGGTGCAAATATTCATAGATTTTTTGAAAAATATAAATATAGGGCTAAGTGCCGTATGGAAGATAGCGAAACTGCCACAACTTGGACCCATATAGATTTTTATGAGCATGAATTAAAAGAAATTATTCAATATTTTGGACATGAAAGCTAGTATAACAATAACATTTTCAAAGATAGTTGCTTTTTTGGTATTAGGGGCTTCTGTTTATTTATCAATATTTTTTGATGACAAATCGATTTTTACCTTTTCTCTCCCCTTTGTATCAGCAATGATCGCGGCAAAACAAGTAATAGATAAAACCAAAAAACAAGAAAAATGAACAAGTATTTAATACCATTGATAGTAATTTTATCATCCTTTCTTATTATTACAATTACTTCATTGAGTAATGAGATAAAAGAAAAAAAGCGGGCAATTAACAACCTAAATGAAAAGGTCCGTGAATATAAGACTAAAACAGGCCGTCTTGTAAAAAAGAATGATATTTTGGTACATGATACCAGAGAGCTAAAACAAGTCCTTAAAATGAAGGAAAATGAGCTTTCTAGTCATCAAAAGAAATTATATATGGCCGGGCAGACAATTAAAGATTTAAATTTAAAATTGAAAGATGTTGAAAACTATACTTCTTCTTCCCTTGAAGAAAATAGTGATTATCGTGTTAAATATGTTGTAAAGGAAAAGCTTGTAGAGATAGATAGTATAAAAACAGATCATCTTTTGATAGCATTTGAGGCTATTAATGATTCTTCCTTGCATGTAACCCATCAATATCGAAACAAAATAGAAACAATAGTAGATTTATATAAGGAACGTAATGATGGGAGCATAAGGAATTTTCCCCGGTTATACTTCTGGGAAGATTGGAAAAAAGCTGTAAATACTGTATCCCAAGATACAAATGCTGTTATTACTAACATGGTATCTATAAATTTTCAATAATGTTATACTTTGATAAAGAAAAAAGAAAAGTTTCTATAACACCCGTGGGGTTAGAGGTTAAGGAATTTAAGAATTTGTTCAATTCTGATAAAACAAAAGAAAAGACTTATTTTCAGGATTGTATAACATTTATTTATTATTGTTTTGCCAAAAAGACACATGATGATAATGGATCTATATATATAAACTATCCTCTACAAGAGAGAATGGAAACAGTTGTTGATGATCATATTGATTCAAGGAAAACGGTAAAAGGGTTTTTAAAGGACAATAAGTTGCAATTAGCAATTGATAAGTATAATAGAATTACTAAGACACCGATGGAAAGAAACCTTGAAGATTTATACGAGGATATGGCCAATAGTATAAAAAGGTTAAAGAATATTCCAGAAGTAAGAAAGGAAAAAATTACTGTAGAAGTAACAATTCCCCCTTCTGATAAAGAAAGGATAGAAAAACTAGATGTTCCTATTGAAGTTGATAATACAAATGAGAAGATTAGAAGTTATAAAATGATTAATGAAATTTTAGAACTTGAAGAAAAGTATAAAGAAAAGATGAAAAAAGAGGATGTAATGGATGAGTATAATCCTTACGTGTTTGAAACAAAAACGGCAAATTAATGAGATTCGTTGATACAAAACGTTTTAGTCCTGTAATATATGGAAATGACTTGCCTAAGAAAAGGGATTTGTATCATTATGATTCAAAAAAAATCCCTGATTCTAAGAAAGAAATAAACAAGTTCATGAGAGAAAAGGGTATAGTTATTGATATACCATGGTGGGAAAAACAATGGAATAGGTGCATAAATGGATTTACTGTAAAAAATGCGATTGAAGAAGGTGGAGAAATGCTTATAGAAGGGTATAATGTAGAATTGTTAGAAAACGGTGATCGTTATATTCCGGATCTTGCTTTAACTATACATGAAAATGATATAAGGATAACTGGAAGGCATTATTTTTATCTTAATTTTTGGACTATAAAAAGGCTTAGCTCTGATGGGAGAAAAAAACCAGGGCCTCCAAGGTTTACTGATTTATCATTCGAAAACTGGTGGATAAGGGAAAGGATGATAAAAGAATGTAAAGATATGCTCTGGGCAAAGTGTAGACAAAGGGGTCTTTCGGAAGAAGAGGCTTGCGATGTAGCTTATGAATATTTGTTTTTTGGTGGATCACAATCAGCTATTGTGGCTGGTCAAGACAAATATTCTGAAAATACAATGAACTTTGTAAAGAGGGGTATTGACGATTTAAAAAATACACAATTTTATAAAAAATCATCACCTAATAATATGGATCATATGCGTACGGAAAAAACTATTTCAGAAGTTTATTGCCGTACAGCAAAAGATAATAGCCAGGTATTATCTTCACTTACACCTTCTAAAGTAAAAGCAGAAGAAGTTGCTATTTGGAAAAAAGGTTTTGTTATCGATTTAATTGAGAATGTTAGGCCTTCAATTGAAGCGGAAGGGGTAAAGACGGGTTATATAACCTGTATAGGAACTTCTGGTAATATAGAAGATTCATTAGAAGATATGGAAGATATTTTTTGGAATCCGGCCAAGCATGGAATGTTAGAATTTACTAATTATTATAGCGAAGGGAATTCAAAGATAGGTCGGTTTATTCCTGCTATAAAATTTGAGATTATTGATGAAGATGGGAATTCTCTTTGTAAAGAAAGTGGAAAAAAAATAGAAGAAGAAAATAGTAAAAAAACCGGTAAAGCTAAAATGAGGCACCGGACTATGAAGCCACTGAAACCTGAACATATTTTCATGATTAGTACTGGTGGTTTTTTTGGTGAAGAAATAATAAATATTCTTTCATTAAGGACTTCTTATATTAATTCAAGGGAGGAAGTAAAAAATATGGTTACCCCATATCGATTAGAATGGGTAACCGATATCTATCATTGGAAAGATGGTGTAAAAGCAATTCCGGATCCAGAAGGTGAAGTGTTAATATTAGAACATCCAAAGGTTGACAAAAAAACGGGAAAGCCATTTACTGGGTTGTATCACCAAGGAACTGACTCTTATGATCAGGATGAATCCAGAACAAGTTCTTCAAAGGGAGCTTCTGTTATAAAGAAAGGTTTTCTTAGTTCAAATGAATTATATAACCTGTATGTATGTATGGTAATTCAACGACCCTCTAAAAAGGATGGTGGAAAAAAAGTTTTTTATGAGAATACCGCAAAAATGGCTGTTTATTATGGATGTGAAAACTTGATAGAACATTCTAAAATAGTAATATTTGAGTTTTATCAGAAATACCGGATGGATTTATTGTTAAAGTTGAAACCTGAAGCTGCTATTGCAAATAAATTAAAAGAATCAAAAGCTGCTAATAGCTTTGGGATAGATCCTTCTTTTGTCCCTCATGCACTTTCTTATCTTGTAGAATACGTGGAAATTAAAGAAAATGTAAATAAAATGTTTTTTCCTATTATAACTAGGGCTTTTAGTCGGTTTAGATTGTCCCCTAATTATAATTGTGATATTACAATAGCTTGCGCCTTTTGTGAAACAAGTGTTGTAAATACAGATTTTATTCAGAAAAGAAGGGGAAAAGAAGATGAAAATACAGATGAAGAATTTGTTCATTATCAAATGAATGATGGCGAAATATTAGTTACAACGTAAATTTATTTATATGTATATAGGGATAAATGAGTCGGCATATGAAAAAAAAATGGCTGATTATATCATTTCAAAAGCGCTGAATCAAAGTAAATATAAAGAAGTTATAAAAGAGAATTGGCGTTATTATAACAATGATATAAGAAAAGATAAATTTAAATATCTTACAGAAGTAACAGATGCTAAAAATGATAAAACATTTTCTTATCCTACGAAATTTAGGGCTATCAATATTTTAAGAAGGCCATTTAATTATTTAATATCAAAGCAATCACGAAGGGATATCCGTTTAAGTGTAGTAACTATCGATAAGGATTCTGTTAAGGAAAAATATCGTAACAATATTATAGAGGTTACAAAAATGATAGATGATCAGGTAAATTCTATTTATTTGTCTATCGAAAACCAATATAATGATATTCTTAACAAAAAAAGAGAGATAACCCAAATGTTGAAATCACAGCCACAAAATCAAGAAGAGGCTGAACAGTTACAACAGGTAAAGATGATGGAATCACAGATAATGTTAAGGTTGGATGTTGTGGCTGATAAGTTGAAAAGGGAGATGAAATTTTATTATAAGAAAGTAGAGGAAGCAAGTAAAAACAAAAAATATAATTATAAAGACTTACGTGAGCAATTAGCCCAAAAATCTTTATTTTATTTAAAAAGGATCCTGAATATACAACAAGAAAGTTTATTTGCTTTTATTGATAAGATTGTTTCTGGCCATGATATTTTTTATGTTGATTATATAAAGGGCGATAAATACCCTGTTTTTAAGCATGTGAATAGCTTAAAAATATTTTATGATATGGATGGTTCAAACAAGTGGATTGAAGAAGGGAAATGGGTTGCTATAAAAGAAAAAATGTCTATTTCACAAATAAAAGAAGAATTTGATCTTAGTAAGGAACAATTAGAATACTTACAAGAGAAAGATGATTTTAATTCTGGTGCGCATATACATTCTTTTCCTGGTAAAGCTATTTTTGATGAAAGAAATTTAAGTACATCATATATGGACAGTGTTGATGACTACATGCAACAGTCAGGTATTGAGGTATATAGGTTATTCTGGAAAAAACAAAGAAAGGTTGGGTTTACAGAAAGGGACACTGATAAAGGAGTTTTTTATAATGTTTTGAAGGAGAAGGATTTTGGTAAGAAATTAAAAAAAGACTATAAAAAACATTTTAGATATGTAACAGATGTTTATCAATGTATAGTGATTGCTGGAATGTTTTATACTAACTATGGCAAAAAGTCTATGCAGGTAAGATCTATAGATAGGCCATCTATTTCAAATCTTCCTGTGTATGGTAGGAAATATGATTATTTTACCGATAAACCTTATTCTTTAGTTGAAGCTTGTAAGCCTATTCAAGATCTTTATCATGTTATTAATATTAAAGAAGAATTTTTAATAGCATTGGCTGGTGTAAAAGGTTTTATTATGGATGATTCCCAAAGGCCTTCTGGTATGTCAAGGACTGAATGGCATTACTATAGACGTATTGGACAAGGTTGGATACAAACAATGAAAGATGGAAGGCAAAGTCCTTATAATCAATTTCAATCTTATGATGATTCTGTATCACAATCTGTTGGTTATCTTGAAAATATTAAGGAGTCTTTAATTTTAGAAGTCCAAAGAAATACTGGTATTACTGACAAAACCATGGGGGAGGTAACCCCTACTGATCAAGTTAAAACAACTCAATCGTCTATAAGGCAGACAGAACTTATAACTGAACTTTTTTATTATGAACATGATAAAATAGAAGCTAGGGCAATAACTGCTTTAATTAATATTGATTGTAAATTGATGTTAAAAAATGGTGATTATAGGGATTATATTGATCCTGAAATGGGACAGGTAATATTTAAAATACCTGAAAATTATATGCACCTTGCTGATTATTATACATTTTTAGAAGATAATATATACGAGGACAGAGTAAAAGAAGATCTTCGTATGTGGGCTTTAAGGCAAGGAGAAAGGGGAGCGTTAGAATTTTCACAAGTTTTAGATTTATATTCAAATAGATCTTCTTTGCAGGAATTAAAAAAGAAGTTTGAAAATTATGCCGAAAAAGCTCAAGAAATAAGGTCGAAACAAGCATTAGACGAAATTGAAGCTCAAAAACAAATAGAAGCTGAAAAGATAAATTTAAAAGGAAATATTGATCGGGAAATAGCCAGTATAAAAGCTGATATAGAAAAACAAAAGAACGAAATTGATCAAGCTAGGCTTCAATCTGATAATCAGTTTAGGGAAATTGATACTATCCTGAAAAAGAATGAAATAGAAATTGATCGTGATTTAAAGATCATGGAAATTACAAGCGAAAATGAAATAGAAAATAAATATTTACAGGAACAGAAGAGGCAAACAGATATTGATGCTATGATAGCTTCCATGAATATGGATGTTCAAGAAAAATTGAAAAAAATTGATATAAATAATACAAAACAGAAAGAACATATTTCTGATAGATAAATAATTGTTTAATTAAACTTAAGAAAAATGCAAGAAGAAAAGAATTGTTTTTGCCTTGATGATACATTAATCGTTGAGGAAATTGAGGTTAAGAACGAAAGTTCTGCTAATCTTTTAGTACCAGAAGGTGTAAAGGATAAGTCGATGTTGTCGGCTCATCCTTTTCAAGCTAAAGTCGTGTTAGTAGGTCCTTTGTTAAAGGATATTATTGATAAGGGGGATATCCTTTACCTTGATAGACTCCCAATTGAAAGTGATCTTGTTGTTTTAAATGGCAAGGTGCATAGAAGGGTAAGAAAGGGAAATATAATGTTTGTAAAATCTAAAAATCAATAGTCATGCCAGAATTATTTATAGATGCAAATGAATTCGGTAAACCAGAAGGTATGGAAGAGCCTAATGGTAATCAAAATAATAATCCTGACGGAAGTAACCCTAATGAAAATAATTCCGATGGTAATAATTCTGAAGGCAATAAGCCTGATGGAAATAATCCTGATAAGAATAATCTTGAAGGCAATAAGCTTGACGGAAACAATCTTGACGGGAATAATTCCGATGGTAATAAGCCTGACGGAAATAATCCTGATGGAAATAAGAAAGATGGTGAATTGTTATTACAATCTATATGGGATGATATAGCAAATAATGATGAAAATTTTGATCTTGAAACTGTTAATAGGGAAAATGAGGTTGAATCATTAGAGAATTATTATAAAGAAAAATATAATGTCCCAGATCATCCAGCAATACAAGAAGTAGTAGAATTAGCAAAAAAAGATCCAGAATTTGATCCGGTCAAATATTATCAGGAGAAAGCTTCTTATGAATCTTTATCACAAAAAAGTGATGATGATCTTATTTCAGAAATGCTTTATAAGAAATACGGTAAGTATTCAGAAGAAAATACTGATGGCTTGACCGAAGAGGATGTAAAAGAACATATTCAAGGTATGAATAAGATTCAGAAAAAAGAACAAGCCAATTCTTACAGGGACATTTTAAATCAAGAAAAAGAACGGACAAAACAGGATTATATTGAAAAACAAACTAAAGAAAAACAGGAGAAATTTAAGGAATATAGAGAGAAGTCTAATAGTGATATTATAAAAAAACTTGATACTGATTTTGAAAATATCAAAAAAATTAATAATATTGCTGGACTAGAGTTCGGTGAAACTGAACATCTAGATACTTTCCAGAAGTTCAAAGATGATTTGACAATCAACGAGGACGGTAAAACTGGCTTTGTTGAGAAGTTGTACAACATGACAAATGAGGATTTATACAAGTTATATGTTTTCATGAGTGTTGGTGATGAAGGATTCAAAGAGAACTTTTCTAATCTTAAGAACAAGACCAAAGAACAAATTTTAAATTCTATGGACATAAATCCTGATACTGGTGGTGGCAGTTCGTCACAAGAATCCGGGGATGTAGATGTACATGAATTATCAAAGCCAGATTAATTTTAAATTTATTAAACAATGAGAATATTACCTGGGCAACCGGCAACGGTTAGCAATGAATCGATCACTTCAAGGCATTTGATGCAATTTGCTGTATCAAAGCCAGAAATATTGCCACAAGTGGCAACTTTGTTTAAAAATGAACAGAGTGCGTTGACAAGTATGTTGGCATCACGGAATTTAATTAGTGGTAATCTTTATGATCCAACTAATAAAAAATCACGAAAATATCGTACAGTAGGGAACCGGCAAGTAAAATGGCGGCAACGTGGATTGGAAAATCGAAAAGGGGTTTTGACTCGTGATGCTGTATGTGAAGCATATAGTACCGAAATGGGCAAACATCAGTCGATTATTTATCTTTACTTGAACACGAATTGGTTTTCTCCGAAAGATGTTCTTGAATTAGCAGATAACCGTACGCTTGTATATAATGCTGATGTGTTTGTCCCTGAAGAGGTATCAGGTGGTGAGTGGTTATATAAAGTAAAGTTGAATACCAATGATCCGGAAGAATATGTGAATGAAAACCTTCTTAAAGAAGGTGAGGAAGTTGGTTTTGCTTATACCGCTTTTGAAGAAATGTCTGAAACTGCATATGAAAAGTATGTAGGTGATCAATGGGCCAAAACTTTTATGACTATTCAAAGGATGAAATGGTCAATTTCTGGTACTGCTGAAGCTATGAAAGCTGATAAAATATGGATTGAACACCGTGGCCAATATACTTATGTAACAGAAGCGGAGATGCAAATGCTTCGTAGGTGGGCTTCTGCCTTGGATTATCAAATTCTTCAAGGAAAAGGTACAGTAACTTCTAAAGATGAAGTTGTTTTGAAGGATATTAGAGGTAATGATATTATGCAGGGTGATGGTATTTTGAACCAGGGTGATGGTAGTCTACGGTTTGGTTATCGTAATTTGACAAAAAATGTTTTGCATAATGTCATGCAAAATATGCAAATACTTTCTTCTAATGAAAGAGGTGGTGTAATGGAAGTAGGTGTTTTGTGTGGTCAAGCTGCAAACTGGGATTTTACCGATCTTATGGCAAAAACTTTTAATGTTAACCCGGTAACGGTAACAGAAGGAAGTGGTGATAAGAAAGGCTTAAATTATGACTTTTCTTATTATCAATATGGTGGTGTTAGGTTCTATCCTATACATTATAAGTTTTTTGATAATCATGCACGTCCCACCAAAACTTTAAGTGATGGTACTACTCCTGAAAGTCGGCGTATGGTATTCTTTTCCATGGGTGATCTTAATGTTAATGAACCTCAAATTGAGTTATTGACCCTAGGGAAAAGGAATTTTATTCAGGGAGAAGTTACTGGGATGAATGAAGGTGGGCGTATGTCCAATTCTGTAGACGGAAAAAGTAAACATGTTTTAGCAGAAACTGGTGTGGCCCGGATTGATCCTTGGGGTGTGGCTGAGTTGTATTATCAAACTAAATATTAAAAAGTTAAGAGATGAAAGAAAAAAGAAAAAAGGTTACATTAATTGCTGTGTCGAATATATACCGGGACAAACCATATTATTTTTCGCTTCCTTATGACATGATTAATGGGAAGGAAGCTTTGAATTTAAGTGGTCCGGATTTACAAAAGGCAAAAAAACTTTTTTCCACGTTAATGGAAGGTGAACAATCTGTTTTAACAAATAAGAAAGTTTATTGGTTAGATGATGAAAAAGATTCGTTTATGGTCAATAAAATTTTTCCTATTTTACCAGAAGTTGCGATGGGGATTGATGAAATCGTTAAAGGTAAGTCCTTATTTTACATACAAGATGTAGAAAAGGAAGCTGAAAGTGATGTTTCAAAAGAACAATTGATCTTGAAGGCTAAAAATCTTATAAATGATATGCCTGAAAATGGTTATTCCGATCTTTGTCTTTTTATTGGATTAAAAGATATTCGAAATTACACAACAAATGCAAAGTTAAAGGAACTTTTCAAGTTTACTGACAAGGATCCTAAGCTGATTATGAAGTATTTTAGTAAGCAGAATAATAATAATGTTGAAATTGTTTGGTTTAGGAAACTTGAAGAAGATAATATAGTATCTAAGAGAACTGGAAATTTTGACCAGTCATTGCCAGAAAGTGAAAGGCATGGTCCTGGTTATTATTATAATGAAAGGTTCTTGGGTGCCACTGAATCAGAATCCATTAATTTTGTTAAAAAAGATGGTGACCTTATGAAGATTTTAAATAATAAATTGCAAGAATAATGACAACTGCCGAAGAAATGTATAGGGCTTTTATTGATGGTGTGGTAAAAGAGTATGTTGGTATTGTAGATCCGGATGCTTTTAACCGTATTATCAATTCTGCCCTATTGCTTTGGCTAGGAGAAAAATTACCCGAGATAGGTGGAAGGACAAAACGGATTGATGATTTAAATAAGTTTCTTGTTAGGACGGATGGCTTAGGAGATCATAATATTATATCATTTTCTTCTGATCCAGCCAATGTATTTGATCTTTCACCTGAATATCCTGATGTATTTAGGTTTGTTTCGGCTAAATTTAAGGTTGAAAACAATAATTCTTCTGTTAGTGTTGAGGATGGTGATGAAGTATGGATAAGGGGTGAACTGTTACGTGATTTTCATGTGTCTGATGATCCTTATCAATCTTCAAATCGTTATAGGGTCTTATTTCGGAAAAAAGGAAGTAATATTTTTGTTTATCCTTATAATGTTTTACAAGCTAAAAAATGCATTTTGGAATATTATCGATATCCTGCAAGTATTGTTTATTCTGATACACCTGAAAATATTGTTGATCCTGAAACTGGAAAAATTCAGAATAGGGAAATTTGCGATATTGCAATTAGGATGTACCTGGAAAGGATAAAAGATCAGAGATATAATAGTTTTGTTAATGAAGAAAAATTTAAAGTAAAATAACATGGGAAACTTAATTCGTCCAAGGTTAAAATTCTTGGCAAACACAAAAGCACAATTAAAAAAAATTGGTCTGTATGAAGATGATGTTGCAGATCGGGAAGTATTGGTTGTGAAAGATATAGGGTTGGAAATTCCTGGAACTACTGTAGATGGCAGTGCTATTCCAGATTTTTTAACCCCTCGGAAATTATCTGCTAATGCTGGTGTAAAAGGGGCTTATGCTATTGAAGTTAAGCCTTCTTATCCAAATAACACGGAAGATTTTGAATGGGGCATTAAAGTTATGCGTAAGCCTAAACGTAACGGTTTCGCTAATGAAGAAATTGAGAAGATTGATTATTATTCAGATGTAATCAATTTTCTTGCCAGTGAAGCTTCCGGTTATTTGGCAGTAGCCGATAGGAATACTTTGGTAAGTAACATCGTAAGTGCTATTAGTAATGATTCTTTATCAAAAGTAATAGCCGGTAAAGCAACTAAGATTACCGTTACTGATGGCTCGGAAACTATTACTATTGATTCTACTGGTTATGGTGCAATCGATGAAGGGACTGTTAGTGGCAATCAGGATCAGTTAGTATCTCTTATTAATGCAGGTACACAAGCAGTTGCTTATGAAGGTTCCGGAACTGGTGAAGTTTGGATTATTCAAAAAGGCACTAACCTGGCTGTAACTGATGGTGGGACTTGGACTAATAATAGTGGTAGTCTTACTACTGGTAATATTTATTTGGGTATTATTGCCAAAGATGTTAATGACAAAGTTCTTGTCTTTACCGAAGAAGAAAACAATATTACAACTATTAAAACGCCAAGTTGGCCTTATCTTACCTGGGAAGATATTGCAAGGGAATTTCCAGTACAGTCACAAGATCATGGCTCATTGCCTCGTTCTCCTATCGAGGGGGAAACGTATGTAAAATATTCATTTGATTGGGTTATGGACACCCCCGGGTTGAGTGGGGCTTCTGGTATTGAAAGGCGAAAAAATGGTATTGACATTTATGTAGTTGCAAGTCTTGTAGATGATGATATCTATGATGCTTCTGATTACATGGACGAAGATAATTCTACTGAAGATAATACTTTTGAAGAATTATTAACTGAATGGACTGGTGTAGCCGTAAGTAGTTGGTAGTTGAAAATATTATTATCTTATGTTATGAAAGGAAAGGGGGAAGGCATACTTTCCCCTTTTTTTTGTTAAATTTGAAATTATGAATTTAATAAAAACATCATATCAAATTTTAAGGGATATTAAACCTCAATTGTCTAGTGATAATAGTATTGAAGTAGAAAAGATAGTTGATAAAGTAATAGCTGCCCGATCGAATATTATAAAAGAAGCAAAAAAAGCTAATTTAACTTTATTTCATTTTTCTAATAATTTAGATAGAAATATAAAATTTGATAAAGAATTTATTCCTTCTAATTGGGATTATACTATTACCCCTGAATCTTTTCCTTATTCAGAACCTATCCGGTATATTGACACTCCCCGTTTACATGATCAAGAAGAAAAAAGTATTTTATATCTTGGTACCCCAGATGTAGCCGGATTAAGGTTTATTCCTAAAACCTTAGAATATTTCATGAACATAGAGCATGATGAATATTTTGGTTCACAAGCTATTTGTGCTTTAGATGAAAATAGGATATTATTAAAAAATGTTCCAAAAGGGGTCAAATATTTAAAATATAGATTTGTTATTGATGATCCACGGGATTTACCTGATTTTGACATTTTCAATTCAGAGGTAGTATTTCCTGAATCGTTTATTAATCGTTTATTAATTATCGTAAAAAAAGATATTTTGGAATCAATGGGGTTAAGTCCCGATCATGTAAAAAATGAAGTAGATGATTCATATAATGTACCAAAACAATGAACTTAACAATACAGGAAAAATATACTTATAATAATACTTTTATTCCGGCATTTACCCAGTTTGAGGATTATACCCTTTTGGATAAATTCTATATTACATCGTATCAGGGTATTACGATCCATTTACCAGAAGAATTATGTTTTATCACGGACGAGGATTATTCTAGGAAAAATATTAAGTCTATTTACGAGAAAAATACTTTTAATCCTGAAAACGGGGATTGGAACAAATTTTATAAGGATGAACTTGGAATAGATCAAAAGGATAACGAGACTGGTGATTATAATGGTGATAGGCGTATTTTAGAAGAAAAGAAAAAGAAGTTATGATAGACAAAACATATTATGTTTATCTAAAAGATTTTGGCAAGAAGGTTCCTTATAAGACAAAAATTTATAATCTTAATGATTTAATGTTTGATCAAGGTATAGACTTTAGGGATTATTTTGATAATTGTTTGAAGAATATAAGTACCTATGAAAGGAAACATTCTAAAAATCATTATTCCATGGTTATTGTAAGGAACATCATATATACGTTTTTGGAATTAATTTTTAATGACCTTATTGATAAAGCAAGTATTTTTAAGTTTCCTGGAAAGTATAAAATGCTTCTTTCAGTCAGTAACCGTTCTTTTTTTAATAAAAAAATCGATTTAAGAAACCCTGAAAATTATGGCCCTTTATTCACGTTGGATAAAAGGATATTAAGAAAGGCGAAGAATGAATATTATTTATCATTTTCAAAGAAGATGATGCGGAGAATATATAGTAAGAAACAAATTGGGGTCAAATATAGTACTTTAAAAGATTTGGAAAATTTATGAATACTAAATATGTAAAACATGAATCTATATATCTGCAATTATCGCAGATTTATAAAAAGAAAATAATCCAGTTTGATTCGAAAGATATTGGAAGGTGGTGTCATGAGGTAGAGCGGGATTATTTAAAAGATGTTGAACATCGTTTGTTATTCAAGGCCAATCCAGATGATGGTTCTGGTAAATTAAAGGTAGAGAATAGTAAAGCTATTGCCCCAAGAAATGTTTTTCAAATTAAAAGTGTTTTTGATAAATACAAAAATAAAGTAGATTATTATTATGATGGTGTTTATATAAATTTATCAAGTGATTATCAATATAATGATATTTATCTTACATATTATGGGGTTCCAATTGATATTAAAACAGGATATCCCCTTATAAAAGCAAGTCATCGAAATGCTTGTTATTTATATTGCAGGAATAAATTATATGAAGAAGATTATGCTGAAAATAAAATTCCAGAAAATAGATGGCATAGATGGCAACAAGAATTTAGCCAGGCATTGATGGCAATTGATTCTTCGCTTGAGGATATGAGCAATGAAGATTTTGATATTATACAAAGAATAATCATGTCTACTATTGATAAACCGTTTAATTCTCCTATAAATCTATGAAAGTAGTTATTAATAATTTCCATAAATTTAGGACAGACAGGAATCCTAAATATGAAGATGGGCAATCTTATTGTTTAGGAAAAAATATAGATATTCATAGAGTTGATGGGAATAACTTTATTGTAAGGACAGTAAAGGGAAATATTGGTCAGTTTAGTCTTGGGGAAGGTGTTGTCCCTATAGCATCAACTGTTTATAACGGTGTTATATATATGATAGTTTATAAAGAATCAGTAGATAAGGTAGGTATTGGGATTTACCCTTCTCCCCAGGTATGGACTAGTGACGGGGATTTAGATATGCAATTTTCAGGTGATTTTTCATATTTAAAAAATTATACAAGTTTAAATTATGATTTTTTAATTGATAGGACAACTTTTGGTATAGATGTAAATTCTTTTATTTCTGTTAAAGCCAAAAGTATATATGATGGTTCCGTGAACTTGTATATTACTGATGGGAAAAATCCATCAAAAGTAATTAATAGTGGCCTTAAAGGGAATGGCCGTATGAATTCTATTGTTTATACAAACGATTCTTTTAAAACTACGGCCAGTTTTATTCTTAATCCATCAAAGATCCCTTATTTATATAATATGAGTGTGAACACTTCTGGTGCATTAAAAAATGGGGTTTATTATGTTATAGTTAGATATTTAGATTATAATTATAATCCTACTGAATTCATCCAGGAATTTGGGCCATTTCTTATTATAGACGGATCAAATGATTATTATCTTCAAAATGCAGTTGATGGAAACCAGGTTACCAATAAAGGTTTAAAATTAACAGTACGTGATATAGATGATGAATTTTCTTATTTAGAGTTTGGAATGATCCGTTATTACGAGGATACTTCAGAAGAATTTATTATTGATAAATATTATGAAATTGATTATAGAAGTGGTACTTTTTATATTACTGGAAGGGAAGGTCAAATAAGTTTGACCCCTGCAGAAGTCCTTTCAATGTATCCTGATATATCATGTTATAAAGATTATGAAATTGTTGGATCAAGGGGTTATATTGCAAATATTAAAAAGAAGGAAGATATTGATGAAACTAAATTTAAGGAATATTGTCTTAAAATTGTTCCTAGGTATGATTATTTTTATTTAAGTGGTTTAGGTTCAAATGATGATTCTGAATTAAGTTATGTAAAGAAAACAGGATATCATAAAGATCCTGAACATTTTTTTGATAATCGTAGTTTTTTTAGGGGAGAAACTTATCCTTTTACTGCTATAATTGTTTTAAATGATGGAAGGAAATTTGGTCCTTATCCAATTAGCGGGTATGATGATTGGGATGGAAATGGTCCAGGAGGAAAAACAATTAATGAGAAAGGTATATATAGGTTTCCTCATTTTAAATCACTAAAACCAAATGTTAGAAGTAATCAATATGGATTATCTGTTAAATTTGATGAAAATGTATTTGATGCAGCAGGATATCTTAATTCTAATTTATTAGATTTTGAAAATGTAGAGGCTATAATATTCATGTGTGGGGATAGGTTTGTTAATAAGTTGTATAGTGGTATAGGGATGAAAGTTTTTTCTGGTGTAGAGACAGATGGTTGGGGAGGTGATGACGATGATGATGAATCTATTTTAGGTTATAATAAAAAAGTATATTTTCCATTTCGTCATATTGTAGATATAGAAACATTAAATTATTCAGTTCCTGTAGTTCATTACGCTTCAAAAGATAAAGGAGAAGGGAATGATATATTAACATGGATGAAGCCTTTTGAGTCTGGATCAAGTAAATTTGCCATGTATTCGCCAGATTATTTATTTGAAGAATCACAATTGGTCAAAAATGGGGCTAGTTTAAAACTTATGTTTTTAGAATCGGATGCACAAGATGAAATATATGGTGGATATTTATCAGATGAAGAAACTCATGATTATCCAGAGGAAGTTTATCCAGATGATATAACAATAGATAACCCATCATTTTGGCTCGTTCCTTATTCAGATTATGTAGGTTCATCAGTTATAGATGTTACAGTTTATTTTGTTCCTACGGATACTAGAAGAGGGCCATCAAATTTTTCTACATTTTTAGGAGATTATATGGATTATCCATCTTCGGAAAGAAGCCCTTCTACTGAACATCTTGATGAAGCAAGAAAAAATTATGTAGGTTTTGTTGTAGATAAAGGGAGTAATGATACAAGATCCCTTATATCTAATAGATCAATGATATCACCTGCATATATTGGATTAGATACAGAAGAATTGACCGTAGTACAGCAAAAGAGATTATTGAATAGGCCAATTGAATTATGGAAAGAGGATCCGGAAGGGGATTATTTTACTGATGTTGTAAATTCGGCAGATATAACTTCAATAGAGTATAATCAAATATTAACAAAACCAATGCCATTTGTTGGTATGACAGATGATATTGGGGCTGGTGATTGTTTTATGGATCGTTTATATTTTGTACAAATGAAATATAAAGAAACTGGTCTTTTCGGAGGGGATAGAAAAGATAAGAATGATCGGCAATACCAATATGGATATGCGATAAGTTTTGTTTGTGAAAATCGGTTAAATGTAGGTTGTCGTTATAAAAAAGAAGGAAGTTATTATCCAGATGTATTGAGACAAGGGCATACAATAACAGATTTTGCAAGGAATGAAGATTTTCCAATGCCAGAAGAATTTTACTTGTCTCAATGTTATAATATTCATAAAAGCTATAGAAAATTGAATGGTTTTTTTGAATTGCCAAAAAGCGATCATTTACCAGCTAGGATTTATTATACAGATAAAGATGTTATTGGATCGGTTATAGATCCGTTAAGAATAATAAGAAAAAATCATTATAAAGATTTTAATGTTGCTAATGGTGAAATAGTAAGGTTAGTATTTTATCGTGATTACTTATTTTCTATTCAAAATTATGCGATTAATCAGCATTTCACATCACAGAGACAGGTGAAGGAAAATCCACAAGGTGGGGATATTGTTATTGGAGTAGGTGATATATTGGCCGAGCAAACTAAAACTTTCTATAGTTACGGAACTTTTCATCCTTTATCTATTGTTACTACTAAAAAAGCAATATACGGTGTTGATATGTATTCTGGTTGTATTTGGCAAGCTAGTTTTGGAAATGATGGTTTTATTGTTAATAATCTTACCAGTAAAAAAGAAATTCAGTATTATTTTGATCAGAATATTTATCCCTCTTATAAAGTGCAATCGAGATATGGTTATCATGAAGATTATCTTAATGAAAAAGAAATTATTACTGGTGTTTATTTTCACGATATATTATTTACTTTTGGTTCTATTACTCTTGTTTTTGATGAAGATATGGATCAGTTTAAATCAGTATTGGATTTCAGTACCAATATATATATGAATATGGGTAATTCATTGTATACACATGATGGTAGTAGTAATGATATTTTCTCATTTGGGAATGGGCCAAATTTGACTTTTTATGGTTCTCAAAAAGAATTTAAACTAGAATTTTACGTGACTGGAAAAGGGGAAAAAGATTTTTCATCAATGGTAAAGATTTTTTTAGGTTCTTGTATGAACATAAATGATTCTGAGTTAATTGATTCAATTACTTTTCAGACAAAAAATCATTCTTATACACATGATTTTTCAATAGAAGTATTTTGGAACAAGTCAGAATATAAAGAAGATAAATTGTACCTAGGTATTGGAAAAGATGCAGGGGAGCATTTACGTGGGGAGTGGATGAAAGTTTCAATAGTTGGTACTTCCATAGATGATATAAAGATAAAAGAATTTTTAAGCTATTTTGAAACATCCAATGTATGAGTGTATTAAAATATGATGAATATTACAGGGGAGGGGTTCTTCCAAGCCCTAACCTTAAAGAATTGCCCGGGAATAATTTAAATAATTATGATAAGGCATATAATAATGCTACAGGATTTGGAAAAACTTTATATGGTTTAGGGGCAAATCAATTTAAATCACAAGTAAAAGATCATGATTCGGATTTTAAAAATGTTTTAGCCGATTCTTTTACTTTTACTACCCGTATGGGAGGGCTAGGTGGTTTAGCAACTGCTACTGGTTTTATTAATGAAGATCTAGATTATAATACAGATTTTTTTGATATTGCTGATAATGTAGGTGTTGGATTAGTTAAAGGTCTAGGGGTATCGGCAGGATCCGCTTTAGGTGGCCCATTGGGTGCCGCTGGTGCTGCTCTTCTTCAAAAGGGAGGTGAAAATGTAACAGAAAAGTTTATAACCGGTAGTGACAAAACCCCTTATTCGCTAGATGAAGGTATTAGTGATGCAGTTGGGGTTGGAACATCTGCATTGATGTCTTCGTTTTCTTTAGATTCGATAGGCAATGCTGGAAAAGATGTTGCCAAAGAAGGGGCAAATGTTGCTGTTAAAGAAGGGGCAAATATTGCTTTAAAAGAAAATGTAGGTATTGGTTCAGAAGTAGGAAAAAAGAATTTGATGGATAAAGTTTTTTCTGAAACATCTAATCAAGCAACAAAGAATATAGTTGATCAAGCTTCTACAGATGTAGCTACAGATGTAGCCGCAGATGTAGCTACAGAAACAGTTAAACCAGGAAATATGAGTAATTTTAATAATGTATTAGGAAAGTCGGCAGATTTTTTAAAAAAGCCTGAAAATGTTGCAAATGTATTAAATACAGCAGCTACAGGTTATCAAATAGCCAGGGGTGTAAAAGCCGTTAAAGATGCTGAAAAAATGGAAGCTAACCGTATTTCTCCCGGGAAAAGATCAAAATGGGAAGATGTGGAGGGTTTTAATGAAGAGGCAGAAGCTTCTTTTAAAGCCGGCGTTGATAAAGCCGTAGCCACAAGAAGAAGGTATGATGAAGTAATGGGCAGGGATTCTGGTAATCAGACCATGGCCGAAACTATTGAAGCTGAAAGAAAGTTTGCAGCTGATAAGAACCGATCAATGCTTGAAGCAGAAAGCTTGAACAAACAGGGAAGGTTACAGACAGAAATGAGCAATAGGCAAATGGAGTATGATGCTAACTTGAAAAATGCACAAATAGAAAGGAAGAACGCCTTGTTAAAAGCACAAAGAAAATCCCAGGCTAAAAATGCAATAGCACAGTCATTGACTGGGTTAGGACAAAGCTATATAAATTCAGCTATAAGAAAAGAAGGCGAAATTGACCGTATAAATTATATGTTGTCTAATATTAATCCTTCTGAAAGTCCTCAAAAAGCTATTTTATATAACGAGTTATATAATAAAAAACAAAACCTAGAATAACATGACAATTATACCTGAAACTGTAGAACCTGTAAACCTTATAAAATTCCCTTCAATAAATTATCCTTCAAGTAGAAGGCGTTCTTATAATAGCCAAAAAAAGGATAACGATAATAATGATGACAGTGATGATATGCTGTTTGATCATAAAGTTTTTTTCGAGAGGAATAAGAATTATATTGATAATGAAGCACAAAAATTAAAGAATGATTATATAACTGAATTGAGCAATCCAGATGCTGATCCGGAAAAAGCTTTTTCCGATTATTTTAATCAGTATTCCAAATTATCTCAAAAGAAAACGGAATTAAATATTCAGGAGTTAGAGGCACAGCGGTTTTATAAAGATGATGTAACGGACTGGAAAAGTGATGTACAAGATAAAGATATTGGTGGTAATGTTATTGTAAAAAGGGACAAGGGGGGAGAGTTTGTTCCCGTGATGAATGAAAAAGGGGAAATGTTGACTTATGATGATTATTATCGTGATATTAGTAGCAGGTTTGGGAGCAAGGATTTTGTAAAGCCAGAATTATATTCAACACTTGATAAAGGTTCTTTTGAAGAATCAATAGAAGATAATGTAGGTGATATAAAAACACGTAAATATTTTGAAGAAATTGGGGATCTTGTTTATAAAAAAGAAACAAATAAAGATAAGATAGAGGCTATTAAAAATAGTTTTTATGGAAATTTATCTTCTGATCAACGAAAGGCACTGACCAGTGATTATTATACCCAAGATGCAGGTAATAATAATTTTGTAAAGGTAGACAAGGAAGAAGCAGAAAAAGACGGGGGTCTTAAAAAAGGTTATATAAAAAATAATGGTAAATATTACCGGGGTATTACAAAGAAAGAATATGCCCTAAATAAATTATCACAACATCTTTTAGAAAAAGAAGTCGTAAGTACATTAGGATTTGAAGACCTTTCTAAAGGAAAAGATGGTAGTGATGGTCTTGATATAGACAATATGACTTTATGGGATATGATTGAAATGGGAAAAGGTGGTAACTGGAAAGATGCTGAAATCATGGCACTCCCCGAATCTTCAAAAGAAGATTTAAAAAGCCGTGTATTTATGATGGAGCAATCTGGTATGGATGAAAAAGCTATTAATAATATGATTGATTCGTATTATGAAGAGAATTATCCTGAAATAAGGAAAAACAATATAGAAAGTGACAGTATAGAAGGTTTTAAATGGAATGGAGGCGAATATATAAATGAAGAAACCGGTGAAACACTTTCAGTAAAAGAATTTGAGGTTATAAAAGATAAGGAAAGGGCTCTGGATATAATTAATATGCCTATATCGAAAACAGAAAAAAGAAGGATCCAGTATATGCCTATTCCTGCTAGTTTACAAGAAAAGGCAAGTAATACTTCCCTTGTAAATAAAGATCTAACAAAAGGGCCTAATCCTAAAATGTACCTTAATAATTATCCAGTTAGTTTAAGTAATTTGAAGCATGTATTTTTTGATAACCCCGAATATGCTTATCATGGTTTTAAATCTTCTTCTATTGGAGAAGATGGAGTTGTAAAAGGTGATAATGAAGTCAGGGCTTCTGGTAATACATATATCCCCCTTGATGAAGCCAAGAAAGAAGATTTACAATATGGCTCAAAGAATGTATACATGGGAGGGGAATTTACTGTAGGAAAAAATCTCTTAGATGGTAACCGGTTAAGTGATGAAGCTGAACGTGTATTAAAAGCTAATATTATAAAGGTCAAAGATCTTCCAGAAAGGTTCCAGAATATTTACAAGGGAAACGGATATTCTGATAATGATAAAATTATAAGTATAGGCAATTCTATGGTACCATGGCAAGCTCCAAGGATGGGGTCGTTTTCGCAAAATGTAAGTAAGAAAGAATTCTTGTTAAGGGAATTACAAGAAGAAGGAAAATTAGAAGAAAAAGCACAAAAATTTTTAATTGAAGAGTAATGGGTAAAGGAAAATTAGATTATAATGCAATGAGGTTAATAGGTGGAATGTCCCATGAAGATATTTTCACCTTGAAGCAAAAAGGATATGATGTTACATTTTCAGAAAAGGATGAATTTTTAGAAAATAATCCAGAGTTAAAAAATGTAGAAGATTTTGATAAGCATTATGATAGTGTACAAAAAGATTTTGTTCAATATAAAACATTTGAAAAGTTTAACCTTTTAAATTTGAACGAGTCTTCAATTCCTGATACCCCTGGTACAAGAAGTTATTATTTTCCTGATCATGTATATGCAAAAACCCCTGACAAAGTTAATAGTGAACAACCTGGGTATGTTAGTACACTTAGTGGTAGGCAAAAGGT
>Ga0209925_1000176_pt1 | contig 33327 bp, 34 predicted proteins | sample SalPonR2_A_D1_MG_FD_185702 | JGI IMG/M metagenome (GOLD analysis project Ga0209925, IMG submission 185702) | Salt pond soil microbial communities from South San Francisco under conditions of wetland restoration - Salt Pond MetaG R2_A_D1_MG... ... | reverse complement strand
AAGAGTGGTAGATTGTTAGTTATCTACTCCTTGTGATGAGGCAACGGAACGGAAAGCAGTTTACGGGAGAACCGTATGTGCTGTTTGTAGAGGGGTCCCAGCCGTGAGGCTGGTCCCACTCCATTGTAATAAAAGGGGATTTGAAATTATGAAAAAATTTAATCGCCTCCGATAAATTTAAGTCTAAGCTAATAACAAAATTAAATTTTGAACATGACTTAAATTAAAAAAATTAGGAGGAAAACATGGGAAATATAAAAAAAATATTACTTGCATATTCCGGTGGATTGGATACTTCTGTTTCAATAAAGTGGTTAAAAGAAAGATATGATGCGGAAGTTATTACTTATACAGCTAACCTCGGTCAAAAGCAAAATCCAAAAGAGATTAAAGATAAGGCTATAAAAACAGGTGCATCTAAAGCATATGTAGAAAATTTAGAAAAGGAGTTTGTTAATGAGTATGTTTTTAAGGGTTTTAAAGCAAATGCTCTTTATGAAAATAAATATCCACTGGCAACAGCATTAGGTAGGCCATTAATTGCGAAGAAGATGGTTGAAATAGCCGAAAACGAGGAGGTTAATGCCATTGCTCATGGTTGTACAGGTAAAGGCAATGATCAAGTTAGATTCGAAGTAGGTTTTAAATCTCTGGCTCCAAAATTAAAAGTTATCGCTCCCCTAAGAGATTGGGAGTTTAAAAGTAGAGAAGAGGAAATTGAATATGCTCTAAAGAATAATATTTCTGTAAGTGTTAAAAAAGACAGCCCCTATAGTATAGATCAAAATTTGTGGGGGGTAAGTATAGAATGTGGTGTATTGGAAGATCCCTGGGAAGAACCGCCTGAAGATGCATATTTATGGACCCGGTCTTTTAAGAACACGCCAGAGGAGGAATTCAAGTTAGAGATCTTTTTTGAAAATGGTATACCTATTTCTATAAATGGTATTACAATGAATAAGGTCAATCTAATTAAAAAATTAAATAAAATAGGTGGTAAATATGGAATTGGAAGGATTGATTTGGTTGAAAATAGGTTAGTGGGAATAAAATCACATGAGATATATGAAGCACCTGCAGCTGAAATTCTGATGAAGGCTCATACTGCAATTGAAGAATTAACTCTTGATAAGGAAAGTAAGCAGTTTAAACATTATGTTAGCAGCAAATATGCTGAACTAATTTATAATGGACTCTGGTTTTCTCCCCTGAGGAAGGCCCTGGATTCGTTTATTGATAAAACCCAAAAGGTAGTTTCTGGACAAGTTAAGTTGGTTCTCTATAAAGGTAACTGCAGGGTGATTGGCAGGAAGTCCAGTAGTTCGCTTTATCATTATGGATTGGCTACTTATGATAAAAACGATATATTCGATCATAAATCTGCCTCTGGGTTTATTAATCTTTGGGCTTTACCGATTCAAATTGCTAATGCAAAAAAAAATGAATTAAGAGCAGATAAGGAGGTTTTTAAATGACTCTCTGGGGAGGTAGATATAGTAAACAGATAGCAAAGGGGTTATATAATATAAATTCTTCCCTTTCATTTGATTTTAGATTATATCCTTATGATATACAGGGTAGTATTGCTCATGTCAAGATGCTTGCAGTGCAAGATATAATTAGCCCATCAGAAAAATATAAAATTGTAGAAGGTTTAAAGAAAATAAACAAAGAGTTAGAATTAGAAATTAAAAATAAAAAATTTGATTATTTGCAAGCAGAGGACATTCATACTTTAATTGAAAATAGATTATTCGAAAAGATTGGCGAAACGGCCGGTAAGATGCATACTGCACGTAGCAGAAATGATCAGATTGCTGTTGATATGAAGTTATATCTGAAAGATGTAATCATGAATACAAAAAGTTTATTATTAAATTTGATGTCAGCTATTACCCAACTTTCTAAAGATAATATTGATACCATAATGCCTGGATATACACACTTGCAGAGGGCTCAACCCATTACATTTGCACATCATTTGATGGCTTATTTTTACAAATTTAAAAGGGATTATGAAAGATTTGATAACTCTCTAAGAAATATTAATGTATCTCCTCTGGGTTCATGTGCTTTATCAGGAAGTAGTTTTGATATAGATCGTAAAATGACGGCAAAAGAGCTCGGGTTTTCTAAAATATATAAAAATACCATAGATGGGGTGAGTGATAGAGACTATATACTGGAATATAATTTTAATGTTTCAACTTTAATGGTGCATTTAAGTAATTTAAGTGAAGAAATCATAATATGGAATACAAGTGAGTTTTCTTTTATAGAGATTAATGAGAGTTACACTACGGGCAGTTCTATCATGCCTCAGAAAAAAAATCCTGATCTGGCAGAACTAACAAGGGCTAAAAGCGGCCGAGTTTTTGGAAATCTTATGCAATCTTTAATTATGCTTAAAGCCTTACCTTTAGCCTATAATAAAGATTTACAGGAAGATAAGGAAAGTGTTTTTGATACAATCGATACAATAAAAGCAGTTTTGGAGGTATATCCTTCTATGGTCAAAAAGATAAATGTTAATAAAAAAAGAATGGAGTTAGCCTGTGAAGAAGGTTTTATTAATGCGACTGAGCTAGCTAATTATTTAAGTAGAAAAAATATAAGTTTTCGCAAGGCTCATAAGTTGGTAGGAAAGCTGGTAGTCTATCTTGAAGAAGAGGAAAAATCTCTAACAAACTTATCCCTAAAAGAGTTACGAAAGATTTTACCTAAATACAATGAGTATTTTGATGGAGATATATATAATTATTTGGATACTAAAAATTTAATTAATAATACAGGTACAGATGGCGGACCTTCATCAATAGAGATTACAAAGAAGATATATAAAGCAGAAAAATATATTGTAAAGGAGGAGATATAAATAATTAAAAAATTTAGTTGAGCCTGAAATTTTGCATATTAATTCAATATAGTATAAAATATAACTATCAAATAAAGCTTAATAAAGGAGTTAAGAAAATGGAAGAAAAGATTGCAATTGTAACTGACAGTGCAAGTGATTTATCGAAAGAAATCTTAGAAAAACGTCATATAGAATTTCTACCTTTAAAAATTATTTTTAGTGATGGTCAATATGAAGACAGAGTTGATATTGAACCAAATGAGGTTTATGAAAGGCTGAGTAGTGAAATCCCATCAACTTCTATGCCCACAAGGGGAGAAATACACTCTAAGTATCTTAAACTGAAAGAGCATGGCTTTACCCATATAATATCAATTCATATTTCTTCCGGATTAAGTGGAACTTATGAGAATTGTAAAATGGCCAGTCAAAATATTGAAGGTATAGAAATCGAATTGATTGATTCCAAATTGCTATCGATGGGTCTTGGGAGATTGGTCCTATATGCTAAGGACCTGGTAGAGGAAGGAAAAAGTAATTTTTCTGATATAGTAGATAAGATTAAAGATAAAAAAAAGAAAATTGATCTTTATTTTATAGTTGACACATTGAAATATCTAAAAGAGGGAGGTCGCATTGGTAAAATTAGTGGTACAATTGCAGAATTTTTAGATATAAAACCCATTATATCTATAGATGAGGAAGGTCAGTATTATACTTTTGATAAGGTGAGAACTAAAAAGAAAGCAATTAAAAAGTTATTAAAATTAACCCAAGAAAAAGCAAGTAGAGCTTTATCTCATATAGATATAATGCATGCTGATGCAGAAGAAGAAGCCTTAAAAATTTATAAAAAAGTAAAAACCTTTGAAAATGTGAAGGAATCTATATTTGGAGAAATAAGTCCAGCTATGGTCGTCCACTCTGGGCCGGGCTTAATTGGTGTTTGTATAACCAAAGTATAATAATTTCTCAAAAGTTAATATCTCCGATTAATTGGGGATATTTTCTTTTTGCTCACCTAAATAATATTTAATGAAATATTTATATAAATAAAAAAACAAAGTTTTTATAAAGTATAAACATGAGGTGAAATATGTTATTAGTTAAAAATGCTAGGTTAGTAGAAAAAGAAAAATTAGTTGATATTTGGATCAAAGACGGCTTATATAAAAAAATAGAAAATAACATAAAGTTTAAAGATTAACATCAGGTTATTGATGTTGCAGGTTCTCTAATCAGCCCAACCTTTGTAAATCCACATATGCATTTAGATAAAGTTTATACTGCTTTACAGGGTCGGGAAAGCCAAGAAGAGACTTTAGAAGAGTCTATAAAAATTACGCATGATCTTAAAATTATACTGTTGAAGATGTCAAAAACAGGGCTGTGCTTGCAATTAAGGAATGCACAGCGTATGGAACAACAAAAATAAGGACAAATGTAGATATAGATAATATAGTTGGTCTCACTGGATTAAAAGGGGTAATGCCTGCCAGAGAACAATGCAGTGATATTTGTGATATAAAAATAGTAGCTTTTCCACAGAAAGGTATTTTCAATAATTAAGGCACAGAAAAATTATTGTGGGAAGCAATGGAATTGGGGGCAGATGTGATAGGGAGAATGCCTGCGGCAGAGTGGACAGAACAGTATAGCAAAAAACATGTGGATTTAGTTTTTGAAATTGCTAAAAACTATGATGTTGACATTGATATGCATATGGATCAAATAAAGATATTTTGGCTAGGCCACTTGAATATACGGCTATGAGATCTATAGAAGAAAATTATCAGGGAAGAGTAACAGGAGGATACTGTAGGTCTATTGCATATCAAAATGATGCCCATGCCGAAAAAGTAATGAAATTACTAAAATTAGCTGATTTCAATGTTTGTACTAATTCTCAAGTTCTAGCTATTATGGGTATTGATTCTGAGCCAAGAACAAGAGGTGTTACTAGAATTAGAGAGCTGGTAAGTCATGATATTAATGTTGCTACTGCTCAGGACACTATTTGTGATGGATTTCATGTTTTTGGAACTGGAGATTCTCTCGATTATTGTTTACTCTGTTCATATGTTGCCCAATATAATAACCATAATTCAGTTAAAGTAGTTTATGATATGATTACTAAAAATGCTGCAAAAATAATGGGAATTTCAAATTATGGAATAAAAATAGGTAATTATAGCTGATTTCAATATCATCGATACTACAAATATACAAGAGGTTTTTAGACTAAGGCCTAGCAGAAAATATGTAGTAAGAGCAGAAAACATAATTGTAAAAAGCACTAAAGAAACTACATTTGTTTAAAATATTAATCAATAGTTATTCGTTTTTATCTATGTAAATAAAGTAGTTAAGTTGGTTAAAATAACATAAAAAAAAAATTGATGTAAAAAGTTAATATTTTTAAAAGCATGGATAATTTAATTAACTATTTGAAATAAAAAAAATGAAAAGCTCCTGAAGTTAACTTCAGGAGCTCTGTGAAAGGATGTACATATAAAATTAGGCATTAATAAAAAATATCCTTTAATTTTATTAAAGTTTATTACAATTTTTTTAAAAAATCTCATTCAAATATGCATAAATTTTCAAAATTGGTTTTAATGGATTTTCTCCATATCCGTTGGTAGAAAAGTAGGAATTTATCTGTTAAATTAATAAATATTGCCCTTTTTAATTGAGAAGATTATTATAATATAGTTTAAGTATAATGAAACAACAAGAACTTTGTCATATAAGGAATATAAACAATTTTATATCAATAATTTTTATGATTTCACCAACTATTTTAGAGAAGAACCGTTTTAATATATCAATTACTATTTGAGGGGAGTTAGGTTGTAAAATGAAGGACAAATTTGTGGGTGCATTTTTAGGTTTAATAGTAGGAGATGCTTTAGGTGCTCCTTATGAGGGAATGCAGAGGGGCGAATTTCAATTTAATGGTGAATTGAAAAGGGTTGGGACAGACAACATAAAGGCTGGTCAATGGACTGATGATAGTTCAATGGCACTCTGCCTTGCTGAAAGTTTAATAGATGATGGTTTTAATTTAAAAAGCCAGTTAAACAAATATGCTGAGTGGTTTGAACATGGTCATCTTAGTTCAAAAGAAAGGGCCTTTAAAATAGGTAGAAATACAAGTTTAGCAATCACAGATTTTATTAAGAAAAGCACACTTCCTCCCGAAAGAGAATATGCAGCCGGTAATGGCAGTTTAATGAGGTTAGCTCCTGTACCACTTTATTTTTGTAATGATTTTGATAAGGCTGTTTATTATGCAAAAATGAGTTCTCTATCAACTCATAATAATATTATGGCAGCTGATTCCTGTAAGTTCTTAGGTGCTTTTATTTACCATGCTTTAAAAAACAAGAGTAAAGAATATTTACTGGAGAGTTCCTTTAAAAAACTAGACTTAGATAAACGTGTTTTAGATAAAGTTAAAGGAAATTATAAATTCAAAGAAAAAAAGGACATAATCTCAGATGCATTTGTTTTAAATACTCTAGAAGCAAGTTTATGGAGTTTTTATCAGACTGACAACTTTGCAGCGGCTATCAAAAAAGCTATTAACTTAGGCGGTGATACAGATACAGTTGCAGCTGTAACAGGACAAATGGCCGGGGCCTTTTATGGAAGAAAGGAAATTTTAAATAAGTGGATTAATAACTTAGTTAAAAAGAAGATGATTATCCAGATCATAACTAAGTTATATCAGGTTAAAATAAGTGAATAAGGAGGTTGGTTTTCTTTTGAAGATAACAATATTATATGATAACACTGTTTATAAAAAAGGCTTAGAATCTGATCATGGATTCTCCTGTTTTATTGAGATAAAAAATAAACCCAAAATACTATTTGATACTGGAACGAAGGCCAATATTTTACTAAATAACATGGAGAAAATGAAGGTGACCCCTGATGATATTGACATTATTTTCATATCTCATTACCATAATGACCATACAGGAGGATTAGAAAAACTTCTTGAAATTAATAAAAATATCAAGACATATATTCCTATTTCTTTCAAATTTAAATCAGAGCATAAAGTAATAGCAGTTGATGATGCAATTGAGATTTTTGAAGATGTTTATAGTACAGGAGAACTCAAAAATATTGAGCAGAGTTTAATAATTAAAAAAGAAAATGAAGTAACTATAATATCAGGCTGTGCCCACTCAAAAGTAGAAAACATTTTAACTGAAGCTAATAAATATGGTAAGATAAAATATTTGATAGGTGGATTACACGGGTTTGATAAATATGAAATGTTAGAAAATGTTGAATATGTTTGTGGAACTCACTGTACCAAAAAACAGGTGCAAATCAAGAATAGATATCCTGATAAATGGATTCAAGGCGGAGTTGGTCGAATTATTAATATATAATTTTAAAGCCTCTCTTAATTGGGGAAGTTGATTTTTTAAAAAGGAATATTTATAATTATCAAGAATTTATTACAAAAGTTACTCTATACGAGGAGGATAATTGTGCTTACAATTACCATATCAAGACAGACCTCCAGCTTAGGAGACGAAATTGCTTCTGAGTTGGCAGATAAATTAGGTATAAGATTAATAACGAGGGATTATGTTGTTGAAAATTGGCTGCCGGAAGTAGCTGATGAACATGATCTTCATATGCTTAAAGAGACTTCTAAATATTATCTGAGAGCTTGCCAGACTGGTCAAACTTTTAAAGAATATATAATTGATAGATTAAAAAAAACAGCAGAAAAAGAAAGCCTTGTCATCTTGGGATTGGGTTCGCAGATTATTTTTAAAGATTATGCACATGCTATACACATAAAGGTTATATGTTCAGAAAAAAGAAGAATAAGACGAGTTATGAACAAATATAATATCAACCATGAACAGGCTGTTCGTACTATTGATTTAAGTGATAGAAAGCACAGGAGATATGTTCATAGATTGTTTAATAGAGACTGGGGAAATGTATCCTTATATCATATAAGTATCAACACAGATGGTTTAGATGTTCAGGAATCCGTTAACTTAATAATACATATTTCTGAGATGAAAAAAGAAAAGCCCCAACCTCTTTACAAAAAAAATGAAAAAATATCAGCTGAAAAGAGTGGTAACAAAAATATTGATTTTGTTCATGAAAGCGAAAAAGATTTTGCAGATATATTGGATATGTATAATATACAGTGGGATTATGAGCCCTCTGAATTTCCTTTGGAATGGGATGCAGAAGGAAATATTTCTTTGGGGTTTAGACCGGATTTTTATCTGCCGGAATTTGACACTTATATAGAGATTACTACTATGAAGCAAAAATATGTAACAGAGAAAAACAAAAAGGTTAAATTATTACAAGAATTATATCCTGATATAAGTATAAATATTGTATATAAAAAAGATTATCATAAACTTTTAAAAAGATTTGGGGTTAATGATATCCACAAAGAAGAAAATGTAGGTGAAAAAAATGAATAAAGATAACATAGGAAAAATTATTATTAGTAAGACAGAAATAGAAGAAAGGGTAAAAGATATTGCAGATAGTTTAAATAAAGATTATGAAGATAAAGAACCTCTATTGGTCGGCATTCTTAAAGGTTCAATTTATTTTTTATCAGATTTGAGTAGACTGCTTAATATAGACCATAATATAGATTTTTTGTCATTTGGTAGGTTTAAAGCAACTTCAGGAGAAAAAGAAAAAATAAAGATAACAAAAGACCTTGATTTAAGCATAAGAGATAGGGATGTTATAGTTATTGAAGATATCATACGGACTGGTCTAACACATAGCTATATTTTAAAAAGCCTCCGACCGAGAAGGCCAAATAGTATAAATCTGTGTGTGTTAATAGATTGTACAAATCAGAGATTAGTCGATTTGCCAATTAGATATAGAGGATATGAAATGGGGAGTCAATTTTTAATTGGTTATGGATTGGATTATAAGGAGAAATACAGGAATTTACCTTATATAGCAGAATTTTTGGGATAAAAAAAGGCTCCAACGAACCTTCTTCGATTTTTTATTCTTTTCCCAATCTCCTTTTTTAGATCGAAGTTAATCTAACTTTTGAAAATCCTTTTTTTAAATCTTCTTCAGTCAATGTAGAACTTATTTACCAATTTTAGAACTTTTCAGTTCTACTTATTAACAAATTTCTCTCATTAACCTCCAATTTAAAATCCAGACCTTCTTGTTCAAACTTAACTTCGATAAAGATTGTTACTAGGAATAAATCCTCTTAGGGATTCCTTGGAGCCTAGTTTTATTATAGTGTATATAAAAAAAAATGTCAACACAGTAATACTTTCAATATATTAAATTAGGTTTATTATACTCTTGTTTACTTTAAATATTTATCGATATCTCATATAATCAAATAAATATAAATAAATTTTATAAAGATACATTGATTCTTTTTGAATTATAGTGGTATTATGATTTTAAATTAGTTTTTTAAAAATTTTTGGTGGGAAAATAATAATGTATAATAGCCCCAAACTTCTGATTTTAGCTTTTAATGATGGGGCAATTTATTGTCAATTTACTTCTAAATGCGGAGAAATTGAAAAAAATTTGATAAGCGTTTGGTGATAAAAGTTAGTGCAACAAAACAGATTAAATTGATGTATGAACAGATCATCAGTTCAATAATTTATATAGGATGGAAAGAGAGACAAGTTTAATCGACTGTGTATGCAGAGTATGTTAAAATAAAATTGTTTCATTGAGATCGGCAGAAAAACAAAGGCTGAATATATGTAATTTATTATCAAGATATCTTAGTTTGTTTAATTATCTTCAAAGGGGTTATAAAATTACTACTTTTTAATTAAGAAAGGAGTATCTATAATGCTAAAGGGGTTTAAGAAGTTTATTTTAAGAGGTAATGTGATAGAAATGTCTGTAGGAATAATTATAGGTCTTGCTTTTAATAAGATAATTACCTCATTTGTAAATGATATATTAATGCCTCCTATAAGTTTAATAATTGGCAAGGTTAGTTTTTCTAATTTATATATTAATCTTAGCCAGAAAGAATTCGAAAGCATAGCTGAGGCAGAAGCTGCTGGTGTTCCCATTATCAAGTATGGATTATTTATTAATACTTTGCTAGATTTCTTTATTGTTGCATTTGTTCTTTACTTGGTTATAAATTATTATAATAAGTTAAAGGAGAGAAAAAAAGAAGAAGAAATAGAAGCATCTCCAGATACCAAAGTATGTCCTTATTGTTATTCAAATATCAATATAAAAGCTATCAGATGCCCTAATTGTACTACAAAATTAGAATCTTAGAAATGTGAGGTTGATAATTATGGAAAATGGTATATTACAATATGTCATTTTAAATAATACTACTTATAGTTATCTATTTTCAAGCTTAATAATAGTTTTAGGTTTTTTAATTATTAAGATTGTTCAGTATTTATTTTTTGAAAGACTGCAGAAAATGATAAAAAAATTATCGTTTAGTTTTGGAGATTTTTTTTATAAAACTCTTAATAAGAGAATTTTACCTATGACATATTTGGCATTAATATTTATTGCAATAACTAGGCTGAATTTAATTACTCCTATTGAAAGAATTATAGATATATTCTTTATCCTGTTCGTTGTATTATACGTGACATTATTAATCCAAGATATAATAATATACACCATGAAAAAATACTGGGAGAAAAAGCAGAGCAGCCAAGCTCAGGATACTGTATTTATAGCATCTGTTTTTATAGTAAGACTAACAACATGGTTGATTGCAATCTTATTTATTTTAGATAACTTAAATATAGAGATCAGAGGTTTAATAACAGGCCTTGGGATTGGCGGTATAGCGATTGCTTTTGCTGCTCAAACCATTTTAGCAGATATTTTCAGTTATTTTACAATATTTTTAGATAGGCCTTTCGATATTGGAGATTTTATTGTTATCGGTGATTATAAAGGGGCTGTAGAGCATATTGGCATAAAGACTACCAGGGTTAGAAGTCTAAGTGGTGAACAGCTGGTTTTTTCCAACAATGATTTAACTAATTCCAGAATAAACAACTACAAAAGGATGAAAAGAAGACGCGTTAATTTTGACTTTGGAGTAGTTTATGATACTCCTCTAGTAAAGTTGAAGAAAATCCCACAAATAGTAAAGAAAATTATTACAGAAATTGAAAAAACTGATTTTGATCGGGCTCATTTTTCTTCATATGGGGAATATAGTTTGATTTATCAGGTGGTATATTATGTTAAAGACAGTGATTATAAAGTATATATGGACTTACAGGAAGTTATTAATTTAAAGTTGAAGGAAAGATTTTTATCAGAAGGTATAAAATTTGCCTATCCCACTCATAGCTTACATATATATGATGAACATTCGCATAGTCAGATAAAACCTATTGATAGAATAAGAAATGGAACTAAAGATGAAAAAAAAGAAAGAAGTGATTAATTAATAAAGATCTTAAAAGAATAAATATTTACATTCTTATATCAATATATTTATTTCATCAAAGATAGACAAGAAAACAACATCTAAATCTGTGATTAAAGTGGTGATGAATTGGCTATTTAAATTTTTATCAAATATTGAATTTAAAATTACTCTTTTCCTTGATTTTCAATACATTCTTTAATCGTTTCGATAGTAGCACCACCAGTAGATACAATACAATATCTTTTAGATAAAAAAGCAGATTTACAATAATATCTTTTTAAATGTTTTTCATATTTCTTTTAAATAAGTCTTAAAGATACAGCTTTTAAAGTGTCAACTAATTTAGATAATTGTACCTGGGGGAAGTTTTAAATAAAATATGCACATGATTGTTTTCTCCTCTCTATATTTTGTAATCACAACTAAATGAAATTTCAAACTATAAATAGAATGACGATTGCTTTTAAGTTCTCTACTCATAAATAATAAACCTTCTAAAACTCAATTTACAACTGAAATCATATTTACTAACTTAGCTAGAATAGTTAGAGAAGGAAAACTGTTACTATCCTTATCTAAAATAATAATTGGAGATATAAAGTAAATAACGAAACTTATACTTCTGGTTGTTCTGCTTTAGATTTAGAAAGACTAAATAGAGATAATTACAATAAATCTCGTAGAATTGAAAGAGTGCTTTTTAAATCGAATATTGGGTTAACTATAAATGCTGATGTCAATGGTTCGTTAAATATAATGTGTAAGTTTTTGGATAAAAAAATGTATTCCTGAACTTGTTAATCAAGCCAGGGATAATGGCGTTGTGAATTGCCATTCAAGATTAAGGATTGCCTAATTTTTAGGTAAAACAGTTAAATATCAAACATCTTGTAAACTAACCTAGTAGTATAGATTGAAATTTAATCTATATGAAGCAGTTAGAAGCCAGCTTAAAAATCTTGTTTTTGATTTGGAGATGGAGGTTTACGGTTTATATAATATTATCTTTACAAGATATTACTTGTAGAATAAATTGGGCTGGTTTTAACAGCCCAATTTATTATTATATAAAATGAAGATTTTAGAAAGTTGTTCATTAAAGAAACATGGTTAAATGAAAAAAGGGATAAGAGAATGGATGGTATATGTTATTTTTTTGTTATCAAAAGATATAGAAATTACTAGATTTTTGTTAAATTGATAGTTGTAATATAGATACTTGACTAAATTACTCAGATATAATATGATTATATTATAAATTGATGCTCTTAAAACAAAAAGGAAGTGAAGAAAATGAATTATATATATGGCCCTGTTTATTCCAGAAGGTTGGGAGTATCATTGGGAATTGATCTCATTCCTCATAAGATATGTTCTTTCAATTGTATATATTGTGAATGTGGCCCGACAACAAAGTTAACCATAAAAAGGGATGAGTTCAAACCCGCAAATTTAATTATTGAAGAATTTAACAATTATTTAAAAGATAAACCAGAATTAGATTATATAACATTTTCGGGTTCAGGAGAACCTACACTTTATAAAAAAATGGGTACAATAATAGACTTTTTGCAGCAATATTATCCAGATTATCAAATTGCTCTATTAACAAATAGTAGTTTACTACACAAAAAAGAGGTTCGCAATCAAATAAAAAAAGTTGACTTAATTTCACCTTCTCTTGACTCGGTTATTAAAAAAATTTTCAAACTATTAATAGACCACATTCTAAAATCAAACTATCTCAAATAATCGAAGGGTTGATAGAACTACGTAAAGAGTTTGATGGAAAAATTTATTTGGAAATATTTATTGTTTCCAATATTAATGATAGTAAAGAGGAACTTTATAAATTTCATGACATCATCAAAGAAACAAAACCAGATTTAGTGCAACTAAATACTCTTGATAGACCGGGAGCTGAAGATTGGTGTACACCAGCTTCAAAATCAAGCTTGGAAGATGCTGTAAACATTATAGGTAAAAAAGTTGAAATTATTGGACCATATTTGCCTAAAAAGAGAAATTATATTAAACCAAATTTAAAAGAAAGTATAATCACAACAATGAAAAGAAGACCCTGTACTGTTAAAGATCTTTCTAATATATTTAATTTACATGTAGATCAAGTAAATAGATATTTAAGACAGTTAGAGAAGAATTATAATATTAAGGAGAAAGAGGAAAAAAGAGGTAAATTTTATTATTTAACCAAGGAGGAAAAATAATGTCAAAAGAAATAAAAGTAAATTGTATGGGAGAAAATTGTCCTGTACCTCTAGTAGAAACAAGAAAAGCGATCAACGAGGCAAAAGTGGGAGATATATTAATTATTACGGGAGATCATGCAGCTTCCAAAAAAGAAATCCCAATGGCAGTTGAGGCAATGGATCTTGAATTAATTTCAGTCAAAGATATAGATGATTATTGGGAGATAAAAATAGGTGTTTAGAGGTGATTATTATGAAGGATAAAACTACATTAATTGTAGAAAGTGGAGATTATGATAAATTATATAGTGCTTTTATTATTGCTAATGGCTCATTAGCTATGGGTATGGATGTATCGATGTACTTTACTTTCTGGGGTTTGAATAGATTGAAGAAAGGCAAATTAGATAAGGGTCCTTTATCAAAGATGAACTTCTTAGGGCTGGGTAAAATATTTATGAAGTGGAAAATGAAAAAGGCTAATGTCAGATCCTTAGAAAAAATGCTTGACGATTTTATTCAATTAGGTGGAAAGATTTTCGCCTGTGATATGACTATGGACATTTTGGGAATAAAAAAAGAAGATTTACGAGAAGAGGTAATTACTGATTTTTGTGCTGTTGGAACTTATGTTAAAGAAGCACGTGAGTCAGAAATCACATTATATATATAAAAAGAGGTGTTAAAATGAATAAAGAAATGATATATTTAGATAATTCTGCAGTCACGAGGGTAGATAAAAAAGTACTGAAGGCTATGGAGCCTTACTTTTTTGATAACTATGCTGTAGCAACTTCTGAATTTGCTTATACTATGGGTATTGAAGCAAAAGATGCACTTGATCAAGCACGCATGGAAATAGCAGGATCATTGGGAGCAAAAAAGGAAGAGCTTATTTTTACTTCAGGCACAACAGAATCTAATAATCTAGCATTAAAAGGAATTATGTATAATCAAAAAGATAAAGGACATCTCATTGTATCTGAAATAGAAAATTTTTCAGTATTAAACACTGCTCAAAGAATTGAAAAAGAAGGATATGATGTAAGTTATATAGGTGTAGATGGTGAGGGGAAAATCAAATTTGAAGAATTAAAAGCAGAAATTAGAGAAGATACCGTTTTAGTATCAATTCAACATGCAAATCAGGAGATAGGAACTGTTCAAAATATTAAAAAAATAGCTAAATTATTAAAAGATAAGGATATCTTATTTCACACCGATGCAACCCATACTTTCAAGAGAATACCAATCGATGTTTCTGAAATTCCTGTAGATCTCATAACTATTTCAGCACACACTATTCATGGTCCCAGAGGAATAGGGGCTCTTTTTAAAAGGGATTCTGTAAAAATAAAAAAAATTATGAACGGTGGTTTTCAGGAAAGTAATTTACGGGCAGGAGTTGAGAATATCCCAGCTGCAATTGGATTTGCTAAAGCAGTTGAATTAATTACAGAAGAAGAGAACAAAAAGTTGAAAAGTATGAGGGATAAATTAATTGAAAGAATAGAGGCGGAGATTGGTGATGTTACTTTAAACGGTTCAAGAAAAGATCGTATCCCGCAAAATGCAAATATTACTTTTCATTATGTGGAGGGTGAATCTATAACTTTACATCTTGATATGAGGGGTTTTGCGGTTAGCACGGGTTCAGCTTGTTTTAGTAAATCTTTGGAAGCAAGTCATGTTATCTTAGGAATTGGTGGAGATCATGTAAGAGCTCATGGTTCAATTAGATTTACTTTTAGTCGGTATAATAATGATCAAGATGTTGAAAAGATCGTTACGGCAATAAAAGAAGTTGTTGAAAATTTAAGAGAGATCAGTCCTTTAGGAAAGGAAGGAAGTGAAAAAAATGAATTCTCCTTACAGTGATAAAGTAATCCAGTATTTTCAAAATCCCAAAAACGTGGGTGATATCGAAGATCCAGATGGTGTTGCTAAAGAAGGCTCACCTGCCTGTGGGGATATGGTACAGTTACATTTGAAGGTGGACAAAAAAACGCAATTGATAGAAGATATCAAATTTAGGTCTTATGGTTGTGCTTCCAATATAGCAACAGGTTCTATTATTACAGAAATGGCTAAAGGTTCTAGTATTGATGAGGCAAAAGAAATAACATGGCAGCAGGCCGCAGATGAATTGGGTGGTTTACCAGCAGTAAAAAACCATTGTTCAGTTTTGGCAGTAGATGCCTTAAAAGAAGCTATCAGAGATTATGAAGAAAAAAATGGTTTAATCAAAGAACAATTACCTACTACAATAGAAGTAGTAAAGGAACGATTGAAACATGTTATGAATCCAATTCATGGGTTAGATGTTTTGCATACCAATCTTATAAGCAATATAGAAATAGATGATAATATAATCATTATAGATGTAGGTTTAGATGAAGATCATCAATTTGCCCCTGTTGTTAAAGAAGATATTTTAGAAAAGTTAGAACACAGATGGGATATAGAGAAGGTAAAGGTTAGTTTTCAAAAATAATGATCTATAATTAGGGCAAACCCGGTTTTAAAAACGGGTTTGCTTTTTTTAAAAAGTAATGATTTAAAAGTATTTTGATATAAGAAACTGAGTTCTCAACTTAATTTATCTGCTTATTCACATAAAAAATATTTTTGAATTACAGATAAAAATAATAATTAACGAAAACTTATATTTTTGCTCTTATCCTCCCGTAATATATATATATTTTAGCTTCTTATTGGATATTTTTTGTGAATATATATTTAAAAACTTTACAAAATATATTATTATAATAGCATACACGAAAAAAATTAGGAGGTGGATTATCATAAATACAAATGAAGTTGTAGAAGGTGTAAAAAAGTTAGCTAAAGAGGTGGGAAAATATCAATATGGCCGTTTGAATAAAGAGCTAAAGGTAGTAAAGAAAACGACTGAAATAGATCTTGTATCTGAAGTGGATAAAAATTCTGAAAAAAATATTATTAACTGGATACAAAATAGATTTCCTCTTCATAATATAGTGGCTGAAGAAAGTGGAACAATAGAAAAAGAATCAGAATATACCTGGATTATAGACCCACTGGATGGAACCACAAATTATATACACGGATTTCCCCTCTTTTCAATTTCAATCGCGTTGATGAAAAATGATGATCCCATTTTAGGAGTTATTTATGTTCCTTATATGGATGAATTATATAGTGCTGTTAAAAATAATGGTGCGTATTTAAATAACAAATTGATAAATGTGAGTAATAAAAAAAGTCTGCAGGATAGTTTATTAGTTACAGGTTTTCCTTATGATATGGAAGAAGACCAATATAATAATGTAGAAGTCTTTAATAAACTACTATTTAAATCAAGAGGAATTAGAAGAATTGGCAGTGCTGCATATGATTTAGCCTGTATTGCGGCAGGCAGATTTGATGGTTTTTGGGAATTTAAATTAAATGCTTGGGATGTCAAGGCTGGAGTGATTTTAATCAAAGAAGCTGGAGGTAAAGTGTTGGAAGTAGATTTTTTTGGTCATTATTTGATAATAGCCGGCAGTGCAGATATAACCGATAAACTTTATAACAATATAAAGGACATATATAATGCAAAAAAAAGCTGAAATAATGTCATTTTTTGCAGTGATTAATAATAAAGTATAACAAGTTGTATAATTCTTTATGAAATATAAAATATAGCGTTCTATAAACTGTTAAATTTTCAATTATTACAGGTGGGCAAATTCTGATTATATGCAAAAATTAGTGAAAAATAGTTTGTATTAAATAAGTTATATTTTAAAAGCTTGTTATTAAAATATTAAGTTAAATTGACAAGGTTGTTGATAATATTATGAATTATAAGAGATTTATATTTGCTATAATCATCTTAATGATCATCCTTTTAGGCATATATTTTATTAATGGTGATCAGTTATTTAATGATAAGGACAAAGAAGCACAAAAAGCTGAGGGTACTGAATTCATAATGAATACTTTTGTTAGGATCAGCATTTATGATAAAGATTCTGAAGTTGTTTTGTCCAATACTTTCCGAAAATTAAGGTATTTGGAAAACATATTTAGTAAAACAATTGAAGAAAGTGATATAAACAAATTGAACAATAATGCTGGAATTGCAGCGGTTGAAGTCAATAAAAACACCTATGATATATTAAAAGAATCTCATAAATTCGCTGAAATAACAAAAGGTAGCTTTGATCCAACTATAGGACCTTTAATTTCTTTATGGGGAATAGGAACTGATGACCAGAAGGTGCCTACTGAAAACGAAATTAGGCAGGCTGTAAGCAAAGTTAATTATAAAGATATAGAATTTCTGGATAGCAATAGAGTCTATTTAAAAAAAAGTGGCATGTCGCTTGATTTGGGTGCAATTGCAAAGGGTTATGCGGCAGATAATATAATAGAATATTATGAGCAAAGAGATATTGAAAGTGCTTATATAAATATGGGAGGGAATATATATGTTTATAAAAGAAAGGCAGACAACTCCTTATGGAAAATTGGAATTCGTGATCCTGATCAAAGTAGAGGTGACATTATTGCAATTTTAAATTTAGAGAATACATCTGTTGTTACTTCTGGAAACTATGAGAGGTATTTTCTAAAAGATGGAGTAAGGTATCATCATATTATTAATCCTGAAACAGGCTATCCTGCTAAAAATGGCATAATAAGTTCAACTGTTATTTCTCATAATTCTAGTTATGCGGATGCTTTATCTACTTCTTTTTATATTTTAGGTGTTGAAAGATCTTTTGATTTAGTAGAAAAGCTCAAAGATATTAAAATAATTTTATTGACCGAAGATAACAAGGCCTATGTGAGTGAAAAGTTAAAAGCTAAGGTAGAGTTTACTGTAAATGGACTTGAAATTATATATAGATAGGGTGAATTACTGCAAAGTTAAATATATGATGAGTAGCTTGAAATATCTAAAAAGAACTTTAGTAAATTCAAATATATATATTTGTGCCTTTATTTAAAAAATGAGATCTTGGATCAATCAATTGGATAAATAAATAAAATGCTGAAATTAATATAAAAGCACATCGAATAATGTTGTTTTTATTTTTAGTCATTTATGGTATAATTATTTAATATAGAACAAGAGTTCGCATCGAGGTGAAATAAAAAATGAATATTGAACAGATGAAAAATTCATTAGAAAACAGGCCGGAGTTTATGAAAAGAGTCACCATCTGGAAAGAATTAGAAGGCAGAACAGGTGAATATGTAGATTTGCCTCATAACTTGGATAAAAGGCTTAAAAATGTACTCAAAAAAAAGAAGATAGATCAGTTATACAGCCACCAAAAAAAGGCTTATGATTATATTATGAAAAAAAAAGATACTGTTGTAGTAACACCTACTGCATCAGGTAAAACACTTTGTTATAATTTGCCGGTACTAAACTCTATTTTGGAAGATGACAATAACAGGGCTCTTTATCTTTTTCCTACAAAAGCTCTCTCTCAGGATCAGTTATCTGGTTTATATGAATTAATAGAGGAACTTTCTGTAAATATAAAAACACATACATATGATGGAGATACTCAGGTTAGTGCCCGAAAAAGTATTAGACAGTCCGGCCATATAGTTATTACTAATCCCGACATGTTGCATGTGGGTATTTTGCCCCATCATACAAAGTGGATTAAACTATTTGAGAATTTAAAGTATATTGTCATAGACGAAGTGCACAGCTACCGGGGAGTTTTTGGTAGCCATGTTGCAAATGTAATTAGAAGGCTACAGAGGATCTGTGAATTTTACGGGTCAGATCCATTGTTTATATGTGCTTCAGCAACTATCGATAATCCGGGTGAATTAAGTTCCAAATTGATTGGTAAAGATATCGAAGTTATTGATGAAAATGGAGCACCTGCAGGACCTCGTGACTTTATTTTTTATAATCCTCCTGTGGTTAATAAAGAGCTTGGAATACGAAGGAGCTATGTACTTGAAAGTAAAAAAATAGCTTCTATTTTTTTAAAAAACAAGATTAAGACCATAGTTTTTACAAGGAGTAGATTGAGAACGGAAATAATATTATCATATTTAAGGGATGATAAGCCCCGGGATGTAAATATAAGAGGATATCGGGGAGGTTATCTGCCTAATGAAAGAAGGCAGATTGAAAAGGGCTTAAGAGAGGGCAAGATTCATGGAGTGGTCAGTACCAATGCATTGGAATTAGGAGTTGATATTGGCCAACTTGATGTAAGCATCTTAGCAGGATATCCCGGAACAATTGCCAGTTCCTGGCAGCAAGCTGGTCGGGCTGGCCGGGGGCAGCGAAGATCAATTTCAATAATGATTGCCTCCAGCAGTGCCCTTGATCAATATATAGTGAACAATCCCGAATATTTCTTTGAAAAGCCCGCTGAGAGCGCTTTAATAAACCCCAATAACTTAATGATTTTATTATCACATATCAAATGTGCAGCTTTTGAGTTACCCTTTGAGAAGGGTGAAAATTTTGGGGTGGAAACTACTGAAGAAATACTGAGGTATTTGGAAGATAATCATGTTCTCAGATATAAAAAAGGTAAGTGGTATTGGTCAGCTGAACGATATCCTGCTGAAGATATCAGTTTAAGAAGTGCTTCTTCTGAGGATTTTGCTGTTATAGATAAGACCGAAACTGGTAGTTCTCGTGTAATCGGGAGGGTTGATTATTTTAGTGTTCCCACTACTATTCATAAAGATGCTATATATATACATGAAGGCAAACAATACCAGGTCAAAGATCTTGATTATAGTGGGAAAAAGGCTTATGTAAAAATAGTTGATGTTAATTTTTATACAGATGCTAATTTAGCTGTTGACCTCAGGGTTTTAGATAAATTCGAAAGTAAAAAATTTGATAAACGTAGTGCCAGTTATGGAGAAGTTGTAGTCAGTGCACAGGCTACTATGTATAAAAAAGTCAAGTTTAATACCCATGAAAATGTTGGATATGGTGATATTAACTTACCCGAAGTTGAAATGCATACTACTGCCTGGTGGATGAGTTTGGCAGAAGAATTTGAAGAAAAAATTGATAAAAAAACACTAGAGAATGCGTTGTTGGGTTTATCCAATCTTTTGGTTAACATTGCACCAATTTACTTAATGTGTGATCCAGGTGATATTCATTCAACCATTCAAATAAGGTCACCTTTTAATGGTAAACCAACAATATTTATTTATGATAGTTATCCAGGTGGAGTGGGCTTAAGTGAAAAAATGTATAGGGTAGATCATAAATTACTTAAATCAGCCTACTCATATCTACAGAAGTGTCCCTGTGAAGGTGGTTGTCCGGCCTGTGTAGGACCAATTAATGAAGTAGGACTTAAAGCTAAAGAAAAGACACTTTATCTCTTAAGGGAGGTCCTTGAAGGTGAATCTGAGAGATAAGTTAAAAAGATATGAAAAAAACAATAAGAACTATAATCCTTCTATGAAGAAGGATAGAGGCTATCTGAATAAAAAAATATTTCCCAACACAATTATTAAAAATGGCCAGGGGAAATATCTCAAAACGCAAAAGATATATTCAAAAGATTATAAACATGGACTTTATGAAATAAATAATTTTTTTGAAGAACTTGACAATTATAGCTTAAAACAGATTACAAATACTGATACACAAATGAAAAAAGAGGATTATAAAGATAATATTTTGTTCATTGACACAGAGACAACTGGCTTGATGGGAGGAACCGGAACTGTTGCATTTCTGATTGGAGTGGGTTATTTTAAAAATAATGATTTTTGCATAGAACAGTATTTAATGAGAGATTATGATGAAGAAAATGCCATGTTGAATGATATCAAGAAATTGTTGTTATCTTTCGATATAATAGTATCATTTAATGGAAAAAGTTTTGATTTGCCTCTAATTCAAACCCGGCTAATTTTAAATAGACTAAATATGCCAGATTTTAACTTACATGTTGATCTGCTTCATTCTGCACGGCGCATTTGGTCATTTTTAGATTCCTGTTCACTTAAATCCTTAGAAGGTAATATATTGAACTTTAAAAGAATAGATGATATAGAGGGAAATTTAATTCCAAGCATATTTTTTAGATTTATAGAAGTTAAAGATTTTGAACTTTTAAAACCAATTCTGGAGCATAATAGCTATGATATTTTATCTTTAGTTACACTTTTTACACATTTAAAAGAGATTCATCTGGGCAAACATAAACAATTAAGTTCACATGAATTTTTCCATATGGGAAGAATTAAAGAAAAACAAAAAGATTTTGCGAATTGTATAAAATATTTAAAAAAAGCAATTAAGGCTGCACAAGAAAAGAATATCAAATACCGGGCCTATAAAAAATTAAGCTGGCAGTATAAAAGGATTAACCAATATGAGAATGCAGTAAAGATTTGGCAAAAGATGATAGAAGAGCAGGAATCGGGAATCTTTCCCTATGTAGAAATGGCAAAATATTTAGAGCATAAGCAAAAAGACTACAAAAAAGCACTATATTATGCAGAAGAAGCCAAAAAATTACTAAATAAAAATAAAATGAATACTAAAAACCGTAAATGCAATATAGAAAAAATAGAACACCGCCGCTCAAGACTATTAAAAAGATTAAATAGATCTTAATATTTTTTTTAATTAGATCAAAAATATGATAAAATAAAAGAAAATGTATGGGGGTGAGTTTTTTGAAAGAGAGAAGAGTTAATACCTTTTCCATTGTAGGTTATGATCCGGAAAAGAAGGAGTGGGGAGTGGCTGTCCAGTCCAAGTTTTTGGCTGTAGGTGCGGTTGTTCCCTGGGCTGAAGCAAATGTGGGAGCAATTGCGACTCAGGCCTTAGCTAATTTAGATTACGGCGAAGAAGGCCTGATATTATTAAAAAAAGGATTTTCACCTAAAGAGGTAATAAATAAGCTTAGACAAAATGATGAAAATGATCAAAGCAGGCAGGTAGGCATAGTAGATGCTGATGGAAACTCGGCTTCTTTTACCGGTGATGATTGTTATGATTGGGCTGGCGGTATTTCAGGCAAAAATTTTACTTGCCAGGGCAATATTTTGGTGGGAGAGGCAACTGTAAAAGCTATGGCAGAGACCTTTAAAAATACCAAAGATGATCTTGCCACTCGATTAATATCGGCTTTGAAAGTCGGTCATAAGGCAGGCGGAGACAAAAGAGGCAGGCAATCAGCTGCTTTATTAGTGGTCAGGGAAAAGGCCAGCTATGGTGGCTATAATGATAAATATATTGATTTAAGGGTTGATGATCATGAAACTCCTATAGAAAAATTACATGATTTGCTTAAAACTTTTTATTTATATTTTGGAGATAAGAAAACAGAGAAGGTTAAATTAACTGAAAATGTTATAATAAAAGTAAAGAAATTATTGAAAGATATAGATTTATTTGAAGGTGAAGTGAATCCAAATTATAATGATTCTTTTAAAAAATCATTAGAAGTTTTTTATCATCAAGAGAATTTTGAAGAAAGAGAGCAAAAAGAGGGCTTTATTGATCAAGATATCTTAAATTACTTGGAAAATAAGGCCGAATAAATTATGGAGGTGGTTAAAAGTGGATCGTAAAGAATTTATTATTGCAATTGATGATATGTCAGACCGTAAATTGAGGCAGTTATTAAATTTTGTCTATGAAGAATTCGAAAAAGATGAAAAGGTGAATCTATTAAAAGATAAAATTGATGAGATAAAAAAATATAGCTAATGAGGTACTTAAGTCATGAATAAAAAAATATTAATTGTAGATGATGAATATAAGATAAGGAAGGTAATAGAAGCTTACTTAAAAAAAAGTGGTTTTGAGACATTTACGGCTGAAGATGGCAAAAAAGCCTTAGAATACTTTGCAGAAAAAGATCCCGATTTGATAGTATTAGATCTGATGTTACCCAAGATAAATGGGGAGGAAGTCTGTCAAAAAATCAGGCAGAGATCTGATATTCCAATTATCATGTTAACTGCTAAAGGGCAAGAAGACGAAAAAATAGAAGGTTTAAACATAGGGGCTGATGATTATGTAGTTAAACCTTTTAGCCCTCGGGAACTATTAGCCAGAATCCAGGCAATATTGAGAAGAAGTGATTATGAGACTCCTAAGGCAGAGTTTATTAATTATTTAGATGGTGAATTAAAAATTTTTCCGAAAGAAATGCAAGTTATCTTTAGAGATGATATAATTGATTTTACTACAACAGAGTTTAATATACTTTATTATATGGTACGTAATTCCAAGCAGGTTCTTTCCAGAGAACAGCTGGTTGATAAGGTATTAGGCTTGGAATTTAAAGGATTTGATAGAACAATTGATGCTCATATTAAAAATATTAGAAAAAAATTAAGTATTACTGACCAGAAACTAATTGAAACGGTCTATGGGGTTGGATATAAATTTGTAGGTGAATGAAAATGAGCAAACTTGGGTTTAAAATATTTGTTATCTTTATAATAGTATCTATTGGAGGTTTGTTATTAACTTCAGTATTTATTAACTACCGTTTTAATTTCTATTTTAAAGATTATTTGCAAACTATACGGGTTAATAAAGCCAAAAATCTAAAAGTTCTTTTAGAAGAAAGTTATTCTAAACAAAATGATTGGAGTGAGGCATATAATATAATTGGTAACTTTGCTAGTCTAAATGATTTTAGAGTAATTTTAAAAAATTCAGATGATGATATCATAACATTTAATACACCTAACATGTATGGGAGAATAAATCAAAACACAATGGGTAAAATGAATAATCAGAGCAGGAGTATATTATCATCAATTAATAATAAAGACTATGGAACTATTATACTTAAAAATAATGATAAAAAGATAGGAGAATTATTATGGCAGAGATCGAAGCTGGAAGAGATATTTTCTCAAACTGAAGATATCTTTATGAGCAAAATAAACAGATCTATATTTTTTGCTGCACTGATTACTGCATTAGTTGTTATTGGTGTGACATATTATTTCAGTAAATACTTGACTAATTCACTTAACAAAATGAACAGAGTTGCAAGAGAAGTAGCAGACGGCAATTTAAAACATGATATTAATATCAGAGGACATGATGAAGTAGCAGAATTGGGTGCTTCATTTAATCAGATGATTAAAAAATTGAAGTACCTAGAAAAAATAAGAAATGAATCAGCTTCTGATTTGGCACATGAATTGAGAACACCATTGAGCAATATAAAAAATTATATAGAAGCAATTGAAGATGGTATTATAGAATGGAATTTGCAGACGGCCTTAGAAATTGAGGAAGAGATAGAGAGACTAATTAAACTTATCAACAGATTAAATGAATTAAATGAAGCAGAGGCAAAAATTTTAAATGTTGATAGGGAAAATTTTAACCTTGAAGAAACGGTTGAGTTAATTGTCAAAAATTTTAATGTTAGTGCTCAAGAGAAAAATCTTTATTTTCAGATTAATTACAATGCAAAACCAAGTATTTATGGAGATAAAAATGCTATCAAACAGATCTTGAATAATATTATTTCGAATGCAGTTAAGTACTCCTTAGAAAACGAACAGATTGTCATAGATGTTGATAAAAATAAAAATAATTGCGTGATTGCAATTTCTAATATGGGGCCTAAAATAAAGAATAAAGATATTCCATATCTATTTGAGAGGTTTTATAGAACAGATAAGTCGAGAGAAAACAAAGATGGAGGTTTGGGTATAGGGCTGACTATAACCCGAAATTTAGTTGAAGCACATGGAGGTAAAATAGAAGTAAAAAGTGATGATAAATTAACCAGTTTTATTGTATATTTACCCTATTACAAATAAATTCACTAGAGTAGCCCTTTTACTTGACATTAATAGGTTCTTGTGCTAAAATTACTAATGTTTGACATCATGCGAAAGTGGCGGAATTGGCAGACGCGCTAGATTTAGGATCTAGTGAGGTTTCCTCGTGGGGGTTCGAGTCCCCCCTTTCGCACCATTTAATTGAGGAATAGCTTTATGCCCCGATTTAATATTAGTTTATCGGGGATTATTGACATTATGTAAAAATTTAATATAAAAGTGGCGTAACGAAAGGATGATAAACGGTGGAAGTAACCAAAAATCAACTTGAGGACAACAAAGTTGAGCTTAAAATAGAAATGGAGAAAGAAAAGGTTGATGAGGCTTTAAAACAAGCATATAAAAAGGTTGTTAAGGATGTTGACATATCAGGATTTAGAAAAGGGAAAGTGCCTCGTAAGGTCCTGGAAGCTCGATTTGGCAAAGAAGTGTTACACAAAGATGCATTAGATATATTAATACCTCAAGGATATTCAAAAGCCTTAAAAGAGACCGAAATTGAACCAATTGATCAACCCGATATTACAGATTTTTATATTCAAGAAGGAGATACAGCTAATTTCACAGCTGAAGTTGAAGTAAAACCAGAAGTAGAGTTAGGTGAATATAATGATCTGGGTATAGAAAAAGAAGATAATGAAGTTACAGAAGAGGAAATAGATAGAGAAATAGATAGTGCTCGAGATAAGCATAGTCAATTAGTGAGTTCTGACAAAGAGGTTGTTGAAGATAATGATTTCGTTATAATTGATTTTGAAGGCAAGAAAGATGGTGAAAAATTCCCGGGTGGAAGTGCAGAAGAATATAGCCTTGAAATTGGTTCGAATACATTTATTCCCGGTTTTGAAGAACAATTAATAGGAGCTAAAGTAGGTGAAGAACTAGAACTGAATATTACTTTCCCAGAAGATTATAATGCTGAAGATTTAGCCGGTCAAGAAGTAATATTTGATGTTGAAATTAAGGAAATAAAGGAAAAGAAATTACCTGGATTAGATGATGATTTTGCAAAAGAAGTAAGTGATTTTGATACTTTTGAAGAATACAAAAGTAGTATTACAGAAAACTTACAAAACAGTAAAAAAGATCGTGTAGAAAGAGAATATGAAAATAAATTAATTGAAAAAGTTTCCGATAATGTTCAGGTTAATATACCTGACAAGATGGTTGAAAATGAGCTTGATAAGATGTATCAAAATTTTGCACAAAGCATATCACAACAAGGTATGGATATTGAAGATTACTTGAATTATATGGGTATGGATGAGCAAGAATGGAGAGAAAAAAATTGGGAAGCAGCATACAATAGGACCAAAAGTAATTTGGTTTTAGAAGCAATAGCAGAAAAAGAAAATATAGAGGTAAGTGAAGAAGAGATTGAAGAACAAATAAAAGAAATCGCAGAAAATAACGAACAAGACCCTGAACAAATTAAGACTTTTTTACAAATGCAGGGGCAGTTGAATGAATTAAGAAATGGACTAAAAATGGAAAAAACGATTGATTATTTAAAAGAGAATAATTAAAAATAGACTTAATATGAGGGGGATGAACAATGAGCGGACTAATACCTATGGTTGTTGAGCAAACCAATCGCGGTGAACGTTCTTATGACATATATTCACGGCTTTTGAAAGATAGGATTATATTTTTAGGTAGACAGGTAACAGATGAGATGGCTAATGTCATTATTGCCCAGCTTTTATTTTTAGAAGCTGATGATCCGGATAAAGACATCTATTTATATATAAATTCTCCCGGTGGTTCGGTTACAGCTGCTTTAGCTATATATGACACCATGCAGTATATTAAGCCTGATGTTGTTACGATCTGTATGGGGCAAGCGGCTAGTGCTGGTGCTTTATTATTAGCTTCTGGGCAAAAAGAGAAAAGATATGCTCTACCATATTCCCGTGTCATGATACACCAGCCAGCTGGAGGAATACAGGGTAAGGCAACCGATGCAGAAGTTCATATTAATGAACTGATGAGGATCAAAGACTTATTAAACGAAATACTGAGTAAACACACCGGACAATCTATGGATAAAATAAGTGAAGATGTTGAAAAAGATTTTTTTATGACCTCTGAACAGGCAGTCGAATATGGTATTATTGATAAAGTAATATCACGTAGTGAGATGAAGGATGATAAAGAATAAGGTAATTAGAGGTGATTAAATGTTTAAATTTGATGAAAAAGAAGAACAACTTGAATGTTCATTTTGTGGCAAATCCCAGGATGAAGTAAAGAAACTTATTGCTGGTCCAGGTGTATATATTTGTAATGAATGTGTTGATTTGTGTAATGAGATATTAGAAGAAGAATTAAGTGTTGATTTAGATCTCAATTTAAGTAATATACCCAAACCAAAAGAGATTAAAAACATTTTAGATCAATATGTAATTGGACAAATGAGAGCAAAAAAAACACTATCAGTAGCTGTATATAATCATTATAAAAGAATTAATTCTGATATGAAAATAGATGATGTTGAACTTCAGAAAAGCAATATTTTAATGGTAGGACCAACGGGATGTGGAAAGACTTTATTAGCACAAACATTGGCACGCATTCTGGATGTACCCTTTGCAATTACAGATGCAACTTCTTTAACAGAAGCTGGTTATGTGGGTGAAGATGTTGAAAATATATTACTGAAATTAATTCAAGCAGCAGATTACGATATAGAAAAAGCTGAAAAGGGAATTATCTATGTTGATGAAATAGATAAATTAGCTCGGAAATCAGAAAACCCATCTATTACACGAGATGTATCTGGCGAAGGAGTACAGCAGGCCCTCCTAAAAATATTAGAAGGGACTACTGCAAATGTTCCTCCCAAAGGCGGCAGGAAACATCCACATCAACAGTTTATTCAGATCGATACAACTAATGTATTATTTGTTTTGGGTGGGGCTTTTGATGGTTTGGAAAAAATCATTAAATCTAGAGTTACAGATAAGGTGATGGGTTTTGGGGCAGATATTAAATCTAAAGAAGAGAAAGAAAATATTGGTGAAGTATTAAAATATTTGCTTCCTCAAGATCTATTGCACTATGGATTAATACCTGAATTCGTTGGACGTATGCCGGTTATTGCTACACTTAATGAACTAAGTGCAGAAGATTTAGTAAAAATATTAAAAGAACCTAAAAATGCTCTAACAAAACAATACAAAAAGTTTTTTGAGATGGATAATGTAGAATTAGAATTTACAGAAGAGGCCTTAGAAGCAATAGCAGAAAAAACATTGGAAGTTAATACAGGAGCAAGGGGATTGAGATCTGTTGTAGAGGATAAGATATTAGAAATAATGTATGATTTACCCTCCCGCAATGATATAATGAAGTGTGTTATTGACAAAGGGGTAATTACTAAAAACAAAAAACCGAAATTAACGCGAGCTAATGAAGTTGATAAAGATAGAGAAGAAAGTGCATAGTATATTAAAAGAGATAATAATGAATTTCATTATTGTCTCTTTTTTCTTTTATTTTTATTTATTTTCAACTGATTATAAGTTATAATAAACAAAGAGTGCAATATAAAATATTATTAGATAGAAAACAATACATTGTTAAGTGAGGTGAATTAAGTTGAAAGATTTAGAATCTGTAAAAATTAGCAGCAGCGATATTGAGAAAATAAATGAGGATTATATAGAACTGCCATTATTAGCTTCTAGAGGGGTAATCGTATTTCCACATATGGTGATTCCTTTATTGGTGGGGAGAGATAAGTCTATAGAGGCTTTAGAAAAAGCAATGTTGCAGGATAAGAAAATATTAATTGCTGCTCAAAAAGATGAAACTTTAGAGGAACCTGTAGAAAGCGATCTATATACAATAGGTACTGTCACTGAAGTAAAACAATTAGTTAAATTACCTAATGGAATGATAAAAGTAATTGTTGAGGGCATACAGAGAGCAAAAATAATAGATTTTTTAAAAACAGATCAATATTTTAAAGTTAAGGCTGAACTATATTATGAAGAGGAAATATACAATGGAGAGGATTATGAAATTGAGGCTTTAATGAGAACTGTAATAGATTACTTCAAAGAATATGTGAAATATAACCGCAATTTTCCAGCGGAAACGATGGTTTCTGTCATAAATATAGAAGATCCGGGTCGTCTTGCAGACATAACAGCTTCGAACCTAGAATTAAAATACAAAGTAGAACAGCAATTATTAGAAGCTTTTTCTGATAAAGACAGATTAGAATTACTTATTAAGATTATAAAAAAGGAAATTGAAATCTTAAAAATAGAAAATGATATTAATGAAAAGGTTAAAGACCAGGTTGAAAAAACTCAAAAAGAGTACTTTTTAAAAGAAAAATTAAAAGTTATTAAAGATGAATTAGATGAAGGTGATATTGATGAAATAGAAAATTATAAAGAAGAAATGCAGAATATAGAATTGCCTGAAGAGGTAAAAGAAAAAATAGAAAAAGAAATTAATAAATTAAATAAAACACCTTCCATGTCTCCAGAGTCAACCGTTATTAGAAATTATTTAGATTGTATTTTAGAATTGCCCTGGGATAGAGAAAAGAATACTGAGATAAATATTAAAGAAGCAGAGAAAATATTAGAGGAAGATCACTATGGTTTAGAGGACGTTAAAGAAAGGATTATAGAATATTTGGCAGTTAGAAAAATATCTAAAAAGAAGAAAAGCCCCATACTGTGTTTAGTGGGAGCACCTGGCGTAGGTAAAACCTCCTTAGGACGCTCTGTGGCAAGAGCTTTAGAGAGAGATTTTGTTAGGATGTCTTTGGGAGGGATCAGAGATGAAGCTGAAATTAGAGGTCATAGAAGGACTTACATTGGTTCCAGACCAGGTAGAATCATTAACTCAATGCGTGATGCAGGAAGCAAGAACCCAATATTTTTATTAGATGAAGTAGATAAAATGTCTGCAGATTTTCGTGGAGACCCAGCTTCTGCTTTATTAGAAGTGCTGGATCCAGAACAAAATAATGAGTTTACAGATCATTATCTGGAAGTCCCTTTTGATCTATCGGATGTCTTGTTTATAACTACTGCCAATGTTACTACTACAATTCCAGCCCCCTTACTGGATAGAATGGAAGTTATTGAACTTCCTGGATATACTGAAGATGAAAAGGTAAAGATTGCAGAAAGGCACTTAATACCACGTATTTTACAGGAACATGGGTTGGGTGAAGCACAGATTAATATATCTAACAATGCCCTGTATAAGATTATTAGAAATTATACAAGGGAAGCTGGTGTAAGGAATTTAGAAAGAGAAATCTCTGCTATAGTCAGAAAAATAAGTAAAGAGATAGTTGAAGGACGAGAGAAAAAAGCAAGAATTACAAAGAGAAATGTTGATAAGTATCTGGGTGTTCGCAAATTTAAATATGAAGTTGCTAAAAAGGAAAATCGGATTGGTGTTGCAACAGGTCTTGCATATAACCAGGCAGGTGGAGATATACTTGATATAGAAGTAGCAGTTGTACCTGGTAAGGGTGAAGTTATTTTAACAGGCTCATTAGGTGATGTTATGCAAGAATCAGCCAAGGCTGCTTTAAGTTACATTAGATCGAAGAGTAAAAAATTAAAACTCAAAAAAGATTTCCATGAAAATTATGATATACACATTCATGTTCCTCAAGGGGCAGTTCCCAAGGACGGTCCTTCGGCTGGTATTACCATTGCTTTGGCTAGTGCTTCTGCATTAACTAAAAGAAAAGTAAAGGGCAATTATGCCATGACTGGTGAGATCTCACTAAGAGGAAGAGTATTACCAGTTGGTGGAATTAAGACAAAAATCTTAGCTGCTAAAAGGGCAGGTATTAATAAGATAGTATTGCCTCAAGAAAATAAAGAGTCAATGAGTGAGATACAAAATTATCTCAAAAAAGATTTAAAAATTACCTATGTGGAACATATGGACGAAGTCATAGATTTACTTTTGTTGGAGGAGTAGAAATTGAAAATTAATGATGTTGAATATGTAAAAAGTGCGCATATAGTGGAGGACTATCCCTATAATGAACTACCAGAGATTGCCTTTGTCGGCAAATCTAATGTTGGGAAGTCCTCTATGATTAATAAGGTTTTAAACCGCAAAAGGTTAGCCAGGGTAAGTTCTAAACCAGGGCATACCAGAAGCATAAATTTTTACAATGTTGATAATAAATTTTTTTTGGTAGATTTACCCGGATATGGTTTTGCAAGAGTGTCCAATGAAGAGAAAGAAAAATGGGGTTTGTTAATAAACGATTACCTTCATTATAGAGAGAATCTTAAGGGTATAATAATGATTATAGATTCACGGCACAAACCCAGTAAAAAAGATAAAGTTATGCTGAACTGGATTAGAGAAGTTGGTATTTATAAAATTATAGCTGCCACAAAGGCAGATAAACTTTCTAATAATCAAAAAACAAAACAAAAAAAAATGATTATAAAAGCTTTAAACCTAAAAGTTGATGAACAATTTTGTTTTTTTTCAGCAAAGACTGGGAAAGGTAAAAAATCTATATTTTCATTTATCAATCAAATTTTAAGTTAGAGGTGTAGAAATGGGTTCTCAAGCATATACGAGTTCATTTGCATCTATATATGATGATATTATGAAAAGGGTACCATATTATTATTGGTACAAGTACTTAAAGCACTTATTATTGTATTATGAAAAAAATCCAAAAAATATTTTGGAATTAGCCTGTGGAACCGGCAATATGTTGAAGTATTTTGCAGATAAAAGCAATTTACTTTATGGTATTGATAGTTCCGAAGATATGCTTGCAATAACAAAAAATAAGCTTAGTTCTTATGAGCACCTGAAGCTCTATAATACAAATATACAGGACACATTCAATTATGGTAATTTTGATTTTATCTATTCAGTTTTTGATAGCATTAATTATATTCACAGTTATGAAAAATTGCTGGATGTTTTCAAAAATGCCTATTTGAATTTAAATCAGGATGGTATCTTTATTTTCGATATAAACACCATATATAGATTGAGTGAAATAAAAGAGGGAACTCGAAAGGTTAATGGAGATGGATACACCTGTTTTTGGAAAGACATTGTGAAGTCCGAAAGTAGAGAATGGATAGTTGAATTGGAAATATATTTTGAAAATAAAGAGGAAGATAATAAATTTTCAGAAAGACATGTTGAAAAAAGTTATCGATTGATAGACATAGAAGCGGGTCTTTTTGAAGTTGGTTTCCAACATGTTGATTTTTATAAGTCATTTACTTTTAAAAGGGGAAGAGCAAAAAATAATCGAGTTCATTTCGTTGCTCTTAAAAATGAGTTTGATAATAGATATTTAAAGAGACAATTGATTAAGTTAAAATGGAATTTACTTAGACTTTTCATTTCTAATTTTTAGTTATATTAAAATAAAAAGCTTATGATGTCTGTTTTATATTATATTGATATAAGCAGATAATAGTTTTTTAAAATTAAAAGATTTTTATATTTTTAAAATATTTTTTTTGACTCCTTGCTTGACACTTTTAAAATCAGATATTATAATTATTTAGTAGTGTGGGGCTATAGCTCAGCTGGATAGAGCGACAGATTCCTAATCTGTAGGCCACAGGTTCAAATCCTGTTAGCCCTACCATCTATAAACCTTAATATAACAGCGATAATAAGCAATCCCCAGAAAATAAAAAATCTGGGGATTTTGTGTTAGTTTGGCTGTAGTGGTATTTGTATTTCCGTTAATTTTTGGTTTTATTTAAAAGTTTAATATAACCTGAATTCGGAAAGTAAAAACACAAAACAAATCTAATACCTGTCATCCCAAAAAAAAATTTTAAATTCCAAAAGAATTTCTTCTTTTGAATGTAGAAAAGAGAGCTCCTTTTTGATATCATAATAGTAGAACAAAACACCAAAAAAAAGAAACTCTCTACTAATATGATACCTGATAATTTACCCAAAAGTTATTTTACACTAAGGTTCACTTACTTTAAAAGAAAATATTAAATAAG
>Ga0209925_1000172_pt1 | contig 33633 bp, 33 predicted proteins | sample SalPonR2_A_D1_MG_FD_185702 | JGI IMG/M metagenome (GOLD analysis project Ga0209925, IMG submission 185702) | Salt pond soil microbial communities from South San Francisco under conditions of wetland restoration - Salt Pond MetaG R2_A_D1_MG... ... | reverse complement strand
ACCTAAATTGAGCGTTTCAATTTTTTGAAGATTTAATTTTTATTTTATTTTTAGGATATTGGATCATTTTTTAAATCAAAAAATTTGAAACCCTCCGGGATTTCCAATTTCACCGCATCTACTGCGTCAAACTTGAAAATCGCTCAATTTAGGTTAAAGTGATGAGCGATCTGAATTTGCCGGAGTTCTTAACCCGATGATCCGCCTTTAAACGGAGACGATTGGATTATAGAATGGATAAAGTACTTCTCGTCGAAAACGACCAAGATACATTGAACGACATCGAAAAAGGCTTTAAAGACCTGCATCACTTTGAGCTCCTGACAGCCAGGGACGGCAAAACGGCATTAGAGATCCTATCTAAAAATAAGATTGCGGTTTTTATTACCGCTGTCAACTTGCCCAAGATCCAAGGAGTCGAGCTGGTCGCGTTCATGACCCGTAAACGGCAGGATACGCCGTGTATCATTCTGGTGGATGAGGATACCCCCAAGCCTTGGTTCCGCGGTATGGCTCAAGAAAATGTGCTCTACTATATGCAGAAGCCGTTTCAATTCGGCAACCTCGCCTCTGCCATATTTGTTGCCCAGAATCTGAAAGACGAGGGGTTGAGCCGCAAAGGCATCACTCTTCGCAATTTTCTGCCGATGGTTGAAATGTCCCGGAAATCCTGCCGCCTCGATGTGACCAGCGGGGGCCAGAAAAAGGGCTACCTGTATTTTGACCGCGGCATACTTATGGATGCCCATTTTAATCATCTTTCAGGTGAACAGGCGGCTCGAGAAATGATAAAATGGGATCGAACCAGCATTTCCCTCTCAGAGCTACCAAAAGAGAAAACAAAAAAAACCATCCGGGCAGAGCTTATGGAGATCGCCGGGGCCCTTTGGGGAAACCCCAACAAGCCCGCACGCGAAGCCGACCCCCGGAAAAAGCAACCGACACCACAGCCGGCCAAGCCCTCAGGACAGAGCAAACTGCAGACCACCCTGGACCGATATGTCAATATGCTGCGCACCATTAAAGGCTATAAGGGGATCTCCATATTAACCCCGAACGGTTCCGTTCTTGCTACCCATACAGTGGATGAGCCCGTTGATTTCGAACATTTTGCGGCCGCCTTTAATAAACTGCTGAGTGACTGCCACCAAACCATTTACCAAAAAGGCTTTGATAAATGCACCGGCCTGACCGTCCACACAGCCAAAGGGCTGATCCTGCTGATGTCCTCTGATATAATGAAAGAGGGAAACTTCAGATTTCTGGTATTGATGGAGCCTGAAGGGAATGCATACTTCATGCAGATACAACTCGCAAAACTCATCCCCAACATCCTTCAGGCAAAATAGGCGCCCCATTATCCCCCTGAAGGCAACGATGCGCCACCGTTCAAGGGGCCGGGTACCATGCCATAGTTATAACCGTCTCGTTAAAAACTGTTCATTCCAAAACTGTAGCATAGACCGCTTTTTACCGAGCGGGCATCTTTAAAAACCCTGTCATCGAAGGAGGTATTGATATGACACCTGCCTCTCAACAGGCTCTTAAGGGGCTAAGGGATTTGAGCACCATTGAATGGTATGTGATTCCGCTTCTTGCCATTGTAGTCTATATTTACGCCGTTGAAATAAAAAACGCCAGGCAATCGGGGCAATGGAATGCCGTGTTTGCCGGGCTAACCCTATTTGGCCTGGATTTTATCAATGAAACGTGGAACGGTCTGGTTTTCCATTTCACCCAACACTCGGCTTTCTGGACGACACCGGGGGATACCGCCCTGCGGACCATGGTGGGATGGAATATTGAAATCATGTTCATGTTCGCCATTGCCGGGATTATTTATTACCACACCCTTTTCGAAAATCCGGCCCAAAAAATACTGGGGATACCCAACGCCTGGTTCTGGGCTATCGGTTATGCCGCATTCTGTGTTTTTGTAGAGTGCCTTTTAAATATCGGCGGCCATCTGGTCTGGGAATATCCCTGGTGGAACCTTTCCTTCGGCGGCATATGGCTCATTTTCCTGATCGGCTATCTCCATTTTTTTCTCATTACGCTGCTAGTCGTCAGAATGCGGCCAATAGCCGCCAAAGTCACCGCCGTCAGCATCATTTACGCCATCCCTATCATTACAAATATCATATGTCTGGGGATATTCGGATGGGTTTATTGATTTTACCTAAATTGAGCAATGTCGTCCATGTATAGCTGTACACGCCCAAAAATATTAGATTTTATGTTAGTTAAATAAAATAAAATATTTACTTGACGGTTAAATCTTTAATCTGATATCAAAACAGCTTCGTTAGATAAAGCCGCAAAATGAGCAGAAAGAACAAACGAGGGTTCAGCTATAAAGAGAATCGGCCGTGGATGGAAAATCTCCAGCTGGTCATGCAGCTGGGCCTGACCATGGCCGGATGTATTATGCTCTGTTTTTTTATCGGGTTCTATCTCGATAAATGGATGGGTATAAAAGGGCCTTTTATCGTCATCTTTACCGTTCTTGGGATTATCGGGGGCGGCGTTGTCGTATATCGGCAGATTATGGAGGTTATTGACCCCGATAGCCATAATGAAGAAGAAAATGGAAACGATTAGGGAAACCGAAAAAATATACTGCTCGATTGCACTGGCTTTCGCCGTTATTGCCGGTATCCTGTGTTTCATTCTGGCGTTAGAGCCCATCGGCAAGGGGCTCATTCTTGGCACCCTTTTCAGCATCATCAATTTCGTGCTGATGGGGGAGACCCTGCCGATGCGCATCGGACATTCGAGAAAAAAAAGCGCCGGCATCTCTTTTTTGCTGATCTTTTTAAGATATGGGCTGCTGGCCATACCGTTGGCGCTCTCCATTAAACTGAACAGGTTTAATATGGCCGCGACCGTCGTCGGTTTATTCAGCGTTCAACTGGTGATAATGACCGAGCACATCAGCCGCCATATAAAAATGAGAACCCAAAAAAAACAACTGTTTTAAAAAAACGCCATGGAAGATCTCGGAGAAATCCATCAGCTTATCGTCCCGCTTTTCGGCCATGAAATGACGTTTAACCTTGAACCGATCATTCAAACCTGGATCGTCATTATCGGCCTGCTCGTCTTCGGATACCTGGCCACTCGAAAAAAAAGCCTTGTGCCGGGTCCGATCCAGACCCTCGGAGAGGTTTTTATCAATCAGTTCTATGAGCTGACCGCGGATACGCTGGATAAAGAGTTAACCCGAAAATACGCCCCCCTTATCACGGCATTGTTCATGTTTTTACTGCTCTGCAACTGGCTGGGCGTTTTGCCTTATCTTGGGGAGCCCACCAGCGATCTCAACACAACGCTCAGTCTTGGGATTATGGGGTTTGTCATTTCCCACTACGCCGGCATCCGGAAAAAAGGGCTAAAAAAATACCTCAAGGGCTATTGCGAGCCCCTCTTTTTCATGCTGCCGCTGAACCTCGTCGGGGAACTGGCCAAGGTAATTTCTATTTCCTTTCGTCTTTTCGGAAATATCATGGGAGGCGATATCATCGTTATTGTGGTCACCTATCTGGTCTTCAGTCTGGTACTGCCCCCCTTTCTGACGGGATTCTTCTTCATCTTCATCGGCGCGATCCAGGCGTTCGTATTTACGATGCTAACTTTGGTATATATTGCAGTGCAGGTTAACTAGGCATGACATTCGATATCGACATATGGATTCAAGTGGCCGCATTTACAGGCGGCGGTCTGGCCATGGGGTTTGGCGCCATAGGTGCGGCGATTGGAGAAGGCTTTACCGCATCTGAAGCCAATATCGCGATCTCCAGAAACCCCCAGATGTCCGGGGATATTTTTAAAGGGATGCTCGTTGGTCAGGCAATAGCGGAATCTGCGGCGATTTTTGCGCTTGTGGTCGCCATGCTTCTATTGTTTACCAACTTTTCGGGACAATCTGTAGTGGCGGTATGCGTTATTCTGGCCGCCGGCCTGAGCATGGGGCTGGGTGCCGTCGGATCGGGCATTGGCTCCGGTTTTCCCGCCGGTGAAGCCTGCGCCGGGATTTCCAGGCAGCCGGCGATGAGCAACCAGCTGACCACCAACATGCTGATTGGCTCCGCTGTCTGCCAGACGCCGTCCATATTTGCTCTGGTCATTTCGTTTATTCTTTTGTTCAGCGATTTTTCAGGGATGCCGGTCGCACCGACGTGGGCCGCGATTCTGGGTGCCGGTTTTGCCGCGGGGTTCGGCGCAATCGGCTCCGGTCTCGGCGGCGGGCTGGTGGCCCAAACCAGCTGTGAGGGCATGGCCCGACAGCCCACAAGCGCGAGCACAGTGACCAATATCATGCTGCTCGGACAGGCTGTAACCCAAACGACAGCGATTTACGGCCTTCTAGTCGCATTCATTCTGCTTTTTAAAGGCTTCGCCCCGAGTGAGTCACTGGGTGCGGCAATGGCCCTAATGGGTGCAGGGGTTTGCATGGGGCTTGGCGCGATCGGACCGGGTATCGGTGAGGGCGCGACTGCCCGGAGCGCGGTGCGCTGGATCGCAAGAAACCAAGAGGCGACTCCGGAGTTGACCCGCATCATGCTGGTTGGGCAGGCGGTCTCAGAATCTACCGGCATCTATTCTCTGGTCGTCGCATTGGTACTCATATTCGTCATTTAATTTAACCTATATCAAGGAGGAAGACATGGCTATTGAAGGCGCACATCTGGTACAAGCATCCGCATTGCTTGGTGCCGGTCTGGCTATGGGACTGGGAGCCATTGGCCCCGGTGTTGGTGAAGGGCTCGTGGCATCCAAGGCTTGCGAGGCAATTGGTAAAAATCCGGGGGAAGCCGGACTTTTGACAAGAACCATGCTGGTTGGACAGGCGGTTTCTGAATCCACCGGCATTTACTCGCTGGTTATCGCGCTGCTTCTGCTTTTTGTTGTATAATCTCCGGAGAAGAGGCTTCATATGGAAATTATCAGCAGCATATCAATGGTCAGCATTAATGAGACCCTTTTTATTGAGCTGATCTCGTTTCTGATTTTCCTTTTCCTGATTCACCGTATCATGTTCCGACCGCTGCAAAATGTAATGCAGCAGCGCGACGATCATATGGACGGCCTCAGCCAGGATATACAGAGCGCTCAAGAAAAAATCGACGATTTAAATAAACAGCTTGAAAAACAGGAAAAAGCAGCGATTGACGAGGCCACCCGCCATCGGATCGAACTGGAAAACGACGGGGCGAAACAGGCGGAATCGATTCTGGACGAATCCAAAAAAGAGATTAACGCGATTAAATCCGAAAATAAAGCGTTTGTGGACGCCCAAATCGCTGATGCCCGCAAGACGCTTAAAACTGAAGCCGAACGACTGGCAACGGAAATCATGGAAAAAATACTCGATCGGAGGCTGGTTCGTGAATAACTGGATCAGAAAAGCAGCCAACCAATGCTTCCGGCTGATGCCCGCCGTACTTATCGTTATCCACATGTTGGGCCCCAGCGCCATGGCCTCGGACAACTCTGTGGATTGGCGCGCCATTTACGATAATATTATGATCTGGGTGAATTTCTTCATCCTCGCCTATGTCATATATTATTTTGGGCGAAAACCGTTTATGGACTTTTTAAAGGGGCGTGAGAAAGAGGTATCCGAGGACATCAGGCAGCTGGAAGAACGTAAGAAAACATTTGAGGACCAGATTCAAGAAACCGAGCAGATGATTAAGGACAGCAGCAGCCGGTTTGAAAAGATCAAATCCCGGATCACCGAAGAGGGAGAACGTAAACGGCAGCAAATCATCAATCAGGCGAACGAACAAAGCCGCAAGCTATTGGAGATGGAGAAGAAAAAAGCGGCCAATCAGATTGTTCAGGCGAGACAGCTCCTGATGGCCGAACTCGCCGATACGGCCAGTGATCTGGCGCTGGACCGGCTGCCAAAGGAAATCAACGAGGCCGACCAGGAAAACATGTTGTCCCTTTATATCCACCAAATCGCCGAATATGCGGAAAAAGCCGGTTGATCGATCGGATCGCCGGCTTAAATCAAACATGCGTTTCCCCCTTCCCTTTCGAATATAACGCATGATAAACGATCGGGCGGCCTTTCAGAAGGCCGCCCGATCTTTTTAAACAAATACAAAAACACTTATGAACAGCTATCATCATTATCTCACGGCAAAATACGAACTGGAAGCGGTACCCATCGGCATCGGCGGCAAAAGAATGGAATTCTACAGGATTGGCGATTGGGCGCCGTTTATTGAAAAACTCTTTGACGATGAAGGTGGCGGCTTTACCGACTTTCCAACGTGGATCAAAATTTGGGAGGCCTCCCTGGTTCTGACCGATTATATGCTGGATAGTTTATTGGGGACGCCTCAGACTGTCCTCGAAATCGACGCCGGCATGGGGATTACGGGAATGTTTTTGGCCGCCTTTGGCCATCATGTATCCATCACCGACGATAAGGACGACAGTTTGGACCTCTTGCGGCTCAATGTGGAACATAACGCGCTGAAAAATGCCAACGTAAAAAAGCTGGACTGGCATCATCCGGATTTGACTCAGCAGTTTGACGTCATTTGTGGCGCGGAAGTGGCTTCTACGGCGTCCTCCGCCCTTTTAAATCTCTGCCGCAATCACCTAAAGCCTGATGGGGCGGTTTATCTGGCACATGACCGGCAGCGGATAAACGCTGACAAGCTTATCAGTCAACTACCAAAAGATATGACGGTCGAAGAGATCGGCAAAACATTTACCGGCAAGGATACAGCCCGGCGGATTGTCATTCACATCATCCGTTTCAAATAGATTTTCGTCACTCTTGCCGTTTTTTCTCTAAAAAGCCCGCCTGCGCATAAGCCGGGTCCGGGTACCGGTAAAACCCCCGGCCGGTTTTTGCGCCCAGATGGCCGCTGTCCACGTATTGTTTCATAAATTCCGCATTTGCGAGCGCATTTTTATCCTGCAGCTTGTTGGCCCAGTAATCGGTAATTTTCCATACCGTATCCAACCCGATACTGTCCATAATGCCGAACGGTCCGATGGGGGTATGCATCACCCCCATCCATGCCCGATCGATATCCTCCACCGAGGCCACACCCTTGGCGGCCAAAGACTGGGCGGATCTGAAGAGCTCCATTAGCATGGCATTAAATACATACCCGTTGTTCTCCTTTTTCAACATAATGGGGAGCAGGCCCATATGTTCGGCAAACGCCTCTATCAGGGAAACAGTTTCCTGGGACGTGCCGGGATGCGGCATGATATCAACCACGTTGGTCACACGAAGGTCATGGAAATGGAAGGCCGCCAACCTTTCCGGCCGCCCCGTGGCATCGGCGAACATGGAGGGTTTTAGCGAAGAGGTATTCGTAGTAAAAATCGTATGCTCCGGGCAGATATCGTTTAGCTGGGCAAACAGCCGCCCCTTGAGCTCCGGATCTTCAGGTATGGACTCACTGACAAAATCGGCATTTTTCCCTGCATCCTCGGGATCGACCGTCATGCGAATCCGTTGCAGGGCCATATCAGCCGCCTCCCGCGTTAACCGGTTTGACTTGACATAGGTACCCGCAAGCTTTTCCACCCGTTTCAAGGCATTGTCCAAAAGCTCCTGACCGATATCGTAGAAAACCACGTCACAGCCGCTGGCTGCGCAATGGAACCCGATCTGCTGTCCCATTGTCCCGGCGCCCGCAATTAATACCCTCTTAATATCATTAGCCTGCATCATCTAATCCCTTTCTTGATGGCTTCGTAAAAAGTCCAATACTTGAACTTTTTTCTTTGCCATCCCAGAATCGACTTCCGAGGAACTCGACAATATTTAATATTATTTTAGATACTTTCGCTGCTGTCATTCCGAGAAGCGAAAGTGACGAGGAATCTTGATTGCTAAAGATTTCTCGCTGCCGCTCGAAATGACAATGCGGATGTTTTTTAGACCTAAATTGAGCGATTTTCAACTTTACCGCAGATACAAGGAAAATGATGTCGATTGTCTTTCTTAAAACCTGGCTGTTTCCTAAAGGCCCCATTTCTCCGCATACAGGCGGCCTGCCCCCGGCGGGGCCTGTGGATAAAAAAACGGCCCCCCAGGTATCGCAAAATAGCCGACGCGCTTACAATTCAAGATAGGTGACCGATTTAGACATGGGCAGATTGCGGAGACCATCCAGGGTTTCTTCTGAAAGCGCAGAATCCGTCCGCAAAAAAACGATGTTCCGCTCCCCGTCCGTCTCCTGTCCGACGGTCATCTTGGAGATGTTGATGTTGTTATCCCCCAGAACCGTTCCGATACTACCGATCTCACCGGGTATATTCAGATTATGGATAAGGGTCAAATACCCCTCCGGCTTCATCTCCAGACGGAAATCGTTGATCTTGACGACCCGCGGGTAGTTCCGGCCAAAGACCGTCCCGCTGACAAAGCTGCTCATCTCATCGGTAATAACCTCCATGGTGAGCAGATGGTTGTACTCCATGGCCTCGTCGCTGGTTGATTCAGATACCTTAATGCCGTCCTCTTTGGCAATGTAGGGGGCGTTGACCGAATTGACCTCCTCCATGGAGAGCGAATCCAGAAGCCCGGTCAAAAAAGCGGTTGTCACAGGCTTTAAATCGACATCTGCGAAATTCCCGTTGTATTCGATTTTTACCTCCCGGATATAGCCGCTTATCAACTGGGCCTGCAGGCAGCCCATACGATCGGCCAAAAAAATAAAGGGGTTGAGTTTTTCCAGATCCTTGCCTGAGACAGAGGGCGTATTGACGGCATTTTCAACCGTATTGGTCTTTAAAAATGAAATGATCTGTCTGGCCACCATGACCGCGACATTGGTCTGCGCCTCGGCCGTGGAGGCGCCGAGATGCGGGGTGGTAATCAAATTGTCCAGCTGGAGAAGCGGCAGGTCTTCCGGCGGCGGCTCCTTAGTGAACACGTCAAGGGCAGCTCCGGCGACTTTACCGGATTTCATCGCCTCATAAAGGGCGTCTTCATCCACAATTCCGCCACGGGCGCAGTTGATCAACATGACCCCTTCCTTCATCTGTTCAAATGACTTCTTATTGATCAACCCTTGAGTCTTTTTGGATTTGGGGACATGCACGCTGATATAATCCGACTGGGTGTATAACTCTTTCAGTGAAACGCTTTCGCAGCCGGCCTTTTCAATTTTTTCAGGGGTAACCACCGGATCATAAACGATTACCCGCATCTTAAGGCCCCGGGCCCGATTGGCGACGATGGATCCGATCTTTCCGAATCCGATAACGCCGAATGTCTTATTATAGATCTCCCGGCCCTGAAGCTTCTTCTTATCCCATCGGCCCGCCTTCATCGAGGCCGTACCCTGGGGGATATTGCGGGTAAGCGCCATCATCATGGCGATGGCATGCTCGGCCGTCGTAACGATATTGCCGGTCGGCGTATTCATCACGATAATTCCGCGCTTGGTGGCCCCTTCCACATCCACGTTGTCGACGCCGATGCCGGCACGACCGATGACCTTCAGGTTCGTTGCCGCTTCCAGCAGTTCCTCTGTTACCTTCGTCGCACTGCGAATGACCAGCGCCTCATAATCCGCGATGATCTCTTTGAGTTCCTCCGGCGAAAGATCGGTTTTTACATCAACATCGATGTCTTCCTCCTCCTCGAATAACTTAATCCCGGCATTGCCGAGCTTGTCACTGACTAGTACCTTCATTTTTATACCTCCTTAGGACACTGAAATGATCCCTGATACCAATACAATAGCCTATAATTTCAAGCGCTCCTCACGATAGGCCATCAAATAATTCGAACAGTATTCATCTTTTCCGGCCAAGGTCTCGGCAGCGATAATATTTGCCATCATCCGTTTATCAAGCGGATTGATAATGGCCGAATCGAGTTTCTTGGCGATGGCCATAACCACAAAGGCCTGGTTGATCAGTTTCCTTTCGGGCAGGCCGTAAGAAATATTTGACAATCCGCAAATCGTGTGAACACCCGGGAAACCCGTCATAATGGCTTCAATAGCATCCATGAAGGCCATTCCGTAAGCATCATTGGTGGAAATCGGCTGTACCAAGGGATCGACAAAAATATTCTCAACGGGCACATTGTTTTTCACCAAATTATTGATTAAATCTTCAGCGATGGCGAACCGGTCCTCCTTGGTCTCCGGCATCCCCTTGTCACTCATACAAAGCGCGATCACCTTGATATCGGTGCCGGCGATAATCGGCAGCAGGGCCTCATAGCGCTCCTTTTCAAGAGAAATCGAGTTGATCATGGGGGTGCCCTTATGAACGGCAAGGGCGGCCTCAACGACCTTTGGGTCCGGGCTGTCGATACAGCACGGCGAATCCACCGCTTCCTGAACCGTTTTGATCAGCCACTCCATATACCCGCTTTCCTTGCCGACGAAAGTGCCGGCATTGACGTCTATAAAATCCGCACCGTGGTCATGCTGATCCTTTGCAATTTTTTTTATCTCCTCGGTATCCTCGGCATCGATGGCCGCCTTAATCGGTTTTCGGCTTGAATTGATGAGTTCTCCAACAATTAGCATGAATTTTCTCCTCCAATCGTTTAAATTTTTATGCTATCTGAATAATCCGTTTTCTTTAAATCGGCCGTTTCTGACTTATGGAATTATATCGTTCGGTTTCATCCATCTGCCGCAGAAGTTTCAGAATCTTTAGGAAACTCCATGCTACTTACGTAAAGATCCATAAAGTCGGGTCGAGTTTCAATCGTAATATGTTCGGTCCGCTGCATCCGGGCTTCAAGGAACCGCCGATTGCTTACATTGCGCAGCAGCCGGACACAGCCGATCCGACAGGTATTGCCGGCAAAAAATACTTTCGAGCCCATGCCCGGCGGCAACAGGCCGATTCCCTCGAGATTCTCCGGTCGCAGGGAGTAGCCGAATCCACCGGCAATCACCACCCGGTCTATGGCCGCCGCCCCGGTACCGGCCTCGTCTATAAGGATCTCTATCGCCGCCCGAATGGCGCTTTTGGCCAACTGCACCTGGCGCACATCATCCTGGGTAAAATAGACGTCGCCCTCGATATGAAACGCGGCCTTTTCGTTTAGCTCAACGAGGCGCGAAGCGATATCATCCGCCAGCCCCTCTGTCTCTGACGGCCGACGCATGCGCCCGGAGCCATCAATAACGCCGATATCTTTCAGGGCGGCGGTCATGTCAATGATCCCACTGCCGCAGATCCCTTTGATCGGGGCATTACCGATGGTTTTGAAACGAAGGGAACCGGCATTCGTGTCCACCCGCTCCAAGGCGCCGATCTGCGCCCTCGACCCGCTTAAAATGCCCATGCCTTCAAAGGCGGGGCCGGCCGCTGTGGATGTCATAAGGCATTTGCCGCCGGCATTTAATCCCATTTCCCCGTTTGTCCCGATGTCGACAAACAGAACCGACGCACTTTGATCAAAAAACCCCTGGCAAACCAGGAGACCGGCGCTTATATCCCCGCCGACATAGGCATGCATGACCGGCGGGATATAAACCCGTGCCTCCGAATTAACATCCAATCCAAACTGGGCCGCCGGATAGCTCACACCGCTTTGAATCCCGACGGTAAACGGCACCCGGCCCAACGGCTCCGGATCAATACCCGCGGCAAGCTGCAGCATCGTCGTATTGCCGCCGATGACCACATCGAGGATCTCATCGAGATCGGTTTTCGAGTTCCCGCACGCCTCCTTGATAAGTTCATTCAGACCGCTGCGGACACAGCGGGAGAGTTCAGCAAGGCCTTCCGGGGTGGATCCGGCCTGAATCCGACGCACGACGTCATGGCCGAAATGAATCTGGGGATTCAAGCTGGACGCGGTAGCCAGTTCCCTGCAGGTATCCAGGGACAAAAGCGTTACCACCAGGGTTGTCGTACCGATATCAATGGCCAACCCTTTGGGGGCCTTCTCCGCGGTCCAATGGCTCAATAGCTGCGGGGGCTCCCGATCATAGTTTAACCAGAAGGCGCCATCCTTCTCTGTCACGCCTACCGCGGGAACCCGTTGTTTGCGCTCCTGTTCATCTGTCTTCGCCCCACCGGCTTTTTCGCCCCGGGCTTGCTCATCCACCCGGTCATCCGGAAAGCGATCGCCTTCCAATATCCGGGACTCATCGCGCACATACTCGGACAGCACATGAATCGCTATATCTTTTCGGGGCTTTAACTGACATGCCAGGCGAATCCCGTCCGCCTCCTGCTCAGGCGTTATATCGGGATGGGGCGTTGACGGCACCGATCCGGGATTTTCGACCCGGATCAGACATTTACCGCAGATCCCCTGCCCGTTGCAGGGCGTGTCGAGTTCGACGCCCGCTCGGTACAAGGCGTCGCGGACGGTTTCACCGCGACGCATTTCAACGGTGATGGCCACAGGATATATCGTCAGCTTCGGCATTTTATCAGGGCTCCGGTAGTCGGGTTAGAGAAATCGTCTCCTGGAGATCTTCCGCCAGAAATTTCAAATCTTTGCGCAACTGTTCGCCATCAACCTCCCGGGGGACCACAACGCTGGTGCGCATCAGAAAAATGTCGGTCCCGTCTTTTGCCTGGGACTCGATTTTTGTCTCCAGCTCGACGATATTAATGTTTAAAGAGGCCAAAAGCTGCGTCGTCCGATAGACGATGCCCATCCGGTCTATCCCCTTAACCCGGACTTCGTAATTGGGCTCCGTTTCATAGCGCCTCTCGCCCGGCACATCCACCGGAAAGAGCGTCACCTTCAAATCCGTCTCCCCATCGAGCCGGTCACAGGCCGCAGAGAGGTCCTCGCACATCCTCTCGGTGGAAGCGGTGACCAGTATCATCAAGGTGAAATGGTTGCCCAGAAGCGTCATCCGGGAATCTTTGAAATTACAACCACAGTTGTATATTTCTTTTGACACACTCGCCACAATGCCGGTGACGTTGCGACCCACGGCTGAAATGATAAATTCCTTTTTCATGATTCACCCATCATTGCTCATAGTCTGTAACGATTGGCGTACGCACCAAACCTACACGTAAACCGGATGACACAGGGTTTTTAACGCCTTGCCGGAGATTTTGTAGGATTTGTCATGCACACCGGGATTAAAATAGATATATGGCGTCTCAACCAACGTTTGATCCATATAGACAGCCATCGGGGTCAAATGCCCGAAGGGCGGCACGCAGCCCACATCGCAGCCCACCCGATCTTTGACGTTTTCAGGCTTGGCAAACGAGACCTTCTTGCTGCCGGCCGCCCTGGCCACCCGTTTCCAATCCACCCGGCGGTCTCCCGGCAAAACCATCACGATCATATCCCCTTCTTTGGTGTTTAGCACCAGGGATTTTACCGTTTCCGATTCATTGACCTGCAGGGCCTCAGCCATGGCCGGGTTGGTATAGACCGGCTCATGGGCCACCACATGATAATCCACCCCGTTATCCGAAAGTATCTGCTGGATATTTGCTTCAAGCGTCATAGAGTTCCCCTGATAATCATTTAGAAAACGCCCCCCACTGCTCCGAAAGCCTGGGGTTGCCGACAGCACGGGCCTGAATGCGCTCAATGGCGCCTTCGGTTTTGATCTTCACGCTTACCTGCGGCGATACCGCCCCGGATATTTCGGCGCTCTCAATGGCCAAATCCTTTACCTTCTTCTTGGCAAATGCGATGGCCTCCTCGTACTCCGAAAAACTCCGGCGCTGGTCCGCAATCTGCACGATATGCGCATGGGCGCCTTCGGTCTCCTGCACGTAGACGAGGGCCTCCTTGTCCGCCATCACCGAGCCCGCCACCGCGCCGGCAGCATTGGCCACATGGGCATGCTCCGGCAATACGAATGGGGCTTTGAGGCTCTCAGCCACCTTTTTTACGAAAATGGCCGCCGGCGCCCCGATGCCGATGATCGGAAAACGACTGGCAATATTAACTGATACGTATTCATTGCTGCCGCTGATCGCTTCATTTAGCATCCACCGGCCCCATTTGCCATCCACAGTTTCCGGCAGGTCGGTCTCGGTTTCCTGGCGGGCAAGGAAAACGATCGCCTCTTCGACCATGCTGGCGACAATAAAATCAAGGGTCTCGGAGACGAACCGCTTCGGGTTCTTATTATAGATATGGCAGGCGCATTCGATCGCCTGCCGGGCGGCATCAGCGTCCCAGACATCCATCTGCCCGTTCACATGCAAAAGATCCGTTGGCGTCAGTGTCGCCTGTTCAATCAGGCCCTGACGAACCAAGTCGTCCGGGTTTAGCTGCACCGCGTGATATACGTCCAAAGCCTTTAGAATCTCCGTTAGGCTCTTGGGCGATTGGTTTAGCAGGTCGATCAGCTCGACATGTTTGGGATCGTTAATTCCCAATGCTTCCGCATCAACGGACTTGTGCAGAAACCAGTAATCCAGATCGTTCTGGCTCCAGGTGCTGTTATCCTTCTGGCGAAGGCCTAAAATCGATTTTCGAACGCTTTCATGCTGAGCCGCCAGTCTTGATAGGGGCACCACCCGATCCGGACCCACTTCCGTTCTTCCGCCCTGCCCGAACGAAATCCGGCTGTCACATCCCACACAGGCGGTTCGGATACGAGCGGCCTTGACGGCGGTTTTAATATCCCCCACCCGCGCGCCTTCATCGGTAATGCTCATCTGGGAATCCTGGATCAGGGCCATATCCGTCGTCGTACCGCCGACATCAATCATCAGGGCATTGCCGTGCCGGGAGAAGAAAAGCCCCCCGATGGCACTGGCCGCAGGGCCGGAAAGAATGGTTTCCACAGGCTTCTCCGCAGCCTCTGCATGCGGCATCAGCGACCCGTCCCCCTTGACAATCATCAACGGCGCATTGATATTTTGATCCTTCAGGGATTCCTGGACAGCGGCAATAAACTCCTGCATCACGGCCACAAGCGAGGCGTTCAGACAAGCCGTCGTAGCGCGTTTGATAGAATCGATTTTGGTGGATAGCTGATGCCCCAAAACCACCGGCAAGTCGCATATTTCCTGTATGGCGGCGAATACCGCATCCTCGTGGGAAGGGTTTAGCGGGCTGAAATAGCTGGAAACGGCGAATGCATCCACCTTATCCTGATACGCCCTTACCCAGTCCTTAATGCCCTCGAGATCCAGCGGCGCATTCTCTGCGCCCTGGGCGTCGTGGCCGCCGTCAAAGTAGGCAAAATGTTTGGTGGAAAAATGGGTATCCAGACCATAGGATGCCACCAACTCGGGGTCATAGCCAATCAGCAGGAGTCCGACTTCACGGGCTTTTCCTTCCGCGATCGAATTGGTGGCCAGGGTACTTGAAATACCCACCAGCTTTACGGTTGCCGGATTTTTTATATCCAGCATTTTCAGCACGGTAATAACCCCGACGGCCAGATTGGCTCGGGTGGTCAGCGTCTTTCCGGAGGCGACAACCCGTCTTGTCCGGTAATCCATTAACACCCCGTCGGTATAAGTCCCCCCCGTATCGATTCCGACCACGTAGTCACCGGAAAATGACCTCTGTTTTGCGCTTTCATCCGGAGTTTTCGATGGTCTCTGTTCCTTTGAATACATTGGCATATTTGGGCACCCGTCCTCTCTGACGGATGGCATTCTCCTTTCCTGGTATAGCTGTTGGAATCGGGACCCTAGCCGCCAACAACGTAAATTCATTGTCCCCCATAGGTTTAATGGCTTCGTAAAATGGGCGGAGCCGTTCGTTTTTAATGCCGAACCGACGGCTAAATGATGGAAAGCCTGCTGACTCCAGCCCTGGAGCGAACAGGCTTTCCCTCGGTTTTACCCATTTTGAAACGGCCAAATAGAATCGCCCGGCTAGTTGCTTCGGACGCGCTCCTCGGCTTCCGCGAGGATTTTATCGATATCCTTTTTGGCTTCGGGCGGCACGCGCTTGCTGGGGCCTTCGTAGTTCTCCATCAAATCGCGGGTTTTCTTGAGCACCCGGTCCTTCATGGTGGTCCGGCCCTGGGCATCCCAATCCTCGTAACTGTTCCTGTCCATAAGCGTCGGCTGGTAATGCTTGCGGAACCACTTCATGGTGTGATCCTCATACAGATAGTGGCCGCCGGGCCCCACATTGCAGATCTGCTCGACCGCCATGGTCTCCTCGTTTACATCAAGGCCACCGGTGATCAGCCGGCTCATCCCGATGATCTCGTCATCTAACACCGTCTGGTGGATATCCCCGGTCATACCGGATTCGGTATAGCCGTTGTCGTGGACAAAATTTGCGCCCGAGAGCATGGCCATATGGATCGATAGTGCCGCCTCCATGCCGGACTGAAGTTCCAGGCACTTGGTATCCGTACATCCGGCGGTCGAATACATAGGCAGTCCGACAAATTGAAGCATCTCGGTTAGACCGGCGCTCAAAATGCTCAGTTCCGGGGCCCCATAGGAATAGATGGTATGGCGCATATCCAAAATGGACTGAACGCCGCCAATGATAATGCAGGTACCCGGATTCATGAGCTGGGATACGACGACGCCCACCATGGATTCGGACATGGCCACCACCAGCTGTCCGGCATGCGTGGCCGGCACCGTACCGCCGCCGATGGCGCATGGGCTGTAAACCTGCGGGATTCGGTGCTCCGCATTGTACATACACTTATCAATGGCGTGGTAATCGCTGACCAACGGAGAAATGGGCTCGCCGTAGCTGATATAGTTGGGCCGTTTCTTGAATGCCTCTTCGCCGCCGGCCATCACGATGCCCACCCGGTGCTCATCCCGCACGCCATCTCTTGTAAACGCCCAGTTCATAACGATTTTACGCGTATTCTGGATCATGTCCGCGAACTCATAGATGTCTGCCAGGCCGTTGGTCACATCATTGATGGAGCCCAGCGACTGGACGTATCCGATATTGGGCAGGGCGTCACAGACGCGCGCGACGGTAGTGGCATCTTTTCTGAGATACGGACGACGCTCCAGGGAGTACGGATCGATGAAATTGGGCGGCGTGGGACCGGGGCCGAAATAACCGCGGCCTTTTTCCACATAGCACATTTCCTCATTGCCGTCCCAGGAGTATAGGGTTGTGGTGGGCGGCAGCGTGGACAATGCCTGCCGGACAATTTCCGGCGGAATGCGCACGCGAATCCCGTCCACCTGGCACCGGTTCTTGGCCAGCAATTCCCGGGCGCCCTCATGATGGACATCCGCCCCCGTATCATTCAATGTTTTAATGACCCCGTTGAAAATGCGCTCTTTCTGGTCCTCCGACATCATGGAGAACTGCATGGTGTCATTGGCAATATAGTTGGTTACTTTATCGTGAATCATATGGACTCTCCTTATATCTCCTGCCCATACCGCCGCATCGGGAACGGTATGGCCATTGTAAAGGCATTGGGTTATTTGGAATGGCGTTTTTCCGCATCATCTATGATCTTTTTGAGATCTTTTCTAATCCCGTCGTCAATGGGCTCGGGTTCATACTCATCAAGGATGCGCTGGGTTTCTTCATTGACCCGGTCCAGCATGGTCTTTTTTCCGTTGTCGCACCATGTCTCCCAGTCAGAGCGATCCTGCAGCTTTGGAAAATACCATTCCCGCCAATGCTCGTATGTGTGGTCTTTGGTGACATACTCCCCGCCCGGGCCGGCCTCGTCGATAAGTTGCAGGGCCAAATACTCCGGATCCGTATTAATGCCCTTTCCGATTTGACGGACCAGACCGATAATCTCCTCGTTCATGACCAGGCTCTCCAGCGAGGCATTGACACCCGAGTCAATATAGCCCACATCGTGAACCAAGTTGGCGCCGGACAGGAAGGCATTTAGCACGGAAAGCGTGGATTCGGCGGCCGCCTGTTCATCCACCGCTTTGGAATCCGTGCATCCGCCTGTGGAAAACATGAGCAAGCCCAGCCATTTGGAAATATCCGTGTTGGCGGCAGAAGCCAGCGAAAGCTCCGGTGCGCCATAGGAATAGGTCGTCGTACGCATGTCCATAACCGTGGTCACACCACCCATAATAAGCGGCATACCGGGTTTTTTGAGATAGCAAAGCACGGTTGCCAGAAGCGTCTCGGCAAGGGACTGCACCAGCATCCCCGGGATGGTTGCCGGCGCCGTCGCCCCGGAGCTGGGGCACGGCGTATACATGGCCGGAATCCCTTTTTCCGCTGCAAAAAGCAATTTTTCCACGGCGGTCCGATCGTTGGTAAGCGGTGAGATGGGCTCGATATAGGCCACAAACATCGGGTTCAAGCGGAACTCCTCTTCACCTCCCTGGAACAGGCAGGCCATCTTCCAGATGTCTTCGAGCCCTTCGCCGTCGACGCTGGTCACGACCATCGGCTTGGTGCAGCCTTCGAGCATCGCCATAAACTGATGGCGGTCATAGGTCAGCGGGTTCGGGGCATCACCGACGATGCCGTGGGACATAAAAAAATCATAATTGGGGAGATAATCGACAAAGCGCGCCGCATTGACGATATCCTTATACAGGGTCCGCCGGCGCTCGCCGGTCTCCCGGTCATAGGTAAACGGCAGATCCGATCCGGTGCCGAAATAAACGTGATCCTTCTGCAGAGCTACGGAGCGCTTGCCGTTTCTGCCTTTGAGGGTAATCTTGTTGGGATAGGTTTTTAAAGCCCTTTCAACAAGCGAGACCGGCACACGAACCCGGTTCCCCCGGACGACCGCGTCGCTGTTTTTAAACAGCTCAATGGCCTCGTCCTGAAAAACATCCGCTCCGCATCGCTCCAATACTTCAAGCGCTGAAAAATATATTTTTTCAATCTGCTGATCCGTCAACACCCGAAATTGCGGTGTTTTCTGGATCGTCTGGTTCATCTTTTCCATTGGTTGACTCCTTCGCCCGAATTTTTATGAATAAAGGCCTCAGCAGGTATTTAAGGCTTATAATGGTCGTCAGCTGGATACTAAGCCCCTGCTTTTTTTATAAATGCCGGTGCGGGCGGGATCCGCCTGCCGCACCGGCGTCTTGATTGAAACCCTTTGGGAGCTACCGGATTACAGCCCCAGTTCCGCCTTACCCTTGTCCACGGAACTGGCTGCATTGGCCCCGTAAAGATCGGCGCCGATTTCCTTGGCATATTCCTCGGTAACGGGCGCCCCGCCGACCATGATCTTTACCTGGTCCCTTACCCCGGCTTCCTTCAGGGCGTTAATGGTCTCACCCATCTTCGGCATGGTCGTGGTCAAAAGCGCCGACATGCCCAGCAGCTGGGGTTTATGCTCCTTGACGGCATCCACGAACACCTGGGGCTTTAAATCAATGCCCAGGTTAACGACCTTGAACCCGGCCCCCTCGAACATCATGCCGACGAGGTTCTTTCCGATGTCATGAAGGTCGCCCTCAACGGTGCCGATCACGAGCGTGCCGGCCTGCTTGGTATCACTCTCTGCCAAAGCGGGCCGGAGATGCTCCATCCCGGCACTCATGGCCTTTGCCGAACGCAGGACCTCCGGGATAAACATATCCCCCGCCTTAAACCGTTGACCGACAACGTCCATACCGGCGATAAGCCCTTTATTCAAAAGCTCTTCCGCTGCCACACCCCCATCCAGGGATTCCTTTGTCATTTTATCGACCTCTTCCACCTTACCGGCGATCAATGCCTCTGCTATTTTCCCTAAATCTTCAGCCATGTGATTTCCTCCTTCTCCTATTAAATTGCTTTAGTATTGACGTATTACGAAACTGATAGACTTGCGGTTAGGGTTTGCGAAAGTGAAATACCCCCCATGCCAGATAGCCCTTGTTGCCGCCGTCCACCCAGTGGCGCAGGCCTTTTTTCATATTGTCGATATACTCCTGGCTGATTTTGTGCTTGACCTCGTCTTCCCGTTTTTCCAGCTCCTCCAGGATACGGGCGTAGCTTTTTGTCAGATGCGGGGTCAGCTCCTCAAAATCCACGACCTCAAAACCGATCTTTTTGGCATGTTGCTGATAAAAACCCGGTGATCCCAGGCTCGTCAGATGGATCCGATCATAGATCGGCTGCAATACATCCTCCGGACAGTCATCGGCCTGCATGGGATCGGTAAATATCATCTCACCGCCGGGTTTCAAGACCCGTTTGGCCTCCTCCAGAACTTTTTCACGGTTGTCGCTGTGCAGAATCGCATCCTGGGACCAGACGATATCAAAGGATTCATCAGGAAAGGGGATGGTGTCAAAGCTTCCGTCAACGACCTCGATCATATGATCCAGCCCCTGTTCCGCGTTCATTTTACGAGCGCGCGCATTCTCGGTTTCACTTAAATTTAAAACCACGACCTCCCAGCCGTAGGTTTTGGCCAGATACCGGGCGGAACCTGAAAACCCGCCGCCGAGATCAATGATCCGGGCCTTGCGGTTCAAAAATGCCGAACGGGATGCCATATAGTTTATAGTACGACGACTCGCATCAAAGACGGAGTCGTCGTCCGACTCGTAAATACCCAGATGCAGGTCCTCCCCACCCCATATAGTATAATAAAAGGTATGGGCATCGTCACTATCATAATAATGTTTGGTCGTCTGTACGGTCTCTGTGTACTCCTGGTTGGTCATATTCGCCTCCTTCATTTTATTTAACAATTTATAAAATTTGCATTTTAAACTATGCGGAACAGGTATCGGATCCGCGGGTAATGTTTTTATATGTTTGGGTTTTGCCTAATAATTATTTTTTTTTATCTATAGCTTTATATATTTTTTTCTAACTTCGATTGTAATAAATTGATTATACTAATTTAAAATTTATTATCTGTCAACAAATTTCTCCGAAACTCAATTATATGTTCAAATATTCACAGGTTTGTAACGATTAAAATGTTCTTGACAAGGGGGTTTGAGGTATATTAATTGTCCCTATTTGTTCGCTCGGAGATTTCAAAAATGCATGTAATCCCAACGAATTATCATTTTAATTGGATTTTCAGAGAGTTATTGATCAAAAAGTAGCTTTCCGTCGACTATGTTTCTAATAAAAATAGATATAAAACCCCTCAAGCGGAGAGGCGACACTGAACCGATCGCCCGGACGCCTCCAGAAAATATCAACTTAAAAATTAAGAAATGGATTTATTTTTATTTAAAAAAGAATAACTTTAATATATACCCGGACTAAAGAAAATCAAAAAAACACAGCCCCCAAACACTAATAAACAGGTTGAAATTATGGCAGATATTTTTCCTTTTCGCGGCATCCGATATAATATTGAAATTGTCGGGGATCTGGCCCACGTGGCCACCCCTCCTTATGATGTCATCTCTGATGAAGAGCAGGACATGTATTATGAGCGCCACCCCAACAACATCATTCGCCTGGATAAGGGAAAAGAAACGGCAACCGATGACGATCAGGACAACCCATATACACGGGCGGCCGAATATTTTAAAAACTGGATCTCAGAAGGCATTCTGCTGAAGGATAAGGCCCCCTGCCTCTATTTGACCAGTGTGGAATTCACCATCAACGGCCAGACGTTTACCCGCTTCGGTTTAATCGCCCGGGCCAGGCTCGAGCCTTTTGAGAAAGGCGTTATCCTTCCCCATGAAGAGACCTATTCCAAGATCAAATCCGAACGTCTGGAGCTGATGAAGGCCTGCCACGCGAATTTCAGCCATATTTTTTCCATATTTACCGATAAGGACGACATTATGGGGAGGCTAAAATCCGCCGTGTCAGGCTCAAAGCCGGAGACCGAATTCACCGATGACGCCGGACATCATCATCAAATGTGGTGTATTGCCGATCCGAAGATCCACGAAGCGGTGACGGAAAGCCTGAAAAAACGTCGGCTATTTATCGCTGACGGCCACCACCGCTATGAAACCGCCCTGACATACAGGGACTGGCTGGCTGAGAACTCACCGGATTTCAGCCCGGAACATCCGGCCAACTTTATTATGATGTATCTGTGCTCAATTGAAGATCCGGGATTGATTATTCTGCCCACCCACCGCCTATTGACAAGCGTCTCAGCGGCCCAACGGAACACTTTTGTATCCAAGGCGAACCAGCACTTTGACGTTCAAACATTCGCATTCGGCGACAATAACCCGGACCAGGAAAAATCCCAGGCCCGTTCAAAGCTCCTCACTACTATGAGGGCCGAAACGGATAAGCATATCATCGGCGGGTATATAAAAGGTTACCCGGAGTTCTATGCATTCACCCTCAAGCCCGATGTGATGAGACAAAAATTTAACAGCGAAATCGAGGAGCCCCTGAGAGAGCTTGACGTCACGGTATTAACGCGCATTATTCTGACGGAGCTGCTGGAATTTGACCATAAGGATCTCGATGACGAGACCCTGATCAGTTATACCAGCGATGCGGTAGAGGCAATAGAGGCGGTCGATGGTGGGGAATACGACATGGCCTTTATTTTAAACCCGCCATCCAATGAACAGGTCCGTGACATTGCCGATGCGGGATACACCATGCCGCGCAAAACGACCTTCTATTACCCCAAGGCGATTACCGGTCAAGTCATGAACAGTTTGGACGACTAAGAGGAGGCTTCCCATCGAAACCATTCAAGCCCTTTCACAAGCTATTGCCCGGTCAGAAAAACTCCACCGGAAGGGGAAGAAGATTGCACTGGTGCCGACGATGGGATTCTTTCATGAGGGCCATCTCGCTCTAATGCGCAGGGGCCGAGAGATTTCAGACGATCTGGTCATCAGTCTGTTTGTCAATCCGACGCAGTTCGGCCCCAATGAGGACTATGAGACCTATCCCCGCGATACGGACCGGGACCTGGCATTGGCTGAAACGGTCGGTGTGGATGCTGTTTTTATCCCGTCGGTAGATGACATGTATCCGGAGGGATTTCAGACATATGTGGATCAGACGGATTTGCCGAAACATCTCTGCGGCTTAAACCGTCCCGGCCACTTTCGGGGCGTACTGACGGTTGTTGCCAAGCTTTTCAATATCATCCGGCCGGACACCGCCCTGTTTGGAGAAAAAGATTACCAGCAGCTGGCCGTAATTCGTCAAATGGTGCGGGATCTCAATTTTAATATCGATATTATCGGGGTCCCGACCGTTAGGGAAGCTGACGGCCTTGCCATGAGCTCACGAAATATTCACCTTGCGCCCAAACAGCGCGAAGCGGCGCGCAGCCTTTACAAAGCCCTTCAGTCCGCGCAGGAGAGGCTAAGCAAAGGGGAAAACAGGGCCGATCGGCTGATCCGTGCGGCAACGGATAGGATCCAACAGTATCGGGACGCATCCATTGATTATATTAAAATCAGCGACTTGCAAAACCTGGAGGATGTCTGTACGATTGACCGCCGCGTACTTATGGCGCTTGCGGTCAAAATTGGGGGCACCCGGCTGATTGACCATACCATACTCGATCCTGAGGCCTGAGCACAGCCTCCGCCGGTTTGGCCGCCCTCCACAGGAAGATGACACATGAATGGCAGACTATTGTGATCAAATTCAATCAAAGGAGATTATTATGAGTGGAAATCGCGTATTATTTACATCCGAATCCGTCACTGAAGGACATCCGGATAAAGTGGCCGATGCCATATCCGATTCCGTTCTTGACGCTATCATCGGACAGGACAAAAAATGCCGAGTGGCTTGCGAAACGTTGGTAACCACGGGATTGGCGTTCATTGCCGGGGAAATTACAACCGAATGCTACGTGGATTTCCCCCAGGTCGTTCGTGAGACCATCCGGGACATCGGATACAGCTCATCCCGAATGGGATTTGACTGGGAGACCTGCGGTGTGGTCACCAGCATTGATCACCAGTCCCCGGATATCGCCCAAGGCGTAAATGAGGGCCAAGGGCTCTACAAAGAGCAGGGAGCCGGGGACCAAGGGCTGATGTTCGGGTTTGCCTCCGATGAAACGCCGGAGTTGATGCCCATGCCGATTATATTTGCCCACAAACTCACCAAACGCCTGGCCCAGGTCCGAAAACACGGATCAGTCGACTTTCTGCGCCCGGATGGCAAATCCCAGGTCACCATTGAATACGAAGGCGGCCTGCCGAAACGGGTGGATACGGTCGTTGTCTCCACCCAGCATAAAGGTGACGTCAGCTACGAAGAGGTGCGAGAGGCGGTTATCGAAGAAGTGATCAAAAAGATTATCCCCAAGGAGATGATTGACGGGGATACCCGCTATTTTATCAATCCGACCGGCCGGTTTGAGGTCGGCGGCCCCATGGGGGACTGCGGCGTTACGGGACGAAAAATCATCGTGGACACCTACGGCGGCCAGGGAAGCCACGGCGGCGGATGCTTTTCCGGAAAAGATCCCACAAAAGTGGATCGAAGCGCTTCCTACATGGCCCGCCACGTGGCCAAAAACATCGTTGCCGCCGGCCTGGCCAAAAAGTGTGAGGTCCAGCTGGCCTATGCCATCGGGGTCGCCGAGCCGGTTTCGATTCTGGTCGACTTTTTGAATACAGGAAATATCCCTGAAGAAAAAGCGACTGATATCATCAACGAGGTTTTCGATTTACGCCCGGGGGCGATAATCGAATATCTGGATCTTCTTAGGCCCATATATAAAAAGACCGCCGCTTATGGCCACTTTGGCCGCAAGGACCCGGATTTTACCTGGGAGCACACCAACAAGGCGGAGGAAATAAAGGCTAAAGCCGGCATCTAAATCTCTGGACGCATACCGCCGGGGCATTCCCCGGCGGTTATTCGATCTATTGCCCATCCATAAATGGATAGTTTGACCAATTTCTGTGGCAGACTCAAATGGGGCAGACTCAAATTTTGATGGCTTCGCAAAAAGTCCAATCCCTCGGAATCTCACGTACAGCTAAGTACCCTGCATTCCGCGGGATTTTGCGCGCCCCCGGATCTTAACTGGGGCTTGAACTTCTTACGCGATTGTCCTTTTTTATTTTTCCGCACAGTTGGGCGCCATCACGACGATAACGCGGCATTTTTTCAAAAATGCCAGGTGCTCAACCGACCCCCTCAACCGGGCGGCGGCGGTACCACTGATGACGATATTGGACGCCCCCGGCGGATGCACTTTGATCCCCTTGACCACGAGCGGATTGCCGCCGACCCGCTCACTATCTTCAATATCCGACATACCTGAGACATAATCACACATGCCAAAGGCCACCACATTCTCCCGGCTGGCATAGGCCGGCCCATAGACCTCCATACCGTCTTCATCGAGCACTTTAAAACACATGGCCGGCGTAACCGCCAACCCCCTCGCATCCAGAACCAGACCCGTATATTCCGAGGCATCCGTCGTCGTTTCCGACTGGTCGTATTCGATTTTCTCGAGCCGGGTGATGGTATCCGGGAGCACCATCCGCGCAAAGTCTCCGGTCAAGGAAAACTCAAGGGTGATTTCCACAGGACCGGTGGACAAAAATTCGGTCTGAACCACTTCAGCGTGCTTCAATAAATTCTCGAATTCAGCCAAAAGCCTGTCATCCGTGCCCAAAAAATCAGCCACCGACCCTGTGGGGGTCAGCTGAAGGGATTTGGCCGCGCCTAAAAGACGGCGATAGGCCTTCTGCCGGGCCTTCGCCATTGCATGAAACGGGGCGTGATGGTTGTCTCCAAAACCGGGAGCTTCGCCGCTTCCCACCGCCCGGAGGGTTTGTCGGGTCCAGTTTATCCAGGCCTTTTTCTGGTTTGCCCCCGACGGTGTCGTCTGCAAACTATTCGGGCCCTTATGCGGAACAGAGATAACATCCTGTGCATTTGGTGTGCCTGTTACCGTGAGGAGAAGGACCAAGAAAGCCCCCCATATGATGCCCCACTGCTTCATATATTCTCCATTCATGGCCTATCCGGATGCCCTTCGATGGCACTGAGGCGCTTCATCCAGTTTTGATGGCTTCGTAAAATACCTTACACCCGATGCCCTATTGCGTTAAGTGGCTTACGCCTCGTCGCATTAAGGCCCAACAGCCGCCCCATAATCGGATGAAACGACCCATTCGGCATATTGATATACCCTGTCGAAAGCCTCCTCGATTTCCCGGGTCTGCGGGAGAAAAGCGTAGAGTCGCTCGATATAGCCTTTTTCCATCATGGCTTCCATCGTCGGAACGAAATTTAGATCATAAACCCAGCTGATTTGAAGCAGTTTAAAATCATTCAAAGTTTTTAAATCCGGCATTTGAACGATTTTACGTTCACAGACGGCCTTCAGGGCCAAGTCAGAATAGTGGTTATTATCCGAAAGTCCAAGTGATACGCTATCAGTAGAGGATTTTGTCTGGAGTTCACAGTATTCACCGAACACCTTCCAGATGTCCAGCTTATCCGCATCCCGAAGCAGCTGCATGAAAAAACGTTCCCGGCCCTTGACATGATCGGGAATTTTAAGCGCGTTGTGGTATTCAATGGCCCTCAAAACGAGTTCGATCTCGTCTTGGGCAAGGCCGTCCAGAAGTGAATGGGTCTTGATCTCGGAGACGCTTAAAGCGGCATGATTTTCCGAGTCCGCATCTTTAAATGTTTGATAAACCTGGTACTGTTTAAAACGCCCGATGTCATGGAACAAAGCCATAACCTCGGCAAGCACCGCCTCGTGTTCGGAAATTTTTAATTTATTCGCCAGCATTCGGGCGTTGCGGCATACCCGGCGGGTATGGTCCCGTTTCAGCTGGATGGGCTGATTATCCTTGTCGCTATCCGAATAGAAATCATCCACATAATCAAAGAACCGTTTTTTTAACTCATCAAGCAAAATTATCCCCGTCATCCCTCCAAAACTGCTTCTTCAATCATATCCGCGAGCCCGGCGACCTGTTCGAAACCAAAACGCCTGACCGACCCGGAGATATCCGCGTCCGTTACGACAGCGATAACCGAGCCAACGCTTTGATACAGGGGCGGCGCATTGGTATCCGCGCGATAGACCTCGATCTTCGGAAAATGCCCTGTCTTAAACCCTTCGGCGATAACCAGATCGACATCGTCAAAATATTTTGCCAGCTCTTCAAGGCCGGCTGAGGATTCGGCCTGTGGCGGCTGACGGCGTTTGATCATAGCAAGTAGGGCGTCCGCATAGATCACGGCGGTGTCCGCCCCCGCCTCATAATGGCGCCGGCTATCCTTGCCTTCTTTGTCAACCTCCGGAAAATGGTGCGAATGCTTGACGGTACCGATGCGATAGCCCCGGCGCCTGAGCTCCGGGACCAGATTCTCGATAAGCGTCGTCTTACCGGAACCCGAATAGCCGATAACGGCAATCAATCGATTCATGAAATCTTATCATCCTCAGACCCGAATGCGCCAATTATTTCTGCTTTTAAAAAATAAATCAAATGGTACCATAAATCCAGCATAAACAGCTTGTCAAGGTAAATAGCAGTCTCCATAACCGACCGGACATTTCATTTGCTATGAACACCGGATATTTTTAGCTGCTATTGACACCGTATTTATCCATCCTTGACTTCACTACCGATATCAATTATCAATGACCCGATTAATTTAATGAGCGAACAGGCGAGCCTTTCCATTAACATGTCCGTGAAAATAATGAATGTCCGAACTTTGGCCCGTTTGGGCATACTTCTGTCCTTAATTGCCCTTATCGGGTGTCCGGCCGGCGACACGTCATTGTCCCGTATCCTTGACCGCAACGAGATTACCGTTATCACTGACAACAGCGCCCATGGTTACTACATTTACCAGGAACAGGCGATGGGGTTTGAATACGATCTGGCAAAGGCATTCGCTGATTATTTGGGGGTCGATCTCAGGGTGATCACGCCCGGGTGGGATAATATGCTCCCCGCCTTAAAATCCGATCAGGGCGACTTCATTGCCTCCGGCCTCACCCGGACGTCGAGGCGCGAGTCTCAGGTGGACTTTTCCACCGGCTATATGACGGTTCAGCAACAGGTGGTGGTGCGCAAAGGCAATCGGCGTATTGATGGCATCCAGGATTTAAACGGCCAAACCGTCCACATCCGAAGCCATACCTCATATAACGAACGCTTGCTGCATTTGAAAGACCGGGGCGTTGAATTAAAAATACGGCTCCATGACAATATCCCCACCGAAGAATTTTTAAGGCAGATTCAGGAAGGGGAGATCCCACTAACCGTTGCGGATTCAAATATTATACGGCTTAACCGCCGGTACTATCCGGATATCGTCTCGGCATTCCCGATCTCAGAAAAACAGGAGCTCGGATGGGCGGTCAAAACCGGAGACCAGGCGTTACTTAAAAAGATTAACGAGTTTTTCCGCCATATCAAAAAAACCGGCGCCTATGCCAAAATATACAACCGCTATTATGCAGGCACAGAAATTTTTGACTACGTGGACATAAAAAAATTCCATCACCGGCTAAATACCCGGCTGCCAAAATATGAGGCCACCATCCGGGAGACGTCGAAAAAATACAATTTCGATTGGCGCATGATCGCCGCATTGATTTACCAGGAATCGCATTTTGACCCCCGGGCAAAAAGTTATACCGGCGCTACGGGTTTAATGCAGCTGACCCGTATAACCGCGGATGAGATGGGAGTAAAAGACCGGCTTGACCCTGTTGCCAATATCAAAGGCGGCACCCGATATCTCAACCGCCTTTTTCAGAGGTTTGATGAAGTCGGGGGCCGGGATCGAATCAAATTCGCGCTGGCGAGCTATAACGTCGGCTATGGTCATGTCAGGGATGCGCAAATGATTTCAAAGGATCAGAATCTGGATCCCAATGCCTGGAAGAGCATGAAAAAGGCGCTTCCGATGCTTAGATATCCGAAGTACTATCAGCGGACAAAATACGGATATGCCCGCGGCACGGAACCGGTCCGCTATGTCAAACGGATCTACAAATACTATGATATCCTGAGGATGAAGACCGGCGTGGCGGCCGCCGATTTACCGCCATATCCGCCCCAGTCGCCGCCAAGGCCGGAATATAATTAAACCTAAATTGAGCGTTTCTATTTTTTGAAGGTTTAATTTTTATTTTATTTTCAGGATATTGAATCATTTTTTAATCAAAAAATTTGAAACCCTCCGGGATTTCCAATTTCACCGCATCTACTGCGTCAAATGATGTCTCGCATAGACAACTATCGCTCGTCATCATTTTCCTTGTATCTGCGGTAAACTTAAAAATCGCTCAATTTAGGTTAAATTATGGTAATATTAAGGAACAGATACAAAACGGCAACGGCCCTTTTGGCGCTTGGGACGATACTTTTGTGCGGCGCCGCCGTGTTTTTAATCCACTGCCGTTTATCGTCTTCAAAAAAAGCTGCGGCACTTTCCTCCGCCCATAAAACGGGCACGGAGGCGAGCGCTCCCCCCATAAAAAAAACGGCCGATGGCTGTTGGGAAAGCAGACAAAAAATCTATTTTAACATCCCCGCCCATATCCTTATAACGTCTCCGGATGTGAGCGAAAAGCTCGCGCATAGGGCCATCTACAGGGCATGGGCGGAATTCGAACGTCTGGGCCGGATTTTTAATCCGTTTGACCCGGCGGCGGAGGTCGCCAGAATCAATCGAAACAGCGGCGGCGGCGGGGTGCCTGTTTCAGCCGACCTTTATAGGGCGCTTAAAATTTCCCGAAACCTCTGGGATAAGAGCAACGGATGCTTTGATCCCACTTTTCTCCCGATCAAACGGCTCTGGCACCATGCCGAGGAAATACAGGAGATCCCCTCTGAGCGTAAAATTCTTAAAACCCTTCGTCATACAGGGTTTGAAAACGTGGGGATCGAATCCGAAAAAAGAAACCGGGTCCGAATCGAGAATCCGCCGATCCGTTTCGATTTCGGCGGCATCGCCAAAGGCTATGCGGTCGATCAGGTACGGCAGCTATTGAAAAAAAACGGCATATCGGACGGTCTCGTCCAATTGGGCGGAGAGGTCGCGGCATTCGGCCGCAATAAGGGCTCCCCGTGGCGGATCGGCATCGAGCATCCCAAAAAAAATATGGTACAGCCCTGGGGGGTTATAAGCCGCAACGGCCAAATCCGGGTTTCCACCAGCGGCAACTACCGGCAGCCCCTACGAATTCAGGGGCAAACCTTTTATCACATTTTCAGCCCCGAGACCGGCAAACCGGTTTCAGAAAAAGTCTTAGGCGTAACCACCCTCAGCGTCACCGGAACCCGCTCAAACGCCCTGCTTGACGGCGCGGCCACGGCCATCACCGTTATGGGCGCACGAAACGGCGTAGAATTTGCCGATAAAATGGGCATCGAGGCCTTAATCCTGACCCGGGGCCATGACCAGACGATCAGGGAAACCATGACCCCGGGATTTCCGGATTTTCCCGGGCGGTAACGGGAAGCCGTCAAGCCGTAATAGGCTATTCGACATATATTTCCACGGCGCCATAGCGAAGTTTTTCCGTATTGAAATCCAAGTCGCCGTTTACAACCGTATCGACCCCGAAATAGACCGTATATTTGCCGGGCGGCAGGGGGGTTTCCAGCACGGTAAACTCTCCCAGGCTGAACAAAGGGCCTTGATAGCTGGTTGTATCAGGTCCACCCACCCATGCGTCCTCTGTTAGCTGATAATGAAACCACCCATATGGGGTATCGGCCAACAGCCACCAATCAGCCTCAATGTTGGCAAAGCTCCCGGGGAATAATTCGACCGATAGGGAAACATTGTCGGTTGACGCTGCGGTTATAGGCCCATCCGATCCATTGGCCTTTATACCGGGAACAATTTCTGAATCACAGACATCGCCGACACCATCGCCGTCGCTGTCAACCTTGTCCGGATCATCGACCGCTTGCATCCTGACGGTGACGCTCTGAGAATCCGTCTTTTGTTCGTTGTCTTCGACTGTCAACCGGATATCCACGCTACCGTCGGCATTCGGTGCGACAAACGTCAATGTGTCCCCGGTCTCGGCACTCACTGTGGACTCGATGACATCGGTGATGGCCGTCAAACCCCCAAACACGGTCCAGGAATACGAGGCAATGCCGCCGTCCTCATCATAGGATGCCGAACCATCGATGGTTACACAGTCTCCGCCATTGACGCTTTGATAGTCATTGTCAACTACGGCATGGGGGGCAATATTTGTGGAATTGATGCAGATTTCCACAATGTCGGTATCCTGATCATTCTCCGCGTCCGTAACCGTCAATTCGAACGTCAAACAAGAACTTTCCCCCATAACGTTAGGGGCGGTAAATGTCGCAGTTTCCGTATTGGCACCGGAAAGTGTGACTTCCGGCGATCCGTCAGTCTGTTGCCACGCATAGGCCAGCGGCCGGCCCAACGGGTCGGCAGAGCCCAAGCCGTCAAGGCTGACTTGCCGGCCTTCTTCATAATCTTTATTCGAACCGGCATCCGCTTCCGGAGGTTGAGCCTTTAATTCGGCTTCACTGATAAAATACGCATCAACGGATTTATTGGTATTTAAAGTGATGGTCGTCGAGCCGGTACTGCCAGATAAATCCCCCTCCCATCGGTCGAATTGATAACCCTCGTCGGGCTTGGCTTCTATACTAAGCTCAGCGTCTTTCTCGTAAGTTTGACTGTCTGCCTGTACTACCCCACCTACCCAGATTTCGCCTTCCCCCGCTTTGACGGACACGGTCAAAGTTTTTTTGCTGCACGCGGCTCAGCCAGCAGCACTTTTGGGAATCATGGAAAAAAACAGGATTAACGCAATGCCTGCCGCCAGTCCAAAACGGAAAAAAATTTGAAAACATGCGCCCTTTGCCATAACAACCGCCTCCTCCTTGGTTTGGTTAAACCTAAATTGAGCGTTTCAATTTTTTGAAGATTTAATTTCTATTTTATTTTTAGGATATTGGATCATTTTTTAAATCAAAAAATTTGAAACCCTCCGGGATTTCCAATTTCACCGCATCTACTGCGTCAAATGATGCCTCGCATAGGCGCCTATAGCTCGACATCATTTTCCTTGTATCTGCGGCAAACTTGAAAATCGCTCAATTTAGGTTAAAAAAAGCCAGATTATCCTAATGGACAGTGTTTCGCTTTGTCAATCAGAAAGGCAATTTCGGGATATTACTCAAAAAACGGTAAGTTATGGGATATCACCCAAAAAAATGGCGGCTAGAAAAAGGCGGATAAATTGGACAGGTTCATTTCTAAAGACAGGGCCCGGCGATCAATTCCCATGGCAAGTCCCAGAAACTGGGGAAGATAGAGGATGGGGAGATGCAGATCCCTATGCGCGGACCGAGAAATCCGGCCCTGATAGCCTTCAAGGTTCACCTGGCACATGGGGCAAACGGTGACGATGGCGTCCGCCCCCCGGGCGCCCGAAAGGATTGCCGCGACCATCTTTTGGGCGACCTCCGGTTTGATATTCATCAATGAGGCGCCGCAGCATTTGGTGGCCATATGCCAACCATGAACCCCGGCACCGGTCGCCAGAATCAATGGCTCCATGGAAGTGGGGGCCTCCGGATCGTCAAAGACCACATAGGGACGCAGGCACTGACAGCCGTAATAGGGCGCGACCAGATAGCGGGCCATTGTCGTGTGGATATGCTCAGCTAACCCCATGGCGCCGATATCGTTTGACAGGACATCCAGCAGATGCCGGACCCGTTTTTGCCCCTGCAGTTTGAGGCCTTCGGGTTCGAGCACTTGATTGACCCTTGCCAGCAGGTCGGGATCCTTGCGCGTTTCCTCGGCGGCCCGCCTCAAGTTGAGATAACAGGCGCTGCACGGAACCAGGATGTCCCCGATCGACGTCCCCATGGACTCGGCAATGGCCAGGCTCCTTGCCGGCAGGGCGATGGACAACAGCTCGCTCTGCGCCTCGGCCGCAGACGCGCCGCAGCAGGTCCAGCCATCGATTTCCACCAGCTCAATACCCAAAACATCAAAAAGCGCACGCGTGGAGATGTCGTATTCCATGGCTGTCCCCTCAAGCGAGCATCCCGGATAATACAAATATTTCATTGCTGATTCTCCAGTTTCTCCACGCGCTGAAAAAATTGGTCAAGCGGGTATTCGGGTTTGCGCTTGTTCGGCAGCATAGAAATTTTTTTCTTCCGAAGCAGGCGGATGCCCAAGGGCGTAAATTTGATCGGAATCGCCGGATTTTTCATTAGGATAAAGTACCGACGCATGAACTCGACCTCGTTGATCCGGCCGTGACGGCGGACGCTGTCCAGAAAGCTTCCATAGAACCGGGCATTCGGCCGGTATCCGGCGACATCCTTTTTGGCACCCAACTGCTTCAGAAGGTTCATGGCGTCAGTCAACGGCAGGCCCCGCGGGCATCTCAGGGTACAATAATAGCAGGCCGAGCATAGGGCGAAGGTTTTGCTATGAAATATTTCCTCGGTCTGCCCCATGAGCACGAGCCGCCAAAGCCTGCGGGGCGTAAAATCCATTAAGTGGGCGTTTCTGCAGGAGGCGGTACAGGTACCGCACTGGATGCATGCGCAGAGTTTCTCCTGAAGCGGTCCCAGAAGGTCCTCCGCCTTTTCCTCAGGGTAAACGGTAGGGCTGCCTGTCGCAGATAACATGATACGCGTTGCTCCTTCTATACAAATCTCCGGCTCACACGGGCCCCATTGCGGCATCGATCATTTCAAACATCTCGGTTTCCGAGCCCTCGGCCAGGACCGTGGCGCTGTTCGGACAGATGACTGCGCACGCGCCGCATCCCTGGCATTTCAACGGATTCACTTCAATCCGGCCGAATTCGGAGTCGATTTCCCGGGCACCGTAAGGGCAGGCCGATATAC
>Ga0209925_1000169_pt1 | contig 33846 bp, 22 predicted proteins | sample SalPonR2_A_D1_MG_FD_185702 | JGI IMG/M metagenome (GOLD analysis project Ga0209925, IMG submission 185702) | Salt pond soil microbial communities from South San Francisco under conditions of wetland restoration - Salt Pond MetaG R2_A_D1_MG... ... | reverse complement strand
ATTTCAATAAGCTCGATTGGTCAGGACTTTGAAGTAGCGCCAATCAAACTTAATTTCAGGTCCAATCCTGGAGAAACTGAAACAAAAACCCTCACAGTAAAGAATCATGCTAATCAGAAAATGGGGTTCACGATTACTTTAAGAGACTATTTGATATATAAGCATGGTGAAACGAAAATTCTTCCTTCGGAATCCACAAAAAATTCAATTGCAAAGTGGTTAACCATAAATCCATCTTATGTTCAATTAAACCCCAATGATGAACAAACTGTGCAGGTAACCTTACAGGCCCCAAATGATGATTATACCTCTAAATGGGGCATATTGAGCGTAAATACTGCAAAAGAACAAACAGCCTACTCTTCTGATGAAGATTTACAAACAGGTGTTAATATTATGGGCCGGATTGATGTTTATATCACCTATTCACCTGAATCAGGCCAACAGACAAGAGTAACCATAAACAATCTCAGAGAAGTTACTACTGAAGAAGACGAAACAAGAAAATTTGCTGTGAACATTAATAATGTTGGAAACAAGATTAAAGATGCCAAAGTCTATTTGATCGCTTCAAACCTAAAAACAGCTAAAGAGAAAAAGTTTAAACCTGTCACGATTACAACTTATCCTCAATCTTCAAGGACTATAGAATTGCCATTGTCAAGTGATTTACCAAAAGGAAGATACTCCCTGGCTGCTATCCTGGATTATGGCAGCAGCAGTTCACTTGAAGGCACACAAATCATTATTAATGTGGAATAAACTATTCAGATTTTTTATACTGTTTCTTGTTTTTTATTTGTTTTGTTCTTGTTTTTATTTATCCGGACAAAACACAACACATTTTAAGACTTTTTACCAGGACAGTCTTATAAAAGAGAATTATTACGGATATCTACGGAACAAAGACACCATTAAAAATGGAAAGTACAAGTATTTTTATAAAAACCAACAAATAAGACAAAAAGGATTCTACTCTGAAAATATGCCCACTGGAAAATGGGAATTATTTTACCGGAATGGACAAATAAAGAAAGAAATTACTTATAGAAAAGGAATCAAAGAAGGTCCTTATAAAGTATATTATGAAGATGGCAGCATAAAACAAGAAGGACATTATAATAATGGAAAACTGGAAGGTACTTTTAAAACATTTTATAAGGACGGTACAAAGGAATCCGTTGTTGAATATAGAAAGGGAAAGACAGAAGGGCTGACAAAAATATTCCGCCCTAATGGCGAACTTTACAAAAAATATAATATCCAAAACGGTTCTGAAAATGGAGTATGGGAAGAATACCATAAAAACGGGCAGATTAATTACAAAGGAGAAAAAAAGAATGGAGAATTTGAAGATACCCTTCTTGTCTACTATGAAAATGGCAACCTTCAAAGGAAGTGTTTTTATGAAAATGGTAAACTTCACAACAAATACAAAGCATATTACAATGAAGGTCAGCTAAATATCAAAGCCACTTACCAGCATGGAAAATTAACAGGTAAATATTACGAGTACCATAAAAACGGACACCTCCTCCAAACAGGGAGTTATAAATCAAATAATAAAGAAGGTACCTGGCACTCTTATTATAAAGATGGGAGCATTCATGCCAGGGGTAAATTTCACAATGATAAATATGAGGGTCTCTGGAAAGTATATTATCCGAATGGTCAGCTAAAACAAACTGGCCAATACAATAAAGGTCAGTCAGTTGGGAAATGGGTTTTTCTTTACAAAAATGGGAAATTAAAAAGAACAGGTAATTATATCAACGATAAAAAAGAGGGACCGTGGTTATATTTTAATAAAGAAGGAGAGTTCAAGAGAATCGTATCCTTTAAAAATGATATTATCGACGGCCCCGTCTGGATATACAATCAAAACAAACAAAAAAAGCCAGACAAACTACTCTTTTACCAGGGTATTCCTTTGATTACTCAAAACTAACAAATTCAAAATTCACATCAAGCATATCTTCGTAGTCTTCGCCTGCTTCGAGCATATCGTCATCATCTTCAAGATAATGCCATTCAAGTTTTAACTGGTTGTCTTTTTCCGCTATTTTTTTCACTTCTTCAATTACTTCCATGATCATTTTAGAAGAAGCAGTATTAAAATATTCATATCCAAACACCACTCTGGTTCCGGGAGCTGGATTTTCAGCATATTTTTGAATCCATTCTTTTAAAGGCTGATAAAATGATTTTGCATCTTCCGGCATCGAACGCCCGGAAAATCTGATTTCTCCATCATGGGAATTAAGCATAACCTCCGGAGTTTCTGCTGAGCCTTTAATAAGGACTTCATCTTTTTCTGTGGCTTCGGCTACTTCTTTTAAAATTTCTTTAGTTGCTAGTATTTCCATATTTTATCATTTTTTGCTTTCTAAACATAACAAATATAATCAAAACTAAGTTCAGATAATTCCTCAAATGTTTTTCCAGATTCCAGCATATCCTCATCTCCCTCTAAATAATACCAGTCCACTAAAACATTTTTACCCTTTTTCTTCAATTCAGATAGTTTTTTAAATAACTGCAAAAGCATTTTTGAAGATGAAGAATTGTAATATTCGAGATCGAATACGATCTTAGTTTCTTCCTTTGGATTTGCTATATATTTGTCAATCCATTCAAGAATAGGATTATAAAAAGTATTTGAATTCTCCGGCAATGAACGACCTTCAACTTTAATTATTCCTTCTTTTTGGTCAAGTAGCAACCTGGGGGTTCTCTCACTTTCAGGTATTTCAACATAGTCTTTACCAGGTGCTTCCTCTATTTTTCCTAATATAATTCTTGCGGTTGTTGTTTCCATTAATTAATTTAATTTTTTTCAAATATACTTTTATATTTTTTAAATGATTTGACTATTTATTATTCGTATGTGAGTTTTAAATTAATGTATATGTTATTTAAATAATCGTGTTACACACATAAAATATTTAATTTAACAGCCTGAATTTAATTGTTTTATAAATTTAATTTGCCATAATTCTAAATTATTATCTGCCAATAACCCGATAAAAGATTTACTGGTAACAAATAAACTCAAATTCAAGGTCGCACACCTCTTCAAAAGTCCTACCTGAGTCAAGAATTTCTTCATCATCTTCTAAATAATACCATGAAACCGATAATTTTTCACACTTATCTTCCAGTGTTTTTAATGTATTTATAATTTGTAAAAACATTTTGGAAGATGAGGAATTAAAATATTCCAAATTGAAAGATACCTTTGTTTTGTTAGCAGGTGCCTGCTTGTACTTTTCAATCCATTCAAGGATAGGTTCATAAAAAGTACGGGCATTATCGGGCATAGATCGCCCGGAAAATTTAAGGGACCCGTCATATTTATTAAGATGGATCGTCGGGGTTCTCTCTGTTGGTTCTATCTCAACAATATCCTGTTCGGGAACATATTGCAGTTTATCATATAACTTTTTTATTGAAATCAGTTCTCTTGCGTCCATAATAAAACTTCTTTTAGTGATTAAAAGTATGATATGAAGTCAAACTCCACATCTGATAAATAGGCAAAAGTCTTTCCTGTTTCGTAAATATCATAATCGTCTTCCATATAATACCAACGAACAGTAAGAGGATATCCCAGTTCTTCAATATATTTCAGTTTTTTAATAAAAAGTAGTATTAACTGAGAAGAAGAAGAATCAATATATTCAAGTTTAAAATTGCAAATTGTTTCTTCCGCAGGATCTTTAATATACTCCCCAAGCTTTTTAATAACCGGCAAATAAAAATCATTCGCATTAGCTGGCATTGACCGTCCCTCAATGCTTATAACTCCTCTTTCGCTGTCTATAGAAAATGCTGGGGTCCGCCTGGTTTTATCAATGTTGTTTGTCACCAGCTTGTCTAATGTATGCTCCTTCCTTTCCAACATAATTCAATAATCTTTTATAACTCCAAAATTAAACTAAGAAGATACGAAAGTCCACTTTATTTATTTTACGCTCAAGAAAACTAAATAAGTGTATGTTATTTGGTAATTAATGCAATAAATTCTGAATAAACAACTGACTACTAATCATATAAGGACACCACAAAGTATTAGTACTTACAGCTACTGTTTTGGTTTTAATTTAGAATTTCTGTTTTAGGCAGTGTTTTGTTAACAAGAAATTCATCAAAATAACATATCTTCGGTTAAATAAACAATCTTTCAGTCAGGAACTATTCTTCTATGGGTTTAATTTTCAGCTTCTTGTACGACCACCTCATAATAAAAACTGCTGTTAACAATGAAAAGATTGCAATCAGAAAAGTTCCGGAGAATTCAAATATTTCATAAAAGAAAATACCTACAAGTGGAGCGAATAAAGCTCTCATTCCTGTAATTGTCAGATGGATAGACTGGTAGCTTCCTGCCTCTCCTTTTTTACAGAAATAAGACGAACCAATACTCCAGGAAAGTGACATTGTTGCTACAAATATACCTTTAAAAATAATGGCCAGCAGCAAAAAATAATATATCTGGAATTCCCACAACTCAAAATAATAGGGAAAATATTCTGTAAAGCCAATAAAGAAAATATAAGCTGCCAGCGATATGTAAGTAATAATAACAAATCTTCTGGGATCGATTCTGCTTAACATACTTCCAAAAACAGGAAGCAAAGCGATGGCCAGAATATTAAACCCGTTTTGATAGAGTGCTACGCTCGAATAATTAAGGTCCAGTCCTTCTTTATAAAAAAGAGTAATTACTGCCTTTGTACTCATAAATGCAAATCCATAAAACAGGAAACTAATCTCATAATGTCTGTAAGGTATGTTTTCTTTTAAGATCTTTACTGAATTCTGAATGGATTCTTTGATAGAACCCAAAAACGATTTTTTAAATGTTTTAGCAGGTTCTTCCTGGTAATCAATTTTGGAAAGCAGAAAAATAGAAAATACACCCAAAATACCCAAAACAGGATATACATAGATAAATGCAAAGTGATGATAATCCAGAAAAATCCCATAAGCAAAAGTAGTAACCAACATAAAGATTTTATTAAGCGACGTAGCTATGCTGTATAACTTCCCGAATTGTTTTGTTCTGTAATTATGTTTTAAAAAAAGATTAATGGTTGGAAAAACCAGCGGCCTGGAAAGAAAGTAAAACAAGAATATGAAAAGAAAAACATAATGATAAATCTGACTTGTTTGATACAAGCCTTCGCTGTCGGGGAAAAAGGCTAATAACATCAGAGGGAAATGAGTGAGTACTGCAACCAGCCTTAAAAGCCGTTTTTTGTTCCGGGTACGCCTTAGTATTTCATTAAAAAAGATTGAAAATATTAAGACGATTACACTAAACTGGAACAGCATTCCAAGCTGATAACTCGACCCTTTCAGACTTTTAATAAAAACAAATTCATTCATAATAAGAGCTCCCCTCATCATCCCGTCAATCATAGAATAACCAAGGTGAAGCCCAAAGGCTTTTTTCTCTTTTTCATGAAGATCTGCTAACCAATTCATATTATGAGGTTACGACTCATTTTTCAATAAAAAGTTTATAACAAAAATTTCCTCAAAAATATGTCAAAGGATGCTTGAAAAGAATGACTTTTATACAAAATTTTAATTCCGTTTGACTCTTAAAACCGGATATATTTTTTGTTTCTCAAGGAGATAGTTAAATTCAGAATAATTAACTAATCCCAGCATGGATTGTGGCTCAAGAGCCAGCGCCATCTTATTGGAATGCAACTGATCAATTGGAAGATAATAATAATCCAAATCCTTTATTTTATTAGTATAAGAAATTAGCTTAACTTCAGGATAGTAATTTTCAAGTCCCTCATCATAACTTTTACTTACATGTTTAATTCTGTAAGCATTTACAGTATATTCTTCTTTATTATGGTATTTTGAATATTTCAGGTAACTCCTTTTTAACCAGCTAACGAGCTTTTTATCATTAACAGGAATCAAATAACCGGAAGGCTTTTCAACATCGAGCAAACTTACTACTTTTGAATGAAAGTTTTCCACTACAAAAACAGTATCTTTTCCAGTTGTCAAAGATTTTAAGGGGTATTTTAAATTTTTATTGCCTTTTACATGATTCATTCGTATTGCTACTTTTTCTCCCTGAGAAGCTTTTCTAAGTTTTTTCCTCGATTGGTAAACTAAAGAATCTATCATTTCACTATTTTTAACTGAATATTCAATAATACTTTTGGCAGTCAGGCACTGACTCAGGGTTCTTGTCTCCAGGTTTTCAACAGAGTCTTTACCATATTTCCCTTCGACTATAAATGATAAAGAATTCAGTATTCCCAGGCTTTGCCTCCCATCATTTATATCTACCGTGCTATGCCGCAATCTTTTACCTGCAGGAAAATCTCCAAGAGTATATTCAAAAAAACTATATCCCCTGCTCTCAATATCTTCTTCAACATAAGGTAATATCTCTTTATAAAAAAGATCTGTCAATTTTTTATCCACATTTAAATTGGTAAGAAACCCCAGTTGTATGTCAAAATTCTTCTGATAACCAAATTCTTTCCAGTAATCGGAGTACGGATCATACTCATGAATATCTACGGTTACTTCAGGGAGATACTTGTTAAATACTTTATGAACAGCACGTGTTTCCGGATTTTGCAATACCAGGTGATCTCTGTTTAAATCATCCCCATTAGCATTTTTTCGTTTATTTTTCTCTCCGCCATCCGGGTTAACCTGAGGTATGAGAAGCAGGTTTACTTTTTTCAACCATGATTGATTCTGCCCATTGGCAAACCCATCAATCAGCATTAAAAGAGCCTCTTTACCTGAGGGTTCATCTCCATGCTGCTGGGCAAATAAAAAGATATTAACCTTCTCTTTTGCAATATTTTCTTCATTACTAATTTTTATTAGGGGTATTTCTCTGCCCTCAACAGATTCTCCAGTAATATTCATAGAAATATTCTTTGAAAGAGCGGATACTTTTTTCAGATAGTTCATCATCTGACCATAGGAAGTCAAAGAGCTATAGTTATCAATTATTATGGGCAGTTTCGGTATCGTATCACCGGAATTTTTATTTTCCTGATTTTTACATGAAATAATAAATAAACCCAAAACAAAAAAAAGAACAATATTTCTAGCTGATAATCTTTTCATTATTAAACAATATTTTATTGAACTAAAACAATAACTTATTTTCACTATTAATAAATACAACGCAGCTACAATTTTCCCTTAAAATATTAATTAGAAAGATAGGAATTAAGAAATACAAATTTTAATTTTAAGCCGTTTCATTAATAATTAGTCAAAAGCTAATAAAAACAATTCTCAAATATGGACGACAAGAAAAAACTTAACAGATACCAGAGAATTCATAATCAATTACTTGAACTTCTTCCCAAGACAACGGACAAACTGGCAAGAATGTCTACCATAATAGCAATTTTGCACAACAAAATGGATCATTATTTCTGGACAGGTTATTATTTTTTAAAGGATGGAAAATTAATTGTCGGTCCTTACCAGGGGCCGGTGGCCTGCCAGGAGCTGGAAAAAGACAAAGGTGTTTGCTGGGCAGGAATCAACAGGAAGGAGACAGTTATTGTTCCTGATGTTCATGATTTTCCAGGACATATTGCCTGTGACTCCAGGTCTCAATCAGAAATAGTTGTACCTTTAAAAAACGATAAGAATGAAATAATTGGCGTTCTGGATATTGACAGCAAAAACAAAAATTCATTTAACAAAACAGATGGGGAAGAACTAATAAAAATACTGTCCCTCATCAATTTATAATTCATTCACTTTATTTTGCATAAAAAAAGAAATATCCGTCATAAATTCATTAAAATAATTGTTACACATACAGTTTTTTTAGCATTCTTATTCTTATCTTTCCCTGTGTTTTCGCAATTAAACACAAATTATTACTACAATAAGGCCCAACGAAAATTATACTATTATAAATATTCAGAAGCCATTGATGAATTAAACACGGTTCTGGATTTCAAACCAAATTTTCCAGAAGCCTATTATCTGAGAGGAATAGCCAAATATAACCTGGGCGATTTTTATGGAGCAGAAAAAGATTATTCAAAAACCATAGAGCTAAAAGCAAATGCAGCAAGAGCCTATTATTACAGGGGAATGACAAGGCTGCAACTTTATAACTTCAGTGGGGCGATTAAAGATTTTAATACCACACTTGATTTTATTATTCCTGGTCCAGAACTTTATATTCAACGGGGTTTTTGTAAATTAAGACAAAAAAATCACAAAGATGCACTTCAGGATTTTAATAAAGCGATAAAATGGAATGTCAAGAATAAAAAAGCATTTTATTACCGTTCCACAACTTACTTAAACCTTCAAGATACCACATCAGCCATTAAAGATCTTAAAAAAGCAATAGATATAGATACAAACTATGTTTCAGCTTATATCAGCCTGGGAAGGATTTATTTTATGAAAGAAAAATACGACCAGTCTGTTTCAAAATATAATAAAGCACTAGAAATTCAACCAAACAACGATCGTGCGTTAATTAACAGGGCTTTAACTTACAATGCAAAAGAACAATACCAAAAGGCTACTAAAGACCTGGACAAGGTAATTTCGCTGAATCCGGCTCATTCTTTAGCTTATTACAACCGGGCATTAATAAAAACTCATATTGGCGCTTACAATGAAGCCATTGAAGATTATACACAGGTGTTAAAATACAATCCGCAAAACATTCTTTCGTATTTTAACCGAGGAGCCATTCGAATGCAGATAGATGACTATGCCCATGCAATAAGAGATTTTACCATGGCAATTAAGCTTTATCCGAATTTTGCAAAAGCATACCAAAACAGAGCCATTGCCAGGAGAAAAGTACAGGACTATGAAGGGGCTAAAAAAGACATGCAAACAGCAGAAAAAATTAATAAAGCCTACCGAAAGAACAAGCTAAGCAGTATTAATTTCTCGGACACAACCGAAAACTTTAAACGGCTGATATCTCTACAGAACAGTAAAAACTTACCTCAACAGTTTGGCAACATTAAGAAAGAAATTGAACCCCGGGAGAATTATTCTATATACTTCAATCCCGGAACTGAACAAAATTTAGCTGAAGTTTTGAGTTTACAGCTAAAAGACTCTTCCGTATATCAAGAAAAGAGCTATTTTAATAATCAATACATTCTTGATCATAATCCTCCTGATGAGTTTTCAAGGGAAGAGCACGAAAAAAGAATTAAAGAACTGACTGACAGTATAAAATTGTACCCGAATAAAACACATCTTTATCTTCTGAGAGCCTTAAGCAGAAAAACAACCCGTAATTACAACCAGGCCTTAAGAGATGTATCTAAAGTAATACAAAAAGAGCCTGATAACTTTTTAGCCTGGTTTATAAGAGGAAACATAAGAACCGAGATGATTGAGTATATCCAAATGATGGAAGATGACTCTAAAATTCTTCAAATAAACCTGGATAGAAAATTCAATGAAGAACCCATTGAACGTAATATTACTTTTCATGACTACAAAAAAGCAATAAAAGATTACAACAGGGCTGTTAAATTGGCGCCAAACTTCATATACGCCTATTACAACAGAGCCAATGCGAAAATCAAAAATAAAAATTTTCAGTCGGCTTTGAATGATTACAATAAAGTTATTTTCCTGGAAAATAAATTTGCTGAAGCTTACTTTAACAGAGGAATGACAAAAATTTATCTTCAAAAGAATACCGAGGGCTGTATTGATATAAGCAAAGCAGGAGAACTGGGAATTGATGAGGCGTATACGGTTATAAAAATCTATTGTCAATAAAATAAAAGGCAAAATTTAAGCTTTTGCCTTTTAAAAATTTAAAAATCTACTTTTCTAACTTCAATAAATGCTCTGGGTTTCTAATAATATTTAATATGTTTATGATAGAGACTTTGTTTCATTACATGTACCGAGTGCTTATCTATCAGTTTATTTACATATAGCTCATCCAGCATACTCCACCGTTTTTCATCAAAAGGCTCATTAGGTAATACATAATCCCAGATTTTTTTACATGTAGCCATAGAATTAAGATCATCGTGGGCGACTGATAATACATCATAGTTTTTCTTGATCTCCTCCATCATTTTAAACAACTTTTCAATCCATTCCTGTATATTTTTATACTCATAACTTGTATAAAAATCAATAAAGCTGTCTATGGTCTCATGCAATTCGCGCTCTATTAGAACAATTTTTGAATTCGGGAACTCCTTAACCACATCATCGATAATATATAAAATTGCGGGATCAGCATTTCCAATATTCTCAGCGGTGTGACTCTTAAGTAATTCATGCAAATCATGCATACTGCTACAAAATCTTGTAGCCTCGTGAAAACAAAATGAGTTGTTGTAAGTAAAAAAATTGGCCAGCCAACTCATTCTGCTTCTTGGTAAGCCGGTAATAAAATAATTATTTTTCATCTTCAGATTGTTTTTAATTAGGGTTACCCAAATTTACCAATTTTAATTAACCATTCTGTCTGAATCAAGTTAAATTTTCTTAATAAGGCAAAAATATTAAAAACTGCTTTGATTTTATCTTGCTTTAAGGAAATAATTCAGGCTAAAACAAAATCCATCTGTAACTGTTATCCAATAAACTATAAATCAAGAGTTATGAAAAAAATTATTTTAATCGCTTCAATAATTTTACTAGGTATGGGACTAAATGCACAAAACAAAAGCTTACACAATTTTACCGTTAAAGATATCAATGGAGAAGATTTTGATCTTTCTTCCCTTAGCGGAAAAAAGGTACTGGTAGTAAATACTGCATCAAAATGTGGATTTACGCCACAATATGAAGGGCTTCAGGAATTGTATGAAAAATATGGCGGAGAGAATTTTACAGTAATTGGTTTTCCTGCCAACAATTTCATGAACCAGGAACCCGGGTCAGACGATCAAATCAAACAATTTTGCAAAAAAAATTATGGAGTTACCTTCCCGATGATGTCAAAAATATCTGTAAAAGGGAAAGACAAACACCCGGTTTATCAATGGCTTACAAGCAAAGAAAAGAATGGGAAAATGGATTCAAAAGTAAAATGGAACTTTCAAAAATACATGATCAATGAAGACGGAGAGCTGGTGGATGTTGCCTACTCCCGTACAAAACCCATGTCTGATAAAATTGTTAACTGGATTACAAGCCAATAAATCCGAAAGATTTGGATGCTGTATTTAAATTGTAGGGTTAAATACAGCATCAAATTTTTAATTATGCTTTCTCAACAAATAGGAATCAACTAATTTTTAATTCCGATGCGTGGTCTCTTATTTCCCGCCATGCTATTTTAATATGTTCTTTATCAACATCGGTTTGCGCAATAACCATTCTCAACGTGTATTTTCCTTTTGTTTTTGTATGAGTTAAGTAGATGTTTCCTTTTTCATTGATCCGGTGTAATAATTCTTCATTCAAGTTATTCAGCATATCCTCATCATCAACACCCTTGGGATGAAACCTGAAACAAACAAGATTCATGGTTAGCGGTGCCAATATTTCATAATTCGGCTCCTTCTCCACCCATTTTTCAAATTCCGCTGCCAGGGAGAGATGATATCGCAATTTCTTTCGTATTTCATGCATGCCATAATACTTCAAAACAAACCAGAGCTTCAGGGCTCTAAACCTACGGCCCAATGGTATGGTCCAGTCGGAATAGTTATTCACCTGGCTGTCGCTTTTTGTCTTAAGGTATTCTGGTATCAGTTGAAAAGTATTTACAAGCACCTTTTTGTCTTTTACAAAATAAGCAGAGCAATCGAAGTTGGTAAAAAGCCATTTGTGCGGATTAAACACAAAAGTATCTGCCTTTTCAATTCCCCTGATCATCCATTGATATTCCTCAAGCAGCAGGGCAGTACCTGCAAAAGCAGCATCAATATGAAGCCAGAAATGGTACTTCTCCTTCAATTCAACAATTTTGTCGAGAGGATCCACTGCTGTAGTGCCCGTGGTTCCGAGCGTTGCAACAACGCATAATGGTTTATAGCCCTGCTCAATATCTTTTTTTATGGCTCTTTCCAGCTCCCGGGTATCCATCCTGTTTTTTTCATCTACTGCAACCTTCACAAGGTTTTGTCTCCCAAAACCAGCAACTTTTACAGCCCGCTCAATAGAAGAATGCGTTTCAACACTGGCGTAAATTCTGTAACGCTCTTCATTATAAAAACCATGTTCATTAATCTGATAATCCGAATATTTCTCTCTGGCCGTTAATAAAGAAACCAGGGTTGATGTAGAGGCTGAATCCTGAATAACACCATGAAAAGAATCAGGAAGATGCATTTCTATCTTCAGCCAATTCATAACCTTTTCTTCTAGCTCAGCAGCAGCAGGCGAAGTCTCCCACTTCATACCCTGTACGCCCATGGCAGCAGTTATCATTTCGGCAAGTAAAGAGGGAATACTCGAATTGGCCGGGAAGTAAGCAAAAAATTTCGGGCTCTGCCAATGCGTGATGCCGGGTAGAACAACCTCCTTAAAATCATTCATCAATTTCTCAAAAGACTCATTCTCCTGTGGTGCATGGTTGGGTATCTTGTTTAATATTTCGCCAGGCTGAACCTGTGACTTTACCGGCATCTTCTCCAGGTTTTCAAGATATTCACTAATCCATTCAACCACCTCTCCGGCGTTTTCTTTAAAAGTTTCTGATTTCTTCTTCATCTTTTCTCTTTTTTCTATCAAGAATTTCAGAATAAAAATATAGGAAAATTCGATCAGAACAAACTTCTATTAATAAAATACACTATTCGATCAGATCTAAAAAAATACATCTTCTCAATACTTCCCGGCACCCCTGAATATCAGAATTTATATGTTATGGGGATTTTGAGTGAAAAAACCAAATTCCTTCCCATATTATGATAACCCAATGGTTTTAAGGTTGATAAATGATCAATATAGTTTACATCAAACAAATTTTGCACGGTGGCATTTAAGACAATAGTTTGCTTTAATAGTTCTAACTCACTACTTGCTCTTATATCTATAAGAAAATAATCCTGGGTTTTCGTTTCAAATAGAGAAGGATTTTTTTGTTTAAAAGCATAGGTTGTTGAAAGGTTCAAAGAAGTATTTTTTAAAACACCTTCTGTTGTAAAATCCAATGCAATACCTGATTTTAACTTATCATGGGGAATAAATGGCAAGTTGGTGCCATCTTTCCTATTACCTCTATTTAGAGAAAAGTTTGTAAAAAAATTGAACCAATCAACCGGTTTGGCCTCAAAGCTTATTTCTCCTCCGAATAATTCAGCATTGGTCTGCTCATAGCGATAAACAGGTAAATCTTCATCAGAAAGCTGGCTAGTATAAGCCAGATAAATGTAATTATTGATACTATTGTAAAATCCTGCAACATCAAACATCATATGACAGCAGTGATAATGAAAACTAAGATCACCTTCGTAATTCCGCTGTGATTTGAGCTCTTTGTTTCCAGACTCATATCGGGCACCATGCACACCTTCTTGAGTAAGTTCCGCTACATTAGGAGTACGATAAGCAGAGGCAATGTTTGATCTCAAGAGAAACTCCTGGCTGATACGATAGGTTGAACCCAATGAAAAACTTATGTTCTGATAATCTCTTTTAAAACTCTCCAGGTGGTCTTCATGGTCGCCTGTCCCGCTGTGATCATGACCTGATTTCTCCTGTTCTGGTACATAAATATGACGATAATCAAACCTGACACCCCCTTGTGTTTTCAATTCACTGGAAAAATTATGCTGCAGCAAACCAAACACTGCCGCTTCATTTACTTCATGATCGGGAAGTACACGATTGGGAGCATCAAAATTTTTATTTTTTTTCAAACTTCCCTGGAAGCCAAAAATCAGGTTGGTGAACTGACTGATAGAATTCTCAAGGTTTAGATTTGAAGAATAGGTGCTCATAAGCATATCCACCGCTGTTTTTTCCTTCGTTATTAGTTTCCTGCCGTTTTGTTGAAAGGAAAAATTGGCTTCCATCTTCCAATCCCTGATAAATAGTTTATTTTTTAAACTTACAAGATGATTGTCAAGGCTCTGATACCAAAAATTATTTCTGCGTTCACCAGCACTTATCAGGGTATCAACACCAGGAACAGTCATTCCTAAATGCATCTGAGTATAATCATAATAAAGCCGGAAAGAGCCAAAAGATTTGTTAATTCCTGTAAAGGCATGTAAGCCTTTATTGTTGAAACGACTATTAGGAATCATTTCTTCATTTCCCGATTCATAGTCCTGGTGAGTCTTTATTCCTCCCCGAACACCCCAGAAAAAATCATCAAAAGTTTGCTTTATGCCAATATTTGAATGGTAACCATTTGAATTAGAATGATACTGCTGACCCACTTCAGCCTCAAGAGAACGAATTGATGCCGGTTTTTCTCCTATAACATTAACAATACCACCAATTGCATCTGAACCATAGAGTAAAGATGCAGGTCCTTTTATTACTTCCACACGGTCTACGCCAAATTCATCGAGAAGAAAAGGGTGGTTTTCCGAGAACTGAAAATTTTCCAATTTCACACCATTATTGAGAACCAAAATATTTGAATTTGATAAACCGCGGATAACAGGTTTAACAACTGCATTTCCCTTTGAGATCATGTCAACCCCTGGTACTTCAGCAATTTTTGCTGTAAGTACAGAAGCATTCATCTTTTCAAAATCTTTGCTCTTTATGGTTTCAATTTTTATGGCATTTTCATGTTGAGTTGAATAGCTACCTGCAGAAACGACAACTGCGTCTGAATGAATGACAGTTGGTTCCATAAATATTTTTATTCCTTTTAAAGTATCTTCACCTGGATAATAATTCTTACTTATGGTTTTATATCCTATATGAGAAAACTGAATAATAATATTGCTTTCAGGAAGATTCTTCAGGATAAATTCACCGTTTACATCTGTAATAGTTCCCTTTTGCAATTCAGGAACAAAAACATGTACTCCATTGATAATCTTACCGTTATCGATGTCTTTTATTGTTCCGCTAATTTGATATTGGGCATTGACAGCATGGGTTGTGAGCAATAAAATAAAGCTCCAAAAAATATATTTTAGTTTCATTTTTATCGTTTGAAAGATTCCACATTAAAATAAGATAAGAAAATTAATTAAACAAAACAGGCGGGTGGAGCTCTAAGGAAGTAATGAGTAAATATATTTTCTTTCGTTAAATGGTCTGCCGAATTATAAACAAAAGTTTGACGATAATTACTTATAATATGGACTATATGATCTATGCGATAATAATATTGAAAAAAAACAAAATGGTCAATAGGGCAAGTATCTGATTCTTTTTGCTCCTGATGCCAGGCTTTTTCAAAAGATGATATTTGATTTTTATTATAATGGTGATGTTGATGATGATGGTGATATAAATAATGCAGATTCTTTACAAAAAATGCATTTATGAAAAGAATCAGAAAAGCAGAAGCCAATATTTTACGAAGTATTTTTCTCAAAACATTGTTTTAATTAGCATAAGATACAAAAAAAAATTGATTTTGTTTACTTATCCTTAACAGTCTAAGTATAGAATTTTTGTACATTTGCTTATAAATCAAAACACGGAATTTATGAAAAGATTTCTCCTGATTACCTCCATCCTGCTTTTTGTTTTTATGATATCATGTTCTAATCTGAAAAAAGAAAAAGTAGATACAATAATTCACAATGCAATTATTTATACGGTTAATGAAGATTTTGCCAAAGCAGAAGCAATGGCAATAAATGACGGTAAATTTGTTGCTGTAGGTGACAAAAGAACTATTTTAAAGAAATATGCCTCAGACCATACCATCGATTTAAACGGCAATTTTATTTATCCGGGTTTTATTGATCCGCATTCTCATTTTTATGGTTATTGCATGAATCTAAGACAAGTTGACCTGGTTGGTACCGGATCGGTTGAGGAAATTATAGAAAAACTAAAAGATTACAACAAAAAACACAATCCTGAGTGGATACTGGGACGTGGATGGGACCAAAATGACTGGAAAAACAAAGAATTTCCTCACAAGAAGAAATTAGATGCTGCGTTTCCTGACAAACCCGTATTTCTGAAAAGGATTGATGGACACGCTGCTTACGTAAATTCTGCTGCCCTGAAAATTGCCAACATTACGACACATAAGGAAGTAGAAGGAGGCAAGATTATAACTAAAAATGGGAAACCAACAGGAGTGCTGGTTGATAATGCCATCGGGCTTGTTTCTGAACACGTGCCACCACCTACACATAAAGAAAAAATAAACGCTTTGCTAAAAGGACAAAAAAATTGTTTTAAGGTGGGGTTAACTATGGTTGCTGATGCAGGGCTTGGATATGAGCCTGTTCATTTAATGGACTCACTGCAAAAAGTGGGAAAACTTAAAATGAACACCTATGCCATGCTTACGCCTACCCAGGAAAATATTGATGTTTTTGTGAAACAGGGAAAGTATAAAACCGAAAAAATGCACATTCAATCAATCAAGCTTTTTGCTGATGGTGCATTAGGATCTCGCGGTGCATGTCTGCTAAAACCGTATAGCGATGATCCGGATAATTATGGATTTATAGTGACAGAAAAGGAAAAATTAAAAGACATGAGCCAACTGGCCTATGAGTATAATTACCAGGTGAACACACATGCAATAGGAGATTCTGCCAACCGACTTATGCTGAATATTTATGGAGACATCCTGAAGAAAGAGAATGACAGAAAGTGGAGAATTGAACATGCACAAGTGATTCATCCTGATGATTTTAAGCTCTTTGGAAAATATAATATCATTCCTGCGATTAACACGACACATGCTACTTCGGATATGTATTGGGCAGACGAACGTTTGGGTAAAGAACGACTGAAAAACGCTTATGCTTATAAGAAACTCCTTAATGAAAACGGATGGTTGCCAAACGGAAGTGATTTTCCGGTTGAAGACATTAACCCGCTTTACGGTTTCTATGCAGGGTTTGCCAGAAAAGATCTGAAAGGATACCCTGAAGATGGATTTCAGAAGGAGAATGCACTTACCCGAAAAGAAGCCCTGAAAGCAATGACAATATGGGCTGCTAAATCCTGTTTCCAGGAAGAAGAAAGAGGAAGCATTGAAAAAGGAAAGAAAGCAGATTTTGTCGTTACGGGAACCGATATCATGCAGGCAGAAGAAAACAAGATACCACATGTAAAAGTTTTAAGAACTTATATTGACGGAAAAGCAGTTATGGAATAATCCGTTTGGATAAAATTTATGAGAAAAAAACCGGATAAAAAAATATTTTCTGCAGTTATCAGGTCATTACCAGATCCTATCTTTATCATTGATGAAGATGGGACTTATCAAAATATTTATGGAGGATCTGACAGAAATAAATACCATGATAGCAAATCACTTATTGGCAAGACATTCTGGGATTTTTTAAACCGGGAGATAGCTGATGAGTTTTACAGCAAACTTAAATTGGCATTGAATTCCAGTGAAACAGTAACACATGTCTATTCACTCTCAATTAATGATCTGGATACAGAAATAGATCCCGGCGATCCGGGCCCTTCGGGAAAAATGTGGTTTGAAGCACACATAACTCCTCTTGGTAAAATAAAGAAGAGAAAAAGATTGGTGGCGTGGGTTACTTTTAATATCACAGAACGTTATAATTTGAATTACCAGCTTCAAATTGAAAAAGAGGCTCTGAAAAAGGCTAATCAAACGAAAGACAAACTCTTTTCAATCATCGCACATGATCTGATCAATCCTTTTTCCTCTTTTCAAAACATGCTGGAAATAATAGTAACAAAATATGATGAATTAGAAGAAGATAAAATTAAAGAATATTTAAATGAAATGCTCAACGTGGCCGAGTCTAACAATGAGTTACTTCAAAATTTACTAAACTGGTCCAGAGTACAAAGGAAAAAAATCAATCTCAATATTGGAAATATAGATTTACATAAACTCCTTGAAGAAAATACAAAATTCATATTGAGCAATGCCACGGAGAAGAATATAGAAATTAATAATGAGGTTCTGCCAGGCACACATATTCAGGCAGACAGGAATATCTTCTCTCTCGTTATCAGGAATTTAATCTCAAATGCAGTAAAATTTACTTATAATGAAGGAATGATTGAAATATCTCATGTAAGAAAAAACAATGAAGATATCCTGAAAGTTAAAGACAATGGTATAGGTATGGACGAAACCACTCTAAATAATATATTTAATCCTGAAAAAGTTAATTCAACGCATGGTACCAATTATGAAAAAGGGTCAGGCTTAGGACTGATGCTTTGCAAAGAATTTGTTGATATGCACAAGGGTAAGATATGGGCAGAAAGCACACCGGGTGAAGGTTCTGAGTTTATTATCAGTTTGCCCGCCAATGAAAATAATTAAGAAAATCTTCCCTATAAAAAAGTTTTGAAAAGATTTTATTATTGCGAATGTATCAGACTAATGATGAATTTGTAGATACCTGGTTTCATTAAAGTCTCCTGATTGTACATTAATAAGATAAATACCACTTTTCAGAGTACCAATATTGATTTCCAATCTTTTATTATTCAACTGTTGACCTTTTTTAATACACTTACCAGTTAAGTCATATAATTGGTAACGAAATTTCTTCTTTTTTTGCAGCAATTCAATAAAAACTGTTGAAGAAGCAGGATTAGGATATACCTTAACACTTTGTTCTTCCGTATTTTCTTTGTTCAGGGTTGGTGTTTCTACAGAAAACTTTAAAATATTTGAAGTATCTTTAAGATAATTGGCGCAAACATAATCCGACACCATTGTCAGCATCACACTATCTCCGTCTGTTAAACTGCTGGTAACCAAAACCGAGTCGGAAACACCGGTAGAAACACTATTAATTATCCAGTCATAAGCTGGCGAGTTACCGCCTGCAGACACTGAGGAATGTATAGTAACATTTCCCCCCTCCGTTACTTCTGTACCCTGGTCAGAGTAAATAGTAACTGAAGGATCTAAAGAAGGATAGACATCCATTTTAAATGTTTTTGAAAGGATTCTCGAACAACCCGATGAAGTATCCACAGCCTGGAGAGACATTTCAACTGAATTGTTAAAACTCAAAGGACCTAATGTAATAGAGTCTCCTTTGCCTAAAAATGGGGCTGTTAAGGTATCACCCGAGCTTGCATTTAATAAACTGTATTCAATTCCGGGTTCTGTATAGGTGAAGTCAACATTTACCTCGCCGCTATCACAAAAAGTTTCGTTTCTCAGATACGGTTCAAGTTTATATTGATTTGAAATAAATGTAATCTCCATACTATCCAGTGCTATATCGTAATATCGCAAATCATCCAACGCTCCCTGAAAATATGCATCAGAAGGAGGATTTGATGCTCCGGAAGGAATATCATGGCCGGCATAGAGCCAGTATCCATCCATACTGTCGAGAGTAAGGATTGTTGGATCACTCACAGTTTCGCTGTTCTTAATATGCATTTCAGCATTATCGCCCACGCTAACTGTTACATGATGCCAGTTATTATCGTCGTATGTATTACTTGATATCAACTCCACGGGTGAACCAGAGTTATTCAGGTAAAAATGCAGCTTACCATTATCTGCCAAATATAATGTTCTGTCAATTGTTCCTCCGGGATTATATCTGTCATCTGTAAATTCTACAAGAGCACCTTTGTCTCCTTCTATTGTTTTAAACCACAGAGAAAGAGTAAATTCCTGAGGATTTGAAAACTTACTGTAAATATATGTATAAGTTGATGCATCAATAAATTGTCTTGCCTGCCAGAAATTACCTTCATGATCATCAACAGGATACCAATTATAACTACTAATGCCATGTTCATTGCCACTTATGTCTTCTGCATCATCATTCAGCGGAAAATGATATACCAGATTTGTTTTACCAACCCTGATATCTTCTCCATAATCTGCTGGTTGTTCTTTCACAAAAACATTAATTTCATTGGAAGGCAAATGGCAGGTATTGTTTATTACATCGGCATGATATGTTCCGGTTTTATTTGCTGCAAATTGTTGAGAAGTGGCACCTTCTATCTCTTTTCCATCACGATACCATTGAATATCGTATGAACTTCCGGCTGTCACCTCAAGGTCAACCAGACCACCTCCACAAACGAGAGTGTCTGTCAGGGCCTCTATAGCAGCAGTATCGGGTGCAGCACTATATCCAACCTGCACATGATCACTTTCAACAGTGCACTCATTTTCAGTAATCTCTGCATAATAGTCACCACCTGTTTCTGTGGAATAATTATAAGACGTAGCTCCTGTAATTGCGGATCCATCCTTATACCATTGGTAATCATCATAGCCCCAGCTAACCATCATACTAAATGGCCCATCACCTGAACATCTTTCAGGAGAACTCCAATACATAAGCGTATCATCCGGACAACTCCCAGGCATATCAACTTTAAAACCAAATTCTCCGCTAAGATCATTCTCGCCATCGACAACAAGATAGTACGTAATACCACTCTCTACCATAAAACTAGTTTTTGCTATCGTATCAGCAGTATTCCAAATAGAGACTAAACCAGAACAATTGGCATTTTCATTGCAAAGAGGCAATACTTGCAGTGTCATTTTCCCCAGGTGTTTTTCAGAAAAGTAAATATCTGCTTTACCTGAATTCACAGGAGTTATTGAGTAAATCATTTCATTCCCGGTTAAGTTTGCACCACAGCTATAATTATCTATCAGGGAATCTCCGTTTACCGCGGTGTTATCATAATACCATGAATCATCGCTTATAGCAATTGCTGAGCTACAATCCATTGAACCCGTATCAGGAATCATAATGCTTCCCAGAAAATATTCATTTTCAACTGTTTCGGGAACTACATCCGAAGCATCCGGTAAACCTATTAGTTTGTAATAACCGGGTTCGGGTAAAACAGGCATAGTAGCTGTTGTATCAATATTCGCTTGCATGCCTATGTCAAGAGATGGAACAGAAGCGGTTGCCAGTAACAGGTCCGATCCGTCCAAAGTATCATTATCAGAAAGATAGTATTCCATTTCACACGAAGCAGATGCCGAATTTCCAATATTCTTCACAGTAGCTGAAAATTTCACTCCTGAAAGATTGGTTTCAATAACCCCCGGATGTGCCTGAACACTTTCAGCAATCAAATCAGCTTCATAGGTAGGGCAGATAACTTCTAAATCACAAGTGGCATCTTGTGCTGTAGCAGCATCAATTACCAGGTAATAAGTATCTGCAGTTGAGTTGTTGTAAGTTAATCCATTTGTGCCAGTTGCCAATACAGAATCTTTATTCTGGTGAGACAGCAAAACAACAGATATTTCGTCACTCTGGTTTGAAATCTCAATAGTAATTCTTCCTGGATAGGAAGTAGTAAACTCAAATACCTTTTCTTTCCCAAAAGCATCAATATAAGCGTTGCCATAACTATTCACCACAGATTCACCCGTAGATAAATCAACACTAACAGAATTTGAGCAAGAAACATTCGTTATACCGGAAAAATCTAGCCCAGTAAAACTTGCAGAAGGTTCTACTCCGACAATTGCAGTATTTGAACTTGAGTAGTTGTGACCGGCAGGGTTCAGGTTACCCATTGCAAAATATCCATCGGCATAACCACCCCAACCCCAGTTGAAATGAAAATTCCCTGAATCATCATAACCATCCAGCACGAAAGCATGTCCGCCGGAACCATGTCCTGAATAAGGCAACACACGACCTTCATCACACTCTTTTCTCATAAGTGCCTCCCAGTCGGCCAAGTCGAACTTATACTTACTTGCCTCTTTAAGGTTATTAGTATAATCAAAATACTCAACAAATGCATCCTCCATATCTGACATATAAGCGCCTGACCCATTGGGGCCGTATCCCATAAGAACAGCTACCCCACAATGATACATCAATTCTTCAACTTCAGTATTACCACTGTTATTAGGCATAGATGCCCAATCATACGTAGCGCCGGCAAAGTCGGCACACAATTCACCATAAGTTGAGTGGGTGTAACACTCCTGACCAATGCCTGAAGAAGGATGAGCATGGTACTTCATTGTCTGCGCCAGGCTTGTTGCCACACATCCGGCATAAACATGTCCACAAGGGCCATCACTGTCTTCGGGACACATCCCATTATATCCACATCCCTGGTTCCAGGTAGTAGTAAGTAACGGAGCAACCCCTTTGCTCTTTATAGAAAATCTTTTTTTTGTTTCAATTCTCTTCCACTTAATCTCGTCACTTTTATCCAGTTGAATACCTTTCTTCCTGACCTTTACAATCTGGTCTGCCAAATTATTCATCCATTCTTCAAAGGCTGGAGGTAATTTTGCTTTTTCCCGTGGTAGGCCTTTTTCCAGAGAATAACCAAGAACAGGCTCAAACTGTCGTTCTGCAGAAATAATTACAAAATAATTTTTCGAGTTAAAAGTATAGTATACAGGTTCACCTGACCTTTTTTCTACCGCAGCAGGTTGCGGATCAATAGTTATGTTTTTCCCTGTTTTATTATACAAAAAGTTAACTGCGTATTGTGCAGCATCGTTCCTATTTATAGTTTGTGCATGTGAAAAAACAGGTGTCATCAGGAAGAAACCAAGTATAAATATAGGAAATCTCATAAAAAATAATTTTGGCAGATTGAATCAATTAACTTTTTTAACGTATCTAAAAAAATAATAGTTACAAATTTAGCCAAAGAAAACATAAGAAACAGAAAATGCCTGAAAAGTAACTCCTCAGGCATTTAAATTATAGTTTATCAAACGATTTACTTTTGTGTATTTAATGGCTCAGCACCAGGTCTTCCGTGGCAATTTTTATATTTCTTTCCACTTCCACAAGGGCAGGGTTCATTTCTTCCAACTTTCTTCCCTACTTTAACAGGCTCTGGTTTGGATTCACCTTTTCCTCCACTGGTTACAGTTTCCGGACGTTTCGTCTCATATTTACTCATATCCAGTCGTCGTCGTCTTTCTGCTTCCTGTATGTCTTCAGAATCCTGGACAGGGATATGGCCCTTGATTAGTGTAGCCGTTACATCTTTACTTATTTTCTGAACCATATTTTTAAACAGTTCAAAAGCCTCAAACTTATAAATTAATAAAGGATCTTTCTGTTCGTAAGTTGCAGTTTGAACAGACTGTTTAAGATCATCCATTTCTCTGAGGTGCTCTTTCCAGGAATCATCAATAGTACTGAGGATAACCGTTTTCTGGTAAGCTTTAACCAATGCTTTTCCCTCGGTTTCATAAGCATCTTTCAGATTAGTAATTACCTGGATCGTTCTTGTTCCGTCAGTAATCGGAACCACTATATTCTCATACTGATGAGAACGCTTCTCATACACATCTTTAATAACAGGATAAGCCTGTTGCGCTATGCTTTCTTCTTTTCGTTTATATGAGTCTTTTACGATTTCATAGATCTTACTGATTACCTCTTCTCCATCAAGTTTTAGAAATTCTTCTTCAGAAACCGGAGATTCAATAGAAAGAGAACGTATCAACTCAAATTTAAATCCCTCAAAATCGCCATGTTCCTGGTAAGTTTCTACCAAACTTTCAGCAACATCTCTCATCATGGTAGCAATATCCACACTTAATCGTTCTCCGAACAAGGCATGCTTTCTCCGTTTATAAATAACTTCTCTTTGGGAATTCATTACATCATCATATTCCAATAATCTTTTTCTGATTCCAAAGTTATTCTCCTCCACTTTCTTTTGTGCCCGTTCAATTGATTTTGAAATCATTGAATGTTGAATTACTTCCCCTTCCTTCAGTCCCATTCTTGCCATAACATTTGCAATACGGTCAGAACCAAACAGGCGCATTAAATCATCTTCCAGGGAGACAAAAAACTGTGATGACCCTGGATCTCCCTGTCTTCCGGCACGTCCTCTCAATTGTCGGTCAATTCGTCTTGATTCGTGTCTTTCACTTCCGACAATTGCCAGACCACCAGCCTCGCGGACTTCATCTGATAGCTTAATATCTGTACCACGGCCTGCCATATTTGTAGCAATGGTTACTGTTTTGGATTTACCAGCTTCAGCTACAATTTCTGCTTCTTTTTGGTGCAACTTAGCATTTAAGACATTGTGCTTGATACCTCTTATTTTAAGCATTTTACTCAGAAGTTCGGATACATCTACTGCTGTGGTACCAACCAATACTGGTCTTCCTATAGAGATCAGTTCCTGTATTTCATCTATAATGGCATTATATTTTTCTCTTTTCGTACGGTAAACCATATCGTTCCTGTCATCCCGGATTACCGGAACGTTGGTAGGGATAACCACCACATCCAACTCATAGATATCCATAAATTCACCAGCCTCAGTTTCCGCTGTACCTGTCATTCCCGCAAGTTTGTGATACATACGGAAGTAATTCTGGAGTGTAATTGTTGCAAAAGTTTGTGTAGCAGCTTCAACTTTTACATTTTCCTTTGATTCAAGAGCCTGATGAAGACCGTCGGAATATCTTCTTCCTTCCATTATACGGCCAGTTTGTTCATCCACAATTTTAACTTTGTTGTCCATCACCACATACTCTTCATCTTTCTCAAAGAGAGTATAGGCTTTCAACAATTGCTGAACGGTGTGCACTCTTTCCGACTTAACCGCATAATCTCTAAGGAGTTCATCTTTTTTCTTAATTTTCTCATCCTCACTCATATCTGTTTTATCAAGGTCGGCAAGCTCACTTCCAATATCCGGCAGAATAAAAAAGTTTGGATCATCTGATTTGGATGTCACAAGATCAAGGCCCTTATCGGTTAGCTCAATGGAATTATTTTTTTCGTCGATTATAAAATACAGGTCATCAGTCACTTTATGCATGTGCTTGCTGTTATCCTGCATGTAATAATTCTCAGTTTTAAGCATAAGTGCTTTGTTTCCTTCTTCACTAAGAATTTTTATCAACGCCTTATTTTTAGGCAGTCCTTTATAAGCTTGTAACAACAGAAAACCTGCCTTTTCCCTGTCTTCTTCCTTCAACTTTTTTCTTGCATCTGTAATAATCTGATTAATAAGCTTTTTTTGTTCGCTTACCAGGTTTTCTACTTTAGGTTTCAGGTCCTGAAATTGTTCAGTGTTTTCCTGAGCCACAGGGCCGGAAATAATGAGTGGCGTTCTGGCATCATCGATTAAAACAGAGTCAACCTCATCCACAATTGAAAAATGATGTTTTCTCTGCACCAGGTCGCTCGGATTTATGGCCATATTATCTCTCAGGTAATCAAAACCAAATTCATTGTTGGTTCCATAGGTAATATCAGCGTTGTAGGCTTTCCTTCGTTCCGGGGAGTTGGGTTCATGTTTATCGATACAATCTACCGAAAGGCCATGAAATTCATACAAGGGTCCCATCCATTCCTGGTCACGTTTAGCCAGATAATTATTTACGGTTATAAGGTGCGAGCCCTTTCCTGCCAAGGCGTTTAAGAACAAAGGAAGAGTAGCTGCAAGAGTTTTTCCTTCACCCGTTGCCATTTCAGCAATTCTTCCCTGGTGGAGAACGATTCCACCAATTAACTGCACATCATAGGGAATCATATCCCATGTAATTTCATTTCCGCCTGCATACCATGAATTAAAATATACAGCGGTACTTCCTTCTATACTTACATAGTCTTTATTTGCACCAAGCTCTCTATCAAAATCATTTGCAGTAACTTCAACTTCAGAATTTTCTTTAAATCTTTTCGAAGTTTCACGCATAATGGCAAATGCCCTGGGCAGTAGTTCTTCTAACTTTTTCTCCAGTTTGTCATCAATAACTTTATCGATATCATCCAGTTCCCTGTAGATTCTTTCCTTTTCTTCTACATCTGTATTGTCATCTTCGGCTTTTTTCTTTAATTCTTCCTTTTTATTTTCGTCGCCTGCAATGTGGTCGCGAATTTCCTTTTTTATATCTTGTGCTTTCTGCCTGAGTTCATCGTTAGAAATATCATGAAGTCCTGCATAGATTTCATTAATCTCTGTAACAACTGGCATCAGCTTTTTGATATCTCTTTCAGACTTACTTCCGAAGAATGTTGTAAGTATTTTGGTAACTATATCCATTTTGTTTTCCTTTTTTCAATCTATTTCCTGCAAATTTAAATTAAATAAAAAGAAATTATTGAAAATTAAACTATAAAATCAATTTCCTATTATATGAAACAAAAAAAGTCCGGCTGAATTATTTTCAAACCGGACTTTTTTATAATACATTTTAATTTATCTTACGATTAATTTGCGTCTCCATATCTTATCCTTTGTTTTTATGAAGACAATAAATATTCCTTCTGATAGGTTATTTGTTGAGATTGATTTATTTTCTCCTCCATTAAATGATGTTTTATGAACCATTCTACCATTCATGTCAATAATATCTATGTTAATCTGTCCTTTCAGATTATCTCCTTTAATCAGGAATTTATCTGATGAAGGATTCGGATATAAATATACCTCCTGGTTGGTGTAATCACCAATAGCATTCGGATAGGTTGAAGCCTTAACTTCTACTCCACTGGAATAATCCTGACCATTAAAAGACCAAATTTTGTAGTAATATTTTTCTTTTCTTTCCAGGGAATCATGAGTAAAATTTAGAGAATCATTATTAAAAAGCAATACTTCCCCTCCGTTATTCAGGTTATCTCCAGGAGAATAATTCATTCCTGATTGCGGAACTCCGAAATTATTCTGACTATTCCATGCAAGAAGCACAGAATCACCAGACGAATTCAATTCCCATGCTATTTTAACATAATCCACATAACCATTCGCAGAAATATTTTTGGGATCCTGAATATAATCAGCTCCATAAATCTCAGTTTCCCATAGTCCACGTCCGTAAGTTGCTGCTCTTAAAATATCAGGTCCTTCATCCGGGTTATAATAAAAATCCAGATCGGTTACTACAACATTTGGTAAATTATTACTAAAAAGTGTCCAGTTCTGGTCATTTATTTTTCTATAAACCCCTATGTCTGTTCCTGCATATAATTCAACATCTTCCGTATTTGATTTATTTTGCTCAACATCTAAAATAGGAACATTAGGCAATCCGGTAGAGACATTTGTCCATGAAGCTCCTCCATCAGTAGATTTATATACCTTATCAGCAGAATAGTTCCCTAGTGAAACCCATACCTTTTCAGGATCATCATTCTTAATTTCAATGTTTGTAATCGTTGAAGCTGATGGCAAATTGTTGGTTATTTCAGTCCAGCTGCTTCCCCCATCAGTAGTTCGCCAAATATCATAAAGATCAGCCATATAAATGTAGTCTGTATTAGAACTTGATATCTCCATCGACCGGATTTTATAATAAGAACTAACATTCGATATTTTAGTCCAGTTGTCTCCCTGATCTTCAGATTTAAAAAGATCAGCAAATCCTGCATAAATTGTTTCATTATCAGTTGGGTGCATAGCCATAGGAGTAACCCATGCTCCATCACCGGCAGATGACGGAGCGATTGATGAGCTTGAGCCCCATCTGTTGTAGGTTCGATAAAGAGCTCCATAATATTGGCTTCCGTATTGTGTATTTTCTGTTGTATAATCAATCATACAATCCATTCCGTCACCTCCCATGACATCAGCCCAGTATCCCTGATCATACATTTTTGTTCCATTATCCTGTAATCCGTTTATAACCACATTAGAAACACTTTGGGCAGTACCTGTTTTATAAATCTGACTGATAACCATTCCATTGGTTAAATCAGTCCAGGTTTCCCCATTATCTGTTGATTTATAAATACCCCCGTCATTACCTTCAAAGAGTACTGAAGTTCCGTTTCTGAATTCCAGAACATGTTTATCTGCATGAACCGCAGGAACTCCATCGCCCCACCAATGACTTACGAGATGCCAGTTTTCTCCACCGTCTGTGGAACGCCAGGTATTAATCCCTCCTACAAACAATGTATCGGCATGATTAGGATCAGCAGCAATTGTTAAATCGTACCAGCCCTGACCTCCGGAATCATAGCCTGATGATGCCCAGCCAAGCAGGTTCTTCGTATCATAAACTAAATTATAACTATCTCCTGAATCAGTAGATTTATAAATCCCTTTCAACCCACTGTTTGAATTTGAAACAACGGCATAAACAATGCTGTTATCATCTTGTGTTACTGCAAGTTCAATTCTCTGAGCAGACAGTGATAGAGATTCAGTCCAGTTTACACCTCCATTGGTTGATTTATAAATTTTTGTTGAACTTGAATAATTTGAACCATACATAGTTTCAGGATTTCCCGGTTTAAATTCCAGGTCTTTCAGTACAACCGGATTTATATTATCCCAGTTATTGCCACCATCTGTAGTTTTATAAACCCCGTTTGTGGTTGCAGCATAAAGTGTATTATCATCATCCGGATGCATGATTAATCTGTTTACTAAATGTCTGCTAGATACACTGAAAGCAAGCGACTGGTTCCATGTGTCTCCCCCATCGGTGGATTTCAATACACCTACGGTATAATTATCTCCTGCATCCCTGTCTCCTGTAGCAATATAAATGGTTTTTGAGGTAGCATAGTCAGAAGGGATGGCAATATCACTTACTCCCAGTACAGCGTTATTATCAGTCTGAACTTTCCAGTTATCACCTCCGTCAGTTGTTTTCCACAAGCCACCGGAAGGAGCTCCTATCCAGAAAATATCATCGTTTTCCGGGTGAAAACCAACGGCGTTTATTCTTCCAATTCCTGCATATCCTCCTGTAGAATAACTCGTTCCAAGATTTACCCAGTCAGAGTTGTCCTTGTTACGACTAGTATTATTAGTTCTGTTTTTTTGATATTCCGTATAAGCAGAAGTTTCCGGGAATTCTCCTGTTTCAGGATCCACTCTTATTTCCCAATACCACTCCCATCTCTTAAATTTTGTCCAGGTTCCCTCTTTTATTTTCTTACCATCTACAATTTTATAGCCCTCTTTAATATCATTAATCTTACAATACTCTTTGTAAGCTTTTTTGATATCATAAAAAGTTATTTCTTCTCTTTTTTTGTTTTTATCAATATATTTCATCCAGGGCTGTGCGAATGAAAAATTTCCTATAAAAAACAATAAAAAAATCAAAAGTAATTTACGTTGCATAATTGAGTTTTTAGGTTTAACAATTATTTAAACAGAGTATACATTTATAGATAACTGTTCAATGAAATAGTTTAATATTATTCATTAATTTTATTTTATTCAGTTTAATTCTAACAACAATTTTACTTTATTAAAGTTCCCTTTAAAAAGGCCATTGCTAAAATAATTTTTTTATGGATACGTAAAAGGTGGTTTATTATTTATAACAATTTTAAATTGCAATTTAAGACTCATCTTGTTCGTAATCAGAAGGTTAAAGTGAAAGTTGTCCCTTTTTCAGGTTCTGAATGGGCTGTTATTGATCCGCCGTGAAGCCGCATTATTTGTTTTGAAAGGCTTAGTCCTATTCCTGTTCCTTTAGGTTTTGTTGTAAAGAAAGGAATAAATATTTTATCAAGAACATCCTTTAATATTCCCCGTCCGTTATCAATTACCTGCACAACTCCCCTCCCTCTTTTATTTCTGAAGGCTTTTAAGTCAATACGCCCGTCATTTCTATCCTCCAAAGCATGAATAGAGTTTGTGACAAGATTAATTAATATCTGCTCGATCAGTCTCTTATCAGCATATATCTCCAAATTATCAGGTTCAATATTGGTTACCAGGCGAATATTGTTTTCCACAAGATCTTTTTCCATTAATGGTTTAATGCCGTCAAAAAGACTTTTGGCCTTTACAATCTCAATATTTGGTTTTGGAATTTTTGTGAGATTTCTGTATGAATTCACGAAATGTAAAAGACCGTCACTTCTTTTATGGATTGTATCAATAGCTTGCTGAATTTCTTCCGTAGATTCTTTATCCAGCGTGCCATCATTCTGATCTTTGGTTTCCTTAATCATGAGTCCCAAAGTAGATGTAATTGAAGCCACCGGGGTAATGGAATTCATTATTTCATGTGTTAAAACCCTTATCAGTTTTTGCCAGGTTTCGGTTTCCTGTTCCTCTAGTACATACTGAATATCTTTTATTGTTACGAGCATTATACTGTCTGCGTGTAATCTAAATTCAGTTCCGTAAACTGCCAGTTGGAGAATGTCGTCTTCCTGTTGAACCTTAAGGACATAGTTTTTCCCGGGTTCAAGATTCATAAGTATATCAACCAGTTCTTTGCTTTTAGATTCTAGTTGTTGAATATTTTTAAGATTATAAATCTCAAACAAATCTTCAAAAGCTTTGTTAACCATATCTACATTTCCATTCTTACGAAAAGTAATGATACTAATATCAATGTTTCTTACAATGTTTTGGAGATATTGATATTGCTGTTCCAGTTTGGTTCTGATCTTTTGAAAATCTTTAATCACTTCATTAAAAGCCTGGTTTAACTCATCGAAAGATTCTCCGGCACCTTCAAACTGAAAGGTACGTGTAAACTCAGAAAACCGAATTGACTCGAGGAAACTGGCTAACTTTCTGTTCGTGGTATCTACATAGCGAACCAGAAGAATAATTTGTATAATAATTAATATTCCTACAAGAAAAGGTGTTATTAAATACTGCAGGGTCAGCGTATAGAAAAAAAGAAAGATTGTTGCAGAAAGCAATAATATTCTTAACGATATAACAAATCTAAAATTCTTATAAACCATATTTTTCCATTCTTCTGTATAAGGAGGTTCTTGTAAGGCCCAGCTTATCTGCAGCTTTAGTTACATTACCCTGGTTTTGTTTCAGCACTTTCTGAATTACATTTTTTTCTATTGTTTCCAGATCATATGTTTCAATCTCCAATTCATCTGTTGATTTTTTTGTATTTGTTAGTATAAAATCATCAGCTTCCAGGACATCTGAATCGCACATAATTATTGCCCTCTCAATAGCATGCTGAAGTTCTCTTACGTTTCCCGGCCAGTTATGATCATTTATTTTTTTCAAAGCTTCGTTACTGATCTTTGTAACTTTCTTTTTGTATTTTTTAGCATATTGCTTAAGAAAATGTTCGGCCAGCAGTGGAATATCTCCTGTGCGCTCTCTCAAAGGTGGCAAATGTATTTCCACTGTGTTTATTCTGTATAGTAAGTCCTGTCTGAATTCTTCTTCTCCTACCATTTTATGAATATCATTATTGGTTGCACAAATCAGGCGGACATCAATTTTTTTATGGGAATTTGAGCCTAGTCTCATTACTTCTCTTCTTTCAATGGCTGTCAAAATTTTAGCCTGAAGGGGCAAGGTGAGATTTCCTATTTCATCAAGAAAAAGAGTGCCACCATCAGCTAATTCAAAACGGCCTGCTTTGTCTTTCTTAGCATCAGTGAATGCTCCTTTGACATGACCAAACAATTCACTTTCAAATAAATTTTCGTGAATAGATCCCAGATCCACACTTATAAATACCTCTCCTTTTCTCTGTGAATTTCTGTGCAAAGCTCTTGCTACCAATTCCTTACCAGTTCCATTTTCTCCTAGTATTAAGACATTAGCATCAGTTTTTGCAACTTTCTGGATGGTTTTAAATACCTCTTTCATCTCAGGAGATTCACCAATGAATTCATGAAAAGGTTGATCTTGTATCTCACTTATTTCTTTCTGTTTCTGTTTCAGGTCACCTGCTACTCTTTTCGATCGTCGCAATTTAATTGCTGAAGATACTGTTGCCAGTAACTTTTCATTTTGCCAGGGTTTTAATATGAAATCTGTTGCGCCGGCTTTTATTGCTCTAACTGCTTTTTCCGCGTCTCCGTAAGCTGTAATGAATACTACAACAGCATCCGGGTCTATTTCCAGAATCCTGTCGAGCCATTCGAATCCCTCCTGGCCACTTATAGCATCTTTTGTAAAATTCATATCAAGAAGCAGAACATCGTACGACTCCTCTTTCATTTTCTGAGGAATCGTATCAGGTTTTGTCTCTGTATCTACCTTTTCAACATGATTCTTCAAGAGAAGTTTTAATGCAAACAGAATATCTTCATTGTCATCAATTACCAGTACTTTTCCTTCTTTTTTATCCATAAATTTTTTTTTTCAATCTTTAAACATTGTAAATATATAAAGTTTTTATAAAAATTGTACGATTCCGAACTATAATTGTCCCATAAACGAACAAATTCAAACAAATACCACCCTTACAAGAACAATTCATCATGCTGTATTTTAGAAACTTACATTATTTGGCATAAAAAATGATTAGACATCAATAAAAAAAAGTATTATGGATCGAGCAATTGAAAAAAAGAAAACCTTATTTACCAAAAAGAACATCTGGATAATGGTTGGTAGTATTATAGCTATACTGGTTATATACAACATATTTTTCGGAGACAACAGTTCAAAATTAAATGTTGAAAAGGAAAAAATTACAATTGAAAGTATAGAAAAAGACATTTTTAAAGATTACATAGCTGTAATTGGAACAGTTGAGCCCATAAAAACAATTTATCTGGATGCTGTGGAAGGTGGAAGAGTTGAGGAAATCCTTATAGAAGAAGGAAATATGGTAGAAGAAGGTGATGTTATCATGCGGCTAAGCAATACAAACCTGGTATTAGACATATCAAATAACGAAGCCCAGGTAACCCGTTCAATAAATTCTTTGCAAAGCCTTCTTCTGGATATGGAACAAAGAAGAATTAATTACGAAAGAGACCTGATCAATCTCCGACGTGAATTGAAAAAAAGAGAGAGAGCCTATAAAAACAATGAGAAATTATATGAAAATGAACACATTTCTTACGAAGATTTTCAGCAATCAAAAGAAAATTATAAGGCTACCTTAAAGGAGTTTCAATTATTCAAGGAAGCACAAAGGAAGGATTCTATTTTCAGGGCAAAACAATCAAAAACGCTTGAAAGGTCTATAGAAAGGCTGAAAGAAAGTGGTCAAATAGTAAGAAAAAGACTGGAAAATCTCAATATTAAAGCTCCTGTTAATGGTGAACTGGCAACATTGCATCCCGAAATTGGAGAAGTAATAGGCCATGGGACAAGAATAGGAAAAGTAAACATACTGGATGATTACAAATTAAATGTTGAAATTGATGAGCATTATATAGCAAGAGTAAGAAAGAGGCTCACAGGTACTTTTGATTATACAGGTGATTCCTATTCTCTTGTACTGACGAAAAAATATCCTGAAGTAAACCAGGGAAAATTTACTGTAGATATGGAATTTAAAAATGAAACACCGAATGATATTAGCATAGGACAAACTTTCAGAATTAAACTGGAACTTGGGCAATCAAAAGAGGCTGTGTTAATTCCACGCGGAGGATTCTATCAAAGTACAGGAGGACAATGGGTATATGTAGTTGACAAGTCAGGTGATTTCGCTTACAAACGCAAGATCAGAATTGGGCGACAGAATCCAAAATACTATGAAGTACTTGAAGGCCTCAGACCCGGAGAAAAAGTAATTGTTTCAAGCTATGATAATTTCAATGAAGCCGACAAACTAATACTTAAAGAATAAATAGAATACAGAATTTAGAATACAGAATTTAGAATACAGAATTTAGAATACAGAATTTAGAATACAGAATTTAGAATACAGAATACAGAATTTAGAATACAGAATACAGAATTTAGAATACAGAATACAGAATTTAGAATACAGAATACAGAATTTAGAATACAGAATTTAGAATACAGAATTTAGAATAATTAACAATAAAATTTAAAGCCATGATTACAACAAAAGAATTAGTAAAAGTTTTTAGAACAGACGAAGTAGAAACAACTGCTCTAAATAAAGTAAATCTTGAAATA
>Ga0209925_1000168_pt1 | contig 33908 bp, 29 predicted proteins | sample SalPonR2_A_D1_MG_FD_185702 | JGI IMG/M metagenome (GOLD analysis project Ga0209925, IMG submission 185702) | Salt pond soil microbial communities from South San Francisco under conditions of wetland restoration - Salt Pond MetaG R2_A_D1_MG... ... | reverse complement strand
TCCTAATACGTTAACAATTGTCAGATTATTATTAATTCCTGTTTACCTTTATTTTTTCTTAAAGGGAGAATATATTATCAGTGGTATATTTTTTTCACTATCAGGGCTAACAGATTTTTTAGATGGATATCTGGCTAGAAAATATAATATGGTTACAGACTTAGGTAAGATACTTGATCCTTTAGCTGATAAGCTAACTTTGATTAGTATTTTAGCTGTTTTAATCTATACTGATCTTATACCAAGAGTAATATCAGTGACATTACTAATAAGGGAGTTACTAGTTCTTCTTGGTTCAGGGATTATGTATTCTTTAGGTAAAAAGCTCCTTTCTCCCACTTTATTAGGCAAATTATCTGTATTTATATTGTATGTGGCTATAGCTGCATATCTATTAAATTTTCGGTTTATCAATATGATATTATTATATATCGTAATTCCAATTAATATCATTTCTGCTATAGATTATATTAGAAATGGTTTTAAAAAATTATAATGATAATTAGGGGATAGATTATGAGGATATTGTTAAAAGATGTAAAAAAAATATATAGTCCTGAAGCCGATCTTGACCAATACAAGCATATTATTATTGATGGCAATAAAATAGAAAGTTTAGTAAAAAAGGATGCTTTAAAAATTAATAACTTTGACAAAGTTATTAATTGTAAGGATATGGTGGCATTGCCGGGTTTGATCAATACTCATACCCATAGTTCAATGTCACTGCTCAGAGGATATGCTGATGACTATGATCTGGACAGATGGTTAAAAGAGAAAATTTGGCCAGCTGAAGCTAAGCTAACAAAAAAGGATATATACTGGGGAGCCAAATTATCTATTTTAGAGATGGTAAGAACAGGTACAACTACCTTTGCTGACATGTATTTTAAGATGGATAAAGTTGCTGAAGCTGTTTCAGAAACAGGGATTAGAGCTGTATTGAGTGAGGGTTTGATTGAGAATAATGATGGCAAGCAGGGTTTCAATGATGCAGTTGATTTTTGTCTACGATGGCAAAATAAGGCTAAAGGAAGGATAAAAACCTGTTTGGGTCCCCACTCCGCTTATTCCTGCAGCCCTGATTATCTGAAATTAATTAGAGATAAAGCCCTCCAGCATAATCTATTGATCAATATTCATATTAGTGAAACGAAAGATGAAGTAGATATGATGCAAAGGCAACATGATTTAACTACAGTTGGTTTATTAGAGAAAATAGATTTTTTTAAAGCAAAAGTCATTGCTCCTCATTGCGTTCATTTAACCGAAAGGGATATAGATATCTTAAAAAAGCATAGGGTCGGTGTCGTATATAATCCGATGAGTAACATGAAATTGGGTAGTGGAATTGCTCCAATACACAAATTATTAAAAAAAGGGATCAATGTTTCCTATGGAACGGATGGAGCAGCCAGCAACAATAATCTTGATCTTATTGAAGAAGCCAGGCTTGGTTCTTATTTACAGAAGGTTGCTTTAAATAATCCCCAGGCACTTCCGATTGAAGATACTTTAAGGATGTTGACATTAAGCGGGGCAAGCAATTTGGGTATTGATAATTTAGGCGAAATTAAACAAGGTTATCTGGCTGATATAATTTTAGTCAACATTGAAAACAATGCACATAATTATCCTTCATATAATCATCTTTCTAATATATTTTATGCGTCAAATGGGAGCGATGTAGACACAGTTATTATCAATGGTAAAGTTGTTATGGAGAATAGGGAAATGAATATGATTGATGAAAAAGAAGTTTATCATAAAGTTGAAAAGCTGACAGAGAAATATCATAAAAATTTTTAGAGGGGAGTGTTAAATTTTGAAAAACAGATTTAGGTATCTATTATCAATTGTTGTTGTAATTATTATTATAGCCCTGATTGCTCTTTTTGCGGGGGCCAACTTTTTTACTGAATGGGCTTGGTTTAACCATCTTGGTTATTTAAAAGCCTTTTTGTTGATGTTCTTTTCTAATTTTGGTTTGCGTATTTTAATTGGGTTAATTTTTGCTGTATTTGTATTCGTTAATTTATTTTTTACTAAGAAATTATTTATAAAGTACTTTGAAGCAGAGTCTATTGAAAGTGAAAATGTGGAAACACTTTTTAAAGAGGAGAGTCAGGGTTTTTTAAACTGGCTGAATAAAAAGAAGCTAAACTGGATATATATTTTGATAAGTTTAATTTTGGGATTTTTATTTAGCTCTGTTAGTTCAGAGTTATGGAAAATTGTTCTGAAATTCTTTAATCAAACTCCATTTGGTAACACAGATCCAATATTTGGCAAGGATATTTCCTTTTATGTATTCAGTTTACCCTTTTATAGTTTTATAAAGGAAATGGGTATGGTCTTAATTGTCTTAACGATTATTGTGGTGGGCATAATATATTTTATAGCTTCCGGGATCAGTTCCTTTTCTGATGTAAAAGTTAAACTTTCCAATCGTGCTAAAAGTCATATTACAGTGCTTCTCTCAGCCTTTTTATTACTAAAAGCCTGGGACTATCGTTTGGCGATGTATGAACTGCTTTATTCTCCCCGCGGAGTAGCCTTTGGGGCGAGTTATACCGATGTTAATGCTAATTTGTTAGGGTTGAGAATACTTTTTATTATAGCTATAGCTGTAGCTGCTGGTCTGCTAGTTAGTCTTTTTAGGAAAAACTATAAACTACTGGCCTGGGGTTTGGGAATATGGATTGTAACCTCATTGGTATTCGGATCGGTTTATCCAGGTTTTGTCCAGAGATTTCAAGTTGAACCAAATGAAATTGAAAGAGAGAGGGAGTATATAAGTCATAATATTAATATGACCTTAGAAGCTTATGATCTTAATGATTTAACCTCAAAGAACTTTCAGCCACAGGATGGATTAACATTAAACGATTTGGAAGAAAATGATGAAATCATAAGTAATATAAGACTTTGGGACAGCCGACCTTTACTTTCAACATACAGTCAGTTACAGGGATTAAGACAGTACTATGAATTTCAAAATATAGATGTTGACAGATATATAATAGACGGCAAGTACCGTCAGGTAATGCTTTCAGGTAGGGAGTTAAATAAAGATCTTTTATCCGGTCAAGCTCAAACCTGGATCAATAGAAAGTTAAAATATACTCATGGTTATGGAGTTGCAATGTCACCTGTGAACAGGATTAACGAGCAGGGTTTACCGGAGTTTTTTATAAAAGATATTCCTCCTAAAATCGAGGGTGATTTAGTTTTAGACGATAGTTCTATCTATTATGGAGAAATAACTGATGATTATGTGATTGTTAATACCGATGCTACAGAATTTCATTATCCACAAGGAGATCAAAATGTATATATAAATTATAGTGGTACAGGCGGAGTAGAAATCAGCAGTTTTATTAAAAAAGCAGTATATGCCTTACGTTATAGTGAATTAAAGATTTTATTAAATGATGGAATAAATAATGATAGTAGGATAATGTACTATAGAAATATAAAAGAAAGAGTTCGAAAGGTAGCTCCATTTTTAGCATATGATAGTGATCCCTATTTAGTAATTTCTCAGGGGAGGTTATTTTGGATTCAAGATGCCTACACTACTTCAGACCGATATCCCTATTCACAGCCATTCAGTAATACAGGTAATTATATCAGGAATTCTGTTAAGGTCGTTATTGATGCCTATAATGGAGATATGGACTTTTATGTGATTGATAAACAGGATCCAATCGCACAAACCTATCAGAAGATATTCCCTGAAATATTTATTGATGGTGACCAGATGCCGGAAAGTTTAAGAAGTCACATTAGATATCCTAAGGATTTATTTAAGATACAGTCTGAATTATATAGTATCTATCATATGGAAAACCCGCAGGTTTTTTATAATAAGGAGGATTTATGGAATATACCTAATGAAAATTATGCCGGTAGTACAATAAAGATGGAACCATATTATATATTAAGTAGTTTACCTGATACTAAGTTGCAAAATCTTGAGTATTTATTAATGATGCCTTTTACACCTGCCAATAAAAATAATATGATTGCCTGGATGGCCGGACGTTCAGATGGGGAGAACTATGGTGAATTAGTACTTTACGAATTTCCTAAAGACACTTTAGTCTATGGACCCAGCCAGATTGAATCGAGAATAGATCAAGATTCACAGATTTCTCAATTGCTGTCACTCTGGGGACAGAGAGGCTCAAGGGTTATAAGAGGTAATTTAATAGTTCTGCCTGTAGCACAGTCTATCTTATATATAGAACCAATCTATCTACAGGCTGAAACGAGTGAACTTCCAGAGTTAAAAAGAGTAGTTTTAGGATATGGTGGAGATATTGTAATTGATATTAATCTAGAGGGTGCTTTAGAACAAATATTTGGAGAGAGAGAACCAACAGAAGTCACCTCACCAGAAGTTCAAATGGGCGAGATCATGCCGGAAGATATAAGTGGGCTTATATCCAGAGCTTATGAGATATATCAAGAAGCCCAGAATTATATAAAATCAGGAGATTGGCAAAATTATGGCAGCAAATTGGATGAGTTACAACAGGTATTAGAAGAGTTAAATTCTATGAACGAAGAGATTGATCAATCTATGAATCAATAAATTTGAAAGGATCAATAAATGTTAAAAACGAGTAAATTTTATCAATATAAAACAGATAATGAAATAGATCTATATATTAACTATAACAGTAAATTCAAAACAAACTATATCCATCTTGATATTATAAGGCCTTTGTCCGATGAAGCTGCAGTATCAAAAAACGCCTTAATACCGTATATTTTATATCGAGGTAGTAAGAAATATCCTACAAATCAAGCGATTTCACGTAGATTAGATCGACTATATGGAGCAGATTTGAATGTTTCGGTAGCAAGACGTGGTGAAAATCAGATACTGAGATTTTCAATTGACATTATTAATGACAGATATCATTATGGCCCAGAAGATCTTAAAATAGCTGCAGTTGATTTCCTTTATGAGCTAATTTTTAATCCTCTGATAGTTGAAGGTGAGTTTAAAAAAGCACATATTAATAAAGGCCAGGCTTTCTTAAAAGAAAAAATTCTAGCCATGAAAAATAATAAAAATAATTATGTGATGGAAAGGTGTTATCAGGAGATGTGTAGAGGGGAAAGATTTTCCCTCTACCCACTTGGTACCATCAGAGGTTTAAGAAAAGCTAATTGTGATAATCTATATAATTACTATCGGCAAGTTCTTGCAAAAAGCCCAATTGAAATTTTTGCTGTCGGCGATATAAAACAAAAAAAAGATTTTTTTCAATACATTAATAAGAAATTTGTATATAAAAGAAACAAACTACTACCATTAAATAATACAGTGATCAAAACCGGTGGTTTCCAATTTAAAGAAAAAGAAGAAGAAGATAGAATAAATCAGACAAAATTATCAGCAGGAATCAGAATACCTGTAACAAGGTCACACCCCCTATATTTTGCATTGATTGTATATAATGGTATATTGGGAGGTTTCAGCCACTCAAAATTATTTACAGAAGTTCGCGAAGAAAAGGGGCTAGCATATTATATCAATACAAGATTGGAATCGACAAAGGGTTTGATCTTAATCAATGCCGGTATTGATATGTTAGATTATCAGATTGTAAAAAATATAATAACAAAAAAGTTAAAAGAAATGAGCCGAGGTCAATTTGATGATGATTCTATCAGATGGACAAAAAAGAAACTTATTAATAGATATAAGAATTTAAGTGATAATAATCATAGTATAGTAGATGCTTTTTTACTTGGTTTAATAAATGGTAAGCAGGATAGTTTAAATTATGTAATTAATTCAATTGCAGAGGTAAAAAAGGATGAAATAATTGAGGTTGCCAAAAAAGCAAAGTTAACAACATATTTTTTACTCAAACCAGGAAGTGTCCAACATGATCTATAAAAAATTCAAAGAAATAGATGAAATGTACTATGAAAAAACCTTGAAATCAGGCTTACGAGTAATCTTAATCCCTCGCTCTAGTTATAATAAAAAATATGCAGTATTGTCGGTTAATGTGGGATCTGTTGATTTAAAGCTTAAAGATAATAGCAATATTATATATGGCTTCCCTCCGGGTACTGCCCACTTTATGGAGCACATCTTATTTGAAAACAGGGAAGGCCGTATTATAGATGCTTTTTCTCAACTGGGCAGTAGTGTAAATGCCTATACCAGCTTTAATAATACTAATTATTATTTTAATGCTGCAGATAATTTTTATAAATCGTTAAATTGCTTGCTTTCATTTGTTTTAAAGCCTCACTTTGATCAAAATAAAATAGAACATGAAAAATCTGTTATAAAACAGGAAATAAAAATGTATGAGGATAGTCCAAGTTGGCAGTCTTTTCATCAACTATTGCAGGGGCTTTATTATAAGTACCCCATAAAATATAATATTGCAGGTACTTCTCAAAGTGTAGATAAAATTAATCGAGAAATTTTAGAGGAATTTTTTAATAAATACTATAATTTAGATAATATGAATTTAATTGTAATTGGAGATATTAATCATGAAAAATTATTTGATTGGTTAACTGATAAGTTTTCTAATTTTGGTGCTGAGCATGTTGATTTTAAAAAAATATACCCAGAAGAGCCAAGCGGAATCAGGATTAAAAAAAATGAAATAGCGATGAGTATATCTCGTCCAATTATTACTTTGGGGTTTAAAGAGAATCGGTGTTTTAATGATCAAAGAAAGATTGTAAGACACGAGATGTTAAGCAATATGGTTTTGGAGATGATATTTGGTAAAAGCAATGATAATTACCACAGTTTGTATGATAAAAATTTAATTGATGAAAATTTTACATTTAATTTTTTGCAGGAAAAAAATACTGGATTTGCTAAGATATATGGTGAGACATCTCATATCAATCAGAGTATCAATAGTATTGTTGATATTATTAATAACTGGCATAGAAAAATAAATAAAGATGATTTTGAAATTGTCAAGCATAAATATATTGGCCGCTATTTCAGATCATTAAATTCATTGGAAGCACTTTCTTCTCAGGTTATTAAATACCTAAATTTAGGACAAAATTATTTTGATTTAATTAATATAATTGAAAGTATATCTTTAAAAGATATTATTGATCAATATAATAAGCTTTTGTTAGACCAGGAGCAAGTTCAAATAATCATCAGAAAAATCAGCAAATAAAATCATTTAATTCTTGAATTACTTGATGATTGGTGTTATAATCACAAGAAATAATAAGTGAAGGGATGTGATAAATGAGTATTGAGTATAAATTCTTGTTGACCTTATTATTGGAAGTAAAAGTATTTATTTGTTAAGAGGAGAAAGGAGTAGATAGTAGATATGCAAAGAGATCGATGGAGTAATCGTGCAGCGTTTGTTCTTGCAGCCATAGGATCTGCGGCAGGGTTAGGTAATGCCTGGCGTTTTCCTTATATGGCTTATTCAAATGGTGGAGGGGCATTTTTGATCCCTTATTTTGTAGCTTTATTAACAGCAGGTATACCACTTATTGTTTTAGAGTTTTCAATGGGACAAAAAACACAGAGAGGTGCGCCTGGAGCACTAGCTAAAGTAGGTAGAAAGTTTGAAGGATTTGGTTGGTGGGCCGTCTTATCAGGAACAATTATTACCAGTTATTACGCCGGTATAATGGCCTGGGCCTGGGATTACTTAGCAGGATCCTTTACCTTAGGTTGGGCAGAGGATGCGGGAGCATATTTTTATGAAAATGTTCTCCAGATTTCTTCTGGACCTGGAACCCTAGGTGGTTTTTCAACTCCGGTTTTAATCGGATTAGTTATTACCTGGATTGCTATTTATTTTATACTTAGAAATGGTGCTGAAAGTGTTGGTAAAGTTGTTTTGATAACAGTTCCTTTACCCGTTTTACTAATGGCTATATTAGTGCTTAGAGCCGTTACCCTTCCCGGTGCTATCGAAGGGTTAAATTATTTCTTAGAACCTAATTTTGCCATGCTCACAAATCTTAGTGTATGGATTGATGCTTATTCTCAGGTATTTTTTACTCTTAGTTTAGGCTTTGGTATTATGATTGCTTATGCTAGTTATATGCCTGAAGATTCAGATATTATTAATAATGCTCTAATAACTGTATTTGCGAATTCTGGTATTAGTTTTATGGCAGGTATTGCTGTATTTGGCACACTGGGTTATATGGCTCAGGCTCAGGGAGTTCCTATTTCTGAGGTGGCAGCAGCTGGGGTCGGTTTGGCTTTTGTGGTTTATCCAAATGCGATTTCTCTCTTGCCAGGTGGTTCATTTGTCATTGGATTTTTCGGTTTTGTATTTTTCGCCATGTTACTTTCTTTAGGTATAGATTCAGCTTTCTCAATTGTTGAAGCTGGTGTGGCGGGCCTAAAAGATAAATGGGGAGGAAGCAAAAAGAAAGTTACTCTCTATTATAGTATCTTCCTTTTTGTAGTTGGTTTATTATTTGCTACAAAAGGTGGGTTATATTGGCTGGACATTGTAGATCATTATGTTAATACTTATGGACTTGTCGTAGCAGGCTTGGCTGAAGCAGTTATTATAGGTTGGTTTTACGAACCGGATGAATTACGAAGTTATTTCAATTCGGTTTCTGAATATCAATTCGGCAATTGGTGGAATGTAATGATTAAATTTATAATCCCGATTGTACTTGCTGTATTGTTAGTAAATGCATTTATTACAGATATTGGAACTCAATATGGCGGTTATGAATTAAAATATCTAGTCTACGGAGGCTGGATTGGAGTAGTAGGCTTTTTAGCTGTTGCTTCATATATAATATCCCGTCAAAAAGGTATTGAAGATTAAAACGATTAAAAAGTAAAGTATTTAGAAGGGAGTAATATAATGAGTGGATCTGCTATAGTAATGTTGATTTTTGCTTGTGTTGTTTTATATGGAGGGCTTTTTGTTACTTTACGAAGGGCCATGAAATCGAGAAAAAAAGAAGACTAACTTATTATATAGAGGTCCAAGTTTTTGGGCCTCTTTTTAAATTAATTATAAAAAAGAAGTGGTTTTATGTCTAAAAGTGTTCAGATAAAAATAAAGTTTAAGGAGCTAGGATTCGACTTGATAGGTTTTAGCAAACCTTACTTAGACAATAAATTAACTGAAAATTTCAAAAAAAGAGCTTCACGAGATGATCTTCCACCCTTTATGCATAGTGATTTAAATAGTGTTTTACATCCTAAAAGGTTGCATCCATGGTTGGAGACAGTTATAGTTGTGGGATTATCCTATGCCAGCAGTCAAAACAATGATACAAGAGGCTTCATCTCCAGTTATACTCGTGGAAGAGATTATCATAAAGTCATGGCAGAGATGATTAAAGAGGGTCTGAAATATTTAAAAAAAATATATAAAGACATTAAATATAGTTATTATATAGATAATGGTCCCGTTTTGGAAAAAGTTCTGGCTCAACAGGCTGGACTGGGATGGATTGGTAAAAATACGCTCCTTATTAATGAAAACTTCGGCTCCTATATTTTTTTAGGGGAGATTTTTATTAATAAGAAGCTTGTTTATAATGAAAAATCTAAAAATAATTGTAAAGATTGTACTCAATGTATGGATAACTGTCCAACAAATTCTTTACATACTCCTTATTATTTAGATTATAGAACCTGTCGTAGTAATTTAACTCAAATAAAAGGGATTTTTAAAAAAGAAGAAGAGATGATGATGGGAAACTGTATATGGGGATGTGATGAATGTCAGATAAACTGTCCATATAATAACAATATACCCAGAGATCTACATCCTGCTTTTGAGGCTAAAATTGGAGGAAATATAGTAGAAATATTGAATTATAATAGAAAGGGGTTTCCACCCAGTTGGACTTCCAGTGCATTAAGCTGGAGGGGCATGAGAATAATTCAAAGGAATGCTTTAATTGTATTGGGAAACTTGGGATTAAAAGATGAAAAATATAAAAAGTTAATAGTGAAAAAAATGGATGACAGATCAAAAATTATAAGACATTATGCATATCAAACTTATCTGAAATTGGGTTTTAATTTAGAGCATATTAAAGGGAAAATAGATCAAGAAAAAGAAATAGATATTGATAATATAATTAAAAGGAAGTGAGATTATGCCAGAGATTTATTATAATAATACTAAATATAGTATTATGCATAAAATAAAAACCATCGATTTATTGTCAGAACTAAAAATAAAACATAAAGATAATGTAATGGGCATTAAAATAAATAATGACATATTTGATCTTAATTATGAGATAGAAAAAGACTGTGAAGTTGAATTTATATATAATAATACACCAGTGGGAAACAGGATATATAAGAGAAGTCTCTTTATTTTAATGGCAAAAGCAGTTTATGAAATTTATGATGATGAAATATTAAATATTGAACATTCCTTGAGTAATGGTATATATTGTGAATTAAACGATGATAATGTGTTGAGCAAATATGATTTAGAACAAATAGTAGATAAAATGCAAAAGTTAGTTGAACAAAATTATGAAATAAAAAGGCATTTAATATCCAGTCAAAAAGCAATATCTTTGCTTGATGAACAGGGAAATCAAGAAAAAATAAGGATCATTAAACAAAAAAAATTAAGTGAAGTTAAGCTATATGAAATTGATGGTTATTATAACTATCATTATTATCCTGTGGTACCTAAGACTGGTTATTTGGATAAATTTAAACTGCATTATCATTTTCCTGGTTTTGTTTTATTATACCCATCTATTCATAAACCTGATCAGATTAATAATTTTGTTGATCAGCCGAAATTATCTGATATATTTTATGATTATGAGAAGTTAGGCGATATATTAGGGGTTGGTTTTGTGCCTGATTTAAATGAAAAGATAGAGACAAATAATTATGGAGAGCTGATAAGAATTTCAGAAGGACTTCATGAGAAATATATTGCAAATATAGCTGATCAAATAGAAGCCCACAAAAAAATTGAGAGGATTATTTTAATTGCTGGTCCTTCTTCATCAGGCAAGACAACCTTTAGCAAACGACTTTCCACTCAACTGAGAATCAATGGCTTAAAGCCTTTTTCAATCTCTACTGATGATTATTTTGTTAATAGAGATAAAACACCTTTAGATGGAGATGGAAACTTTGATTTTGAATCTATACATGCAATCAACTTAGAATTATTTAATGATCATCTGGTCAGATTGATGAAAGGTGAAAAAGTACGTTTACCCAAGTTTAACTTCAAAAAAGGCATTAGAGAAGAAAGTAATAATGTAATTAAATTGAGTTCTGATCAGCCGATTTTAATTGAGGGTATACACAGTTTAAATAATAAGTTAACAGAAATTATTCCTGAAGATCACAAATACAAGATATTTGTGAGCGCTTTAACCCAATTAAATATAGATAAACAAAATAGAATACCTACTTCTGATACACGATTGATCAGAAGAATTGTCAGAGATAATTTATATAGGGGGCATTCTGCTTATGATACCCTAGGTATGTGGGGGAGGGTAAGAAAAGGTGAAGAGAACAACATTTATCCTTATCAGGAGAATGCTGATGTAATGTTCAATTCAGCTCTAATTTATGAAATGGCAGTTCTAAAAAACTGTGCTGTAGATCTTTTAGAAGGGATTAATAATGATAACAAATATTATTATGAGGCCAAAAGACTCTTGGAGGTATTAGCCAACTTCAAAAACATGCCTTCTGATGATATACCAAAAACATCTATTTTAAGAGAGTTTATTGGGGGTAGTGTATATAAGAAATGATCTTTTATTTAAGATGTTGAATCTTGCTTGATTAAACTAGGCAGTAATGTTTTTAAAGTACTTTGAATTTCTAACCAGTTATTTACTCTCAATAATTTTTTTTGTTCTTTGATATTTTGATTGTGATATTTGTCAACAAGGATAACAGGGATGTTTTTTTCCAACAATTGAGCTGTATTAGACTGATTATCTTCTATAAAAAGCTTTATGTTTTTTTCTACTGCCAGATCTGCTTTGTTATGTTCATGAAATAAGTAATTGTAGTTAACATCATGTTGTTGAAGCCACTTGATAGTTAGGGGTCTAAATTCCTGATGTCTGGCTGTAATCAAATATATTGTGTGTCCATTCTTTATAAGATGATCTATAGTTTCTTTAGCATTGTCAGCTATATCAACACTAGAATAGACATCATATAATTTTTGATTTAAAAATTCTTGTAAGTCTTCCAATGGAAGGTCATAAGCCCTCTTAAAGTCATATACATCTTTTTTTCTAATTATTTTTTTAGAAAAATAATTGTTTAGGGCTCTCAACCATATATTTTCTTGTCCTTTTTTTTCTTTTGTAACAACACCATCTATATCAATTCCAATGTTCAAAATTATGGCCTCCTTAATTTAAAAAATATATATATTGTGATATACTTTTTTTAGATGTTCAGTAATTATTCTAACATTTATTTTGTAAAATTTCCAGAAAGGAGTTGTAATATGTACAAAAACCTTGGTAAAATAATAGAATACTTCTCTAAAAAATACCCCAAGCCAGAGACTGCTTTAAAATTTATGACCCCGTTTCAGCTTCTTATTGCAACCATAATGTCTGCTCAAACCACAGATGTACAGGTTAATAAGGTGACTGAAAAGTTATTTAATAAATTTGAAAAGGCCGAAGATTTTGCTAAATTAAGTTATGAAGAACTAGAAAAAGAAATCAAATCTATTGGTCTTTATAAAAATAAGAGCAAATATATTATAGAAAGCAGTAAGATGATCATCAACAAATATTCAAATGAGGTACCGAAAAGCCGAGAAAAATTAATGAACCTACCTGGAGTAGGGCGCAAAACTGCCAATGTGGTTTTAGCAAATGCCTTTAAACAGAATACTATAGCTGTAGATACCCATGTTTTTAGAGTAGCCAACAGACTGGGTATAGTAAATACTGATAAAACAGATCAGGTGGAAAAAACTTTAATGGAAGTGGTTCCAGAAAACTATTGGTCTAAATTTCATCATTGGTTAATATTTCATGGTAGAGAAGTTTGTAAAGCACGTAATCCTTATTGTCAAGGATGTACATTAAAGTCTTATTGTAAATATTATCAAAATCAAATCAAAGGAGGCTGATTAATTTGTTAAAAATAAAAAAGATATTCTTATTAGTATTTGTCATGATCTTGATTTTTTCTTTCTCACTACAAGCAGAGGATCTTCTGGAAATGGGGATAGAGGAATATAATAAAGGAAGTTATCAAAATGCAATAGATTATCTAACTGACTATGCAGCAGAAAATAATGATAGTTACCTATCTTACTTTTATTTAGGTCTTAGTTATACAGAATTACAGCAGTTTGACTTAGCAATTAGTTCTTTTAATTATGCTAGAAAGATAAAAGGCGACTCATATAATTTGCTTGTGAATTTAGCACGTGCTCATTACAACAACAACGAAAAAGATATGGCTCATGATTTATTGACAAAAGCTAAAAAATATAAACCTATTGACGAACAGGTCTATAATTTACTGGGTTTAATTGAGCTGGATAAACAGGAATATGAAGAATCCATAGATAATTTCAAAAAAGCCATCGAATTAAATGATGATAATTTATATGTATATAACAATATAAGCCTGGCATATATTCATATAGGTAAATTTAAAGAAGCTGAAAAATATATAGTGAAAGCACTAGAATTAGATCCTTTTGAACCCTATGTCTATAATAATGCAGGTGTAATTTATGAGAATCTTACACGATATGAAGAGGCTTTCAATTATTACAATAAAGCACTCTCAGTTGATCCTGATTATAAAAAGGCTGAAATCAATTTAGCAAGGATAAAGAGCAAATTATCTGAGGAGTGATAATATGTTGAAAAATTTCAAATCAAGCGATATCTATATGGGTAGATTAGAAAAAAATGATGATCTTTTAAAAGAGCTCACTAATATTGTTCAACAGAATAATATTGAAGCTGCAAGTATAAAAGTGATCGGAGCAGTTCAAAAAGCTAGAATAGAATATTATGATCAAGATAAATTTGAATATAAATATAAAGAGTTTGACCAGGCATTGGAAATAGTGAGCTGCATAGGTAATATATCTATATTAGAAGGAAAACCGTTTATTCATGCCCATATTATTTTGGCAGATCAAGAAGGAAATTGTTATGGAGGACATTTAGCTGAAGGCTCTAAAGTATTTGCAGCTGAGTTTGTCATTCAGACTTTACAGGGCAATAAATTGATAAGAAAATTTAAAGATGATACCAAATTAAAACTATGGTAAAAAGAAAGGAGCAGCAGATGAAAAAAATATATGTAATAGATACAAATGTTTTGCTTGATGATCCTGGGGCAATTTTTGATTATCAGGACAATGAAGTTATAATCCCACTGGCAGTTTTAGAAGAGCTAGATGATCAAAAGCATAAAACTTCCGATATAGGTTATAATGCTAGGGAAACATCTAGAATTTTAGATGGTCTCAGTGAAAAAGGTAAACTAAATAAAGGCATAAAATTGGAAAACGGAGGTTGTCTGAAAATATTAATTGACAAAAAAGAATTAAGGCTTCCACCTCATCTCAGTGCTACTAAAATTGATAACAGAATTTTATCTGCAGCTATAAAATTAAAAGAAGATAATGAGGATAAAAAAGTTATCATGGTTTCCAATGATATTAATTTGAGATTAATTGCCAATGCCTTTGATGTTGATGCAAAAGATCATAAAGGGGATGGCATAAATGGCGAAGAGCTTTATGATGGATTTACAGAAATAAAAACTAAACGTGAAATTATTGATGAATTTTATTCCAATAAACAATTAAGTCCTAATAAAATAGATGGTGAATTTGATAAACTTTTTGTACACCAGATGGTTCAGCTATCCACATATGATAAGAGCCAGAAAAGCGCTTTAGGACGATTTGATGGGAAAAATATAGTACCCCTCATTTTTGATAAAAAATCACCGATGGGTATAGTTCCCTTAAATCGGGAACAAAAATTTGCTATTGAACTTTTACTGAACGACGATATAAAAGTTGTAACAGTTTCAGGCAAAGCAGGTACAGGCAAGACTCTACTTGCTTTAGCATCTGGTTTACAGAAAGTCATTAATGATAAAAAATACGATAGGGTTTTAATTGCAAGGCCTGTAGTACCTATGGGCAAGGATATTGGTTTTTTACCTGGATCTGTTGAAGAAAAACTGGAACCATGGATGCAGCCAATATTAGATAATCTTAATTTAATTATTCACAACAATAAAGGTTCTTATTTATCTATCGATCAGTTAATTGAAAATGATTTTATTCAGATTGAGGCTCTCACTTATATTAGGGGAAGGTCAATCCCAAATCAATATATTATAATCGATGAAGCCCAGAATCTATCTAAACATGAGGTCAAAACTATCTTAACAAGAGTAGGCAAAAATTCTAAGATAATTTTAACAGGTGATCCCTTTCAAATTGATAATCCCTATCTAAATAAAGTCAATAATGGACTGTCACATGTAGCCAATCATTTTTATAAAGTAGAGATTGCTGGTCATATCATGCTTCTAAAGGGAGAGAGATCAGAAATTGCTAAAATAGCCAGCGAATTAATCTAAAGTTCATAATCAGAGCTAATATAATAAGTCAAAATACTTGACAGTAATAAATATCTATTATATACTAATTTAAAATTAAATATCAGAAATTACCTCATCTTTGCTAAGGTGGGGTAGAGGCGCAGAATTAAATAGTAACTTTTTTTAATAAAATGAACCTAGTATAAAAAAGTGAAAGGTGCTTCTGCCGAAGTTCTTAATTATTTGGTTCAAGTATTTAAGGATTGGGTCTGTATATAAAATATACAGGACTGTCATTGAAGTATAAGCCATATTTCAATGTTGAGCTATCTCATTAAAAGGCGAAAGGGAGGTGGTTTCTACTGGTGCAATCAGAATTCATACCCAGCGGGAATCCCGTTGGGTTTTTTATTTATCTAAGATAAATTTCAGACAATGGTATAAGACATAAAATAATATGGAGGGTCATAAAAATGGATAACTATGGTTTAATATCTCTCATCCCACCTTTATTAGCCATATTTTTAGCATGGTGGAGTAAAGAGGTACTAATTTCATTATTTTTAGGAGTATTTTCAGGTGCTTTGATTCTAACTGGCTATAATCCTGTTACAGGTTTTATAAATACCTTAGATAATTATATGTTGGCTTCTTTAGCTGACTCCTGGAATGCAGGAATCATTATATTTTTACTATCAATGGGGGGTATGATTGGCATTATAAATAGAGCTGGTGGTGTGATAGCAATTGGTGAATATGTTGCTAAAAAAGCTAAATCCGTTAAAAATACACTGCTTGTAACCTGGTCAATGGGAGTGCTAATATTTTTCGATGATTATGCAAATACTTTAATAGTCGGTAATACAATGCGACCTATTACTGATAATATGAATGTATCAAGAGAAAAACTTTCTTTTGTGGTAGATCTAACAGCGGCGGCAGTTTCAAGTATCGTACCAATTTCAACCTGGATAGCATTTGAAGTGGGAGTTATCAAAGATGGTTTTCAAAGTTTAGGCATTGAAGCAAATGCTTATACAACCTTTATTCAGACTATACCTTATAGATTCTATTCTATCTTTGCACTGATATTTGCTCTAATAATAATTTATACTATGAAGGATTTCGGCCCCATGTATAAGGCGGAACACCGGGCGAGAACTACAGGTCAGTCGCTTAGAGAAGGTTCTACTCCCATGGTTTCTAAAGAGTTAGAAGAAATTGAGAAACCTGAAGGTGCGTCCTTTAGTATAATAGATGCTTTTTTACCAATTCTGGTTGTCATAGTTGTAACATTAATTGGTCTGTGGTATAACGGTGGAGGGAGTGCTCAAGAGGTAAGTATACAATCTGCTTTTGGTGATGCAGATGCCAGTGTAGTTCTACTATGGGCTTCATTTGCTGGGAGTTTTACAGCTGCGTTAATTGCAATATTTAAGCGCATTTTAAACATTTCAAATATTGTAGATAGCTGGATAGATGGTGCTAAATCAATGTTTATAGCAACTATGATATTAATCTTAGCTTGGTCTATTGGTGGTATAACTGATGATTTGGGGACTGCTGACTTTCTGGTGGGGATTTTAGAAGGTAATTTACCAGGATTTCTAATTCCAGTTTTGCTTTTTTTAATTTCTGCTTTTATTGCCTTTACCATAGGTAGTTCTTGGGGTACTGTTGCTATAGTTATGCCTCTGGCAATACCACTAGCCTTTAATATTTCCGCACCGATGTTACCAGCTATTGGGGCTGTTTTAACTGCAGCAGTAATGGGGGATCATTGTTCACCTATTTCTGATACAACTATCATGTCTTCAACTGCTTCAGCAGTTGACCATATAGATCATGTATCCACACAATTACCGTATGCTCTGACTGTGGCAGCAGTTGCAGCAGTAGTTGGATTTTTACCAGCTGGATTGGGTTTATCACCTTTAATTATTTTACCAGTTGGTGTATTAATACTTTATTTAATAGTGAAAATATTTGGAAAAAGTGTGAAAGCAGAAGAAATTTAAGTAAAATACAAACCTAGGAATTAAATACTAAACGCTTTTTAAAAAGATTTTACTTTTAAATGCTGCAAAAGAAAACTCTTATATATACATTCAGTTAATTTTTACTTGGCTATGGATATGATTAAAACGGGTTATTGGAGATCTTCCAATAGCTCCTTTTTTATTTTTATAAAAAATTGTGATGTTTTTTAACATTTTTCCTCTTGCTGTATTTAAAGACAGATTTAAATATCCGTTCTGATTATAGTTTTATAATTAAGATTGCAAATATAATTTTTGTATTGCAGATCGAAAACTTGTCTGCAATATTTTTAAAATTGTTTTTTCCATAATCAAATAAGACCTGTAACATTTATAAGATTTGGTACTTAAGCCTTAAATAAATACTTGCAATATAGACAAGATTAAATGAAAATATCAAACCACACCTTTCCTTGTGGCAGGGATAAGCATTTTGATATAGAATCTATAATATACAGAAGTTAATTAAGGTGGTAAAATTTATGAGAAAACTTACTATAATATTTATTCTTTTAATGTGTTTTTTATTTGGATTAACCTTACCATATCTTTTTGAAAGTTATGGTCCTTTTATAAAAAATCATGTCATGGGTAATGGGAATCAGGATATTGAAGATGTTTCCAGCGAACCAGAGGAGAATAAGGTAAATGATATAGTTGTAAAAAAAGAAAAAATCGATTTTGAACAGTTATTAACAAAAGCTAAAAATCAGTTTTATGACTCAAAATATAAAGAGAGTATCAATACTTATATAGAACTTTATAAAAGCGGCTATGATAGAATCTCAGCGGCTAAAAATATAATAGCAGTTAGTAATTATCTTAGTGAAGAATCCAGTCAGGCATCTAGCTTATTATCAAATATGTATGATGATTATCAGGATTCTATTGAATACAACTATTATTATGCTGAATACCTATATAAGAATGGTGATAAAATAAGTGCTGAAGAGCTATTTTTTCACCTGTTAATTCTTCTCGAACAACAGGATTCAGATTTATCTGATAGGAAAAAAGCCTTAACATATTATTACCTTGGAGATATTTATTTAAATTCTGATCGGGAAAATGTAGCTCTTGATTTTTTCTTAAAAGGGATTGGACATGAAAAAGAAATAGTCTTAAATTATACAGCAGCAGCCAAGGTTTATAAGAGCAAAGAGAAGTATGAGCAGGCAATATCTATGTATAAAACGTGTTTAAATCAGGATCATAGCATGAGCAGTTTATATTATGAATTGGCTGTTTTATATGAAAAAACCGAAGAAATATTAAAAGCGTATAATTACTGGCAGAGATGTATTAATAGTGGTATTAAGACAGATATTGCCCAACAGCACATTAATGATATAAGAGAGAATTATCCACAATATTTTGAAAGAGAAGAAACAGAAGAAAAAAATGTTTTTAAAGTAGATTGGTATGATATTATAGAGATTGAACCTAATACAATTTTTAGAAAACTTAAAATAGGCCTTCAGGAAAATATTAATAAATTGAATTTCCAATCACAAAATGATTTTATAATAAAATATGATAATAATATTATATTTGAAGGTAATAAAGATACCAGGTATCAGATTAATTTTAGTGACAATACTTTTTATATTTTTCAAAATGGAGAGATTAAAAAATCTATATCCCCAGATCAGACACTTAAAATAAGTTCTACAAATAAAAACAACTTATTTGCCTTATATAATATTAAATTTGGGCAAAATTACTTTTGGGGAGGAGTTGAAAATAGACAATACAGGGGGGATATTCATTTACAACCTATAACAACTGAGACTGTTAACTTAATAAATTATATTGATTTAAGTTCCTATCTGCTTTCTGTGGTACCTTCCGAAATATATGCAAGCTGGCCGCAGGAATCTCTTAAAGCACAGAGCGTTGTTGCCCGATCTTATATAATAAACAACTTAAATAGACATAAAAATGAAGGATATGATTTATGTGCTGATGTACACTGTATTGTTTATTCGGGAGTAAAAAATGAACACCCCAATACCAATGCTGCTATTTTAGCAACAAAAAATGAGGTAATAACTCATCAAGGTAATGTAATAGATGCAGTATTTAGTAATAATAGTGGTGGTTATACAGAAGCAAGTCAGTATGTATGGGGTAACAGTTATGATTACTTAAAGGCTGTTAATATATCTGAAAGTATGGATTATCAACTTCCCTTATCACCTCATTTAATTGAAGAATGGTTTGTTGAGAAACCTCCTTCTTATTCTGATAATAAATATACAATTAACAGCACATATCGCTGGATTAAAAGCGTTAATCTAGAAGCCCTTAAATCAAGACATGGCTTACAGGATATTAGAGGAGTATATATAACAGATAGGACGGATATAGGAACTGTAAAAGAAATTAAGATTGAAGGTCAAAACAAGAAAGTAGTTAGTAGAGATTCATCTATTCGGAGAGATCTTACTGGTTTGAAAAGCAATAAATTTATAATCAAAAATATATATGACGGTAATAAACTTGAGAAAATAATAATATTTGGCGCGGGTTGGGGTCATTCAGTGGGAATGGACCAGACTGCTGCAGCTGGAATGGCTGTAAAAGATAAAAGCTATCGTGATATAATAAATTATTTTTATCTTGATACAGAAATAACAAAATTAGAATAAATTAGAATAAATACTTGAAAATTGGTTTTATTTCAGTTATAATTAATTAAGAATTAAATAATAGATGTCTTCAGGGCATGGTGTAATTCCAGACCGGTGGTATAGTCCACTAGCTAAAGCTGAACTGGTGAAATTCCAGTACCGACGGTATTTAAAGTCCGGATGAAAGAAGGCAATATAGCTTTGTAGTTATTGATGCCCTGTTTGTGTGAGGGCATTTTTTATTTTTTCAATAACCTACAGGAGGATCAAAAATAATAAATGGATATTAAAAAAATAGCAAACATTGGTGTTTTAATTGGACTATCATTAATTTTAATGCTGACAATAAGGTTTCCCTTATTTTTACCGTTTTTAATCTATGAACCAGGAGATATACCCATACTTATAACAGCGTTTTTATATGGGCCTATGCCGGCTTTAGGAGCAACATTTGTACTCTCAGTTTTAATGGCTGCATTGACAGGTCTAGGAGGCCCTTTTGGGGCTTTTATGCACTTCTTGGCTACAGGTGTACTAGTTGGGGTAGCAGGTTATATTTATAAACAGTATCACACAAAAAAAGGAGCTATTATTGGTCTGACATTTGGCTCACTTGCTATGACTGCTGTAATGGCAGGTGCAAACATTTTATTGAACCCAATTTTTTATGGTATACCTTATGAACAAACTATTTCGATGTTATTACCTGGCATTATACCCTTCAATATTACCAAAGCTGCTTTTAATTCTATATTAACTGCTCTGGTATACAAAAAGATCGCAAACTTTTTAAGAAGGAAGGGCTTATTAACCTCATTAGATAATAAGGAAGCGGGAGATTATTCGTATGCTGACAAAAAATAATATTTTTTAAATTAAATAAAATATTATTTCCTTATATCCCTTTATTAGTTTTAATAAGGGGATTTTTTTATTTAAATATATATAATTAAAATATAAGTAAAAAGAAAATTAAATGATTATATATAAAAGAAGAAAGGAATCACATGTTTCAGCACTAAAATACAATTATTTGACAATTGATGCCTGCTAATATACAATTCATATTAGGTGTATTGGGGGTAATTTTATTGGAGATAACATTTTTAGGAACCGGGACTTCACATGGGGTGCCTATTATTGGATGTAATTGTAAAACCTGTAGTTCAGATAACCCCAAAAATAAGAGGTTCAGATCATCTATATATGTCCATACTGATTCTAAAAACATTTTAATTGATACTTCGCCTGATTTGAGATTACAGCTTTTAAACAATGATATAACCGATATTGATTTAGTATTAATTACACATTCACATGCTGATCATATAATGGGTTTTGATGATTTAAGAGCTATAAATAGAATTAGAAAAGGGAAAATTTCCTGTTATAGTAATAAAAAAACATTAGCGACTTTAAAAAAGAAGTTCACATACATATTTAATAATAATCATTATTGTAAATTTGCTGTTCCTAAAGTTAAACTTGTAGAAATCAATAAGACATTAGATTTTGGCGAGATTAAAATAACACCTCTACCTGTTAAACATAATGATGATATTATTTTAGGGTATAAAATTAATAATATGGCTTATATCACTGACTGCAGTTTTATTTTTAAAAGTACTTTGAAAAAAATAAAAGATGTAGATTTACTGATTCTTAATGCACTGCGTTATAAAAGACACCCTAAACATTTTAATGTAAATCAGGCTGTAGAGGTTATTTCAAACTTGGGAGTTAAAAAGGCATATTTAACCCATATTTCTCATGAAATCGAACATAAAGAGGGGAATGCAGGGTTGCCTAATGGAATAGAACTTGCTTATGATGGTTTAAAACTGGTAGTTTAAAGGATGACTAATAGAATGAATATTGTGTTGGTTGAACCAGAGATTCCTCAAAATACGGGTAATATTGCGAGAACTTGTGCTGTTACTAACAGTAGTTTGCATTTGGTCAAGCCCCTCGGCTTTTCCACAGATGATCGGTATCTAAAAAGAGCTGGATTAGATTACTGGCATTTGCTGGACATCCATTATTATGATAGTTTCTCTTCATTTTTAGAATATAAAAATCATTTAAGAATGTTTTATGCATCAACTAAATCACCTAACAAATATGATCAAATTGATTATGATATTAGCGATTATTTAGTTTTTGGTAAAGAGACAGCTGGTTTACCAGAATCTTTTTTAAAAGAGAATTTGGATAAAACTATCAGAATACCTATGATCAAAGGAGCACGATCTTTAAACTTATCAAATTCAGTCTCAATTATTTTGTATGAAGCTTTGCGGCAAAATAAATTTCCTGGTTTTAATCAAGACACGAAATTTTAAAATAAAAGCACCATTTAAATAAAGGATTATTTTAATATATATAGAAATATAAAAACTAAGGGATTAAAGTTATATTTATAAATAGGAGGATTGAGTATATGGATTTAATATCGCAAATATCTTTTAAAATATTTATTGCATTAATGATTACAATAATTTTGTTAATACTAATTCCTTTAACTACATATGCTATTAGCTTAGAGTTGAATGATAGGGGAGAACAGGTAAAAGAGATACAATCCTTATTAAATAAAGTTGGATATGATATAAGCGCTGATGGTATATTTGGATATAGGACTAAGGAAATAGTTAAAGATTTTCAGTTAAACAATAATCTCAAAGTAGATGCAATAGTAGGAGAAGCAACATACAACACATTAATTAAAATGGCAAGAGATATTAAATATACAGTAAAAGATGGTGATACCCTTTATGATATAGCCAATAAATTTGATACTACAATTGAAAGTATTAAAAATAATAACAACCAAAAAAATAATTTAATTCATCCCGGAGATACATTATACATACCTAAAACTGGACGTGGGGGCGGAGATGAAGATAGGATATATGCAAATATCATACATGAAGTTCAACGAGGAGATGCACTTTATTCGTTATCAAAAAAGTATGGTGTGGATATACAGCTAATAAAAGAAGCGAATAATTTTAATACAAATGATATTTATGTAGGTCAAAATATTGTAATTCCCTTTACGAATAGGAATAATAACGGTAAATTTACATTAAGAGAGGGTGTATTTATTTGGCCTCTACAGGGTAGAATTAGTTCATATTTTGGCTGGAGGTCTGATCCAATTACAGGCAGCAGCGAATTTCATCAAGGTCTAGATATAGCTGTCCCTGTTGGCAAACAGATCAGGTCTGCTTACAGTGGTACTGTTGTGAAAAGTGGCTGGATGAGTGGTTTTGGAAAAACAATTGTTATAGATCATGGTGATTCTGTTGAAACTATCTATGCTCACAATTCAAAGAATTATGTGGTTGTTGGCGAAGAGGTAAATGCAGGCCAAATAATAGGAACAGCTGGAAGTACTGGTAAAAGTACAGGCTCTCATCTACACTTTGGGGTATTGGTAGATGATAAACCAGTTGATCCTATGCAGTATCTTCCTTAGAAAAGAGTTATATCACAAACTGTCCTCATATCATATTTAGATATGAGGTCTTTTTACTGTTAAGAAGTATGTTTTTTTCTTACTATATAAGAAATATTGATAATTATAATAAGAAATATTAATATAATATTTGATTTCTTTAAATTACGAGGAGGATGATTTAATGAAAAAAATAGATGCAAGGGGTTTAGAATGTCCTAAACCAGTCATAAAAACTAAAAACGGTTTGGAAAAAAATAAAGAGCTAGAAGTAATTGTTGATAATAATGTAGCTGCTCAAAATGTTAAAAAGCTGGCAATTAAAATGGGAGCAAAGGTTGCTCTCGTAAAAGAAAGTAATGATTTATATAAATTAATAATAACTAACTTTTCTCAAAAAAATCATAAAAGAAAAAAAGATTTCAATAATAATGTTATATTTGTTAAATCAGATTTATTAGGAGGGGGAGAAGAAAAATTAGGAGAAATATTAATCAGGGGTTTTATTAGTACATTAATTGATATAGAGCCCTTTCCAGATAAAATAATTTTTATGAATGCAGGGGTTAAACTGCCCTGTAATAATCAAGAAATTATAACTTCTTTAGAAAGATTAGAAAACAAAGGTGTTAAAATATTATCCTGTGGAACCTGTCTTGATTTTTATGGATTACAGGATGATTTACAAGTTGGAAGTATAAGTAATATGTATGAAATTGTAGATAGTTTAAATAAAGGGGAAATTTTAACGATATAGTTTGTGATAATTGAAATAAGGTGGTGTGAAAGATGAGTGAAAAGATTAGATTAACACAATATAGTAAAACTTCTGGCTGAGCTGCTAAATTAGGCCCAAAGGCCCTGTCGCAAGTTTTGCGACAAGTTAGCTTTATTAATGATGACAAAAATCTTTTGGTAGGAATAGAAACTGGAGATGACGCAGCTGTATATAAATTAAATGAAAATGAGGCTATGATACAATCAGTTGATTTTTTTACTCCGGTAGTAAATGATCCTTATCTATATGGTCAAATAGCAGCTGCAAATGCTTTAAGTGATATTTATGCAATGGGTGGTGATCCAATTCTGGCAATGAATATTGCTGGATTTCCTGAATGTTTAAATCAGGACCTATTAGTTAGTATATTGCAGGGAGGAGCTGACAAGGTAAAAGAAGCGGGAGCTTCCCTAGTGGGAGGACACACTGTTAAAGATGATGAGCCCAAATATGGGCTTTCAGTAACTGGCTTGGTTCATCCTAATCAATTATTAACAAATGCTAACGCTAATCCAGGAGATAAATTGATCTTAACTAAAGCACTTGGTACAGGAATTATGGTATCCGCTATAAAAGGTGGGTTAGAAAAAGGGGACAAGGAAAATCCAGCAGTCAAGTCAATGCTAGAGTTAAACGATAAACCGATTGAAAATATAAAAAATTATAATGTAAATTCTTGTACAGATATTACTGGTTTTGGTCTTATAGGACACCTAACAGAAATGGTAAAAGCCAGTAATATAAAAATTGTTTTGAATACTTCAGAAATACCAGTATTTGAAGGTGTTATTGATTATGCTCAAATGGGTTTAATTCCCGAAGGTTGTTATGCCAATAGAGATAATTATTCAAATATGGTTATTAATAAGCACAATATAGAACAAACAATGGAAGACTTAATTTATGATCCGCAGACTTCGGGTGGTTTACTTTTTTCAGTACCTGGTAAATATGCTGCTGATCTTCTTATTGATTTATATAGTAACGGAATTGACCAGGCAGCAATTATTGGAGAAGTGCAAAAAGGTGAACAAGGAATAATATTAAAGTAGGTGATTAAGTGGAATATTTTCTTATTACATTTCAATCCACACATCAGTATATGAAAGCTGAAAAAATTTTGAAAGATTTAAATTATGACTGTACATTATTACATATACCATCTGAAATAAGCGCAGATTGTGGTTTAGGATTAAAATTTTCATCTTCTTTGGATAATAATAAAGTAAAAAAAATTATTATGTTGACTGGTATTAATTTTGATGGTATTTATTATATAAAAAATAAAGAGAACGAAAAAAATATAGAAAAAGTTGGGTAAAATTTGTAAATATTTTTGATAATAATAAAACAACTTATAATACAAGAAAACTTTGTGAAAAAATGAATATATAAGCTGATTGTAGAAGATGGGAGAGAATATAAAAAAACCGAGGGTTTAATTTTCTGAAGCCATAATAAGAAATGAAGCTTACAGATAAAAATCCCGGTTTTAGTTTGTGTTTTATCCCTCAAAACATATAGAATAATTTACAATTGTTTTAATATGTTTTTTTATTTTTCGAACTGCTTCTTCACTAGTGTAGTTTATCCGATTATTTATCATTAAAGTTAACATTCCATGATAAATATAGGTGATCATATTGTCAACTTCCTCAGCCTGATTTTTAGATAAATATCCCTTTTCAATCAAGGGTTTAGAAGCAACAGAAGCACGATTTGCAAGATCCGGATCTAAAAGCATGGGAAGTAGTCTTTCAGGAGGATTGCCCAATTTTTGAGGAAAAATTTGAAAATATTTTTCCATTAAATTTTCTGGATGATCTCCCAATTCATCAGTAAAGATTGCGTAATATATATTGGGGTTTTCAAATGAATATTTACAGAAACATTCCCACATTAAAACAAAACGTTCTATTTCATTTCCCCCTTTTGCAATATAATTGGGCATTGCTTGTGTATATTTACTTAAAAAATCTAAAGAAGCAAAGAAAATAAGTTGTTTATAGTTATCGAAATAATTATAAATGGTTGCACTATTATACCCGGCTCTTTTTGCAACATTACGAATAGTAACTTTTTCAATACCTTTATCTAAGATTACTTCTTTAGTAGCTTCAATAAAGTATTTCAAGGTGCGTTTCTTTTTGATATCATCACTATCAATATTAATCATTATATGATCAATCCTTTCTTAATTAGAAGAAGAATGTCTTATTTATTAGAATTAAGGATATAATAAATATAAAATAAAATCAAGAGTTTTGGAAAATATGTGAATATATTATTAAACTTTTCAAAGGTTTTTAAACGAAAATGTTAAAATAAAATTGAGTATGCTAAATGTATAATTAAAAAATGATAGAGGGGCTGGAAAGTTAACTACAATATAAAGATACCGTTTTCCTATCAATATACTATACTTGCTTTAGATTCAAAGAGAAAAAGAGATTTTCAATGTTTTACTTATCTTAATATGGATAAATATAAAAAAATTAATGAAGAGGGAATTTCCTATTTATATAATTGATAAAAGCGAAAACCCCCTTAATTTATAAGGAGGTTTTTGTAGAGAAGTTTTTTTAAAAAAAACAAGAAGTTATTTATATGTATTAGCCATTGTTAGATGTTCTGTTTCAATATCAGATAGTGCTCTAAATACTTGTTGAACTCTTGGCTCAGGAGCTCTTTTAGCCACTTCTAAATAGAAATTAATTGCTCTTTTCTCATGTTTATTTGCTTCTGCAAAACGATCAAAATCATTATCAGGTATGTCTGGATCAGGCATTTCTACTTCCACTTCACCCAGCATATCTTCTAAAAGCTCTGCATGTTCTGCTTCTTGTTTTCCTAACCTTTTAAAGATTGCTTTAGAAATTTGATTTTCAGCGGCTTCCGTGCATTTGCTATAAAAAACAGTATTATCGTTTTCTAAATCAAGGGCATGTAAACAATCTTTACGGCTCTGTTTACTCATTTCTACCACACCATAATCTAAATAGTGAGCAGCAGATTTTAAATATTCTCCTTCTGCCCCACAGAATGGACATCGGTCTACAGAATTATCTCCCAAATAGGTTTCACCACATATTTGGCATCTCCATGGTTTCATTATATACACCTCCCCATATTTGTGATTATTATTAATTTCATTAATTAGAAGTATTCTATATAATATTAAATCTTCCTGCTATTTCAATTAAAATAATAAAAATATTTGATAATTTTTGTTTAAATTAAAAAAATACTATAGAGGTATAAAGCGATGTTAAATTTATATGATTGAATGATAATGTAGTGATTTAATCAGTTAATATAAAAAGCAGGACTTGTCGTTATTATTGGAGAATAGAAAAATATAGATTGGTTAAGAAAATAATATTAAAAACAACAAGCTTAGTAAAAATATTATAAAAATATATTATATGCTGACTAAGTTCAGAACTTTTAAAGTATAATATTTTACCTATATAATATTAACTAGTTTTATACTACATCAATGTTTTTGAAAAAATATATTAAACGTCGAAATGATACTTTTTGTGTAGGTTTTAAATTAGAGAATTATAAAAAACCTCATGTATTGGGGTTTAGTATTTAAAAAGAGTAGTTAATCAGGAATTTTTGCAAAAAAAATGCAAATATTAGGAGCTTCGAATTTAATATAAAAATAATTATAAAGAAAGAAGGGTATATTTATTTATGGTTTATTTTAATAATGCTGCAACCACTTGGCCAAAACCCGAGAATGTTTATAAAGAAGTAAATGCATTTTTCAGACAAGAGGGTGTTAATCCAGGCAGATCTCAGGATTTAAAGACAATGAATATAAATAGGAAAATATTCGATACAAGGGAAAAATTGGCCAATTTTTTTGGACAAAAAGATTCTTCCCGCTTTGTTTTCACCTCTGGTGCGACTGAGTCTCTTAATTTAGCAATTAAAGGCTTATTAAATCGAGGTGATCATGTAATCTCCACAAGATTAGAACATAATTCAGTAATCCGTCCCCTCAATGATTTAATAAAAGAAGGCAGGATTACTGTTGACTATTTGAGTTTCAATAAAAAAGGAATTATTGAAAGGGCAATGATTGAAGATGTAATAAAAGATAGTACTGCTTTAATAGTTATATCACATGCTTCTAATGTATTAGGAACTGTTAACAATATACGAGAAATCGCAGATTTTGCCCAACAAAATAATATAAAAATATTATTAGATGCAGCACAAACAGCTGGAGTTTTAGAGATTAATCTCAATCAGATAAAAGTTGATATGCTATCTATACCTGGTCATAAATCTCTTTACGGACCGCCGGGAATTGGCAGCCTTTTTATTAGGAAGAACATTAATTTAGATACTTTGATGGAAGGTGGTACGGGTAGTAATTCATTAAACACCTCTCAGCCTGAAGTTATGCCTGATAAATATGAAAGTGGTACTATGAATACACTAGGAATTATAGGCCTTGGAGCTGGCCTTGATTTTATAAGGAAAACAGAGATAAATAAGATTTATAAACATGAGATAAATTTACTTAAGAATTTTATTGAAGGTTTAAGTGAGATTAAAAATATAGTTATTTATGGAAGTAGAGATTTAAAGCAAAAAGTTGGGGTATTAAGTATTAATTTGAGTAATCTAAGTGCTGCTAAATTTGCTTATTTACTGCAAAATGAATATAATATATCTGTGAGGAGTGGACTACACTGTGCTCCATTTTTACATAAGGAAATGGGAACTGTTGACAAAGGGATGGTAAGATTTAGTTTCAGTTTTTTTAATACATTAGATGAAGTAAATTATGCTTTAAATGTTATTGATGATATTGCTAAAAAAGAGGGATAAAAATGAGAAAAGAGCTATTCAAAAAAATTCCGGCAGTCAATGATTTATTAGAAAGTAATAAGGGCAAAAAATTAATTAAAACTTACAACCATGACTTAGTATTAAAGGTAACAAGAAATATTCTCGGCAAGAAAAGAAACTTTATCTCAAAGGCAAAAAAAACCGATTTAAAAAATAAGGAATTGGATTTAAGCATTTCAACTTTAATAGAGGAGATAAGTGATTACTTGCATAATTATTTAAAACCCAATTTAGAGCCAGTTATAAACGCAACTGGAACTATTGTGCATACTAATTTAGGTAGATCCCTTTTGTCTAAAGAAGCCGTACAATCCATGATAGATGTTGCAGAAAATTATTCAACTTTAGAAATAGATAAAGAAACAGGACAAAGAGGTTCCCGCTACAATAATGTTCGCGAATTACTTATTGCTTTAAGTGCAGCAGAAGACGGTATGGTTGTCAATAACAATGCTGCAGCTGTTTTATTAATATTAGATACATTTGCAAAAAATAAAGAAGTTATATTATCCAGAGGGGAAATGGTTGAGGTTGGAGGTTCTTTTAGAATCCCGGAAGTAATGGAAAAAAGCGGTGCTAAATTAATTGAAGTTGGAGCTACAAACAAAGTTTATTTAAATGATTATGAAAAAAGCATAAGTGAGAACACTGCTCTGTTATTAAAGGTTCATACCAGCAATTATCGTATTATGGGTTTTACGGCAGAAGTGAAATTAGAAAAACTTGTTAAATTGGGGGAAAAGTATGATTTACCTGTTGTAGAAGATTTAGGCAGTGGGATAATAAGAGATCTATCTGACTTGGGATTATTAGATGAGCCAACCGTAGCAGATAAGATTAAAAAGGGCGCTGATCTAGTATCATTTAGTGGTGATAAACTTCTGGGTGGCCCCCAGTCTGGAATAATAGTTGGCCATAAAGAGTTCATAGATAAGCTGAAAAAGAATCCTCTCACAAGGGCGTTAAGAGTCGATAAATTTACTTTGTCTGCCTTGGAAGCCACCTTAAAGGCTTATATAAAAAAAGAAGATAGAGAGGTGATTCCCACCCTGAAAATGTTAAATGAAGATATTGAAATAATAAAAACCAGAGCGGAAAAATTGAAAGAAAAAATATACAAAATCGACAATAAAAAAGTTATGATTATAGTTGAAAAAGATTTTTCTAAAACAGGGGGTGGGGCTTTCCCGGTTCAAAGCATACCCACTTATGTAACAAAAGTGAAACTAAAAGATAGAACCTTAAATGATCTATCTTATCAATTAAGAATGAATAATCCTCCCATTTTTACTCGTTTACAGGATGATTTCATGTTATTTGATTTGAGGACTGTAAAAGAAAAACAATTAGATCTTATTGTAGGTGCTTTCCAAAAAGTTATTGAAAATAGGAGGAAGTAGATATGTCTACCAAAAATTTTATAATAGGTACGGCAGGGCATATTGATCATGGTAAAACCAAACTTATTCAAGCTATAAGCGGTACAGATACAGACCGCTTATCAGAAGAGAAAAAGAGAGGAATCTCTATTGATTTAGGTTTCACTAATTTTCAGTTAAGTGATGATTATACACTGGGAATAATTGATGTACCAGGTCATGAAAAATTCATCAAGAATATGTTAGCAGGAGCAGGCGGAGTTGATATTGCCTTATTAGTCATTTCTGCAGATGAAGGTGTGATGCCTCAAACCCGAGAGCATCTTGATATTTTGAGTTTGCTTAACGTAAAAAAAAGTATAATTGTTGTAACTAAGATTGATTTGGTAAAAGAAGAATGGTTAGATTTAATGATTACGGATATTAAAGAAAAATTATCAGATACTTTTTTAAAAGACGTTCCCTTAGTTCCTGTATCTGCTCAAGAGAATATAGGCTTAGATAAGTTAAAAGATATGTTAATCAATATTATAGATCAAATGGAGGGAAAAGAGCTGACTGGTAATGTCTATTATCCCATAGATAGAGTCTTTTCTGTTAAAGGACATGGAACAATTGTAACCGGAACCTTAGTTAGTGGTAAAATTGAAGTTGATGATAACTTAATGTTCTATCCCTCACATAAGAAGGCCAGGGTGAGAAGTTTAGAAGTCCATAACATTAAAGCTTTAGCTGCTTTACCCGGTCAGAGAGTAGGTATAAATATATCTGGGGTAGATAAAAATGAAATAAAAAGGGGGTGTGTGTTAGCAACTCCTGATAGTCTGATGAATACGCAATTTTTAGACTGTAGACTAAAAATTTTAGAAAATGCCCCTTCAATATTAGAAAATGGCGATAGAATAAGATTCTATATTAATGCAAATGAAGTTATTGGTAGAGTACACCTACTTGATAAAAATGAATTATTACCGGGTGAAAGTGGTCTTGTCCAATATAGATTAGATAAAAAAGTTGTAGCTCGTTTTAAGGAAAGTTATGTCATAAGGAGATTTTCACCGATGAATACTTTAGGTGGGGGAAATGTATTAGATATCCATCCCCATCTTAGGAAAAGATTTGATACAGATGTGATAGATGAATTACAGAAAAAAGAAAGTTTTAATGATAAAGATAGACTAGAATATATATTAAAAATAAATAATCATAGAACTATCGATTATAATTTTCTTATAAAAAAAAGCAGTTTGAAAAAAGAAAAGATAAAAAATATTTTCAACAAATTAATTAAAGAAGAAAAAGTAGTATTGTTTGAAAAAGGTAGCCAAGATACCTGGATCCATGATGATAATTATAATGATCTAAAAGAAGAAGTTGTAGATATACTTAATAAATTTCATGAGATGAATAAACTTAAAATAGGTTTATTTAAAGAAGAACTTAGAACAAAATTATCAATAAAGTTTAATAATATGGAGTTCAATCAATTATTAGGTGATTTGAAAAAGAAAAGAAAAATAAAAGTCAAGGGTTCTTATGTGAAGAGGTTTGATTATAAAGTTCAGTTATCTAAAAAAGAAAATGAAATAAAAGAGAAAATTATTAATGAATTTAAGGAAAGAAAGTTTATGCCTCCTAATTCAGAAGCAATAATTAAAATAGGTAGCAAAAGAGAAGAAGTATTTAATTATTTAGTTGATATAGGAAAATTGATTCATATTAAAGAAGATTTGTTTTTTATTTCCAGCGCTGTAGATGAAGCTGAAAATATTTTGATTAAATATTTAAAAGAAAATAAATCCATAACTCTGGCTCAATTCAGGGACTTACTTGCAAGTAGCAGGAGATATACTCTGGCTTTACTTGAATATTTTGATCAAAAAAATATTACCATTAGAAAAGGGGAGAAAAGATTTTTAAAAGATTAATTTACATTATCTGATCGATGTATTATAATAGTTCTTGTATAAAAATATAAGGGAGCGGCTGTATCCATGGTGGATATCTCGGACTTCAAATCCGATGGGAGGTCGGCAGACCGGCCTTTGGTGGGTTCGATTCCCACACGTTCCCGCCATTTATGACTCTAAAAAAGAGTCTTTTTTTATTTTTATAGGGACTAATTTTTTTAGTTTTGAGGAAATATAAACCATTAATATAACATTTTAATATTAAATATTGTGATGTGAAAAGTATTATATGAGGGCTATAAATTAGCTTAAATGATGTGAAGAAGATATAAAAACTGTATGACAATATGAACTTTTTAAATAAATTGTAGTTTTAAAACAATGGAAAATAACTTTCTTAATATTATGATATTTGAGAATGAGGTAGTATGGATGAGATATTTAGACATATATGGATATAAGATATTTATAGAGTATTTACTGATGTTGAAAAAAATCAAAAAAACTTATATGATAATAATGCAAACGTTTGCGGTAAATATTATAAATTCTGAATTAGGATTTCAATTGTCGATTAAATAGTTGTATATTTATCTGGAATTACTCTGCTGGGATTAAATATATTTCAAATGAATGGGTAAATAAAGAGGGAAACTATTTTTTTGTTCTTCATTTAAACCAAATGAAACAAAAAAATATTAAATAAAGTAAATTTCAGCTGCATAAGATAATTACAGATCAACCATATCATAAATAGTTTTAGTTATAATAAATATAATTATGATTTTAGACATTAAAAAAAATAATATATGTATTATAGGTTCTTATCTATATCCATTGGTACATTTTTAGATATTTCCAGGAAAAGCCTGTTTAATCTTTAATGCGAAATACCTGTTATCATGGAAGCCATAAGCACTTATTTTTATCTCTTTAATTTTGTTATTAGTTCCTTCTAATTTTGAAGTATGGATTGGATAAAGAGCATAGTTTAAAATGCCATTTGGTTTTTCTTTATCTTTGAGATTTTTTTCGTTCTTTAACAACAACCATCTACTACCCTTAATTACTTTCTGCTTTTGTTCAGTAGATGGTTTTTTGGTTTCTGATCTTTTTACTTGATCAATAACTTTGCTATAATTAGAGACTATATGGAATTTATCAAACACTATGACAGCCTCTGGACACCATTTTCTGGATCCCACATATCCATAGCAATAGCTTTAATGTTGGTTCTATCGCTTTCTGGCATGCCTT
>Ga0209925_1000167_pt1 | contig 33954 bp, 38 predicted proteins | sample SalPonR2_A_D1_MG_FD_185702 | JGI IMG/M metagenome (GOLD analysis project Ga0209925, IMG submission 185702) | Salt pond soil microbial communities from South San Francisco under conditions of wetland restoration - Salt Pond MetaG R2_A_D1_MG... ... | reverse complement strand
GAAGGAATCCGGTCGATAACATCGCGAAGCTGCGTGGCTTTCGGAATTGAGCCGACATGGAATATGGTTTGCAGGTTGTTTTTGTGGCCGTCTTCCTGGAGGCGTCGCTGGAAAGCCAGCATTGACGCAAAAATCGGACAAATCGGGGGACGCCATATTAATTTTTCCTCCCATCGATAAAACTTGTATGGTGTCCCTTGATTTTCCCCGCACGCACGGTTCGGAGGGGGATGGAGGGATTTTTTACAGGGCTATAGATGATGAAAATATCGGCGCTGCTTATCACAACCGGGCATTATAAATTCGGAATTTGACAGCCGGTCATGCAAAAAGGCGTCAAGGACGCTGCCGACCGGTCCACATGTACAGGCAATAATCTCGATGTTCGAAGAGACGATCGCATCCGCTAATGACGATGAGATGGCCCCGCATATTAGGGTGTCCACACCTAAAAAGGCCAGATGCTTGGCGCGGCCCAAGGGGTCGTCGTGAATCATTTTGACTTCGACCCGGGATATCTCCCGATTATCTTCGATATCCACAAGCAGCAGCCTGTTCGATGCGTCAAAAACCGGCGAAACCCGTCCCTGCCATTGTGGGATAGCGATTTTCATAATATTCCTAAGTTAAGCAATGGTTGTGCCAATAGGGGATGGCCTGCCAAAAGCCCCAATATCCGGATAAAAGTTTGCAGTTTGCAAACTTTTATCAATTATTCTATTGCAATCTGCATGATTTTTTCGTCTTCTCGTTGCCCTCCGGCCGCCAACGCCTTGGCGCAGAAACGGGAAATGCCGTACGGCGATGGTTTGGATCACGGTCGCCTAAAGTTTAATGGTATCGTTCTTGCAAATAATATTTATTTTTCTGTAAAAACAGAGAGAGACCGAAAAAATGTCCCATAAAGCCGAAGTCCGGTTAAATTTTTATCATACTGAAGAAAGGTGTATATATGCGTAATCACGCCAAACCCTCCACGGGCCAGGGTCTGAGGGTGCTTAAACCCGATGACGAGTTTCAGTTTGATTGCCATAAAGGCCTCAACTGTTTTACGCAGTGCTGCCGTAACATAAACATATTTTTAACTCCGTACGATATCCTTCGTATGAAAAACGCCCTTGGCATTTCATCGGAACAGTTTTTAAAGGAATATACCCATACATTTATTGCCGAAAACGGGCTGCCGGCGGTTTCTCTAAAAATGGCCGATGACGAGGCCAGGAGTTGTCCATTCGTGTCCCCAGATGGGTGCCGGATCTATGAGGATCGTCCCTGGTCCTGCCGTATCTATCCGCTTCAGCCGGAAAGTACGCAGTCAACAGAGAAATCGGGTAAAGAGTTCTATTCGATCATGGATATTCCGTTTTGTCTTGGGTTCCAGGAAAACAAAACAAGTACGGTCCGGCAGTGGCTGGCCGAGCAGGGGATACCCATTTATATGGAAATGGAGCCGTACTTTAAAAAGATTACCTTGAATCCGTTTCTCAAGGACAAGGTGATTGAAAACCCCAAAATTCAGCAGATGTACTATATGGCCTGCTATGACCTGGACCGATTCAGACGGTTCGTTTTTGACAGCAGTTTTTTAAACCAGTTTGAAACCGACCCGGAGGAAATCGAGCAAATAAAAGAGGATGACGTGGCGCTTTATAAATTCGCCATGAAATGGCTCGAATACGGCTTGATCGGTCAGCGCGCGTTCAAGGTCAGGCCCGAGGTTATGGCCACCAAAAAACAGGCGCTTGGCCTCAAGTAGGCCTGGGCCTGCGCAGAGCAGCCTCCTATTCAATAATGTTTTCTTTGAGCGCCTCACTCGACCATACGGGCAATGGCACAAAACTATTGGAATAGGGGTCAAAACGGCAGCGGTAGGACGCCCGGGTCTGTTGTTGATCCCACATACGCTGCCATCCGCGGACAAAATAGGGGCATTGGTCATTGAAGCAGACATAAAAAAAATCGTCCGGCCAAGTGGTGCCTTCGGGCAGGCGCCATTTTTTCATTTTTTGGTTGCAATGCGGGCATATCGGCGCATTATCGGTATCTACCATATTAAAATCTCCTGATTGGGAATCGGCAAATGGATTCAAAGCAGACGAATACAGACAAAGCCAGGCGTAGGGACTACTACCGGGCGCATCTGGAAGACGATGAACTGATTATGACGCCTTTCTGCGCTTGCGGTAATCTCCTCAATGACGATTACTATTGTGAAAAGTGCAACCGACACTGCCGTTGCTACGAAATTATCTGCGAGGATTCGACGACGCTTGAACGCGTCCAGGCCTATATCCGAAATTCTCCACAATTTTCGGTATACAAGGCCTATCTGTCGAATCAAGGATAAACCTAAATTGAGCGTTTCAATATCTACTTCCTTGTATCTGCGGCAACCTTGAAAATGGCTCAATTTAGGATAAATTATCAGATTTTCTCGAACAATTCGGTGCACGCTTGGCTGAATCCGGATTCGTAGGACTGAAAATCGAACTCTGGGTTTCCCAAGTGGGCGTTTAGGATCTCCGCCCGGAAAATATCCCATCTGGCCGGAATCCCCTGAGACCTTGCGATTTCCGCCAGTTCCTCATACTCTGCCTCTTCCCGGGCAAAGCGCGTACCTGCCCTATATCCTTCCGTGTACCATTTGCTTTGCGCTGTTCCTGTAGCGGCGTCTTCGTTTGTGTTCATTTGATTTATCGGGTACTTAGATACTTTTTTGGGTTCCCGGGGGCTTCTCACCTCAGCAGAGGTGGCCCCATGAGGCCACCGGATCCGGATTGTTGCTAAACGAAGCGGGCATCCGGAAATCCTCGGGATCCATCTCATGGATACCTCTGCTGTCAAATTTCAAAAGCCTGAAGGATCTGATTTCCTCCTGCTGATCAACGATCGTGTCACACATATCAATCAGGTCGGGAACAGCCGAAACATTAGTTTCCACTGTCGCCCGGACACGGTTGTATGTAGGGTTTTCCGGGTCTTGCTGATAGCCGGCCAGGACGGTTTCCACTTCAGAAGCTTCGTCGGGAAGGGGGACGGGAAAGACCGCGACATAGATTTCATTAACCTTTTCAACCGATTTTGGGTTAGCATGGGTCGTCGGCTTCATTCGAGTGTCTCCTTGGGTGTCTGCATGACCACTTTTTTGGCAGCCGCACAAATGGACGAGGTTTGTGCGGCTGCCTAGGAGGATGTCTGTATGGCATTTCTACAGAGCATCACATCGTGATTTAATGGTTACATCCCAACGACTTCTTGGATATTGACCAGGCTGTATTTGGGCCGGGTAAACATTTGGAACTCGTCTTTTTCCTCGTCGTAAACGGAGTTGACAAAGACATTGCCCCATTTGTCTTCTTCCATTTTTGGAAAATCCGTTCGGTAATAATACCCCGGCCAGCGCGTTTCTTCCCGAAAGAGCTTGTGCCGGGTATGGGCTTCAGCAATTTGGACCCGGTGAACATTCTCCCAGCACCGCATCAATTCATGAAGATTACGCGCAGACAGCTTGGAGAGATCCTCTTTAAGGCGTTTTAACTCTTCCAAAGCGATGTTTAGTGAAGTCGCCGAACAGTTATACTGGTTTCCCCAGCCCGCGACATACTCGTCCATGATCTTATTCAAGCGGAACATGGCCATTTTGGGAGTAATATAGTAGGGGTTGACCTCTTCTACCGGCATATCATAGCGTCTTTTATTGGCGCCCAGCGTGGTGTAGGGGCTGTTTTCTTCATGGACCTTGAGCGGAATGGTGATATCCTGTTTGATTTTTTCAACTTTATCCGCATCCGCCTCCGGCATTTCCGGATTCTCCACGCAGTATTTGATGGCGGCCTTGGCGGCAATCCGACCTTCGGTGAACGACCCGGAGGAGAATTTATGGCTCGAGTTGCCGACGCCGTCACCGGCTGAGAACAAGCCGTTTACAGTGGTCATCCGGTTGTAGCCCCAGAAGTAGTCGGACTTGGATTCGTCGGTCTGGATATCCGCCGGACCGCTTGTCCACGCACCGGATGCCCCTGAATGGGAGCCGATGAAATAGGGCTCGGATGGCATAATCTCAGAGGGCCCTTCCTCCGGATAGACGTCTTTTGACGCCCAGAGCACCGCCTGACTGATGGTCATATCGAGGAAATCCTCCCAGGCCTCAGCTTCAAGTTTTTTCAGCTCTTTTTTATAGGCTTTTTCATCCGGTGCCTGTTCGGCCAGTTTGGCGATCGCCTTGTCCGTATGGATGAGGATCGGTCCATCGCCGGAGTACATTTTCTGCATCATCAGGTGGTTTCTCAGGCAGGTGGGGATCGGTTTGACCTCTCCGTAGGGCGGCCAATTATGCAGTTCTCCGCCTTCAGCCGCGCCCTCGGCCATGTAATTGACCCCGGACGCCGACGTCGCCGCCGCTTTAAAAAGCAGGAACCAAGCGCCGACCGGACCATAGCCGTCTTTGTATCTGCCGGGAATAAAGACGACCTCCTGGGAGCTCATTTCAGCCCCGGCGGTAGTCGTCAGATATGAGCTGGAGCCTGCGTTCCATGGCGGATACCAGGCACGGCCCATGCCCTCTCCGGTTGAGCGCGGTCTGAACACATGGACGGCCCCACCCGCCGTGACGAGGCATGCTTTGCATTTGAATACATAAATTTTTTGTTCCCGAACGCTGAAACCGATGGCGCCGCAGACCCGGTTTTTGTCGTTCTTATCCAGCAGCAGTTTAACGATGAAAACCCGCTCATAAATGTTGTCTGCATCAACTGCTGTTTTACCGGCTTCTGCGACGATAGCCTTGTAGGACTCACCGTTAATCATCAGCTGCCAGCGGCCCTCATGGACATAATTGCCGTTTTCATCCTTCCACAGGGGAAGCCCGTAGCCCTCAAACATGTGCACCGAGCCATTGACATGCCGGGAGATATCCATTACCAGATCGTCCCGGCAGAGCCCCATGAGGTCCTGCCGCACATAGCTGAGATAGTCAACCGGGGTATTATCGCCTTGGTACTGGTTGATGGCGGAAAGCCCCATGGCGACCGCCCCGCTTCTTTCCATGGCCGCCTTATCCACTACCGTGACTTTTAAATTGTTTTTTTTCGCCCAGTGTGCGGCTTCAACACAGGCCCCGGCGCCTGCCATGCCCGGACCGATAATCAAGAGATCGGTTGAGACTTCAACAGTTTCAAAATCTTCCATGGTTTACCTCCTCCCTTATTGATGGTCGCTCAGTGTCCAAAGTTTGCTTTCCTTTAGAGATGCCGGTTCCGTGAATAGCAACTGATCATCCAGGGATCCCTCGCCTTCGCCAAAGCCGCCATCCGGGGAGACACTGCCTTCCGGAATGGTTCGAATGGGGAATTTAAAGCGCTTGATGGTGCCGCTTCTAAATTTGACGGTCCACATAATATCCTCGCTGCCCCGCATGGGCATGCAGTTGGCGCCCAGTGGACAAAAATCCGCATACCCTCTGACCTCAATCGCCTGGGTCGGGCAGATTTTTACGCAATTGTAGCACTCCCAGCACATATCCGGCTCACTGTTATATGCCTTCATCAATTCTTCATCTAGGACCATCAGATCGTTCGGGCAGATATACTGACAAGCAGTAACTTCTCCCCCCTTACATCCATCACATTTTTCTTGAATGACAAAACTTGGCATTTGTTCCTCCTTTTCGAAAATTCAGTTCTGTACTCATAACGGCTGAATACAAGCCTTTCGCGTTATGCCGTCACATTTGTCACCTCCTTTTTCATGGCTAAGCCGTATTTTGTGGATATTTATGTTATTACAGCCGAACCAGAAGCCAACCGATCCAACCGGTCGGCAAAATTTAAACCAAAAAATCAAAAATGAGCAATTAGCATGCCATTTTTTCCTTTTTTCATATAACTATTTGATAAAATAAATATAAACAAAGAAAGAGGAGGGGGCGCCAGGGTCAATCAAGGCATGCAAATTGCAACAAATCTTTTAAGCCATGATTGCAAAACGCAACCATGGCAATCTCGTAAAAAGCGATTGATTCCGCTGATGCGGTAGTTTTACAGAAAGGAACTTTTGCGACAGGTTAAAGGCACTAAGGCGCTAAGGCACTGAGGCATTGAGGCACTGAGACGATTCATTCAATTTTGTCATCTCGAGCGGCAGCGAGAAATCTTAAACAATCAAGATTCCTCGTCGCTTTTGCTCCTCAAAATGACAGAGAGTTAAGCTTCTGGAATAATAATATATATTTTCAAGTTACTTAGAAGGGGAGACTGGATCGTGGCGCGTCACAATTTCGGTGAGCATCGGGATACGATCCTCGATTCGATCAATGAGGGCGTTTTTACTGTGGATTTGAATTGGAAAATCCTTGATTTTAACCGGGCGGCGGAAATCATAACGGGCGTTGCCCGGGACAAGGCTATCGGGCGGTATTGCTATGATATTTTTCGGGCCAATATTTGTGAAAATGCATGCGCATTAAAGCGCACGCTCGCCGATGGCAAGCCGGTTGTCAACGTCACCACACAAATCGTCAATTGTGCCGGTGAAAAGATCCCCATCCGGATTTCCGCCGCGCTTTTAAAGGATAGTCGGGGCGAGGTCATCGGCGGCGTGGAAACTTTTCAGGATATTACCCAGATCGAGCAGCTGAAAAAGGAGCTGGAGAATCGATACACCTTCGAGGATATAATCGGGCGTGGCGCCACAATGAGGAATCTTTTCGGGATACTACCGCAAATCGCAGAAAGCGACAGCACCGTATTGGTGGAGGGCGAAAGCGGAACCGGCAAGGAGCTTTTTGCAAGGGCCATCCATAACCTCTCGCACCGCAAAAAAAAGCCTTTTGTCGCCATCAACTGCGCCGCCCTACCGGATACGCTTCTGGAATCCGAACTCTTCGGCTATGAAGCCGGCGCCTTTACCGATGCCAGAAGAGGCAAGCCGGGGCGTTTTTCCATTGCCGACGGCGGCACCATTTTTCTAGATGAAATCGGCGACATCTCATTTGCCATGCAGAGCCGGCTGCTGCGGGTGCTTCAGGAAAAAACTTTCGAACCCCTCGGTTCGGTCAAGACGGTCAAGGTGGATGTCCGGATACTGGCGGCGACAAACAAGAATCTCCATTCTATGATGCGCTCCGAGAAGTTCCGTGAGGATCTGTATTATCGTATCCAGGTGATCCGTTTAAAGGTCCCCAGCCTGAAGGAGCGGCGTGAGGATATCCCGCTTTTGATTGACCACCTGGTTTCCAAGTTCAGTCGACTGAAGGGCAAGAGTATTTCCGGGATATCGGATAGGGTGCAGGAGCTGCTGATGGAGTATGACTACCCCGGCAATGTCAGGGAGCTTGAAAATATTATTGAGCATGCGACGGTGCTGTGCAACGGCGAGTTTATCGAAGCGGAGCATCTGCCGCCGGAGCTCCGCCCCAAAGGGTATTCGGTAGCAGGGGAGTCCAGGTCCTTAACGAATCTCAGGTCCATGGAGCGAATACTGATCGAGGAGGCTTTGCGTCGGTATAGCGGCAGCCGGAAGGCTGCGGCCAAGGACTTGGGCATCCATACCAGCACGCTCTATCGAAAGATTAAAAGCCTCCACCTGGAGCCGTCCTCGTTCGATGGGCGGGGCCAAAAAAAATAGCATGCAAAATGCGACCCGAATCCCGGATTTTTTATACCTAAAAACAAAATAAAAATTAAACCTTCAAAAAATTGAAACGCTCAATTTAGGAAAAATTATTCAGGGCCTGATTGGTATTTTTATTGCAAAGAATCAGCATTGATCGTTTCGTAAACGCTTGCTTCAAATTAACTGACGGACAAGGAGGGCTAATATGCAAAAAGGGGAAAATCTGGTCATTATCGGATGCGGCGGGGTCGGCGGGCCCGCTGCAATGCTTTCGAGAAAACTGATGCCGGATATCCACATTACCGTCATTCGTGAGGAGAACCGGTTTATCGTCAGGTGAGCGCTTCCACACGTCGTGGCCGGTCTGGCCGCAGGAGAATCCATCGTCAATCCGGACAAAATGTTTTCCGACAACGGGATCGAGATGGTTGTCGACCGGGTGGACAGTGTTGATGTGCAGAAGAAACAAATAAAAACCGCGGGCGGCAGGGATATTGCCTATGATAAGCTCATGCTGGCCACTGGGTCGAAGCCTTTTGTGCCTCCGATTCCGGGCGCCGATCTGGAGGGGGTGTTTACCATGCGCTCTCTTTCTGATGCGGAGGAAATCATGGGGTATCTGGATAAGGCGAATCCGGCCAAACTCTTGTTCGTGGGGGCCGGCTTTATCAGTCTCGAGGTCGCCGCACTGCTCAAACAGGTGGAGTCCAAAAACTATGGCATCGAAATCATCGAGCTGATGGATTATCCGTTGCCGTTAATGCTCGATGCTGAGCTCGGAGAAAAAATCAGGGACCACCTGAGGGAAAATGGCTTTAGCCTGCGGATGGGCCAGAAGGTCACAAAAATTCTGGGGGATAATGGCCGTGTCTCGGCCGTGGAGTTGGATTCCGGGGAAAAAGTGGATGCGGATATGGTGTTTATGAATGTGGGGGCAAAACCGAACCTTGAGCTTCCCAAGCACATGGGCCTTGAAATGGGCCAATTCGGGGTAAAGGTAAACGAGTTCCTGGAGACTTCCAATCCGGACGTTCTGGCGGCCGGCGACTGTATCGAGAACTATCATTTCCTTACGAAAAAACCGGTTCCGATTCAGCTCCGCGGACCGGCGGTTATCCAGGGCCGTCTTATGGCCAAGCGGCTCGCCGGATATGACATTGCGTTTCCGGGGCTGCTTGGCAACAGTGCGGTGAAGCTTTTTGACAAATTTGTCGCCGCAACCGGCTTTACCGAAACACAGGCCCGCAAGGAGGGCTTTGATCCGGTTTCCGCAACGGTGGATTCCGGGAGCAAACACGCCATGATTCCCGGAATGAAGCCGTGGACGATCAAGCTTGTGTTTGACCGGGGGTCTCAGAAACTGATCGGCGGGCAGATTATCAGCGACAGTGACGCCCCGGTCAAAGAGATCGATACGGTCAACGCGTTGATCACAGGGGGAAAGACAATTCCCGAACTGGTGACGCTAATGTGCGCCGGCAATCCGGATTGCTCATCAGAACCGAGCAAGGAGCCGATCACCGTCGCGGCGGAACAGGCCCTCCAGAAAATCAATCCGCCGGCTTGAGGAAAAAGGCGTTGGGAGTGAGTTAACTGTAACGTTATAGGTGACGATGTTTCCGTTACTTAAACGTCGGTCTTCTGATCGGATCCGGGGGTCTATGCTGAAAAACTCCCCGCACATGTAACATAGGCGGGGAGTTTTTCTTTCATTATCAAGGCGTGCTAGGGATAGGTATGGGTCCCCAGGATCACTTTAATACCGAATTTTTCTTCGATATCTTTGGCCAGCGTCTCGATATCCATATACGGGCAGCCGGGTTTGGCGTTGACCATACATGAGCTCAAATGGATCGCATCGGGCTTCATTTCCAGCGCTTTAAGCGTCATGCCGAGATTTGACATGATGGGACGACCCGGGCAATCGCATCGGAGAAAGGCAACTACCTGGGACTCTTCATCAAAAAAACCTTCCCCCATTGTCGCGGCTTTTAAGCATCGCCACTCACCGGGACAGCCGTAGCCCTGATCCATATAGGAACCGCATGCGATAATCGCTACTTTTTTCATTTCCCGCTCCTTTCCTGAAATATCTTTGATAATGGATGTTGATGGTTTCGTAAAGGGACCAATCCAAGGCCTATAGATGTTTGTGGGAATATGCTCACAAAAAATATAAATAAAACATGAACCCGGGGGGTTGTCAAGAATCTTGATGGTTTCTAACCAAAATCGTGCTTTTGCATTGATCTGGACATGGAAGGTTTTGTAATACCTAAATTGAGCGTTTCAATTTAGGTAATACGTTTATTCAAATAGATAATTCAAATCTGGAGGCGCGGCATGCGAATTCAAATTCCCGGATATGGGGAGCTAACGTTGCAGTCTTTGGTCATGGACTACAACGGGACGCTGGCCATAGACGGCAAACCCGTCGACGGGGTAAGGGACGCCTTAATCAAACTCTCGGAGGATCTGGACCTCCATGTTTTGACTGCTGATACCTTCGGCATCGCACGCGAAGGGCTCGAAGGCATTCCCTGCAGGCTGACCATTCTACCAAAAGATGATCAGCAGGGCGGCAAGCTCCGATTCGTTCAGGACCTGGGGCCCGGGCAGACGGTTTCCATAGGCAACGGCCGGAACGATCAGCTGATGCTTAAGGCCTCCGCCCTGGGTATCGCCGTGATTCTGAAAGAGGGCGCCTCGGTTGAAACCCTTCAAGCTGCGGATGTGGTGTGCCCCTGCATTGTATCCGCGCTGGAGCTGCTGCTGAATCCGTTGCGGCTGACCGCCACCCTGCGTTCCTGAAGAGGAAAAGTAGATGCGGGCGTTCTGGATTGTCATTGCCATCTTTCTGGTGTGTCTCTATGTCATCAGCCGCGTCGATTTGTTGCCGGATGTGTTTCCCATCGTCGGATGGATAGATGATACGGTTCTGGTGGGCCTGTTGGTTTATTATCTGCGCTACAGAAAGCTGCCGGCTTTCCTGTCATGGCTGGGGCGGCTGCTGTTCAAAAAATCTGGCGGGGGTTCGGATCAAACGGCCGGCTCCTGGAGGACCGAAGAAAGGCGGGATCCGTCGGGGCGGCCGAACAATCCCTATGCCGTGCTGGGCTTAAAACCTAATGCCAACCGGGACGAAATACATGCGGCCTACCGGGAGCTGGTGCAGAAATACCATCCGGACAAGGTCTCCCATCTGGGCGAGGAATTTCAGGAGATGGCCCAGAAGAGATTCGTTGAAATCCAGAACGCCTATGATGAACTGATGGGGAAATGAGGCTTTGCAGCCGATCCATTCCCTGACGTCTTATCCGGATAGGGGCAGAGATGCTCCAAAAAGCAGTTCGGGCAATCCGGTTTTCGCGCCATGCAGACCTCCCGGCCGAAATATATCAGGCGAAGCGAAAAATCGTTCCACTCGGATTCGGGGATGACTTTCATAAGGTCGTATTCGATTTTTGTGGCGTCCTTGTTGGCGGTCAACCCGAGGCGCTGCGAAATCCTTGATACGTGGGTGTCCACCACAATGCCGGGGATATTATAGGCCGCGCCCAAAACGACGTTGGCGGTTTTACGGCCCACGCCGGGCAGTTTGACCAGATCTTCCAGGTTGTCCGGCACACGGCCGTTGTGCCGTTCGATCAGGGTGCGGGCGCAGTTTTTTATGCTTTTGGCCTTGTTATGATAGAATCCCGTGGAACGGATAAACCCTTCGATGGCTTCAACCGGCGCGTTGGCAAAATCCTCGGGGGTTTTCAAGGATTGGAAAAGTTGCCGGGTCACCCGGTTCACCTGGCGGTCCGTGCATTGGGCGGAGAGGATGGTCGCTATCAGCAGCTGGAATGCATCCTCATGCTTTAGCTGGGTCTTGACATCCGGGTACCGGGAATTTAATATCTGTCGGATTTTTTTGATCCGCTGATTATTTTTGGGTGCCAATTTATTTACCTGTGTCCTTTATCTCGATCCAATACCACGCATATGGGTTTAAAAAAAGTTAAAGCCCTGGGCCTCTGTTCCGGCGGATTGGACAGCATCCTGGCGGCGCTGGTACTCAGGCGGCAGGGTATTTATGTCCAATGGGTGGCGTTTGAAACCCCTTTTTTTTCTGCGGAAAAGGCCCAGAATACCGCCAGTAAAAATAATATTCCGCTGATTGTCAAGGATATTACCGATCGCTATATCCCGATGCTCAAAAACCCGAGATGCGGGTACGGGCAGGGTATGAACCCCTGTCTGGACTGCCATGCGCTTATGTTCCGGATTGCCGGTGAAATGATGGCCGAGACCGGGAGCGATTTTATTTTTTCAGGCGAAGTCCTGGGGCAGCGCCCTATGTCCCAGACTAAGTCGGGCATGCGCTATGTCGAAAAGCATTCGGGATATGACGGCTATATCCTGAGGCCGTTGAGCGCCCGCTGTTTGCCGGAAACCCGGATAGAAAAGGAAGGGCTTGTGGATCGGGAACTTTTATACGGCTTGACCGGCAGATCCAGAAAGCCCCAGATCGCCCTTGCCGAAGAATTTGGGGTGGCGCATTATCCGGCGCCCGCCGGGGGCTGCCTGTTAACGGACAAAGGCTATGCCAGTCGGCTGAAGGACTTTCTGGCACATCAGGCGGATTGGACGCGGGCCGATCTGGAATTGTTAAAACATGGTCGGCATTTGCGCGTCAATGCGTCCGTCAAGCTAATTGTGGGGAGGAATCAGGCGGATAATGAGGCAATCCTTGCGTACTACAGGCAAGAAAGCGATGTATTGATTCGAATGGCGTCCCATCCGGGTCCGGTGGGTTTGATCCCGCACGGGGCGCCGGAGGAGACGGTTAGGTGGGCGGCATCGGTTTGTGCCGGCTACAGCAAGGCGCCGGCCGGTCAGAGCGCAGAATTAACCGCACATGCGCCCGACGGCGGTCAGAGGATCCAGGTGGCGCCGATCCCGAATGAACAGGTTCAGCCGCTGATGATTCCGTAAGATCTGGGTATTGGGTATTAGGTATCAGGTATCAGGTATTAGGTATCAGGTATTAGGTGTTGGGTATTAGGTATTAGGTGTTGGGTATCAGGTGTTGGGTATCAGGTGTTGGCTCAGCCGTCAATTGCAAGTCTGGCCAAATTGTCATTTCGAGCGGCAGCGAGAAATCTTTTACAGACAAGATTCCTCGTTGCTTGCGCTTCTCGAAATGACAGTAGCGGAAGGCAGAGACTAGGGTGCCGAGGTTTTTAAACCTTTCCCCCTATCCCTTCCCTCTCAGCTGTCCGCAGGCCGCTGATATGTCGCCCCCCTTGCTCCAGCGAATAACGGCCGTATAGTGTTTTTGCAGGAGCTCCGCCTGAAAGGCCTCAATTACCGATTCTTCAGGGCGCTTGAACCCGCTTTCCGGGTGTTCGTTAAACGGGATGAGGTTGATTTTGGCTTTTACCGGCCGCAGGAGTCTCGCCAGGCGCCGGGCATCTTCGATCCGGTCGTTGACATCTTTGATGAGGATGTATTCGAAGGTGATCCGGTCCCTTGGCGAAAGTGAATATTCGGTGCATGCGGCGATCAGCTGTTCCAGCGGATACTTCCTGTTGATCGGCATCAGCATGTCCCGCGTCTCATTATCGCCGGCGTTTAATGAGACCGCGAGCCGGATTTTGGTATCCCGGGCCAGGTCCTTCAGGCGGGGGACAATGCCGGCGGTGGAGAGGGTGATGCGGCGGTTCGAGAAGCCAAGGCCGATACGATTGTCTGTCATGAGGTCGATGGCCCGGCGAACATTTTCATAGTTGGCCAGCGGCTCCCCCATCCCCATCAATACGATATTTGTCAGCGGGGGGGCGTCCTCTGGGAGTTCCTCGTAAACCCCCTGTATCTGGTCCAGGATTTCCGCCTTGCTCAGGTTCCGGGTCAACCCGTTTTTGCCGGTCATGCAGAAGCGGCAGCCCATTGCACAGCCCACCTGGGTGGAGATGCACAGCGTGTAATGGTTACGCTCCGGTATCAGCACGCTTTCGATGGTATTACCGTCCTTTAAGACGAACAGATATTTTCGGGAACCATCAGCGGAGGTTTCCTCCCGGCTGATCATGGGCGGCGTAATGGTAAAGTGCCTGTCAAGCAATTGCCGGGTGGGCTTTGATATGTCTGTCATGTCGTGAAACGATTTGGCCCGCCGGGCATAGAGCCAGCGCAGAATCTGTTCGTTTCTGAATTTCGGCAGTCCTTGGGCTGCTACCCACTCGGCCAGCCGGGTTCTGTCCAAATCCTTTATTTCCTGGGGCGTATTTGATAACATTTTATATTTAGGATAGCGTAATTACCGGTGTGCCAACCGGGCCAATGAGTTTTTTTAAAATATATCCATGCGGCTTCGGAAGGCAAGCGCATGCGGCTATATTTTTCTTGACATAGCACCAATAAAATTTTAATTTCAAGAGTTTAGTTAAAAATTTGGGTAAGGTTATGTTTGATAATCTAAGTGATCGACTGAATTCGGTTTTTAAAAAGCTGAAGGGGGAGGGTAAGCTCTCCGAGAAAAATATCGAGGACGGCCTGCGGGAAGTCCGTATGGCCCTCCTGGAGGCGGATACCCATTACAGGGTCGTCAAAAAACTGATCGCCGAAATAAAGGAGCGCGCCGTCGGCCAGGAAGTGCTCTCCAGTTTGACGCCCGGCCAGCAGGTTATAAAGATCGTCAATGACGAGCTAACCGCTTTGATGGGCAGTCAGCACGAGGATATCGACCTCTCCGGGCCGTCGCCGGCGTCCATAATGCTGGTTGGGCTCCAGGGTTCGGGTAAAACAACGTCTGCCGGAAAGCTGGCGGTTCACCTGCGTAAGAAAGGCAAAAGCCCCTATCTGGTGCCGGTGGATGTCTACCGGCCGGCGGCCATTGATCAGCTGACAAAGCTTGCGGATGAGTTGTCCGTTCCCGTTTTTCCGTCGCGTACGGATATGGATCCGGTCGAGATCAGCCGGAAAGCCTGGGAGGCGGCGCAGCAGGAGGGATGTGATGTGCTGATTCTGGACACCGCCGGGCGGCTCCATATTGATGAAGACCTGATGGCTGAACTGGTGGGCATTAAAAAGGCCCTCCAGCCCTCCGATATCATGCTGGTGGCGGACGCTATGACCGGCCAGGATGCGGTCAACATCGCCCAGTCTTTTAACGAGGAGCTGGATATAGACGGTGTGATTCTGTCCAAGATGGACGGCGATGCCCGCGGCGGGGCGGCCCTGTCCATTAAATCCATCACCGGCAAACCGATCAAGTTTATCGGTGTGGGTGAAAAGACCAATGCGCTGGAACCGTTTCATCCGGATCGGATGTCATCGCGGATACTGGGGATGGGCGATATGCTCTCCTTCATCGAAAAAGCCCAGAGCAGCGTGGATGAGAAAAAAGCCGCCGATTTGGAGAAAAAACTCCGCAAGAGCGAATTCACACTCGAAGATTTTCGTGATCAGATGTCGCAGGTCCGAAAGATGGGCTCGTTAACGGACCTGATCAAGATGATTCCGGGGGTAGGTAAAAGCAAGCAGTTGAAAAATATGGATGTTGATGACCGCGAGCTGGTTAAGATCGAGGCGATTATCAACTCCATGACGAAGCAGGAGCGTCGGCAGCACAATATTATCAACGGCAGCCGCAGAAAAAGGATTGCAAAAGGCAGCGGAACCAGTGTACAAGATGTAAATAGGCTGCTTAAGAATTATTCTCAGGTACTTAAAATGATCAAAAAGCTAAACAAAGGCGGTATGATGAAAGAACTCGGCCGCGGGATGATGCCTTTTTAAAGGAGTGGTAATCGATATGGCAGTGAGAATCAGATTGGCTAGATTTGGGGCAAAAAAACATCCGTTTTATCGGATTGTTGTTGCCGATGGACGGTATCCGCGTGACGGCAGGTTCCTGGAAACAGTGGGGACCTATAATCCGATGGTGGAGCCGTCTGAGGTGACGATTAAACAGGATCGTATGCAATACTGGCTCGGCCGGGGGGCAACTCCCACCAGCACGGTTAACAGCCTGATCAAAAAACAAGGAGTTTCCTGACGACCTGCTAAGTCTTGCTTTGATAGGTTGGTAGCTTGTACGTCCTTAATTCCCAGAATCGATTAAAGGAGTCGGGCAATGAAAGATCTGATCACTTATATTGCGAAATCACTGGTGGACAATCCGGACGAGGTGGTGGTAACCGAAGTGGGAGGTGACCAGACCACGGTTTTGGAGCTAAAGGTGGCAAAGGAGGATCTGGGAAAGGTAATCGGGAAGCAGGGAAGAACGGCACGCGCCATGCGAACCTTGTTAAGCGCCGCATCAGCGAAAAACAGGAAACGGACTGTCCTGGAAATCGTAGAAGATTGAAGGGATGCAAGCGGGCGGTGACCACCTTCACATCGGAACGATTGTGGGGGCTCACGGTGTAAAGGGTTGGGTAAGGGTCGTATCTTTTGCGGAGACTTCTAAACCTTTTACGCCGGGTAGACGGATATATATCAAAAAAACCGACGGCCGCCCGGCAGCCTACACGGTCCGTGATTACCAGCCTTATAAGAATATACTGAGAGTGTCTTTTGAGATGATTGCCACGCGGGATGCCGCGGAAGATGTGGTGGGTGCGCAGCTTTTTATCAATCGCTCGGAGCTTCCCGAACCTGAGGACGACAGCTGGTACTGGCATGACCTGATCGGGCTTGCGGTCTACCAGGAGGATACCTATATCGGGCGGGTTGAAAACATCTTTGCCACCGGCAGTAATGATGTACTGGTGGTTAGGCACGAAGGCGGCGAACGGCTGATTCCGTTGATTGAATCCATTATCCGGCAAATCGATCTTGAGAAGAAAACGATACGGGTCGACCTTCCGGAGGGCCTTTAAACGGGCCGGACCGATGGATTACGGCATTCTGACAATTTTTCCGGGGATTTTTGACTCGTTTCTGGCCCACGGTATCATCCGTCGGGCGGTCGCCGACGGAATCATTACGGTTTCGGTAACAGATATTCGAGATTTTGCCAAAGGCAGACACCGGGAAACCGATGATCGGCCCTATGGCGGGGGCGCCGGCATGGTGATGAAGCCCGAACCGCTGGCCGAAGCAATTAAGACCGTACGGAATAAGCAGCCGGATGCAAAAACGATTCTGTTGTCGCCGCAGGGAAGGCCGTTTCAGCAGCAGACAGCCGACGAGCTGGCGCGTGAGAACGGTTTGATTTTTATTTGCGGCCGCTATGAAGGCGTTGATGAGCGTGTTTGCCGGGCGTATATCGACGAAGAGGTCTCCATCGGCGATTATATACTGACCGGCGGAGAGCCGGCGGCAATGGTGATTATCGACGCCGTTACCCGGCTTTTGCCGGGCTCTCTGGGCTGCGAGGACTCTGCCGAAAAGGATTCCTTTTCAGACGGCCGCCTTGAGCATCCCCATTACACCAGGCCGCCGGTATTTGAGGGGGAAGCAGTCCCAGAGGTCCTGCTTTCCGGCAATCATGCCGCCATTGAGACGTGGCGGTTTGAGGAGGCGCTGTTGAGAACGCTCGTCAGACGACCGGATCTGCTGGCAAACCGGGCACTCTCAAAAGCGGAAGAGGAAGTTTTGAAAAGGTGGTGCCGCCATATTGAAAAACTGGTCGCCGAGTAGCGTTTATCTCGCACTGCTGCACCATCCGGTGAAGAATAAAAACGGGGAGACCATTGCATCTGCCGTTACCAATCTGGATTTGCATGATCTGTCCCGGGTGGCAAAAACTTATGGCGTAACTGCCGTTTATGTGATAACCCCCCTTACGGACCAGCAGGCGTTGGTCCGTAAAATAATTTCACACTGGCAGGAAGGCTGGGGATCGGCATACAACCCCAAACGCCGGGAGGCGCTCAATCTGGTCCGGGTTATTGAAAGCCTTGATGCGGCTGTTGATGAAATAGGCTCCCTGGAACCGGGGCGGCCCGTTCGGACAATTGCCACAGGCGCTGAAAAAAATAACGGTGTGATATCGTTTGCCGCGTGTCGGCAGAAGCTGACCTCCGAATCGGCGGCATATCTGTTGATGCTGGGAACGGCCTGGGGGTTGACGATGGATATCATCGCATCCGCCGATTATGTGCTCGCACCGATTCGGGGCAATACCGGCTACAACCATCTGCCGGTGCGCGCTGCCGCCGCCATTATATTGGACAGGGTGTTGGGAACGGAATAGCCGATCCTGAACGATTAATATTGAATCAATCAACTAGAAACCTAAATTGAAAATCCCGGCGGGTTTCAAATTTTTTGATCAAAAAATGATTCAATATCCTAGAAATAAAATAAAAATTAAATCTTCAAAAAATTGAAACGCTCAATTTAGGAGAAATACGGATCAGGCATGTTGGCCTGATGAATACAGAGACTGAGGTTGTCATGGAAAAGATTAAGCAGATTGAAAGGGAACACCTGCGGCTCGATTATCCGGAGTTTTTCCCAGGGGATACGATACGGGTTCATGTTCGCATCAGGGAAGGCGAAAAAGAGCGGGTACAGGTTTTCAAGGGCGTGGTGATCAGCAAAAGAAAGGGTACGACCAATGCCACCATCACCGTGCGAAAGGTATCCTACGGGGTTGGCGTGGAACGGATCTTTCCCCTGAATTCACCGAGTATTGATAAAATTGAGGTTGTCGCCCATGGACGGGTCCGCCGGTCCAAAATCTACTACCTGAGGAATCTCAGGGGTAAAGCCGCACGGATCAAAGAGCTCCGACGAAATTAATGCGTTCGGCCAATAAGCAGGTATGAACACCATGCCGCCGGAACAATGGGCTTATGAAAATCAGGCTTGGTGCCGGGGGTTTAAATGTATCGCCGGAACCGATGAGGTGGGCCGGGGCCCGCTGGCGGGGCCAGTGGTTGCCGCCGCCGTAATTTTGCCGGTGGTGATGCCGGATCTTGGGATTACGGATTCCAAGCGGTTGTCCGCAAAAAAACGGGAGGCGGTATACGAGGGGATTTATCGGTATGCCCGCTCTGTTGGCGTGGGGCTGGTGGATCCGTTCGAAATTGACCGGATCAATATCCTGCAGGCTGCTTTTGCCGCAATGGCAATGGCTCTTCGCAACCTGTCGCCGGCGCCCGATTTTGTTCTTGTCGATGGCGGCCTTTGCCTGCCGGTGGATATCCCCCAGAATGCCGTTCCCAAAGGGGATCGGTTGAGTATATCCATTGCCGCCGCATCCGTTGTCGCCAAAGTGACCCGGGATCGGATGATGGATGTCTATGCCGCGGATTATCCGGAGTATGATTTTTCGACAAACAAGGGCTACCCCACCCAGGCCCACAAGTCAGCCCTTGCAATGCACGGCAGCTCGCCGATACACCGCATGAGTTTTAAAGGCGTGCCGGCATGGGGTTCACAATAAAGCGGGTAAGGCCGTTTTATGCTAAACCGCAGACAAAAACTGGGCCAGAGGGGTGAGGCCCTGGCCGAGCGGCATCTCAAAAGTCTGGGCTATCAGATTCTGGAACGCAATTACCGGAACAGGCTGGGGGAAATCGATTTGATCGCCCGGGATAACGGTGCCCTTGTTTTTGTGGAGGTAAAAACCCGCCGTTCGAACCGATACGGCAGCCCCCGCCTCGCCATCACGCCGCACAAACAGAAGAAGCTCTCCATTACCGCGCTCGCCTATCTCAAGCAAACCCGTCAAATGAACTGCAAGGCCCGCTTTGATGTGGTTCTGATTGATACCGCCGGTAATACGCCTGAAATTGAAACCATCCAAAATGCCTTTGGGCTTTGTTATGGCTGATAAACCAGCAGGGGCGGCCGGCGGTAGCCTCTATATCGTCGCTACCCCTATCGGGAACCTGTCGGATATTACCCTCCGGGCCCTGGAGGTCCTAAAGACGGTGGCGTTCGTTGCGGCTGAGGACACCCGGCATACACGAAAGCTTCTCTCCCATTACCGGATTTCCGCCAGACTGATTTCCTGCAACGAGCATAACGAGCGCGAGCGCGCCGTTGAAATCGTAAAAAAAATCTCTGACGGCGCTTCGGCGGCGCTCCTCTCCGACGCCGGCACCCCCACCGTATCGGATCCGGGATACCGGGTGCTGCAGGCCGCCATCTCGGCCAATCTTCGGATTGTCCCCATACCCGGCGCATCTGCGGCCATAACGGCATTAAGCGCAGCGGGCCTGCCGTCGGATGCATTTCTGTTTGCCGGCTTTCTGTCCCATAAATCCGCAAAAAGGCGGGCCCGGTTAAAACAGCTTGCGAATGAGCCGGTAACGCTTATATTTTATGAATCACCCAACCGGATCACGGCTCTCTTACAGGAGGTCGTGGAACTATTGGGCAATCGCCCCGTGGCGCTGGCGCGTGAGATGACCAAGCGCTATGAGGAGTTTATTCGCGGCCCCGCCGAAGATGTAATGGCCAATCTGCAGGGCCGCTCCGATATCAAAGGGGAGGTGACCCTGCTGGTCTCCGGAAAAAAGGATGACGCCGGCGACGTCTCAGAAGAGCTCGAAGACGCGATCGGCAGGGCGTTAAGGGAGGGATCAACGGGTGGCGCCAAACTTTCACGGGAGCTGGCAGCCCGCTACGGTGTCCCAAAAAATAAGATCTATGAAATGATACTTCAGGTAAAAGCCAAGTTAAACGCAGGTAATGGCGAGAAAGGAGACGGATCCCATGGATAAACTGGATGCCATATTTTCACCCGAATCGGTCGCCGTGGTGGGCGCCTCATCTACACCCGGCAAAGTCGGCCACGATATTTTCGCCAATGTATTGCGCGGCGAATACAAGGGCACCCTCTACCCGGTTAACCCCAAGGCCCGCTCCATTCTGAGCGTTCGGTGCTATCCTTCCGTGCTGGATATCCCGGATTCGGTCGATCTGGCCATGCTCATACTGCCCCCGAAGGCCGCCCTCAAGGCCGTGGAGGACTGTATCGAAAAGGGCGTTAGGGGCGTTGTGATTGTTTCCGCCGGTTTCAAGGAGGTCGGCGGGGAAGGCGCGGAGATTGAGGAGAAAATTGCAGAAAAATGCCGGTCGGCCGAAATCCCCCTGATCGGCCCCAACTGCCTCGGGGTCATCAACCCCAGCCTCGATGTCCGGTTGAATGCCAGCTTTTCCACCCGCATGCCGCATAAGGGCAATATTTCATTTATCTCCCAGAGCGGGGCTTTGTGTACGGCTGTTCTCGATTTTGCCGCAGACCGGGGGTTCGGGTTCTCCAAATTTGTCTCCATAGGCAATAAGGCGGATGTTGAGGAGCTGGATCTTTTAAAGTATTATCATCAGGATCCTGAGACGAATGTCATTATGGTCTATATGGAAGAGCTCCGCATTCGTGAAAATTTTATCGAAGAGATCAAACAAATCACCTCCGGCGAGCGGCCGACCCCCATCCTGGTGATCAAATCCGGAAAAACGGCGGCCGGGGCCAAGGCGGCGTCATCGCATACCGGCTCCCTTGCCGGTACAGAAGCTGTATATAATGCGATTTTCAGCCAGGCCGGCATTATTCGGGTGGATACCGTGGATGACTTGTTTGACTACGCCGAAGCATTCTCCGCCCGCCGGATGCCTACCGGCAACCGCGTGGCCATCATTACCAATGCCGGCGGTCCGGGGATTATTGCCACGGATATGACCGAGGTATCCGGACTCAGCCTGGCCCAGTTCTCAGAAGCGACCGATGATGCGTTGCATCAGCATCTGCCCCCTACCGCCAATTTTAACAACCCCGTGGACGTAATCGGGGACGCGAGCAGGGATCGCTATGAGCATGCCCTGGAGGCGGTTATCAAGGACAACGGGGTCGACGGGGTGCTCATGATCCTGACCCCGCAATCCATGACCGACGCCATTGGGACGGCCGAAGCCATCGTCAATACGTACGAGAAAACCAACAAACCGATTATCTGCAGCTTCATGGGCGTGGTGGATGTCTCGGCCGGCGTCAAACACCTTCAGGAGAATCACGTACCCGTCTACCGGTTCCCTGAAAATGCGGCCCGGGCCATGGGAAAACTCTACGAGGCGAACCGCTGGCTCAAGCGCCGAATCCTGCCGCAATATGACATCCCGTTTGATTCGGAAAGGGGGCGGCAGATTGTGAACGATTGTATGGCTTCGGGAAAATATATACTGGGTGAATACGACGGGGCCCCGCTGCTGGAATCCTACGGGTTTAAAGTGTGCCCCATGAAGCTTGCCCAGACCGCTTCGGAGGCCGGAGGGATCGCCGATGACTTGGGCTATCCGGTTGTTCTTAAGATAGCCTCCCAGCAGATTCTGCACAAATCGGATGCCGGCGGCGTAAGGGTCAATTTGAAAACCCGAAAAGATGTGGAAAATGGGTTTACCGAAATCTATGAGAACGCCGTGACCTACGCGCCGGAGGCGGAAATCGACGGCATTCTGGTCCAGAAGATGTCCTCCCCCGGTGAGGAGGTGATCCTTGGGGTGAACCGGTATCCGGGCTTCGGGCATCTGATTATGTTTGGCTTCGGCGGGATTTACGTGGAGCTATTCAGAAACGTGGTGTTTCGTCTTGCCCCTATCGGCCGGAACACGGCCCGTCGGATGATCCGCAGTATCAAGGGCTATGAAATGCTGACCGGCTTTCGGGGCAAACCCAAGGCGGATATCGAGGCAATCGAACGGCTGCTGGTGGGGCTGTCCCAGCTTGTTACCGATAATCCCGAAATTAAGGAGCTTGATATCAACCCCTTGTTTGTCCATGAAGAGGGGGAAGGGGCCACTGTTGCGGATATCATCATTACGTTGGCGCCGAACGGTTGATGGGTTTTTATCTTGCCGTCAATAGAAGCTTCTGCGGATCTCTCAACCCATGATCTATCCAACGATTTGGGCCGTCCCCCGGGGCGGCCCGGAGCTTTCCGGAAAGCCGCAGGTGGATTTTCTGAGCCGTTATGCCCGGCAGGCGGTGGCGCATTCGGCGGAAATGCTCGGTTTATCCATTAAGGCCTTTGAGACCGACGATAACGGCGCCCCGCGTCCGAGCCATGGCATCTACTGGTCCCTGAGCCATAAACCCGACTATGTCGCCGGCGTTGCGGCCGGGCATCCCATCGGTATTGACGTGGAAAAGATCCGTACTGTCTCCAACCGGCTTTTTGATAGGGTGGCCAGTAAAAACGAACGGGCGCTGATGAAGGCTGATCCGGCCCTTGCGTTTTTTCGTTGCTGGACGGCCAAGGAGGTTGTCTTAAAACGGGTCGGCGTAGGGGTTGGGGGCCTTTCCCAATGCCGGCTGCGGCGGGTGATTGATGACTGCCACCTGGCTGTCTCCTACCGGGAAACGGTATTTACCGTGGCGCAGAACTTTTTTAATCAGCATGTCGCCGCAGTTTTAAAAACCGGGGATGAAACTATCAACTGGCAATTCGGCCGAAACGAGGGATAGCCCATTCAAAATTGATGGCTTCGTAAAAAGTCCAATATCTGTGTTGCGCTTCCATCCCTCGGAATTTCACGTACAGCTAAGTACGCTGCATTCCTCGGGATTTTGCGCGCCTTGATCTTGAACTTTTTACTTTGCCATCTCTAAACTGACTTTTTACGAGACTGTCAAAATTCGGGGGTTGGTAAAAAGCGGTCTATTCCGCCTACGCGTTATGCGGAATGCGCGCTATATTGGCATTCGACTTTGGGCTTGATCCGGGTTTCGTTGAACCAAAGGGATAAAAAGATCACGCCTCCGCCGATAGCCAGGCGGAGCAGATCCACATCCCGGTTCCAGATAGCGAGGTTAGCCAGCAGGCCCGCCGGTATCAGCGCATTATTCATAATGGCAAGCGCCCCGGCGTCCACTTGAGTCGCGCCTTTGTTCCACAAAAAATAGCCGAGTCCGGATGCCGCAATCCCCAGCCAGAGCAAAACCCCCCATTGGATAGCAGTCGCGGGCATTCTATCCAGATCCCCCCATACCAGAAGACCGATAATTGAGACGATCAGCGCGCCCAGATAGAAGAACCCGAAGACCGAGCGCTGCGGCAGGGCGCTGCGTTTGCCTGGCAGTTGTTTTTCCATCAAATATTTATACATCACCTGCCCCAGGGCAAAGCAAATATTGGCCCCTTGGATTATGAGAAACCCGACCATAAAATCCTGGCTTATCCGGTTATAGCGGAGTATAGCGGCGCCTAAGACGGCCAACAGGGCTGTCACCAAATACCACAGGGTAAACCGCCGTTTGATTAGGTCATAGAGTAGCGTGATATATATGGGCGTAAAGACCGTAAAAAGCAGGACTTCCGGAACAGTGAGGAAAACGAAGGCGTTATAGAAGAACAGGTACATGGCCCCCAGTTGAATACCGCCGATCAGCATCAGCTTTATCGCCAGAAACGCCGGTACCCGACGCCAGCGAATGATCGGCACGAAAAACAGGCTGGCCAGAAAAATGCGGGAGAAGACCGCGAAATAGTTATCCACATGCCCGGTCAGGTAAACGCCGATCAGGCTGAAGGAAAACGCCCATAAAACGGTAACAAGCCAGAGATATATCACTGGTTCGTTCTTTTTTAATGCTCTTCGATATTGACTTGCACAGCATTATAATGCGCCTTATCCATATCCAATGAACCATTCATATCCAGATCCACCCCGAAATAGATGGTATAGAGGCCGGGGGGCAGGGGGGCATCTAAAACATTAAATTTTCCCAGGCTGAACAAGGCGTGTTGGTAGCTGACTGTCGTAGGCTCGGATACCCAGGAGGTGCTTGCCACCTGATAGTGGTACAATCCAAACGGCGTATCGGCTATTATCCACCAGTCGGCATCCTCGCCTGCATAGCCCCCGGGTGACAGTTCTATTGTGATGGAGAGTGACTCGGCGGAAGTTATATTTATGGGATCATCCGATCCATTGGCTTCGATATCCGGTATCAGCGCCTCTAGTTCGTAAGCCCCCCTATCGGCTCTATCGAAGATACGCGGATTGCCATCCAAATCTTTTGTAATACTTGACGGAAGCGAATCATTGTCCCCGCTGTCGACGGCCGGAGAAGAGGGCTGGAGCCGGTAGTCCCCTTCGCCGATAAATAGCGGTTTGTCATAAAGGGTTTCGGTGCCCGGGGTTAAACTGTTTGAGCCGTTGTTGTATAAGAGGTTGTGGTGATTGGCCACCTCGGCCGCAACCTCCGGATCAATACAAACGCCTCTTTGTGTATTGTTGGCAATAATGTTGTTGGCTATCCTGCCGGAGGCCGTGCCGGAATCACAGTACAGCATAATCCCTTCCTCATTGCCTGCCACGGTATTGTTGATCAATTCCAGATCGACAACGCCATCACTGATATTATAGGTAATGGCGCCGGGGCCCCCAACGTTTCCAGCCTGTCCGGTTACCAGGTTGTTGACGATTCTTGTCTCCGTCGTGCATCCACTATTATACTGATAGACAAGCACCCCATTGTTCATATTTGTGCCGGAAATTCTGTTGCCTGTAACATCGACAGCGGCAGCGGCGCCCATATTGGTTATCTCAATAGCGCTGCCCTGGGCCGCCCCTTCCATGACAACCCTGTTGCCGCTGATATTGCCCTCGATATCGCTTTCGCAATGAATCTGAATGCCGTGCATCTGGTCATTATACGCGGAGCAGGGGACCCTGATACGGTTTCCGGAAATGTTAAAGAAGGCCTTGCCCCCCTCTATGGGCCAGAATCGGATCGCCGGATTGGTGGTAAAGCCCTCTTCGATCGTATTGTCCAGAATATTGAGGGTGAAGGTGCCGGTGCTCTTGTGGCTTACAAGGATGATGCCCGTCTCCAAGGTAAGCCCCTCAATGGTGATGCGATTATCGGAAGTGCCGTCACTCTTGGCAAAAATCGAGTGGGCGTTGATAAACCGGGGCGAATAACCGGAAGCGGGCTTCAGGGTGAGGCTTTTATCCAGGGTAATGCTTTCGTCTATTGTATCGGTAGCAATCTGAATCGTCTGAGCGGGGCCTATGGCATCAATGCATTTTTGCAGGGTGCCGTCGCACGGGGGTGACCCCGGCCATACATAATGGGACGCCGTCCCGGTAATTTCAAGTTTGACACCGTACTCCCGGCTGCTATCGGGCGGAGACAGCCTGCCGTCCGTTTGGACGATTTCTTTACAATCCGGCCCCGCATCATAATATATATTCGGCGAGGCCTCCAGCTTAAAGGCGACAGGGCTGCCTTTGGTGATGGCGGGATAAGGGAAATCAAAGGTAACCCGGGAGTAGCTTGAACAGCCCCCGGATAGAAATTGGTTTTTCGTATTGGTCCCGATTGTTCGGCCACCGTAGCCGCCTTCGCTCAAAGTCAGCGACATCTCATAGTTACCGGAAACCGGCGCACAGACCCATAGAGTGGCGGATTGAATATCGATGCCCGGATATTTCGGGATATAAAACCCCCTATCGCTCGATTGCTTGATCGGTTTTTTGCCGGTACAATCAAGGAGCACTGCTGAAAACGACAGGTTTGGCGACAGTAAAAGAAGGTTTGGTAATACGAAAAGAAAAAGAAGCCATTTTAAATAGGATATGTTTTTGCCCATAACCATTTTTCACCTCCTGTTTTAATCATACAGGGGGGAAACAATTTTGCAAGTTTTAAATGCCTGAAGGCACTGAGGCGATTCATCCGGTTTTGTCATTTAAGCGGCTTAAAAGATTGCCCGCGGTTGACTGTTTATCCAATTCTTAATCACCCCATAGACTTCCGGATGGCTGAGAAGATCCATATGGCTCATATCCCGGCCGATCCACTGGCGGATCTTCGGGATGGCAAGGTTCATGTCCGGATTTTTATGAATCCCGAGCGCGCTGTTTACAGTCACCAGCCCATCGCCGACAACGCCATCCCCCCATTTGCTTTCCGTTTTGCCGATGGTTGCGGCAACCGCATAGCACGCCGGGCTTTCCGGCAGGGCAACGGGCGTGCGTGTATCCCCTGAGCAATCGAATCTGTCGCGGTCTTTCCAATCCTTGTCGGTCAGGTTCCCATATCGCATGTCCGTAATGCCGGCGCTTCGGATTTTGCCCAGGCGGGCGAAAGGGGCGCTGTACGGGCTGATTCCCATGAGTATGTTAATCCAGTTGCCGCTTTTTTCAAGCACTGCCCCGTGGTGGGGCGTGCCCAGAAATATAATCTTGCGAAGATGGCCAGGCCACTTATGCCCGGATATGGCTGCATAATGGCAGGCGCTCCTGGAGACGAGGCCGCCCATAGAATGCGCGAGGATAAAGAGTTCAATCGGCTGAGGGGATAATTCGACTAGGGTCTCCAACAGGTCGGAAAAATTTTGGCCGTTTTCAGAAATATGCAGCCCGCTATTATAGTAGAGATATATGGGCGTCGCCCCAAGATCGCGGGCCAGCAAGGCGCCATGGTCATGGCCGTTTCGCTGCCACTGCCGATCATTCATGCACAATCCGTGAACCATTAGGATAAGCTTTCCATTGGATTCCTGAATTGATTCCATAAGTGCCTGTTTCCCCAATGGGTTCCCATGCCGGCGGAACTGCATGGGGATGGCAAGCGGATTGTCGCGGGCGGCCAGATGGTCGCCCAAAACCCCATTTAATGCGGCAACAGCTGTCTCCCTGCCAGGCGAAGAGGGTTTTTCGTCGAGCCGGGCACTGAGCCGGTCAAGCAGGAAATCCATGCCGCCGCCCACCCATTCGGTCACCGTGTGGATGTTGCGGTAAACCATACCGGTGATGCCCCTTGTCCGCCTTCGATTGCCGGCAGATAACATGCCGCCAAAGCTTAAGATAGTCTGGTGCAGGGATTCCACGATATCCGTGATGCCCAAAATGGCATCTATGGTTAGGTCTCCGATGCCGCGAAGATCCGTCGAAATATTACGGGGATTTTTCTGCATCATTTCAGGAGGCTCTCTTTCAGTAGGCGCCCGGCCTATTCATCCGGGGTTGGGGATTCCGGCGCGTTTTCCGTGTCATTGGCCTCACCGGATTTCTTTTCCTGCTTACGCTGCCGCTTTTCCTCTTTCTTTTTTTTCTTTTCTAGTTCTTTTTGGCGTTTTTTGAACTGGTAGTGCGATTTTGCCATGGATTTTTCCTTTCTGACAGTCGACTGGATAGAGGAATGCAAGGATAATGGGACATGCGTCGCAGCCGCTGCCATGGCGGTTTTATAAAGTCGGCAATTAAAAAAGGCACCCCCCGGTTTACGGGAGATGCCTTGTCCTACGAATGGTTTTAAAAAGCAGATTATTCGGCCGTCACGTTGGCAGCAGCCGGGCCCTTAGCGCCCTGCTCGATGTCAAAAGTCACGTGCGCGCCTTCGTTGAGGGACTTAAAGCCGGTCATGTTGATTGCACTGTGATGCACAAATACGTCCGGTCCGTCTTCCTGCTCAATGAAGCCAAAACCTTTGCGGTCATTAAACCACTTTACTGTTCCGTTTGCCATGTTTACATCCTCCTTTCAGATAAATATTCTCAAAATCTTAAACTGGAGGATGACACAACGGCTATACAACCTGTTCCTTCAGAAAAAAACCGCCCTGCCGCTTAAAAGGCAAGGCCTTTGTTGATTATTATTAATATAACATCTTTTTAAACAAATACAAGCGATTTCGATCAATAAATATAAAAAGCGTTTCAACGTTCAAACCCGAGTAAGCCGGTAAACTACGAGAAATCTAATAATTTCTTTATTTTGAGGCGGTCCGGGGTTTCTTTTTGCCGCCGCCCCCCTTTTTTTTTGCCAGGGGTTTTGGCAGCACCAGCCAGCTGTCATCCGGCTCGGTACATGGCAGTTCTCGCTCCATGAATGCCTCGATCTCGGGAATATAAAATGAATCCTCCTCGTCCGCGAAACTGATCGATGTGCCGGCCGCACCGGCCCGACCGGTGCGGCCGATGCGGTGGACATAGTCTTCCGGATCATGGGGCAGGTTATAGTTGATCACATGGTCCATTGCCTCGATGTGAATGCCCCGGGCCACGACATCGGTTGCCACAAGCACCCGGATTTTTCCGGCCTTGAAGTCCGCGAGCCGCCGGCTTCGTTTTTGCTGGGGCACATCACCGGTGAGCAGTTCGCTTTTGATGCCATAGCGGTTCAACCGGTCGGCCAGCCGTCTAACCGCGTCCTTTCGGTTGCAGAAGACCAGCACCCGGGAGAGGCTTTGCTGGGCAATGATGTTGTAGAGCAGGGCGAATTTGTTTTTGTTGGTTACGATATAGACAATCTGGTCAACCGAATCTACAGCCACCTGCTCCGGCTCGATGGCCACGCGGGCCGGATTTTGCGTCCAGCTGGCGGCCAGGCGGGTGATGGCATCGGTAAGCGTGGCACTAAACAGCATGGTCTGACGGCTTCCTTTTTGGGGGGTAGCGTAAATGATTTTGCGCACATCCGGAATAAACCCCATATCCAGCATCCGGTCCGCCTCATCGATCACCAGCACTTCAACCTTTTTTAAAAAAAGCGTGCGGCGCCTCGAAAAATCAAGCAGGCGGCCCGGAGTGGCCACAATGATGTCGACCGGGCGGCCGGTGAGCTGTTTCTGCTGTTGTTTGAAATCCATCCCGCCGAAAATGGAAACAATGTTAAAATCACAATACTTCGCAAGCTGCCGGGCTTCTTCCGTTACCTGCATTACCAGCTCCCGGGTAGGCGCAAGAATTAATACCCGGGGCGTGCCCGGTTTTCGTTTTGCCTGAATCGGATGATTCGTCAGATATGTTATGATTGAAATTAAAAAAGCGGCTGTCTTTCCGGTGCCCGTCTGGGCCCGTCCAAATGCATCCCGGCCCGCCAGCGCGCTGGGCAGAATTTCCGTCTGGATGGGCGTACAATAGCTAAAGCCCAGGTCACTTATGGCGTGCATCAATTCATCGGGCAGGTCAAAGTCATGAAAACGGGTTTTATCGGAGGCTGTCGGCACCCTGAATTCTGATACCTGCCATTGACTGTCGTTGGATGCGGAGTCCTTGCCTGTCGGGCCGCTATCCTGCCCGTCGGTTTTGTCGTTATTTGTTTGAGAGTTATGATCCATCATGGATTCGTTTCCTTTCTTTCGCGTCTTATCATCTATCATTCGTTGGATATATTGTTTAACTGCGTCGTGATCGCCTCAATCATCCGCGGCTTTAATTCTTCTATCCGCTGGGTGTGGCCTTTGCGCACCGCCCTGAAAAATCGGCGGCCGGCCTGCTTCAGTCCGCCCTCCCATGTGGTGGTGTAGCCGGACTTTTCCTCTGCTGCCGCGTTTGCCGGAGGTTGCGGTTGATCCCGCCGGCTGTGTGCCCAGTTGATCACATGGGAAAAATAAATCAGGGCCCGATCGATGATCACAAAAAGCATTTGATCATTCTGGATCGGCCCCACACGGATTTTAACCCGGCCCACGGGTAGACCCAGGATTTTGGTCCGGGCCATCCGATCGGTGCCCAGCGCCGCGGAGCCAGCCCCGATAGCGCCGCCCAGTGCGGTAAAGACCCCAAAGCTAAGCCCCGCCAAAGCAAGATCGATATTCGCACCGATCAGCCCGCCCCCGGCGCCCGCAGCGGTAGCCAGCTGCCATCTATTTAAGCCGAGGACTTTCCATGTTCGGGAAGAAAACAGGTCTTCATTGAGAATCGACCGGGGCGGGAGTTCCAGGTTGAAGATATTGTGTTTGAAACGCTTTCTGATGCGTTTGTGCGCGGCCTGCTCCATGTGCTGGATATCTGCCCGGTATTTTTCTGCCAATTCCCGCTTCACCTGGTCCATCCGGGAAAAATCCCGGCAGGTTTTTTTCACTAAATGGCCGGCGGCTGTTTCCACGAGCCCCATGATGATGTTTGCGGTTTCGGCAATCCGCTGATGCCAGTCCTGTTTAAAGGCGTCAATCACATAGGTAAGCGCCGCCTGCCAGTCCGGATCAATCATTTTCAATGATTCGAGCAGTTCGATCCGTTCGGCATAGGTCGCCCGCTGCGCATCAAAAATCCGGATCGTGTTAAAATATTTCCGGGCATGGGCTTTCCAATCCGCCAGGTAGGTCAGATCCGATTCGTCCTTTGGGTTAATAACAACCAGGCGGGGTAGCGCGGTCAGCCGCAGGATTTCCATTTCTACGGCGTCGGTCTGCCGAACCGGCCGGGAGCCGTCGGCTACAAAAATTATGCCCGCCCCGTCGGCTACTGGACCCAGCAGCTCGCACTCATGGCTGAAGTCCGGATTATTTTGGTGCGTGCGAATGAATTCTGAAATACAGTTCGCCTCGGGACCCTCAAAATTCTGCATCCAGGCAAGGCTATGACGGGGCTGCTGAAAACCCGGTGTGTCAATAAAGCGGATGACTTCCACACCGTCAATGCTCACCGGGTATTCCAGGCATTTAAGGGTTTCCCCGGGTGTGGGACTGATCCTCACGCTGTCATCCTCTGCCAGGGTCGCCACTACTGAGGATTTTCCCTCGTTCGGGTGGCCGAGTATGGCAAAAACAGGGGCTCTATCTGTCAAATGCGCTTCTTCCAAAGGTTATCCTCCCAAAACTTCAACTCTGAGGTACGGATCCCCCTGTTTGGCAACGGCATGTGCCCAGACCATGCGATCCGTATCCGCAGGCGGCGTAAATATTGTTTCGGCCGAGGGTTTTCCTATCAAACCGATGATAAAACCGCTTTCAACGCCGGCTTTTTGCCGGATCGATACAATCCATGACAGGGTTTCCTGAATCGGCGGCTGCCAAGCCTCTTGAATGAATACCAGCCGGTTCTCCGACGCCCCGGAATCGCCCTTCAGGGTTTCTTCAACGGCCTGCGCATCCGCCTTTGGATCAAACCGGCAGACGATGCGGGCGCCTATACCCAGGCCGAGCCGCCGCCTGAGCCTCTCCTCTAGTTCATCTTGCCGGTATTTGCCGGCAATGTCCTCAGGGATCAGGATGATTGTCGTCTTCAGGGCGTCTTCAGGCATTTCTTCGGATGCGCTCGGTCCGTATCGGAATGGGGCGGCTGCCGTTTCTGATCGTTCGTCGTCAGCCTTTTCATATGCCCGGCTTTTGGTCGTCACCGCCGGCGTTTTCATGGACAGAAGCAGCCGGTCGCAGGCCGCATGGGAAAACGAAAGACGATGGATCGCCCGGCCTTGCCTAATCACCGATCCGGCCAAAAGGATTAGTCGCGGCAGCAGGCCGTAGCAGATCACTGCAAACAGAAGAAACGGCCACCAGGCGGTTAGATCCGAAGTACTCAGGCCCTGCATGCTTTCTTTTAGGACGAACTGGCTGCCTTCAATCTGTGAGAGCGTGGGATGGGCGATGGCGTCCGGCGCCACCCATGACCAGGGCAGGGCGATGGTATCCACAACGCGGTAAACGGTTTCTGCCGCCGGCTGCAGTGTAGACTGCCAGCCGAAGGCCAGATCCGTGATGGCGATCCTTAGCAAAAGGAACCCGATGATACCGATATTGAAAAAGACGCCGAACACCTGGCCGACGATAAAAAGGGGTCGGAACAGAATAGCTCCGTAAATAGAGCGGCTTTGACCGATCATGCCTGTTATCGATGCCATCCGCTCGCCCCTGGCGGCCGAAAGGCCGCTATACCGGCCCGTAATCAGTTTTTTAATAAGGCGCCTGAAAATACCGGTCAACAGCGGATAGACGCCCCCTGGGGGCTTTTTCGGTCCGATGGCCCGAAGAAGGCTCGATAGGCCAAGCAGCATAAGAAGGACAAGCTGGGGGGCGATCATCACCCAAAGGCAGGAAAATATATTAATCGGATCGTTTCCGGAATAGGCCAGAAGTGAGCCGCAAAGCCCGGCCCCCAGAAGCGCCCCGAGGATACCGGCAAGCCATCGGCTCAGGCCAAGCGCCTCAGCAGCCGCCTCTCCCGGCAGCACCGCCCGGCCCCCCGATGACTGCCGGAAGCCCTCACGCTGCCGGGAGAGCCAATACCTGAAAAGATCTTTTCTGATGACCGGTTCCGGGTGATTACCAATAAAGGCCTGATAAATCTTCCGGTCCGTATCCTCTCTCGTATTATCCGGATTTTCTCCGGCCCGCTCGCCCAGTAGGTATTCAAAATCGATTAAGTCAGTGGCGCGCCATTTCATAAGAAAGTCTGCAGGGAAGGTTTCCTGGATCTATAGGCGGGGGCAATGTCGGAAAAATCACTCGCCATAGAATGACACTTTGTTAAAAACTGTTGAATCTATACATGGATCGTGCGTTTTCCGGTCAATTTCTCCATCCAGCCCAGGAACTTGAGCAGATTCCTGGGAGGGGATATGCGTTTACCCAGCAGCCGCCATGTAATGAATTCGATAATCAGGCCGCTGTCTTCCAGGGGTTTCATATAGGCGAAGTCGTATTTTAGCGGCCCCAACTTGAGCTGCCCCAGCAGCCATAGAGAGGTCCCGGCCATGGCTAGTTTATCCGCCCAGGTTTCCACATCGTCCACCAGAAATCCCAGCTGATGGACAACAATTTTACCCTCCGGATCAAGGCTTCTTGAATAAAAATCAGAGCCGTCCAAGGGTTCGAGGAGCTCCAGTTCAACCCCCTGATGATAGCCGAGCCCCATCTTGCCTTTGATGGCTTTTTTATCCCCACGCTCCATCCAGTATACCGGGCGGCCGGCGGCGATAAAAAAGGGCCTGACCCCTTTGGCCTCAAGCTGTTGAGAGGCCGTTTCGACATCTTTTACTAGCAGCCCCACCTGGTGGATCTTCGGTAATCCGTGGGCTTGCCTGAACCCGCTGGCCAGATTTTCAACCGCCTGGTTGAAATCCTTCGCGTCAAGTAGCTCTTTAAAATAAATCATGATCTCGCCCTATATTTTGGAATGGCGGTGTCAGTTTCCAGAATAGCAGAATATACTCAAATTACATAACATTTTTAATGACGGGCTTCAATGATGAATTCGCTTCTGAACGGGTGATGGCGGAAAAAGGGCTTCAGAGCCGCCGGCAGGCCTTTGAATCGGGCTTTTGGTATCGGTTTGCCTATCATTGTTTCCGGGTCAGCGGCGATGGCGGGGTGATGCTAAAGGCGGAAAAAGATGAGAAAGACGGCGCCATCGCCATTTACTGTCTGCACAAGAATCAGCCAATGTTCGAGCTGACCCTGCCCCGGGACCGGGCCCGGCGGATCATTTCCAAGCTTGGCTGGCATCTGGAGAACCAGGATGATTTTCGGATATACCCCGGGGCGCTTACATCCATTGCCAGGGTAACTGCAGATGCCGAACACAACCTCATTATCACCTTTATTTTCAGCTAACATTGCCGGACGGTGGTACCGAGATGATCGAGCGCAGGAAACTAAGCAAATTTTGGTACCAGGATGCCGTCTATTTTCCGGAAAAAGGCCTTTTCGCTACTGTCAAAAGCCGG